>WNFI01189191.1_pt1 | contig 18974 bp, 19 predicted proteins | sample 5400471 | NCBI WGS metagenome assembly WNFI01 (sample SAMN13153348, study PRJNA577476) | soil metagenome | isolation source: 100 cm saprolite on Douglas fir-dominated hillslope | place: USA:California | collected 2013-09-17 | reverse complement strand
ATAATTTCTATTACTCATCCCCCAAGGCAACTACGGACATGGGAGTATTATCGTCAGAATCGCACGATTAAACTGCATTTTATGAGACATCAACGGCAAGTTTTGGAGTACTTTCCAAAAATACAGGATTTTATCCTTCCTCAGACAGGATTGTTGAGATCAATGCTCAGACCCTTGAATCTGGGACCTGGAGGTGGATCATACAATGAACCAATATCCTGCCTACAACAGATTGGGCTAGCAACCAAACCAATCACCAATTGGTATCAGGGTACACATTCCTCTATTCAGGATGTCAAAACAGCAAAGTACAGTTGTGACATCATTGACCCATGCTGAATACATTGCCAGCACCAAGGCATTGAAGGAACTCATCTGGCTCCAATGCCTACTGTCAGAACTCTGTGAGGACATATTCCAGTCCACACCCCTGCATATCAACAACAGAGCAGCTGACTTGCTTGCATGAAATCTGGTGAATCATGCTGCAATGAAGCACATCAACATGCAATATCACTTCATCTGAGAATGTATCAGTGATGGCTCCATCAACTTGAGGCTCATTGGCACCAATGATATGGTGGCTGACCTACTAACTAAGTCACTTGCACATGTCAAGCACAAATGCTTCTGTTGCATGCTAGGAATGGAAACTATAGACTAAGGATCAGTGGCAAGGATGTCAGACTGTGGGGGAGTGTTGGAGTTACAGTCCACCATGCAAGCCACTGGTGCCATGGTTTCATTCTATTTTCAGACCTTGTTCAAATGCTTAAGAGTAGACAGTAATGCCTCTGAGGTGTGAGCCCAATTAACTGTCAGTCTCACACCTCAGCACTGCTATAACATCCATCACATTTTCCACCAGTGAGTCACACACAGTAGACCTGTTTGTCACTAAACTGGATGAGGAATACTCAATGGTTCTGGGCTACAACTGGCTCACTCAACACAACCTGAGCATAGAATGGGTAGAAACAAAGATCACATTCCACAACCCAGAGACACAGAAGACCCCAGAGGAGTTGCCAAACCCAGCACCAGAAGCCATAGACATCTGCCTAGTAAGTTTTCGGATTCGGATTCCTCTGATTTATATTGTGTTGAGTACTACATATGTATATGCCACCAGCTGTCATCACCAGTCAAATATCTCAGCAACAATAACTTATAAGGCTGACTATGCAGCAGCACCCACTACACATGGCTTCAAAGAAAAGCAGCAGCAGCCTTTCAAAGTGTAGTACGTGTACAGTATGAGCAATGAATCACTTCAATCTCAAATTGTAGTTGTTCACAGTAGCAGATGGAAAAGTGCAGCAACATATATAGTGTACACGATTTTGGATACCATGATGAAGATCAGCAGAAGAGGACCTTTTTAATGGATAAAACTGATATGCTTTTTGGAGGGAGCAAAAGCAGAGTACATACTACAAGTTCTCAGATGAAGCAGATTCAAATCACTTTAGGCTGCTATAGCATTGGAAGGATGCTCGGTTATGACTCAGTGTCACATACTTACAACAGAAAGAGGAACTGTGGTGAATGGATTGCAAAGAGGGTGGGGATGGGTGATGGCTTGTCTGGTGCTGAACAATCTGAAGATGTTGAGCATCATGATGTACACAATGTCGAAGTCTGTCATATTCTGATTTGGAGGAGGATCATGGTATAGTGGTAGATGATGGCATGTAGCTGAGATCGACGGTGTACATAGGCAAAAGTGAAAAGGGCTCAAAACGGAGAAACCCATTGTTATAAGTGTCACAAGGGTAAGCACGGAAGCAAGTATGGATGACCTTGGGTGGAGGGGTGAACTCAAAAGAGGACCACCTTTAATGCAACAGAGTTAAAATATCCCAGATCCACTCTACAGCGCGAATTGCTCCCTCTGACTTCAAAACCCACCAGTGTGATACGAATATTTTCCATATTTTAGTAGTACTTATTTGAGGCAAAAGAGTCTTGAGAACTCTTGCTATATTGGGCAGTCATCATACTTGTCATCACAACAGAGTTTGAATCCAATTGAATAGGTATTCAGAGGTGGTGACAATCGGTAACCAATGTGACGAAGAGCTGGTGCGTAGTCGCCATTTTTGAGACTTAGTCGGCTCCAAAGAGAAGTCTGGATAAAGGCCAAGAATTTTTCGAAAAATGGCGCTGAAAATGGGGTGACACCCCCGATATGGATGCAGCGCATTACATAATTATAGACATGTGACCGATCTGATCGATTAATTTTTCAAGTCCGTTGTCACGTGTGAAAGATAATCGACAGTCGGGTTATTGTCGGGTTATGCCCCTCACATCTATTCTCCCTCCCCCTAAGCACTCTTGGAGGTGCGAGGATGCCCTACGTGACGCTTCCTGAAGATCAAACACACCTCTATTACCGCACAAACTTGCCTAATGATGATTTAACCGTGATTGCAACCTCGGGCAAAGAAACAATCCTTTACCTGCATCCGACCTTTCTTTCCTCGTAGGTCTCCATCAACTTTCAACCAAGTGTTTATTTGCTAAGAGACACCAGTGTGCACTTGTCCTCTCAGTTCGATGATCCGCTGTTGAATGATAATTTCAATTTGATTGCTTTCGATGCCCTTGCTTGCGGCCGGACGGAAGCACAGAGTTACCTCAGCCTTCATCAGGCGGCAGTTCATGATGGATACGTCGATGCTGCAATTATTGCGTTATTTCATGAATATTTGGGTCTTCCACCTGTCCATGTCATGGCTGGCGAGAATAGGCCCGTCCAGGCCGCAATGGGATTCGCCATGTTATTCCCGGAGAAGACACTCAGTCTTATTGCGTGTTCTCCGCCACGGGTTGATATGTATGTAAAGTCCCACAACTTGGCTATGCTGGCTTCATTTATTCCGGAAGGGATGCATCTGAATGGGTTCGGAGGGCGTGGGGTAGTTTGGCGGACGCCTGGAGTAAGTGCAACGATTTGGACGCTCTCGACTCCGTTTTTAGCGAGCTCTTGTACATCAGCTTTGCTTCAGTGAGCTAGTCCTCTCGGGACCTCTCCCCTGGTTTCTGACAGACCTCATCAGACTTTGGACGAGGACGAAGCCGACGAGATCGTCGATTACTGGTATCGTTTCTACCCGCCCGCTCATATCACACGCACGATTGCGCTACGCATTATAATTAACAATGTAAATTTTGCAACGCTCTTACATCTTTTCCGTCTGACCTCATTTACGCTCTGGCAGCACAAACGCATCAGCTGCCTGGAGTGCAGTTGGTTTACCCAACCCGTCATGATAATACAAGTACTATGAAACTCCCAGGCCATTTCCACATTGATCTGATCTCAGTTTCAGGGATCCAATAAATACCAGCCAAGCCTATTTCCTGTTCTCGAACAGAATTTTATTGAATCCCTGAGCCATGTTCCGGGTGGAGTCCAAGTTGTCACTATCGAAGATGCCTCATATTGTCTCGCAATTCCTCGCAAAACGGCGCCGAAGGTAAACTCAGCTGTAGCTAATTTCATCAAGAACCTCGACAGGACACAGCGTCCGTCATTCTCATTGCCGACAGACCGGGCTGAAAGGTTCCGACTGGCTCTGGAGAAGATTGCTCAACTGGAACCCAATTCCGATATAGGGAGTAGGAACCCTCTAAGTGCTTTCTCGTACTCCCGTGTGACTCCTACGAAAGCGAAGGCGAATTATGAGGCGTCAGTGCTTGTATTTGTCCTTATCAGAACACAGTTGATGGATCCCTGTAGGATTATTTTGCCCCAGATGGAGATCGAAAAACACGGCTTTGATCCGGTAACCCCAGACGGTGCCATTATACGGCCGTACTCAGAGAGGTCATCTTATGATCATCGACCTCGTGCGCCATCGGTCGTAAGTCTGACCGAGGAAATCAGCGTTACAGAGGAATAGCAGAAGGGACGTCAGAGTTACATCTGTTGGTACCTTCTGTTCAGAGGTGTTTGTACTGCCAGGAGGCGATACATAATGAAAATGATTACTACTTCCTCCTGGATAAGGGTTTGCGTCGCTTGCGCGATGCAGCTGCACTGGTTGTCATCCCACTCCCATTAGCTGCTTGTCCATCAGAACTTTCGTCACTAATAATCTCGACTACATCAGCCTCACGTCCACGCTCCGAAACCGTAGATTTGGTAATTTTGAGCCTTGACAATATCGTTCCAAGCAGAGACATTACCCAGGTGTCACGAACGCGAGGAGCCGGGGTCATCGACTCATCCAAAAGCATGGGTTCGTGACCTGGTGGGATCTTTGACAACCCTAAGCAGCGAAGCACCCTGAAAATAAATGACGTACCATATAGACATCAGATCCATCGACCAACAAGTCTATCATTCGACCACGATTCGCCTCTTCAGATAACTCTGTTAGAGGGACCCTTACTTTCCGCTTTCCCTCGGTCGGTATGCCTTTAGGACCGTATCCAGCCGCTTTTCCAAGGCGAACGAACCTCTCGATACGCTGCAGATCCCGTCTCCGGTTGATCAATTGTATGGCGTACTGAATGCCAGAGCTGAGTATTGCAAGGAAAACCAGTACGCTACCGAGGCCCGGCCGGAAACGCGAGTAATAGTAGCCAGTGCCTGGGGTGGGAGAGCAGGACCTCACCAAAAGATTCAAAATCTTCAGCTTGCCAATTCCACTTACCACGCCATTTAGGAACACCGTTTTTATAAAAGAAGTCGTACCTTAAAGGAAACAGTGATTCCATTGCTTAAAAGGTGTGCCGAGTTAACATACCTTTTACGACTTTCCTCTTCACGAAGAATCTTAACAATCACTCCGAGCCTCGCCCATCGTTCCTGAGACCCTTTTGCGCCTGGGTTCTTATCGGGACTTGGGTATATCAGTTGAAACTCAGGTTAAGTATGGACTGAGGATACACACTGTAGGGTGATGCTCTTCTTCCGGTACGCTTTCACAATATCAGCAGACGAAGCGCTAGACTCTACACCTAAGAACGAATAGAAGGTCGTTCCCTTCCCTTCCAAAAGACCTCATCAGTCATACTCGAAGTTGGACATGTAGTATGCTCGCGTACCCTCAGCCGTTTCGAGAGCAGACACTAAGTCGAATATTTCGTGATCTTCCTGAAATATGATACCACATGAGCCTTCGGCTATGGGAGCTGAAGATCTATATACCTTTGTCCACCTGAGCAAGGACCCAAAGAGGTGTCAGTCATACTTAGCGTCATAAATGTGGGTGCGCATACGCTACTGCAACCACGGCCAGCGTGAGCACAGTGTATATTAGGCCAATGAGACGCATATTCTGCAGATTAAGTGGAACTGGAGTCTCTAGGCACCTCCAGAAAAATGGCTGTATCGTTCCAAATTTGCTCAATCGGAGCAAGCCGGCATGGCGAAATCATCACGTTATTGGCTCCCGAAATGGCAACCATGTCAATGTCTAATGTATCTGGGGTCGAGGGAGCCGTCCGCTCCTCTACACCGCCCAACCACATGACGTTCGCATCAAGACAGATTGTGGCAAGCTATTTTAGCTTATGTTCCATTCGTTGCCTCAGCTTCATTTTGCTAGGCTTCTGGTTTTGGACAATTCAAACCTAAGGAAGTCCGCACAAGCTCGAACACAGTGTTATGGAGTTGTGATGGTCGTCGACTCATTTCCTGTGGACATGAAAGGGGAATAAGAATATGGACGCCATCTAACGTGGGCCCTGGTCTATGGCCTCATCACTGACGCTGTACTAATATTATTCAGTTCGAGGAACGGAGCACCACATCTCTCACAGGAAATCTGGCGAGCGCCGTGAACTGTGCGGCAACCCATCCGACCAGTCCCGATCTGATCTGCGGTGGCAGTAGACTAGATAAGAAACTCGTACTTTGGGATCAAAGAAGTAGGTGGATGTTGGGCCCTTATTCTCGGTTGTTAAAACACTCCTCAGGGAAGGCCGACTATCGTGGAGTGGAGTTGGCGCAATCGGCTGATCAGATACAGTACTCTCCAGATGGGAACCATATCTTGGCTCGCCACCGTGCAGAAGGCGGGTATCAGATAGACCAGGCAACATTCAATCACACTGGCGAGCTCATTTATCTCTCTGGAGGCTCGGGGAGTATCTCGATCTTGGATTACCCGTCCATGGAATATCTTGATCGCGTCATGGGTCATACGAAGGCATGTCTCTCAATCGGGGTAGATGGCAGGGGCCGTTACATTGCTTCAGGAGGAAGCGATGCCCTTGTAAACATATGGGATATTCAGGATTGGATATGCGTCCGTACTATAGCAAATGCAGAGTAAGAACGCAAGCTGAAGGAAATCCTGTCCCTTGTGCTGACCACTTTTTCAGATCTCCAGTTATTGCAACGGCATTCTCGTGCGACGGAGAGTTTATCGCTAGTTCCTCGGAGAGTAGTTACATCGACATTGTAAGGCTTCCCTCTCTTCCATTTTGGCTCGATGTGATGACCGCCGCCTCGAATGAACATTCAGACCGAATCCGAGACCGGACTGCACAATACTAGAGTCCCTCAACGAGTTAAGGCTACATCCTTGGCTTGGCATCCTCTGCAGCAGCAAATTCTGGCCTCTGCGGGAGGAGACAGAAAGGGAGAATCGTGGATAAGTTTGTTAGGCCAGTCATAGGGTTGGGAGGCAGGTCAATATTCACGGGAAACGACGAGATATGAGTACAAAGATGATGAGGCGCCGAACCTCACGATCTTCACGATGCTTTGACAAGAATGTCCAATCTCTCCAAAATTGATATTCCTCCCTTCTATCCTCCCCTCCGCTAGAGCATTGTTGTCCCCTTCTTTATCGGGTTCCCACCACTTCTACGCTAACATTGCTGGAGGGCCCTCTTGACTGATGATGGTGAACGCGATGAATTGTCATCCCGCCGTTTACGGATACACTGTCCTGAGCAGGGAGGCACGATAGACTGCGATGTATTTGTGGCATCTGGGTCATGACGTCGAGCCAATCAAATGTAGCTATGGGATCAATAAACAGGAGACATCGAGTGGCACTCGCTCAATTTCGGGTCAAGTTTATTTGAGAGGATACACCTTACAAGCTTCCTATTCCATTGTCAGTGAGACTCAATCTCTGCACTACCAAATATTCACTGGGAGCTCGTAACAGCACTCATCATATGTAATTCGATGCAATGAGGCCCGAAGCTACTGCTTCTTACCAATGAGACCGCGGTCTGGAGCGTGGTACATCTCACGACACAACTATTCGTTGAACAAATTCTATTGATCCGCTAACGCTCTGAGGCTTGGGAAGCGCGCTGCGTGAAAGAAGCCAGCTTGGCGGATGAGTGAGATTTCGGAAATTAATTCTTACTAAACTGCGTCAGACTATATTTCAGAAACAGGCCTCAGGCCGAAAATGTTACCGTGTTTGGAAGTCTCCATCGAATGGATAGCTGTCTAAGCTGCACGCGAGATTGGCATCCTCTGGATCTCGAGCCGCTCGAGTCTTGGTATGAACATGAACGCCCCGGAAATGGAAGATCATTCGAGGGACGCCCAGCATTGGACGCGGAAGAAGAAATTTGACCAAGCGAGCGTCGCAGTATCACCGCACACGAACAACTAACTGAACCATTTTCGGCGGCTCGCCATATGATTGGACGAGTTTCCACGACATAGCCTTCACGACGACCATAATGTCTTGTGATCATGAGATAAGCATTCGAACATTATCCCGAGGGTAACATCGACATGGACTACGGAATAATGATGCGTGCAGGGTGGCAGAAAAGGGGGGATTCGTTGAATCTAAACGAACAAAGCCCTGCAGTCTCAATTCATGAGCATTGTCGGTTACAGTAACCGAAATTACGGCGAAGCACGATGGGCAAAGGGGGTGATGACAAAGGCCACTTAATACCAAGGCTGACTTGCCTTTGTTGAGGCATTCGGGTGAGCTTCCGAAACCACGCTTGAGTCTCCAGACTCAAGCTACGTGAATAAGTCGCAAAGTCAGGTCCCTTAAGCGAGCGATCGGCTATGTGCTCACCGGTGAATGGCTTTAATAAACTTTTCATGACAGCCAATTGGTATACCAGAATGGCTTGCATGGGGTTCCAGGTCCAAGAATCCTGGTGAGAACCAGAGGGTTCATCATACGAATTGAGGGTCTGAATAAAGCCTCCTGGAACGTTAGTAAGGTTTCATCAACCAAATCGGTTCACGGAAACGAGAGCGTCTGATGAAATAGGAGGCCATATGTCTCGCCATGGGACCTAGTCTGATATAGAAAGAATGATGTGCTCCGTACGGGAAGGAGTTCCACAGCCGATGCTGGGGTGCGGGCTCACAGCCCATGGCGGGCGCACAGAAAAGCGGCGACTGGAATCAGAGAAAGATCGCGTTCTTTGCAATAAATAGGTGTGAGCGCTCGCTGGAGTCGGCGGTGACTGCCATAGATCCGTTTCAAAAAAAAATCTTAGAGACAGAAGCTGAGAGATCGTCAGGCTAAGGAAGTGAAGGGAAGTGAGCGCGCCCAGAAGAGGCGATGACAAGATGAATTTTATTTGCTGCTCGCCGAGCTGTGGCAATGCGTATCGGACCTTTTGAATCCAATTTCTTTGTGGAGGTAGGTTGGTCCTAGTGAGTTCTCGCGCTCTTCCACCATTGGTCTATATAACACTATACCATCAGCTCCTAGATCGCTACTCCCCTCGTCACCATGCCTCCGAACGCTAAAGCTCACATGAAGTTCTTCTTCGACATTTCGTCGCCTTATAGTAATCTTGCATTCAATGTCATGACTCGGTGAGCCCCAACACCAACACGCTGTGTCTCGCTAGATGCTCACGAATGTCCTTTACATCTTTCCCTTCGCTCAGGTATAAGAAGGCTTGGAACATGGACATCGAGTTCTTTCCAGTAAGCTCAGCTCCGCTCAGGTTCCGTTACCCGCAGGTAGCTAACTTGATCGTTCCCAGATATTCCTAGGTACGCCATAGTGCTCTCTCCTCCACTCCATTGACTTGGATGATGACGGATGATGACGGGGGTTATACAGGGGGTGTAATGGTATTTTCTGGCAACCAAGCACCGTCGGCGGATCCTGCTCAGAAGCAAATAATCGAATACCTAGTATGCATATGATCTGACATCCCCAGACCTTCTCATTTAACGTCACCTCTATCCAGTACACGGACGGTCCACGCCTTTCTGATCGCTTCGGAGGTTGGTTTGGACCTTGTTCCCGAACCAAGTACCCATTTCCTTATTTCCTTCCCCTTGATTAGTGGACATCCGCTCGCCGCCTGGCCATCCTATGCACACGACAAGCCTAAACAAAATACGGTTCCTCCGAGCCGTCAAGGCAGAAAAGACCCCTGATATTCTAGAAGAATGTATCCGATTACTCTTCGTACGTCCATCGTGTTTCTCGGTTCTCACCATACAATTGTGCTTATGCACGCTTTCCGGCCTGCCCCTATCCATGACCTACCCTTCGTACGTGACCCGGATGAACTTCATACCGGATGCAGTTGGAGTTCTACAGCTCGCAGACAGATTATCGCAGGGAAGAGTTCTGGGATTGCCTAGTTCCGATGCTTGCACGTGAGGAAGTTGCACGTTTACGAAGAGTATCCCAAACGGAGGTACATAAAGAGGGCGTTAAGTCGGACGTGGCTCATGCTGTCACTACATATGGGATGTTTGGTGCCCCTTGGATGGTTGTGCAGCGTCCCTCCGATGGGGCGGAGGACGTTTTCTTCGGGACAGATAAGCTGGATTCTATAGCCTGGTGGCTTGGTACGTTACTACCCATATCGATTAGAGCATTCAGTATGACACCCTTCGCTTGACTCTATTAGGCCCAGAATACAAATGGAATGGTCCATATCCGGATGGCTCAAATCCTTTTCCAATAAGCACGCCGTCTCGTCAGTGTCAAAATGCTAGATTATGACGGGCAATGTCTCAAAACGCTTCCTTCCTCTATCACTCATCATTCATCTTGCTTTCTGCGAATTCGAATTGAACGATGTGTCGCATTCCACTAGTGTAAATCCATGTCACTCGGTACTAATCCTTTAAATACAATGGGTATCGATGCAGATGATTAATATCCAACGTCCTTCCATCTTGATCCACGTCCTTGCCTCGTGTTTATTGATTGAGGTGAGCATTCACTCTCACCATCCCCATGGCCAGCGTCATGAGGCTACTCTCACGCCCCATAGCCTTCCACGAATGTTCCATCTTTGAGGAAGCGAATGTCCCATGGTCCCTGAGTAGAAGAGTTCGCAAGCTTGCAAAAAGCCACAGCATGCCCCGCGCCAGATAGTTTATGTGAGGGAAAGACCATCTCCTCGGAGGACAACACCTGCAATAACACAAAGTTAAGCGTGCGTGAGTACACCAGGAATCAACCATCAGCAGATTAGTCCGACTTTCCTCCCTACTCTCCGGCATCAGCCAAATGCGAGATGAGGCATGCCTTTTTGAGACAGGGTGGTTGTTTTTTTTTGAAGTAGAAGAAGACTAACCTGAGAAGGGAAGTAAAATTGGATGCCTTTGTCTTTGAACACCTGACGCAAATAATCCATGAAATATCTTTGTTGAACTTTGGCAAGTCCAAGTCCTAATTCTTCGGTCCGCGCTTCGGAGAACGTACAGGCATGACCTGTGGCCATAAAAATGTGTTTTTGGCCAGGGAGTTTAGCAAAGCTAGATTGACAACGTGTTAAGGAAAACTATATATATAGATTAGAAAGGCGGTCCTCTTACCTTTTCATAGCCCAGCGTGCAGTTTCAAACATTGAGTTGAATCCTATTTCTTGACATGCTGATTGAACCATATTCCGTCAGCTTCTATGATGGGCATGGCTATTCGGTGATATTCGAAGTTACCGTGCAAGTTGGAGAGGGGTATGGAGAGGGGATCCCCGTACTTCATAGGTGCCTCGATCTCCGGTTCCATAACAGCTACAGAATCAATGGGAACGTAAAGAGGGGGATGAATACTTGGAAGACGACAGAAGGGCCATCCTTACCATTGTAAATAATTACATTGGGGAGATCCTGCGCGAAAAAGGCATTGTCAAGCGTGCCCACTACAGACCCCGAGCACATCAGTTCTATGAAAAACGTGCGGTAGCCCATATCCTCGGCCTCTAGCCAGCGAGGGCTTCGATTGCCTACGACGACGTTCTTTGCATGACGGCATGGTCGTCAGCCCTTTAACACATCGTTCAGCGGTACCGAATGAGTAGAATCCTCACCCATCCCCGATCAAGAAATTCCTTCACAGTTACTATTCCTACTTTGCGCCCAGCACCTACAATGAGCACCGTAGGCTTCCGCATCCCGCTCAGAGTGCCTCTGCACAATTTGAGCAGAGCAAAGCAGTAATAGTCGATAGGAGGACACTCGAGTCAGGGCAGGGACGCATCACCCCATATAGCTATGCGATTTGTTTTGTTCTGCTCTCCCTCACATTGAGTACTTGCAATGAATTGGCTAGATGGTCGCTCACACCAAAAATGGCAGTTTGCTCCAAACACGTTGACTTGATTATGTCAGCACTGTATTGGGGCGGCGCTTGACCCCGCAAAATATCCGTTCGGAGATAGAATGACATTGGGGAGTACGCAAAGATTATCCTGTCGTAAAGGTGTGCGCTACATCAATGAGAGAACATAGGGATAAGGAAACTATCAAGAGAAGGGGCCAATGCATACGAATCGGAAAGGTCCATAAGTATAACGAATAGGACAAATGGGACGAAAAGTGGAGGAAAACGCATACGGGAGCACCAATGAGAGGTCGTGAGCGTGGTCATCATATCAAAACAAAACTCGAAATACAGTAGTCATCGTAAAAAGAAATTCGCAAGCCGAATTATATAGAATGGGGTATCGGGTCGTTACAGATAAGGCGCACAAGTGAAAGCCAAGGACCATCAGTACTGCATACGTTCTTTCGAGGTCTCCTCGAACGCATCCCTAAAATCTTCCTCCGTCAGCGAGTCGCGATGGCTTGCTTTGAGGTTCTTACTGCTCGACGGTACTGTCTGGACATGAGAAGGCGATATCTTCGGGGAGGCAGGCACCGCGCTGCTGATAACAAAAGGGTCTTCGAGGGACAGCTGCTCAATGCCAATAAAATGTCCCGATGAGTAATCGGGCACGGCTTCGAAAGCATCTGAGAAGGTCTCCTCATATTCACGTCGGGCTGCCTCGTACTTGAGCTTCTCTTGCTCTGCGCGAGCAAGGAATGGCTGGAGACCAAAGTTACTATGGGCCACAGCGATGTGAGGATCGCTAAATGCCTACCTTCTTATCTTCGTCTGACATACTCCTCCATTTGGCAGCCGCAAGCACGCTCTGCTTCGTTGTCCCGCTCTCATCCCCAAAAACATCCTTGATGAGCTCAGGACTCGACCGTATCCGTTGCAAAAACATGAAGTAAGCCGAGAGCGGTTTCTTCGGTGCATTTGGATCCTTCATGTTCGCTTTCCTCGACTTCCCATCCTTTCTCTGTGCTGTACGGAACTGGTTTTCCGCTCGAACATCCTGAGGAGTGAGAGTCCTCTCCCAAGCCAGCATCTGACGGTCTCGCTCTGCTTTTGCTGCCTGAGCGCGACGCTTGTATGGCTGAGAACCAGGAATTAATTAGTTCCGAAATCCATGAAAAGGGACCTTTGAACGTACCTCGCGCTCTTCGGCACTTAATGACTTGTATTGTTGCGCTAGTTCTTTTGCGGCTTGGGCGACATTAAGCTTCTGATCGGGGTATCGGAACCGGTATAGATGGAGATGATCGGTGAAGTATATTTGCCATGTCGACGGTGCTGCCTTCGGAGGACACAAGACTGACTTCTTAGGGGCTGGATAGGGGCAACAGCGGTCGTCGTGAGATCGAGTGAATTAAAAGACGGGTCATATGAAAAACGTTCCATCAGAACATTCTAGGATTGAGCGCGAGTAATGGGGAACATACTGTTCTCTCTCGAGTCTCGTTTTCTTTTCTTTTTCTGGCTTTCGTCGCTCTCATTGTCCGGAACCGGTTCTGGAGAACTAGTCGCCGCACCCGGTGCACAAGTGCCCGAGTAGCGTACTTGGTTGAATACGGGACTGGATGGCAAAGGAGGCGAAGAGGTACAGGGACTCATGGAGAGGGTCACCATTTGAGCCCCTGGGGTTCGGTTAACGGGCGAGAAGGTGGTCCTGTTGCTTGGAGGAGATGTCTGCGGGATATTGTGATGTGCCGGACTGTAGAATACATCGGTCTCTGAGCGTCGGATTGGGCGACGCCTACCAGGTCTAGGCGACGTATCCGAGTGCCAATCCGATCTCAATGGCGAATGCTCACCCCCAGAGGACCCTGACCTAGAATGTGAAGTAAATCGATTAATGGGTCGAAAGTCGGGCACGTTCGTGGGTAGCGAGGATGATAAGTGAGGAGGCTTGGAATGAGGGATGTCCTGCCCTAATCCGTCTGTTGACGGTATCGACGATGAGGGAGTTAATGGGAACGGTAGACTGCTAGGCGCCGAAAGGGGTGTGTAAGACGACTCGGAAGGGGGGTACACAGGGGGTGAATTGCCCTGTGGAGGGGACGGTGAGTGCAGAAACGATGGATCTGACTGGGGAAATTGGAATGTCATATGAGCGCTGTGTTCCCCCGTGGGGGTAGGAGACCAAGACCACTCGATATCATCGAAGAGGTCGTAAGACTGGTTCGATTGCGGGGTAATCGGGTTAGGTATGACTGCGCCTGGAGAATAGGGGACTGCGGTGCCCTCTGGTGGAGAGTGATGTTCCGGAGGTGCATTGGGGAGTGAGAGAGGCATGGGACGGGCGACGGGATGTGGCCGAGAAGCATACTCTGCCGAGAACGTCTGATAATCGGGCGAGTTCGGAAAGCGTTGCATAGCGGTATCTACAGCGGGGAGAACGACCGAGTTCGGAGCCAGAGGTATCACAGGGATTGACCTCGAAGAATGGAAGAGCGATACGAGGCGATGTTGATGGCGGCGAGTGCTTGCAAATCGGACCAATGGAAGATGAGTGGAAAGGGAACGGTGCATTCGTCCACTCAGGAGTGGCTTTAAGGTCACGCCAATTCAGTCATTGATGGCTGTTTCCGGCTGGGCGCCTATAGATTCGCAACCTTTGTCCCGCAAGCGCTAGTGTAGACTCAAACACTCAGATGTACCCCCATGATGCTTAGTGTTATGGTCAAGGAACGACCTATCGCCATAGTTGATATCGAGATCGACATTGCGTGCTGAGAACGTTGTTGCTTCGAGGTGCATGACTACCGAGGTCTAAACTCGAATGGCAATTGATTCGAACACGCTGCCTCCGCCGTCATGACAGCACACGCAGTCATCTCATCTTGCCCCGGCGCCTATTTGTTCCGATGTGGACGGTACCGATGGGGATCTAATCTCGCCGACGATGCGGTGCAGAGATAACACGCCGACAAGGCACAGGCGAGTTGAATGCATACCTTTTGCATTGCACTGGACTGCTGACTTGTTCGATTTGGGAGGTCAGGTATTCAACTTCCGCGATCAAGAATCTCAATTGCCAGAATCACCGAGGCAGCCACGTATCAAGCCCTCCAATGATTGACCCGCACCCAATCTCGTGGATGGCAACGATGCATGGAAGGCTTAACGACAAGCGACGGTACCACGTTGGTCATCTCAAGTTGGGCAGGAAATGTCGACAGAGCTGAGACAACACGTTGTTGTGGAACCGCCAAATCATTAACGAGAAGTTGGTCGCGTTTCGCCTCAGACGTCTGTATTGCAGAGTATATCAGTCTATAGTAACACGATCTTATCACTGGGCCGACGATCGCCATAATATACGCTTTTTCCAGCCTTAATGGATCCCATTTTGAGCGACCACCAAGCGAAACCCGGAATAGAGATTGGCGTACCTCCCAATTTTTCACATCCTTCATTATTGCCTTTTCTCGGGTTATCTGCGCTTGTTGGCGCCGATAAGCGTCTCGGTCGTTTTCAGCGAGGATGAGGGGGGTAAGATGAATCCGAGACCAGACGTTTTCACGCTTGAGCTCGCTGCAGACAAAACGTAGATAAATGAGAACGTAAACAAAACCATTTCAATAAAACTCCACTAACCGCTTCTCCAAGTTACCTTGTCCTACACGATAGAAACCATAGACACAGACAGCCGTTACACCAGCCAAGAGGACTGCACCACTGGGTCCTCTGAGAGGCAGATTGCGTTTGTAGCGGATAGTCTCATAACCCCCCGAGGGGGGCATATCCCTATGGAACAAGCTCACTCAACAACTACTTGGCTGAACAACACAGCTACATACTGCCTGTACGGCTGGGAAGACACTATTAAGACGTTACCATCAGTTCCAAGGAACAAGTCGTAGTTTAGGCGCTCACTGTTGGAAATTGAATGGCGGCAACTACCGAATAATTTGCATCCGCACACTGCAGACCCAAATCTGCGAATCTTACGTCGCACTCCCCTCTACCGCACTTTTTCCTCCTTTGATATATTTAAAATGGGCAAGTGGGCACCTGGTAAGCCGAGACCATAAGGAATCCCCCAACGTTCTTAACTTTTGGCTCAAAATCTTTGTAGGTCATTACGACGACGTTTTCGTCGTCAAGCTCAAGAAAGTGTTGTCAGTGAAACGCGTTGGAATCGCGGTCCATCCAAATGGATAGCTTATTTCTATTATAGCTCTCGCGCTCTGGAGTTGAACGAGTTTGCAAGACGCGAGGGCCCAGATAGTTGTGGCGAGAGTGGTGACCCTCCAAAGCACGCGCCGTTCACGTTTGAACAATTTACCACTGAATTGGATGACAATGACCCATTCGTGCTTGGGCTGATCGGTATTCTTGTCAAGGTGTGTGTTGTCAAAGCATTTGATCCAGGTTTTCGGTCCTCAGGATCTCTTAAACAGGAAGTAGCAGTTCGGCGCGATCGCAAGGCCGCTGGCATGCCATCCCTTGAACCCTCCGCTATCCGTATCTCAGAGCCTTCGGAGGCCGCGCTCAGGAGATTCTTGCAACTTTCGAATACAGATGCCAGTCCACCCAGCGGGTGGGTATCTCGTGTCCTCAATCACACGGATCCACTCCACGCGGAAGGGAACTGGCTGCAACGACTCGAGGATCTCCAAGGACAGGGATTTCCACGGTATAATGACTCAATGGTTTCAGAACCTTACGTTCCACCGACTAATGCCAGTTCTACGACCGATTTCTGGGCCGGATACTTACAGGATTCGGTGCCAGGAGTGGTGCCCCGTTCACCCGACCCCACCACTGGATCTAGTGTGCTCGTGGGTCGTCGTCGTACTGTGCAAAGGGCACGTACTGCCGAGTTCGCATCGCATACATCCCGGCGGAGGTATAGTCAACGGATAGGGTTGTTTGATGACCACGATCGAGATGAAGAGATGATGGATGATGACTTCGTTACGGACATCCCTACTCCAACAAGCATCGTCCCTGTTCGAGTCTCCCGCCAGAGAGAAAGGCGTGGCTATGATGCGGTGCGTGACGCGGCCATGAGAGAGAGCACTTCTGAGCTATCTGCTCGTTCCGGTGGGGGACAAACGCAACAGTGGATACCACCCAGAATACCCACTCCTAACGAGTATGATTCAGCTCTAACGAGTCGTGCCCTTTTGCTTCGATCACGCTCTCCTCTTGCCCCTGGGCCACAAGGAGGGACCACTCGTACGTTGCGCCGAGGTGGTCTACGCGCACCAGAGTTGGAGTTTGTGTCCAGATTGCATTCACCACCTCCTCGCCCTACGGCTTTGCACCGTTCTCCTTCTCCGATGTATTACCCTCTTGCTTCTGGTGAACGTCCTGCAGACGCAAGTGCCATTCCGAACCACAGTACTGGGGATGCTCCGAGTGTTTTCATCCGACTTGGCACCCCTCGTTCACTCTCTCCTGGCGAGAATTAAAAAAGCGTTCTTGACTGACGCATTAATCTGGGGTCCTGACAATACAGAAGATTTACCAATTTCGGGGCTAGAAGGTTTTTCTTATGTGTCACCGTGGACTTCGCCGAAAACTTATCTATGGGTTGCCCACTAGACAGACTAGTTTCTTCATCTTTTAGTTCTTGTATCCTAGCCCTCTTCCAGGATACCCAACCTGAGCTATTCTTGTGTTTGTATTGTACCATTTCTGTACAAATAGCACTTGTTACTGGCTCACTCATGTTGGATATCAAGACAACGTAGGATTAAGATTCAGGTAGCAAACCTCAACTGTTGTTCCCAATGCCTTCCAGCCAGATGAGTCTCGATGATTAGGGTCTTGTGTGTTAGACTTTGGCATTGATGTTATCGCTCGTGCGACGAAGTTCGGATCATTGAGAGGAGAAAGATCTGGCGTAGGCAGGAACTAGGTGTTATGGACTCAGTGAATACAGAACAATAATGCGTTCCATAGTTGAATCACACCTGCTTCATACTATCGTACTTTGCCTCCCACCCACTTGTCTCACGCACGATTAGCTGAGGATCGGAAGCCAAAGAATGATATACCCTAGTGTCAAAGAGTCTGAATAACACCCCATCCACGCGAAGGAAAAATCGTGATAGGATGAAGAACGAAGTGGGCATGACACGCTGTATAAGCACATGTTATTTGGGTGCATTGGACTCTGGAATCTGGATCGAACGAACTACGCGTGTCAGAAGGGAAGCAGTACCGTTGTCGTGCAGCTCATCTTCGAACAAGGGGATCTCAGAGTAGAAGAGGATTGGGTCTGGTCTCGAAAGTTCCTCGGTTGGGATCCGATGCGAGGCATTCTCGGGATCGGCTGGAACAAACTTGCGACACAATACTCCGCAAGTACTCTTTCTCAAAGTGCAAGCCCGAAACTCACTTTATACTCTCCCTTTGAGACATGTCCAGAGTACGAGGTACTGAATGTCCAATCGAATGGCTTTGCCTGTACCACTTGCGGCATTGGATTTGTCGAAAAAGGCCCTATCCTTTGTAAATTACAAGTCACCAGTGAATTATCAAATAGAAGTAGAGGACTAACCGACTTTGAAGCCATTCCTGCGCATAACCGACTTGGACAGCACCGTCTCCAGATTCAAGCTGGCCAAGTTTCACTAGCCTAAGCGCTTCCAACGCATTGAACGCGTATTCAAAAGTGACCCGTTTGTGGGAGATTACCAATGCATTGTTTCCGAATGGCATTTCGGGCATTGGTAGTCCATTGAGGGTGTCCTGCATGGCACTGATCTCTTGTGCATTTGAGATTGGGCGCGTCGTAGCAGAGATAATCCAAGAAGGTAAGGAAATGCTAGAGCATTCGGTCGTAGTTGTTATGTCATGCTCGATGCTTGTCATTGTACCCAGTTCGCGGTTCACGGAAAGCGCCGTGCAGCGCTCAGGTTCTCTGCTTAATGGATCAGTCGCGACCTTCGTCGCCAGAACAAAATTTATGGGGTTCTATCTTAAACTCAGTATCCTCAAGTCGGTCGATACCATCCGGGAACGTCGTAGTTCTGGGAGAGCCTGGTACGGGGAAATCGACGTTGATAAACGCACTACTCCAAAAGGCAACCAATGTCACGCACCACGATGGTGACTGGAGCCGAAAGAATGATTTCGCCCTGGGATACGAGTGGGCAAACGTCAAGGATGAGAAGGACGAAGGTGTGTGGACTTGACTTTGTCCTTCGTGCTATATTTGATGTTTTCCTGGAGGCAGACATTTTGGCACGACTGTCCATTTACAACGTGCCCTCATCCGCACCTGCACATCTTTCTCTTCTTCCTCGTTTCCTTTCTCCCAGAATATCGCTGTCGAATACTCTCATATTGATTGTGATTGACTGGACCAGACCATGGACATTTGTTCAGCAGCTTGAAGTATGGTTCCATTGGATCGAGAAATGGCTCGATGGAGATACATCTAGAGAAATGCAGGTAGCGAAAGAAGAGGGAAGAGAAAGGCGTGGG
>WNFI01043621.1_pt1 | contig 18974 bp, 18 predicted proteins | sample 5400471 | NCBI WGS metagenome assembly WNFI01 (sample SAMN13153348, study PRJNA577476) | soil metagenome | isolation source: 100 cm saprolite on Douglas fir-dominated hillslope | place: USA:California | collected 2013-09-17 | reverse complement strand
CGGAGATCGCGCTGTTCGAGCTGCGACGTACGAGCCGCGCGGCTCAGCCGCGCGGCGTGGCGATCGCGTCCCAGGCACCCTCGAGCGCGAGCTTCACGCCCGCGTGCGCCTCGGGCCACTCTTTCGCCGACACGCGGTCGATCACGAGCGTCACCACCGCGAGCCACACACCCGCCCACAGCTCGGCCGCGCCCGGCTTCACGGAGCCGTCTGCCTTCCCCTGAGCGATCACGCTCTCGAGCGCGAGGCGGAAGTCACGCGCCGTCTTGCGGCTCTCCTCGTCCAGGAGATCGTCATGGCGCTGGAGGAAGAACAGCCGGGCGACCGCGGCCTCGCGGCCCGCGCCGGCGACGAGGGCGCGGGCGAGCTCGGCGAGCTTCTCGCGCGGTCCAACCTGGAGCGCGTCGGCGACGTGCACGAGCTGTGCGGCCCAGCGCGCCGACGCGCGGTACAACTCATTGAGGAAATGCTGCTTGCCGGCGAAGTGACGGTAGATCGTCCCCTCCGCCACGCCCGCCTTACGCGCAATCTGGGGTGTGGTCGTGTCGTGGTAGCCCTGCGCCGTGAAGAGCTCGAGCGCCGCCCGCACGAGGCGCTCACGGGTAAGGTCGGCCTGGCTCATCGGGCGCGAATCTAACGTGACGTCCCCCGCGGCGCCGTGCGCGAGCGCCGGGGTTCCCCCGAGCACCCCGCCCGCACTAGCTTTCCGCCGCTCGGTTCCCCGTCCGGTTCGTGCGGAGGCTCTCGCCTAATGCGTCTCCTAGTCTTGGGGGCGGGACTGCAAGGGTCCGCCTGCGCCTATGATCTGTTGCAGCAACCCGGCGTGGAGCAGGTCACGATCGCCGACCTGAACCCGGAGCGGATTCCCGGTCTGCTCCGGCCCTATGTCGGCGAGCGCCTCACGCTGGTGCGGCTCGACGTGCAGGACGGGGCCGCGCTGCGCGCCGCGATGCGCGGGCATGACGCGGTCCAGAATGCGGCACCCTACGGCTTCAACCTCGGTGTGGCACAGGCGGCGGTGGATGTAGGCGTGCACTGCGCCGACCTGGGGGGGAACACCGACATCGTGGTCCAACAGCAGCGGCTCGACGCCGCGGCACGGCGGCAGCACGTCTCGATCATCCCCGATTGCGGCCTCGCGCCCGGCATGGTCAACATCCTCGCGGCCGAGGGGATTCGGCGCGTGGGTGACGCCGAGACGGTGAAGATCTACGTCGGCGGCTTGCCGCAGCACCCCGAGCCCCCGCTCAACTACCAGATCGTCTACTCGCTGGCCGGCGCGCTCGACTACTACACGACGCCCTCGTGGGTGCTGCGTGACGGCAAGCCGACCCGGGTGGACGCGCTCTCGGAGCTCGAGTCCGTCACGTTCCCGGCGCCCGTCGGAGAGCTCGAAGCCTTCCACACGGGCGGCGGCATCTCGATCCTGCCGTGGGCTTACGCGGACCGCGTGCGTACCATGGAGTACAAGACGCTCCGCTATCCCGGACACGCCGCCATCATGCGACCGATCCGCGCGCTCGGCCTCCTCGACCTCGTCCCCGTCGCCGTGAACGGGACGAAGGTCGTGCCGCGCGACGCGTTCATCGCGACCGTGTCTCCCAAGCTGACGAAGCCCGAGGGACGCGACCTCGTGGCGTTACGCGTACTGGTGCGGGGGAAGAACGGCTCCCAGGCGGCGTGGCAGCTGCTCGACTACTACGATGAAGCGCACCGCATCAGCGCGATGATGCGGACGACCGGTTTTTCGCTCGCCGTCACCGGCCTGATGCAGGTGGACGGCCGTGTCACAGCTCGGGGCGTCCATACGCCCGACGTGGCGGTGCCGTTCGGTGCCTACGTGGCCGAGCTCGCCCGGCGCGGCGTCGAGATCCGAGAGATCTGAAACGCGGTTGCCGCGGGGCGGCAGCAGCGCGCCTGCGGGCCACTGCCACGATCCCGCCCCGGGAACCCTGCGGCGGTGCGACAGGGTTACCGCGAGGAGGACGGGTTGACGTTCGTCGCGAGGTGGTGCGAGGTGGTGGCGTGAGTCTCGACTTCGGCGCGCTGTGGCAGCGCGCGCAGACGTACGATGCGTTCGTCGCGCAGTCCCACACGCATTGCGCGCTGTGGACCGGTGTGTACCGGCTGGCGCGCGTGCCGGCGTGGGCGCTCGAGCAGGCGTGTGCGGGAGGCCATCCCTACCGGCTGCTGGCGTTGGCGGAAGATTGGTGCGGCGACGCCTCGAGCACGCTGCCCTACGTGGCGAAGCTCGGCGACCAGGCGCGCTGCCTCGAGCTGCGCGTGCTCCGGCGCGACGAACACCTCGACGTGATGGAGCGCTACCTCACCGGCTCGGCGCGCTCGATCCCGATCGTGATCGTGCTCGACGCCGACTGGCACGAGATCGGCCACTGGGGCCCGCGGCCCGCAACCCTGCAAGCCTGGGTGATGGAGGCGCGGAAGACCACGCCGACGGCCCAGCTCTACCCACAGCTGCGGCGTTGGTACGCCCGGGACCACGGCCTGACCACGCTGCGCGAGATCTTGGCGCTGCTGCCGCAGGCGACGCCCTCAGTAACTCCAGCTCGTCGCGAACAGTAGCTCGCCCCCTTCGGGGCCGCGGCCGTATCCGATCACGAGCAGCGAGTTCCGCAGCAGGCGGAGCGCGAGCTCCGCACCGCCGCTGTGGTGCAGGCCTTCGGTGGTGAGCCGCACGGCCTCGCCCGGCGCGAACACGCGGCCGGCATCGTAGAACCCGACCAGCTTGAGCTCGAGCACGCTTGGGGCAAAGACCAGGGCGTAGCGGGCCTCGAGTCCGCCAATCAGCTTGCCGGGTCCGGTAAAGCGGCCGTCGTAGAAGCCTCTGAGCGAGCGGTATCCGCCCAGCGCGACGAACGGCCCATCGCTCGACTCCATCTCCTGCAGCGCCGCGAGCGGCGGAGAGCCTCCCATGCCCTCGGCGGCGAGCCGACCGGCGAGGACGAGCCGCTCGAGCGCATGCACGTACAGGCGCGCATGCGTGGTCCGGCGAGTGTACCCGGTCCCGCTCGCCAGCAGCCCCTCGACGAACAGCCCGGCCTGCGGGTCGACTTCGTTGTCCCGCGTGTCGAGTACCAGGCCAGCGCGGGCGACGTGGTCGGTGAACGCGGTGGCGCCCGCACCCAGCGCGCCGGCGGCGACGTCGCGCGCGAAGACGCTCGGGCCCGGCAGGGCGCGGAAGTTGCTGCGGCTGAGCGTGCCGCCCACGAGGGCGCGCAGCCGCCCCACCACGCGGTGCTGGAGCGTGGCGCGCGCCACGAGCCTCGTCCGGCTCACTTCGTAGAAGTACTGCCCTGCCCGGGCCACGCTGTCTGGCGCGTACCGGCTGTCGTTGCCGACGCCGTAATAGCCGAGGCGGTTGTCGCGCGCCGCGGTGAGGGTGAGCCCCGCGCGCCAGCCGTCCCACCAGGCGGGCGCCTGTGCGTCGAGGACCAGCGCGCGGCTGCCCTGGGTGCTTGCCGCGGCGTCGACGTTCACCGCGGCGTGGTTCGGCTCCGGCCGCTCGACAAAGCCGATGGGGCTGTAGCGGCCGTAGTGCAGCGCTCCCCACAGCCCGTCGATCGTGCTGTAGTACGCATAGGGATAGAAGTTCTCTCGCCAGAAACGCTGCGCTCGGAGGGCGGGGGCGAGCCCTGCGACGAGCGCCAGCGCCGCGCTAACGGCTCGCAGGGGGCCGCTCGTAGAGGGACGCCATGTCGCGGAGCTGCGCGGCGGTGCCGTCGTGCACCGCGAAGCGCCCCGGATAGAGCGAGGCGGCGCCGAACTCGCCGCGCTTGTTCACGGCGTAGAAGGCGAGGTCGAACGTCGGCCGGCCGCGCTCATCGAGGAGCCGCGCTTCGGCCATCTTCACCACGCGCTTGAGGGTCTCGAGACACGCGTCGGTCGGCTTCTGGCCGCGGCGCATGTGCTCGACCGTGAGGAAGCCGCCACACACCATGATGTTCGACTCTCCGCGGCCGGTCGAGCCCGCCGCCCCCACGTCGTTGTCCGCGTACTGCCCGGCGCCCACGATGGCACTGTCGCCCACGCGGCCCGGGATCTTGAAGGCGAGCCCGCTCGTGCTCGTCACCGACGACAGATCCCCCTGCGGCGTGACGGCGTTACAGTTGATCGTCCCCGTCGGCCGCACGCTCATGGGATGCCCGACGGGCACGTCCAGGTAGTCGTCCGCCGGATTCAGGTTGGCGCGCCAGTGCAGCCACGCCTCGCGCGAGTGTTCGGTGAGCAGGTTCTCTTCGCGGAAGCCGTATTCGAGGGCGAACTTCTTGGCGCCGGCCCCCACGAGCATGATGTGGTTCGTGTACTGCAGCACGAGCTTCGCCACCTCCGATGGCGTCTTGATCCCTTCGAGTGCACCCACGGCACCGGCGCGGCGTGTGGGCCCGTGCACGCACGAGGCGTCGAGCTGAACGACGCCCTCGGCATTGGGCAACCCGCCGTAGCCCACGGAGTCGTCCGCGGGATCGAGCTCCTGGATCTTCACGCCCTCGATGACGGCGTCGAGCGTGTCGGCGCCCTGCATGAGCAGCGCGAACGCCTTCTCGACTGCCCGCAGGCCGTTGGTGCTCGAGATCGCCACCGGCTTCGCCGCCCAGCGGCTCGCTGGGCCGAGCGGGCGCGGTGGGCGGATCGGGTGCGGGATATCGCCGGCCCGCCCCGCCGCGATCCCGACCGCGGCGGATGTGAGGAACTCTCGGCGAGACAAGAGGGCGGACACGGGTCGGCTCCGGTGAGTGTGCGATAGGTTTAGGGCCCCGCACGAGGCCTGTCAACTTGCTCCGACCCGGAGCGCCCCCTAACGTTCCGACCGTGCAATTGGACGATCCGCCGAGTGTCCGCAGGGTGATGCAAGGGATCTTGGGGGGCGCCACCGTGCTGGCGGTGGCGGCGCTGGTCGTGGTGTTGATCGCCACCCGTCAGGTGCCCTGGCGACTCGTGGCGCTCACGCTCTCGTTGTGGGGCGCCTACGGGTTCTTCGACGCACTCGCGGGCGGTGTGGTCGAGCCGCTGGGCCGCTTCTTCCAGGTGCAGTTGGCCGGCGGCGACATGCCCGCGGGAACCCGGATCACGATTGACCAAGAGACCACACTGCTCGAGCGACTGCTCGACGCCGATCCGCCGCCGAGCGCGCATCGGGCCGCGCTCGCGGGGATCCGGCTGGCCGAGATCTACCGCACGCACCAGCAGGACCCCGCGCAGGCGGACGCGCTGATCGCCCGGCTTTCGGCCCGCTACCCCGACGCCCCGGAGCTCGCTCACGCCCGGCGTGGGAACAGCGGGATTGTCCTGGGAGCCCTGACGACGATCGAGCAAGAGACCGCGGCGCTCGAGCGGCTGGTCGACGCCGATCCGCCGCCGAGCGCGCATCAGGTTGCGCTCGCGGGGATCCGGCTGGCCGAGATCTACCGCACCCACGAGCACGCTCCCGAGAAGGCGGACGCGCTGCTCGCCCGGCTCGCGGCCCGCTATCCCGACGCCCGCGAGCTCCGTCCGACGCGCCATGCCCCGCCCGGTTGAGCTGTCGCTCGTGGTGCCGGTGTACAACGAGCGGGACAATCTGCCCCTCCTGGTCGAAGAGATCGGGCGCGCGCTCGCCGGTGGGGCCCGACCCTACGAGATCGTCGCGGTCGACGACGGCTCGACCGACGGCTCGCTCGCGGTCCTGAAGGCCCTGAAGCGCGAGCATCCCGAGCTGCACATCGTCGCGTTCGCCGCGAACGCGGGGCAGACCGCCGCCTTCGCGGCCGGGTTCCGGGCGGCGCGGGGGCGCATGATCGTGACGCTCGACGCGGACTTGCAGAACGATCCGGCCGACGTACCGGCGCTCGTCGCCGAGCTGGAGCGGAGCGGGGCGACGGCGGTCGTGGGGTATCGGGCCAGCCGCCACGACAGCGGCTGGAAGCGGCTGCAGAGCCGCATCGCGAACGGTGTCCGCAACCGCCTGAACCGCGAGACGATCCGCGATACGGGCTGTTCGCTGAAGGCGTTCCGCGCCGATGCCGTGCGGGCGGTGGCGCTGTTCAGCGGCATGCACCGCTTCCTGCCCACGCTCATCAAGCTGCAGGGAGGCAGCGTCATCGAGCTGCCCGTGCGCCACCGGCCGCGCCGCTTCGGGAAGACGAAATACGGGATGTGGAATCGCGCGTTCCGCTCGCTGGTGGACGCCCTCGCCGTCCGCTGGATGCAACGCCGCGCGCTGCGCTACCACGTGCGGGAGGAGTTGCCCTGATGCATGAAGAGTGGGTGCGGCAGATCGACTTGGAGCTGGACGGCGAGTTGAGCCTGCCGGAACGCGCCGCCCTGGCGCGCCATCTCACCGGCTGCCGCCACTGCGCGGAGGCCCGCGTCAGCCACCTGGAGATGCGGGTCGCGTTCGCCCGCTCGGCGGGCGAGCCGCACGCCCGTGCGGTGCCTCGCCCCCGCATCCGCGGCCGCACCCTCTCACTCGCGCTCGCGCTGGGGCTCGCCGCCGGAGCCGCGGCGGGATGGCTCGCTCATCGGCGCTGGGGCGGGCCGGGCGCGGGCGCGCTCGAGGCGACGCGTGCGACCCTCGTGGCGCAGTAGCCTGTCGGCCGCCGCGGTCGTCGCCGCGGCGGTGTCGCAGGCGCCGAATTACCGGGTCACCTACCGGCTGCGCGTCGTCGGCCGCACGGGCGCCGACACGGGCGTACTCGCGACCGGCATGGTTAGCGGCCCGCCGGAAACGAAGTTGCGGCTCTCGCTCCGGGCCGGCGGCGCGGAGCTGTGGGGCTTGCTCGAGACGCTCCCCGAGCCGGACACGGTGGGCCTGGCCGCCCTGTTCTTCGGCCACCGCCCGGTGGGGCGCTCGCGCCGTGGCCTGCCGTTGTGGGAGGAAGACAGCTACCGGCGGTGGAGCCGGTTCCCCTGGGGCGGCACGGCGCGCCTCTATGGCGGTCATTCCTCCGCGTCGCGTGACGGTGCGGATGTCGCTCGTGCGCGCCGACACGGCGAGCAGCCCGCGCACCGTCGACCTCGTCCCCGAGGCGTCCGGGCGCCGCGTCAGCTTTGTGCTCGGTGGCGAGACGTCGGAGTTCGACGTCACCCTCGAACGACCCGAACCGCCCCGCAGCGGGCGCGACAGCGCGCTCGCCATCGACGCGGACGCCGTGTGCTTGCGCGTCCTCATCCCCGGTGGGTCGGGGTCAGCAAAGCTGCGCTGTGGCCGGCTCAACAACGTGGCCCACCGCCTGGCGCTGATCGGTGGCGATACCCTCGTCGCGACGTTCGCCTGGCCGGCCGTGCGCTGAGCACGGTATTATCCAGCGATGGCCCGACGGCAACGGCTCGATCCCGCGATCTTCCACCTCCCCGTCGAAAAGATGCGGGAGGGGTATTACTCCGATAAGTACTTCGTCCGCACCCGGGAGCTCCTGCTCAAGGACGAGCACCGCCCCTGCGTCACGATGCAGGTGTTCGGTAAGTCGCAGGCCTTCCTGGGCGGAATCGACGAGGCGATCGCGATCCTCAAGCTCTGCAGCATGGAGTGGGGCGAGCTCGAGGTGCGCGCGCTGTACGACGGCGACGAGATCGCGCCGTGGGAGAGCGTCCTCCTCATCGAGGGGCCGTACGATGCGTTCGCCCACCTCGAGACGCTCTACCTGGGCGTGTTGGCGCGCCGCACCAAGGTGGGCACCAACACGCGCCGCGTCGTCGAGGCGGCCAAGCCGAAGCAGGTGATGTTCTTCCCGGCGCGGCACGACCATTGGCTCGTCCAAACGGGTGACGGCTACGCCGCCCACATCGCGGGTGCGATCGGCGTCTCGACGGACGCCCAGGCCTCCTGGTGGGGCTCCGAGGGGATCGGCACCGTACCGCATGCCCTCATTGCGGCCTACGGTGGCGACACCGTGCTCGCCTCCACCAAGTTCGCCGAGCGCATGGATCGGGGCGTCCGGCTGATCACCCTCGTCGACTTCGAAAACGACTGCGTGGGAACGTCACTCCAGGTGGCGCGGGCCCTCGGCGATCGGTTGTACGGCGTGCGCATCGACACGGCGGAGACGCTGGTCGACCAGTCGGTGGTGCCGCAGATGGGCACGTTCAAGCCGACGGGCGTGAACCCCCAGCTCGTATGGAACGTGCGCCGCGCGCTGGACCGCGAAGGGTTCCAGCACGTGAAGATCGTCGTGTCGGGCGGGTTCACCGTCGAGAAGATCCGGCACTTCGAGGAAGAGGCAGTCCCCGTGGACATGTACGGTGTCGGCTCGAGCTTGTTCCAGGGACGCTTCGACTTCACCGCGGACGTCGTCCGCGTCGAGGGGAAACCGGTCGGCAAAGTGGGTCGGAGCTACCGACCGAATCCGCGACTGGAGCGGGTCGAATAGCCGGTCCGCCCGGACCGGACCGACCCGCCACGCCGGGGCCACGCCCCGGGAATGCTTCATTGCCGCGCCGCCTCCGGCTGCAGGTGGCGGTCATACCAGGTGAGGGAGCGCTCGAGCCGATCCCGCAGGTAACTCGGCCGACGAATCGCGTGATACGGCCCCGCTACCCGGCACGGCGCCAGCCGGGCAGGGCGCCCTTGCACTTGGCCGGGAAATGAATATTTTTCCGATCGGATGAATATTAATTCACGCGTGCCGGTAGGGGTGTTTGGCGCGTCCGGGTACGTCGGCCAGGAGCTGATGCGCCTCCTGGCGCACCATCCCGGGGCGGCGATCGCGTTCGCGACGTCCGAGGCGGCGGCGGGCGACGAGCTCGAGGGCGTCCCGCTGCTGCGCATTGACGACGCCCCGCTCGCCCGCGCGGCGATCGTGGTGTCGGCGCTGCCGCACGGCGTGTCCGGCCGCTACGTGCAGGAGGCGCGCGCCGCCGGCAAGCGCGCCGTCGATCTCTCGTCCGACTTCCGCCTCTCGCCCGACGCCGTCTACGGTCTGACCGAGGTGGCGCGGCCGCAGCTCGCTGCGGCCGAGCTGGTCGCGAACCCCGGCTGCTATCCGACCGCGGCGCTGCTCGCCCTCTTGCCGCTCGCGCGCCAGGGCCTCATCGACGAGGAGCGCGAGGTGGTGATTGACGCGGCCTCGGGCGTCACCGGCGCGGGCCGGGCGGCGAAGCGAGAGTTGTTGTTCGGCGAGGTGGCCGAGGATTTCCGCGCCTACGCGGCCGGAAACGGTCACCGCCACCTCCCCGAGCTGCGCGCGACGCTCGCGCGCGAAAGCGGCTTCACGGGGGACTTGGTGTTCACGCCGCACCTCTTGCCCGTGAAGCGGGGGATCCTCGAGACGATCCACGTGCCGCTCACCCGCGCCCTCGACCAGGCGACGGCCGAGGGGATCTACGAGACGGTGTACGGGGCCGAGCCGTGCGTGCGGGTGCTGCACGGCGCGCTGCCGTCGCTCAAGGATGTCGTGTACCGCAACCGGGTCGCGATCGGCGTCGCCGCCGTGGCGAACGTGCGCCGGCCGCGCCTGACGATCATCGCCGCCATCGACAATCTCGTGAAGGGCGCCGCGGGGCAGGCGATTCAGAACATGAACGTCATGCTCGGGCTCCCCGAGACGGCGGGCCTCACGTGCTGAGCCTCCGGGTGGTGAAGCTCGGTGGCAACGAGCTGGATCGCCCGGGGTGGCTCGCGGCGTGCGCCCAGGCGCTTGCCCGCTTGGACCCCGTCATCGTCGTGCACGGGGGCGGGCGCGCCGTCAACGCGCTGTCGCAGCGCCTGGGGCTTGCGGTCGAGAAGCGCGACGGCCTGCGCGTCACGACGCCGGACGTGGCCGAGGTCGTGGAGCTCGTGCTCGCGGGCCCCGTGAATCGAGCCGTCGTCGTGGCGCTGCGCGCCGCCGGACTCGACGCCGTCGGCCTCTCGGGCGTCGATGGCGGCCTCCTCACCGCCCGACTTCAGGCGCCCGAGCTCGGGCTCGTGGGGGAAATCGCGGACGTGCGCGCCTCCTTGCTCGAGAGCTTCGTGCTCGCGGGCCTGACGCCGGTCATCGCGCCGACGGCCCCCACCGCCCCGGCGGGGGACGGACCGCCCCTCAACGTCAACGCGGACGATGCCGCGGCCGCCGTGGCCGGTGCGCTCCAGGCGACCGAGCTGTTGCTCGTGTCCGATGTGCCGGGTGTGCGGATCGACGGCACCGTGCAGGCCGCCATCGGGGCCTCGGACATCGAGCAGCTGATCGAGCTGGGTGCCGCGGGCGACGGCATGGCCGCGAAGCTGCGCGCGGCGCACGCGGCGCTCGGGGCCGGGGCGCGCGCCGTCCGGATCGGCGATCGCACCATCCTGGAAGATCCCGCCGCGGGCACACGCATCCTCGCCGCCGCCGTTCAGCCGGCGTGACCGCCGTCCCCGCCGCAGCCTCCGCCCTGCTCGACGTGTATGCCCGCGTCGGTCCCCGGGCCTGATCCACGTCTCGAACCTGGACCGCACCGAGGGCTCGGAGCGGCTGGCCGCGGAGCTCGTGGCGCGCTCGTTCGCGGACCGCGTGTTCTTTTGCAACTCGGGCGCCGAGGCGAACGAGGCGGCGTTCAAGTTCGCCCGCAAATGGGCCGGGAAGTCCGAGATCATCGCGTTCTCGGGCTCGTTCCACGGCCGGCTGTTCGCGACCCTCGCGGCCACCGATCGCCCCGATTACCGCAAGCCGTTCGAGCCCCTCGTGCCCGGCATCCGCGTCGTGTCGCGCGAGGACTGGGCAGCGGTGGATCACGCGGTGTCGGCCTCGCGCACCGCGGCCGTGATCGTCGAGCCGGTGCAAGGGGAAGGGGGCGTTCGCCCGGTCGATCCCGAGTGGCTCGGCTTCGTGCGGGAGCTGTGTGATTCCCGCGGCGTCGCGGTCATCTTCGACGAAGTGCAGTGCGGCCTCGGCCGCACCGGGACCCTGTTCGCCTATGAGCAGACGGGCGTCGTGCCCGACCTCCTGACGCTCGCCAAGCCGCTCGGCGGCGGGCTTCCGATGGGCGCGGTCCTGGTCACGGGGGCGATCGCGGCCGCGCTCAAGCCGGGCGACCACGCCACGACGTTCGGGGGCGGGCCGCTGATCGCTGGGGTGGCGCTCGACGTGCTGCGCACGATCGGGGAGCCCGGGTTCCTAGCCGAGGTGCGCCGCAAGGGAGCGTGGCTGGGGGAGCGCCTGCGGCGGCTCGCCGCTCGGACCAGCCGCATCGCGCAGGTGCGCGGGCGCGGGCTGATGTGGGGCGTCGAGCTCACCGAACCGGCCGCACCCTACGTCGCTCAAGCGCGGGAGCGCCACCTCCTGGTCGTCACCGCAGGACCGACGGTGCTGCGGCTCGTGCCGCCGCTCGTCATCAGCGACCAGGAGCTCGAGCGTGGCGTCGCGATCCTGGAGGAGGCGCTCGCGTGAGCGGCTCGCCCGCGCGGATCGAGGAGCAGGGAGAGCCCCGGGCTCCCCGGAGCGCTGCAACGCATGCCGCGCCCCGCGCTGCCCGTACCGCCGGCGTCCCCGGCGGCGCTGGCGCCGCGGGCTCCCCGGTTCCCGCGGCCGCGGTGCGGGGAGCGGCGCTCGCCGACGTCCCACAGCTCGAAGCGCTCATGGCCCCCTACGTTGCCACTGGCGACCTGCTGCCGCGCAGCAACTACGACCTGTGCCGGCACATCAAGGAGTACGTCGTCGCCGAGGCGGCGGGGGGCGAGATCGTGGGCTGCGGGTCGCTCAAGATCTACTCGCGGGCGCTCGGCGAAGTCGCGGGCCTCGCGGTGCGGTCGGACTGGCAAAGCGCGGGCGTGGGGCGGGCGTTGCTCGGGGTCCTCGTCGCCGAGGCCCGAGCGCAGGGGCTCAGCGAAGTCCTGGCGCTGACGCGCAAGCCCGCGTTCTTTCTGCGACTCGGCTTCATGCCCGCCGAGCGCGAGCAGTTCCCCCTGAAAGTATGGGCGGATTGCGCCCGGTGTCCCCGCCAGAACTGCTGCGACGAAATCGCCGTCGTCCGCACCCTGTGAGGCACGGTCCGCCTCGCGTGCCGCGCGAGGCGGCGGCAAACGCTCCACCGTCAAGCGGCTCGCTGCCGCCAGCGGGGCCACAGCCCGGCCCGCCTGCCCGGCGGGTCCCGTCACGCCCGGTTGACAGCGTTCGCGGGCCCGGCGGAGATTCCGGGGTCGCGCCGAATGAGGGGTTCGCAATGGCCCGGAGATCCTGATGGCCCGCGTCGTCTTCTGGGATGTCGATACCCAGTACGATTTCATGCACGCCGCCGGCAAGCTGTACGTGCCGGACGCGGAGCGGATTATCGGCAACTTGAAGCGCCTGACCGACTACGCGCACGCGCACGGCATCCGGATTGTGGCGAGCGCCGATGACCATGTGATGGGCCACGCCGAGATCTCCGACACCCCCGACTGGAAGGCCACCTTCCCGCCTCACTGCCTGCGCGACACGCCCGGCCAGCGCAAGATCCCGGAGACCGCGCTCCGGGACCCCCTCGTGATCGAACCGGCCCGGGGTGACGTGGCGGCGCTGACCCGGCGCGTCCGGACGCACCGCGGCGATGTCCTGTTCAACAAGCACCGGTTCGATGTCTTCTCGAACGAGAACGTGATGCCCGTGCTCGAGGCCATCGCGCCCGACGACATCGTGCTGTATGGGGTCGCGACCGACGTGTGCGACAAGGCGGCGATCGAGGGCCTCTTGGAGCGGCGGACCCACACCCGGCTGTTCGTCGTCACCGACGCGGTGGCGGGCATCGACAAAGACGTCTCGCAGCAGTTGCTCAAGGAGTGGGGCGACGAAGGCGTGCGCCTCGTGAACACGAAGGAAGTCGTGGAGGAGGGGTTGGTCGAGGACCTCCGCCGCGCCACCGCATGACCGCGCCGAGCGCTCCCCCCGCCTTCGGGCGGTTTTTTCTCCCCGGCCCCACCGACGTCCGCCCCGAAGTCCTCGCGGCCATGCAGCGGCCGATGATCGGACATCGCTCGAGCGCCATGGAGCAGCTCCTGCTCGGGATCGAAGCCCCACTCGCCCGCCTGTGCCGGACCTCCCGCCCCGTGGTGGTGGGCACCACGTCGGCGACCGGGTTCATGGAGATGGCGGTGCGCAACGGGGTGCGGCAGCGCGCCCTGTCGCTCGTGAACGGCTCCTTCAGCGAACGCTTCGCCACGCTGGTGCGCACCTGCGGCAAGGAATGCATCCGGCTCGACGTGCCGTTGGGGTGCGCGGTCGAGCCCGACATGCTGCGCGATGCCCTGCGGCGCACGCCCGTGGACGCGGTCACGGTTGTCCATTCCGAAACATCCACCGGCGTGCTGCAGGATCTCGAAGCGCTGGCGGGCGTCGTACGCGAGTTCGACGACGTTCTGCTGCTCGTGGACGCCGTCACCTCGCTCGCCGGCTCCCCGGTCGAGCCGGATCGCTGGAGGCTGGATTTCGCGCTCACCGGCTCGCAGAAGGCGCTCGCGCTCCCGCCGGGTCTCGCGCTGGGCGTCGCCTCTGAGCGGATGCTCGAGCGGGCGAAGACGCTCCCGGCCCGCGGCCTGTACTTCGACTTGGTAAGCGCTCTCGAGGCGACGGCCAAGCACCAGCCGACCAACACGCCGGCCCTGTCGCTCTTGTTCGCGCTCGAGGCCCAGCTCGCCCGCATCGAGCACGCGGGCGGGGTGGAAGCGCGCTGGCGGCGGCACGATGAGATGCGGCGAGCGGTCGAGGACTGGGCCGAGCGGCGCGGGGTCGCCTACCTGCCGCGCGAGGGGCGGCGCAGCTGGACGGTCTCCTGCTTGAAACTGCCCGAGGGCAAGAGCGCGAAGCCGATCGTCAGCGCCCTGAAGCAGGCTGGCTGGACGATCGGGTCGGGGTACGGCGCGCTCAAGGAGTCGACGATCCGCATCGGCCACATGGGTGACCACACGGTCGGCGCCCTGGAGGAGCTGCTCGCTCTGCTCACCGGGCTCGTGGCGTGAGCTCGCGTGTCGTCGTGGCCGATCGCCTCGCCGAGGCGGGGCTCGCACTCCTCGGCGCCGACCCGGCCATCGAGGTCGTCAATTGCGCCGGCAAGCCGCGCGACGAGCTCGAGCGCGCACTCGGCGGCGCCCAGGCGCTCATCGTGCGGAGCGAGACCCGCGTGACCGCGGACCTCTTGACTCGCGGGCCGCGGCTCCGCGTCATCGCCCGCGCGGGGACTGGCGTGGACAACATCGATGTGCACGCGGCCACCCGGCGCGGCATCGCCGTCATGAATGCCCCCGGGGCGAACACGGTGAGCGCCGCGGAGCACGCCATGGGCCTGCTGCTCGCGCAGGCCCGCCACATCCCCTGGGCCGCGGAAGCGATGCGCCGCGGGGAGTGGGACCGCAAGCGGTTCGAGGGCACCGAGCTGCGCGGCAAGACGATCGGGATCGTGGGGCTCGGCCGGATCGGGGGCCACGTGGCCGGGCTGGCGCGCGCGTTCGGGATGCAGGTGGTGGGGCACGATCCTTTCCTGTCCCCCGAGCGGGCCGCGGAGCTGCAGGTGAAGCTCCTGCCACTCGACGACCTGCTCCGCCAGGCCGACGTGGTGACGCTGCACGTCGCGCACACCAGCGAGACCCACCACCTGATCAACGCCGCGCGCCTGCAGCGGATGAAGCCCACCGCCGTGCTGGTGAACACCGCGCGCGGCGAGCTGGTGGACGAGGTGGCTCTGGCCGAGGCGATCCGGGAGCGCCGCATCGGCGGCGCGGCGATCGACGTCTTCGCCGTCGAGCCGCTCGCCGCGGATTCGCCACTGCGCCAACTCGAGCGCGTGATTCTCACGCCGCACCTCGCGGCGTCCACCGCGGAAGCCCAGGAGCGCGTCAGCGTCGAGATCTGCGGCGCCGTGCGCGACGCCCTCGTGACCGGGGACCTGTCGTTCGCGATCAACGTGCCCGGGATCTCGGGCGATCTCCTGCGGCGATTGGGGACCCTGCTCGACCTCGCGCGCCGGCTGGGCCGCCTCGCGCTGGCGCTCGTGGATGGGCCGGTGACGGCGGTGGAGGTGGACTACGGCGGCAAGGACGAAGCGGCCCCACGGCCGGTCCTGATGGCGGCGCTCGAGGGGCTCTTGTCGGCGATGAACGTGGAGCCGGTGAGTCTCGTGAACGCGCTGCTGATCGCCGAGGAGCGCGGCGTGCGCCATGCGCGCAAGACCGGGACGCCCGAGCCCGGCTTCGAGACGACGATCGGGGTGACGCTCGAAGCGGCGCGCGGGCGGGCGCGGGTCGTGGGCGCGGTGCTCGGCAACGGTCACGGCCGCGTGATCCGGATCGACGACTACCACGTGGACGTAGCACCGGAGGGATGGATGCTCGTGATCCGGAACCGCGATGTCCCGGGCGTCATCGGCCGCGTGGGGACCGTGCTCGGCGGAGCGGGCATCAACATCGGGAGCTACCACCAGGCCCGCGTGTCCTTCCCGGGCCACGACGCGCTCGCGGCGATCACGGTGGATCATCCGCTCACGAACGGCGTGCTGGACGAGTTGACGCGCGTGCCGGACATCCAGCTAGTCCGGCTGGTGCATTTCGGGGACTGAGTCGGGCTAGTCGGCGGCCTGGCGGTGGGTCGGCTCCTCGTCGGCGAGCAGCCGGAATGACTTCACCGCCCCCGTAAGCCGGTCAGCGGCCTCCGCGAGCTGATTCGCGGACGACGCGATCTCCTGGGTCGAGGCGCTCTGTTCCTCGCTCGATGCCGCAATCTCCTCGGCTGACGCGAGCAGATTCTCGGTCCCCTGGGCCACGGACCCGAGCCGGGCGCTGATCTCTTCGACCAGCGTGCGCATCTCGCCCGCCATCTTCGCGATCTCGCGGCTCCACACGTCGTTGGCCTGAGCCTCGGCGGCCACGGTGCCGAGCCCCGCAGCCGCGGTCCGGGCCGCCTCGCGCGCCGTCGCCGCCCCTTGCGCGAGCTGCGCCAGGCGCTCGCGCGTGGCCTGCACCCGCGCCAGCACGCCACGCACGGTGTCCGACGTATCGGTCGCGGCGGCGGCGGCGACCGCGGCGAGCTTGCGCACTTCGTCCGCCACGACGGCGAACCCGCGCCCCTGCGGCCCTGCCCGGGCGGCCTCGATCGCCGCGTTCAGCGCGAGCATGTTGGTCTGCGTGGCCACTGCCTTGGCCTGCGCCACGAACTTCTGGATGTCCGCCGAGGCGCGCGCCAGCGCGTCGGCCTCCGCGGCCCCGCGATCGACCTCTTCGGCGAGCTTCGCGAGGTGCGCGGTACTCTGGTCCAGCACGTCCTTGTTGCGCCGGGCGACGTCGGAGACGGAGGTATTGCGCCGCACCGAGTCGTCGGCGCCGGCCGCCAGGATCGTGGCGATCTGCAGGATCTTCGCGGCATCGTCGGCCGCGGCGCGCACCAGCTGCGCCTGCTCCGCCGCGCGCTTGGTCAGATCCTGGCAGGTCGCGGACATCTCCTCGGTGGAGGCGCTCATTTCCTCGGTCGAGGCGGAGATCTCGGTCGCCATCGCCGCCGCCTCGTCCGCGGCCGTGCGGATCGCGCCCACGAGGCGACGCAAGGCGACCACCATGGTATGCACCGACGAGAGCAGGTCGCCGACTTCAGCGGTCTCCGTGCGCTCGGTCACGACCGTTACCGAGAGATCGCCGCCCGCCACCCGACTCGCGATCGCGCCCGCGGTTTTCACGGGCTCCGTCACGCGGCGGTTGAGGCGCCGCCACAGGACGAACAGCAGGGAGAAGGCGGTGCCGAATAGGGCCACGGTCCAGAGCAGGAGGCGCGGCACCTGCCCCGCGTCCGGAATGGGCCGCCCGAGCGCGCCGCCACTCGGCGTCGCGAGGAGGCGGCCCTGGCTGTCCACCACCTGGAGCAGGGCTCCACCGCCGGCCTCGCCCGAGGCGAGGAGCTTGGACAGGTGGTCGAGGGCGAACACCGCGGTGAGGACGCCGACGGGCTGCGTGGCGCGCGGGGAGCGGAGCGCGACGTGGTACTGCAGCGACACCGCGCCCGCCACCGAGTCGAACTGCGGCACGTCCTCGTACGCGCCGTCCGCCATCGCCCGCCGCCACCACGTGGCGTCCGCGTGCCCGAAGGCGGCCGGGCGATCCGACGCGAGCACGGTGTAGCCGTGGTTCTCGGTCAAGAAGAGCGCACGGAAGTCGGAGCCCTGGCGGTAGTCGCGGAGGTAGGCGGCGAGGTCGGGATCCCCACCGAGCTGGCGGCGCTGGGCGAACTGGCGCTCGAGCGTGCCGGCGTCGAGCGCGGGCAGGCGCTGGCGGCTCGCTTGCTGGGAGGCATCCAGCGCGGCCCGCACCAGGGCGGGAGAGTGCGCCAGCGCCTCCGCTTCGTGGCGGCGCTCGCGCAGATATTGGTCCACCAGCACGGCGACGTCGGTCGCCATGTCCCGGCCGCGCGCGTTGGCCTGCCGCTCGGCGATGCCGCTCGCACTATGGCTCGAGAGCAGCGCTAAGGCCGTGACGAGGGCGAGGGCGACGGCGCCGCCCGTCACGAGGAAGCTGGGCCGAAACTGCGCGATACGGCTCGACATGGGGCGGTCGGAAGCGAAGCTACGCAGGGTTACCCGGCGGGGCAAGCCTGTTTAATTTCATGGACTTATGCGGCAGATCCCGGTGTACGATCCGCAGCGCGTCGAGGCCAAGTGGCAGGCGCACTGGGAGCGCGAGCGCACCAACGAGCCCGATCTCGATCACCCCCGGCGCCCGTTCTACAACCTCATGATGTTTCCCTACCCCTCGGCGGAAGGGCTCCACGTGGGGAACATGTTCGCCTTCACCGGCGCCGATATCTACGGCCGCTTGAAGCGGCTGCAGGGCTACGACGTGTTCGAGCCGATCGGGTTCGACGCCTTCGGGATCCACTCGGAGAACTATGCGCTCTCGGTCGGGATCAACCCCGCCGAGCTCATCCCCAGGAACATCGCGACGTTTCGCCGCCAACTGCGGCGCTTCGGCGGCATGTTCGATTGGCGCCACGAGCTCTCGACCACCGACCCGCGCTACCGACACCAGGGTCGAGCAGCGGTTCCTCGAGCAATGGTTCTTCAAGATCACGCGCTACGCGGAGCCGTTGCTCGAGCATCTCGCGGGGCTCGACTGGTCGGAGTCGACCCGCGCGCTGCAGCGCAACTGGATCGGCAAGAGCGAAGGGGCGGCGCTGGTGTGCGAGACGCCGAGCGGAACGCCGATCACGGTCTTCACGACGCGGCCGGATACGGTGTTTGGCGCCACCTACCTGGTGCTCGCGCCCGAGCACCCGCTCGTGGACCGGCTCACGGCCGAAGAGCAGCGGCGCGCCGTCAACGCGTATCGCCGCGAGGTGCTGGCCCGAGACATCGTCTCGCGTAAAGTGGTCGAGCGGACGAAGACCGGCGTGTTCCTTGGCTCCTACGCCCGCAACCCCGCGACCGGAGAAGCCATCCCCATCTGGATCGCGGATTACGTCCTCATGGATTACGGCACGGGGGCGATCATGGGGGTACCGGCGCATGACCGGCGCGACTTCGCGTTCGCCACCCAGTTCGGCCTCCCGATCCGCGAGGTGATCCGGAGCGCCGAGCCGATCCCCAGCGAAACGGAGGACGGGGTCCTCATCAACTCCGGCGAGTTCGATGGGCTCCCCTGCCGCGAAGCCCAGCGCCGCATCGTCGCCTGGCTCCAGGCCAAGGGTGTCGCCACCCCCCAGGTCCAGTACCGGCTGCACGACTGGTGCATTTCGCGCCAGCGCTACTGGGGGCCGCCGATCCCGATCATCTACTGCGACCAATGCGGCCCGGTGGCGGTACCGGAGCGGGACCTCCCGGTCGTCCTGCCCCTGATTCAGGACTTCCGCCCCGACGCGAGCGGCGTGTCCCCGCTCGCCTGGCACAAGGAGTGGTACTTCGCGAAGTGCCCGCAATGCGGCGCGATGGGCCGGCGCGAGACCGACGTCTCCGACACGTTCCTCGACTCCGCCTGGTATTTCTTGCGCTATCCCTCCACCGAGTTCGACGATCGACCGTGGGACCCGCCGCGCACGACGACCTGGCTCCCCGTGTCGACCTACATCGGCGGGAAC
>WNFI01003149.1_pt1 | contig 18976 bp, 15 predicted proteins | sample 5400471 | NCBI WGS metagenome assembly WNFI01 (sample SAMN13153348, study PRJNA577476) | soil metagenome | isolation source: 100 cm saprolite on Douglas fir-dominated hillslope | place: USA:California | collected 2013-09-17 | reverse complement strand
GGCAAGCTCCGCGCAGACGGCAAGCTCGCGGACGTCATACATGCCAACAACGTGCTCGCTCACGTCAGCGATCTGAACGGCTTCGTTGCGGGCATCGCTACAGTGCTCAAACTCGGAGGAGTCGCGGTAGTCGAGGTCCCCCACGTCAAGACCATGTTGCAGAAGCTCGAGTTCGACACCATTTACCACGAGCACCTGTGCTACTTCTCGTTGATCGCGCTGCAGGCGCTGTTCAGCCGGCACGGGCTAAAGGTGGCCGACGTCGAGGAGCTCCCGATTCATGGGGGCTCGCTCCAGCTTTTTCTCGAGAGTGATGGCGAGCCTTCGGCCGCCGTGCATAGGATTCTCGATGAGGAGCGCGCGATGGGGCTCGATCGGCTTGACTTCTATGAGGACTTCGGCGCCAGGGTCGAGGCTCTCAAGACGAAGCTGCGCGCATTGTTGAGTGGTCTGAAGGGCGACGGGAAGCAGCTAGCGGCCTATGGAGCCTCAGCCAAAGGCTCGACTCTGCTCAACTACTGCGGCATCGGCCGCGAGACGCTTGACTTCGTCGTAGACCGATCAACCGTCAAGCAAGGTCTCTATACGCCTGGCACCCACCTCCCCATCCTTGCCCCAGAGGCGGTGCAGGATCGTCGTCCCGACTATCTTCTCCTGCTGGTCTGGAATCTCGCCGATGAGATCTTCGAACAGCAGCACGGATACAGCAGGCAGGGAGGGCGCTTCATAATCCCGGTGCCCGAGCCGAAGGTCGTGAGCGGATGACGCTGGCCGATCGTGGTCAAACTGGGCTGGGAATTCCATAACGTGATCGATGGCGTACAGGTCGTCCCGCTTCGGCGCATTCCCGATGAGCGCGGCACGATCTACCACATGCTGAAGCGGACCGACCCTCATTTCAACGGGTTCGGCGAGATCTATTTCTCGACGGTCTACCAGGGCGTCGTGAAAGGTTGGCACAGGCATCGCAACATGACCCTGCAGTACGCGTGCATCTATGGTCGCGTAAAGCTGGTCATCTACGACGATCGAGAATCCTCGCCTACCCGCGGCGAGTTGATGGAGCTGTTCCTTGGGCCCGACAACTATTCGCTCGTCGTGATCCCGCCGGGTTTGTGGAACGGGTTCAAGGGTATGGCGCCCGACTACTCAATCGTCGCAGACTGCATCGACATCCCTCACGAAGAGGCGGACTCCGAACGTGTGGACCCGTTCCACAACGACATTCCGTACGACTGGGCCGTGAAGGAGCGGTGACGACTGTACTGGTCACGGGTGCGAACGGATTCGTAGGCTCCCAGGTCGTACGGCAGCTACTGGCTTCAGGTGTCGTCGTTGCCGCCCTGGTGAGGCCGGGCAGCTCCCTCGCTCGTCTTGAGGGATTGGAGAAACAGTTGGACATCGCGCGAGTCGATCTCGCCGACTCCGACGGTATACAGACCCACCTCAGCACCCTGAAGCCCGACGCTTGCATTCACCTCGCGTGGTACGCCGAACCCGGAAAGTACCTCGAGGCGAAAGAGAACCTCGACTCGCTTCGCCACAGTCTTGGCCTGGTGGAGGCACTCGGTGGCGCTGGATGCCGGCACATGGTGGGCGTAGGGACCTGTTTCGAATATCAAATGGGACCGACTCTCCTGAGGGAAGACTCCCCCACTGGACCTCAGACTCTTTATGCGGCGGCCAAGCTCGCATTCAGCATCGTTGCGGCTAAACGGGTCGCTCAGCTTGGGATCGGAATGGCCTGGGCGCGGCTCTTCTACATCTATGGGCCATCGGAGGACGAGCGCCGGCTGGTCCCGGCGGCCACGAGGGCGTTATCCGCAGGTCGCGAGTTTCCGACCACAACAGGCGAGCAGATCCGCGACTACATGCACGTTGAGGACGTGGCCTCGGGCCTGTGCGCGTTGAGCCGGAACAACCTGACCGGCACATTCAACGTTTGCTCCGGAGAGCCCGTGACGGTGGCCTCGCTCGTGCAAACGCTTGGCGAGCTGGTTGGCCGGCCGGACCTGATTCGCCTTGGCGCGCTTCCCAACCGAGAGTTTGACCCCATGTTTGTCGGTGGAGACAACCGGCGTTTGCGAACTGAGGCGCAGTGGGCGCCGAAGTATCAATTGCGTGAGGGATTGGCCGCTGCGGTCCAGTGGTGGAAGAACCAGGCCACCATGTCACCGCCTCAGCGCCGTTCTTAACTAGTACCCATCCGGTCTAGGTCTCGCCCCATGCCAGCGAGGCGAGGTATCGCTTCTCATCGTCGCCGGCCTCGGCGTACTGGCGCGTGCGATTGTCGGCAACGACCAAGTTGCGCTGGTTATCTTTTCTGAAAGTACCGCTTGCCGGCCATTCGTCCTCGACGTACGCAACACCGTCGCGGCCGGCGACTAGAACCTCGAGTCCGTTTGCTCTAAGACGGCGAGCAAGACTCTGCTTTCCACTCTCGAATCCCCACGCGTCCCATTTGGTGCGGAACTGACGTGTGTGGAGTGACAGCCAGCGCTCACGCTCGATCACAAAGGCGTTGGTCCGCAGGTGCGCATTGGGATAGGGATCGAAGCGTGCCCTGTAGAAAGCTGCTTTCCGCCTTTGATAGATGCTCCGGGCCCATCGTTCCCCAAACCATCGGCTCCGCACTCTCTGCGACGCGCGCGTGTAGTTCGTGTAGACGCTTTCCCATGAACCTGTCGCGCCCACCGCGCCCACACCGCCACGTCCAGCGTGCTTATACAACTGGAGAAGCCAGTCTGCAGTAAGCACTTCGCTGTATGAGTTGAGAAAACAGATATGAGGGGCGCCGGTGCGCTCCGCGACCCAGAAGTAAGCCGCTATGTCCTGAACGGGACCAGGCACGCGCAGTTCGCGGTGAGGCAGCTCACCGAGCAACTCACGATAAGTCCCCAGGTCGTCCGGCTCGCCGAATCCGTTGTACAGAACCACGAGCTCATGATCGACACCCGCCGGATATTGCCGGTAGGCATGAAGGAATTTCCGAAACGGGTCTAAGCCGGCCGGCTTCCAAACCAGGTGGACGAGGTCGATGTCGGGCACAGTTGGTCGTGGTTAACCTATCTCACGTGCGAATCGAGCGTGATCTGAGCAAACCAGCCTCTCAAGTTCCAGCATCGCCGCTTGTCAGTATCGGGATGCCCCTGTGGAATGCGGAACGCCACGTGAGGGAAGCGCTCGATTCGATTCTGGCGCAGGATTATCAGAACTTCGAGCTGATCATTTCGGACAACGCGTCGTCAGATGCGACCGAGTCGATCTGTCGTGAGTACGCGGCCCGCGACAACCGCGTCAGGTACCACCGGGCCGAGGTCAATCAGGGAGCGGTCCGCAACTTCAATCGCGTGTTTCAGCTCGCCCAGGGCGAGTACTTCATGTGGGCGGCGCACGACGACGTGAGAGCACCAGGGTTCGTGAGCTCCTGCGTGGCTGCCCTGGAAGGTAACCGCGACGCAGTGCTTTGCTGCACCAATGTTGGTTTCATCGACGAGAGCAGCGGGGAGGTCGAGGCCTGGTTTGACCTCGTCCCACCGATTGGAAGGACCTATCGCGCTCGCGTTTGGGCGATAGCCCGCGCCCGTTTCTGGCTGGACTTTTACGGGCTCATCCGGCGAGATGTGCTGGCGCAAACCCGGCTGGCGCAGCCAGTGTGGGGCTTCGACGTTGTGCTCGGAATGGAGCTCGCTCTGCGGGGCATGGTGCTGCTGCTGCCCGAGCGTCTCTTCTTCTACCGTGTCGACCAGCGGAAGACGGGCCAGCTGGTGGCCTCCACGCTTGGCTCGGTGGATAGCTCAGGGCCGCTGTCGGTCAACTGGAGCGCCATGACCCTCGAGCTCTCTCGCGGGATCTGGCTGGCGCCTCTCAACCGGCTCCACAGAGCCGCGCTTGTCGGTGAGCTCCTGGTCGAACTCTGCGTCTTCAACGGGCTGGTCGGGTCCGGCATCCGCAACGACCTCCGGCCGAACCTTTCCGCGGCGTGGCGCGATCGCAAATTTGGGCGAGTCGCCGCTCTGATATCGATGGCCATGCTGGTGTTCCCGGTACAGAACAGGCTGGTGCGAGGCGCTTATCGACTCGTGAGGCCCCGGAAGCGAGCCGCGCAGACGCCCGTGTAGGCTGTGGCCGGTGCCCGTCTCTCGCCTGTCTGTCGCATTCGACATGACGTTCCCCAACCGCAACCACTCCGGCTCGGGAACATACGCGCGCTCGCTGTTCGCGGCACTCGAGGCGCGCGATGACGTCCGGCCTGTCAAAGTCTCCGCCGCGCCAGGCGTGAGCTTTGCAGGCACGATGAGCTGGCTGGTCAGAGGGGCGCGAGCCCGGCTCAGCTCTAACCCGACATCGCTGCTGCACTGCCCCACCTTCGTGACCCCGTGGAATCTCCCGATTCCATTCGTCACCACCGTGCTCGACCTCTCAACTCGCCGGTTCCCCCAGGATTTTCCACTCGAATGGCGCGCGTACGAGCGCTTGGTCGTCCCCGGCCGCGCGCGCGCCGCGGCCATGGTCCTGGCCATAAGCGAGGTCACGCGTCGCGACGCGATCGCTGAGTACGGAGTTTCGCCGGATCGCGTGGTGACGACTTACCCCGGAATCGACACGATGTTCTTTGCTCCGGTGCGGCGCGCCCCCCACTCCCGACCTTTCCGCCTCCTCTTCCCTGGGGCGCCGGTCGCGCGCAAGAACCTGGACCTGGTCTTGCGATGCCTCGCCGCCGCACCTGCCGGCAGCGCCACCGCAAGCGCCGAGCTCGATATCTCGGGTGCGCGTGCGGAGTCGTTTCCAGCTGTCGACACTTTTATCCGGTCGCTCGGACTCGCGAACCGAGTCCACTGGCTGGGTCTGGTCGAGCGCACGCAGATGCCCCAACTGATGGCCGGCGCAGCTGTGCTGCTCTACCCATCCTTCTATGAGGGCTTCGGATTGCCGCCGCTCGAGGCCATGGCGGTCGGAGCCCCGGTCATCGCTTCGAACACCTCCTGCCTTCCCGAGGTGCTCGAAGACGCCGCGATCCTGATCGACCCGAACGACGCGCGAGGCTTCGCTGAGGCCTTGGAGGGCATCTTGACAAGGCAGGATCTCCGCGAGCGGCTCGTAAAGGCGGGCCGTACCCAGGCACGCAAGTTCACGTGGGAGCGATGCGCCGAGCAGACCGTCGATGCGTACCGGCGCGCCCTCCAGGTTGCCGCGTGACTCGCCTCCGCTGGGTCGGGTACCGATATGCGCCGGCCATTGGCGGCGCGGAGAACTATTCGCGCCGCTTGCTGCGCCAGATCGGCGACCAGCTCTACATCGACGTGGTGACTCTGCTCACCAGCAACCGCACCGACTGGCTTCGCGCTTTGATCGATGGCGCGCGCGATACGGCGGAGAGTTATGAGGTCGACGACCGTCGGGTCACCGCCCTGGCGCGGTGGCCATCCGCAACTCGACGAAAGCTCCGCGCCCTGTCACCGCTGTACCACCTGCCATCGAGCCCCGCGCCCGGCGCGATGGGACGCCTGCTGGCACCACACTTGGCGTCTGTGGCCGCGGACACTGACCTGCTGCACAACGTCTTCATGGGTCGCGAGGCGTTCTCGCTCGGCGTCATGCTCGCTACGCACAGAGCTGGACTGCCATTTGTATTCACACCACTCCGCCATGAACGACCGCTGGGTTGGAACTCACCCGCCTTCCGCACTCTCTACCGCCAATCGGACGCGGTGATCGCCCTCACGCAGGGTGAGGCGGCGTGGCTCGAACGTCAAGGTGCGCTGCCTCAGCGCTTGCATGTGATTGGGATCGGGCCCCAGAACGACCCCGACGCGTCACCCGATGCCGCCCTCGCTGCGCTTGGTGGAAACAGGCCCCGAATCATTCTCTTCATCGGCCAGCTTCACGAATACAAGGGATTTCCAGCCTTGCTTGGGGCTGCTCGGAAGCTCGAGTCGAGGCTTGACGTGATGTTCGTGTTCGCAGGACCCGATGTGCGCGGAAACGCGCGCCACTTCGAGGGCGCGGGCCCTAATGTCCGGTGGCTGCGCCAGGTAGACGACCTTCTGCGCGATTCGTTGTTGAACGCTTGCTATGCCGTTTGCGTCCCGTCGTCTCGCGAGAGCTTTGGCAGCGTGGTGATCGAGGCCTGGGCAAGCGGGAAGCCAGTGGTTGGCGGCCCAGCGGCTGCGACGCGAGAACTGATCGAGGACGGCGTCGACGGGTGGGCGGTCGCACAGGACGCTTCCGCAATTGCCACGCGCCTAGAGCAGCTTCTCGACGACGAGAGCCTGGCGCGGGACATGGGCTGCCGGGGCAAGGAAAAGGTGGCGCGGAAATTCAGCTGGGACGCCGTCGCCAAAGCACACCTGGACGTATACGAGCAAGCTCTCGCGGGCAAACGCGGTGGTTGACCGCATCAACATCCTTGGGGTCGGGGTCAGCGCGCTGAACATGCAGCTGGCGCTGGACCAGGTTGAAACGTGGGTCCGCAACCGCGACAGGAAGTACGTTTGCGTATGTCCTGTCCACTCGGTCATGGAGTGCCGCCGCTCGTCTGAGGTCCGTCACATCTTCAACACGGCTGGAATGGTGACCCCGGATGGGATGCCGTTAGTGTGGGTGGCTCACGCCTCGGGGCACCCTGAGGTCGGCCGGGTCTATGGCCCGGACCTCATGGTGGCCGAGCTTGATCGCTCCTCGCAAACCGGTCACCGCCATTTCTTCTACGGCGGAGGACCTGGCGTGGTGGGGCGCCTGGCCGAACGCTTGCAGGCCCGATTTCCCGGCCTCAGGGTCGTGGGCAACCACGAACCGCCATTCGCACCACTCGATGAGCTCTGCACCGACGAAACCGCGGATCTGATCAACGCCGCAGAGCCCGATGTCGTCTGGATTGGGATGAGCTCGCCTAAACAAGACCGTTGGATGGCGCGGATGCGGGGCCGTCTGAACGCACCTGTGCTCATCGCGGTGGGCGCCGCGTTCGACTTCCACAGCGGCACCGTCAGGCAGGCGCCGCGGTGGATGCAGCGCTCCGGCCTGGAGTGGGCATACCGGCTCGCGACCGACCCGCGCCGGCTCTGGCGCCGCTACCTCGTGGACAACCCCTGGTTCCTCTGGGAGCTAGGGCTCCAGAGGGCGGGGCTCAAGAAGTTCGAGCTCGGCTGATATTGGCGGCCCGGGATTTAGGTCCGGCGGCGTGAGCCGGCGCCGGAGTTAGGACCTCCGAAGCTCGTCGCGATGTCCCAGCCCGCCCAGTAGGTCGGATTGGAGACCGCAGGGGCGCCCCCAAACGGGTGTAGCCCTCCCCAGCCGTCCAGAGTCCAGCCCCCAGCACCCATGCCTGTCCACGCAACCACTCCTCTGGCGATGTCCCAGCCGAAGTACGCATACCCCGACACCACAGGCGCGCCGCCGAAAGGATGCAGGCCGCCGTAGCCGTCGAGCGTGTAGCCCGATGGGTTGGTCTTGCTTGCATTTGGCGTCAAGGCGAGGCCGCGGGCGATGTCCCAGCCCTGCCAGTAGGCGCCGCTGCTGATGGCCGGCGCGCCTCCGAACGGATGGAGGCCACCCCAACCGTCAAGCGTGTAGCCGGCGACTGAACCGGGCGTGCTGTCCGGCAATATGGCAAGGCCGCGGGCGATGTCCCAGCCGAAATACGTGTAGCCGCTCAGGGCGGGCGCCCCTCCGAACGGACTGATGCCGCCGTAGCCGTCCAACGTCCAGCCGGCCGGCGTCGCCGCCGTCGACCACGGCGCCAAAACCACCTGGCGCGCGATGTCCCAGCCCCAGTAGGTGCCGCTGATCGCCGGCGCGTTGCCAAAGCGGTTCAAGCCGCCGTAGCCGTCGAGGACGTAGCCACCAGAGCCGCTCGGAAATAGCGCGACACTGCGAGCGATGTTCCAGCCCTGCCAGTAGCCGGTGCTGCTCAGCGGCGGAGAGCTTCCGTTCGGGTGCAGACCGCCATAGCCGTCGAGCGTGTAGAGGTGGGCCTGGTTATCCACCGCGCCCATTCCGTTCAGTGCAACGGTGCGCGGGCTGCCGGGGCCGTTGTCCGTAAAGGTCAAGCTGGCCGGGAATCCGCCGAAGGCTGCGGGTCTGAAGCTCACCTGGACGGTGCAAGCGCCGCCGGCGGCGACCATCATGCCCGTGCACGTGTCGGTCCCCTTGACGTAACTGGCAGCGTTCGTGCCGGTCAATGCCGCGGTTGCAACCGACAGAGCAACCCCCTGGTTGTTGTGGAGAGTTACGGTCTGTGCACCCGACGTGGTCGTAGGCGCCTGGCCGTTGAAATTGAGTGTCGAAGGTAGGACAGTCACCAGGGCCGCGCCACCAAAGACAAACGACCGGATGACCGTGCGCGAAGGCACGAACACCTGACCGCCTGCTTCAGACGGTGTGACGAAGCGGTTCACCCCGAATGCAGCACTCTGGTAGATCAACGCTCCGGTCGTCGCGTTGTAGGCCGTCAGGCCGTTGCCGCTGGCCGCCCACACGGCGCCCGCAGCCACGATCGGAGGGCCGAACCGGGTTGTTCCTCCCACATGCCAGTCAGGAGCCGGACAGGACGAGCCGCACGGCGTGAACGACGGCACTGACGTATTGACGTTGAGGGCGACCAAACCGAGACCTGTGGTCGGGGATTCGCACTCCACGTAAACGTATGGAGCTGCGTATGCGAATGCGCCGAAGGTCGCGTCGCTTTGCTGGCCGAGGCATACGTCGGCCTGCACATACGGCGTGCGGGCCGGGTACAGCTGACCGTTCGTTCCGCCCAGGTTCGTGGGATCCAACAAGAAGCCACCGCCGTGCTTTCCCGCGGTGAACATGAGGTTGGGGCTGATCAAGACCGGGCTCGCCGATCCGAGGTCAGAATCAGGTCCGCACCAGTTGCTCGACCAATCCAGCGGCTGGAAGAAGGTCGAAGAACCGAGGGTGGGGTTGGTCCTGATGATCGAATCGCTCTGGACCGCTCCCGAGCACGGGATGGCGTTTCCGGTGGCAAAGAAGACGTTGTGCGACGAGTCGTCGACCACCACTCCACCCGCCGCCCAGCTGCCGGCACCCGTCGTCGGGCTGACCGAGTTCGGGTTTTGGAAAATGTTCGTCGTTCCGCCCGCGGTGGGAACTCCGGCGACCCAACTGTAATAGGGATCGCCCTGAAGGTCGAAGCAGTCGCCGGTGCGGCCGCCGAAGGGGACGTATACGTAACCGTTGGCCACTGCGAGGGCACCACGCTGCTGCTGCACCTGCCAGTCAAATCCGGCTGGCGCGATGGGGACGTTGAGGAGGATATTTCCGAGGTTGGCGAGGTCGAGACCGAACAGGTGGTATGTCGGCAGCGTTGACCCGAAAGCCGCCAGCTCGGCTGCGACATAGATGCGGTTCGCTGTCGTATCGATAACCGGCGTGCTCAGGATCCCAGGGGTGAGACTGCTGCAACTCCAGCCGCCCGTCTGCGGGGCGCCGACATTTTTGCTCCACAGCACAGTCCCGTCCGACTGGTTGAGCGCGTAAAGCGTGTCATTCAGCGTCGCGGCGTACACGATCCCGTTGTAGACCAGCGGCTCGGCGTAGACCTCGCCGTCAAGCACTGGTGAGACCCAGCCTGCCTGAACCGACGTGATCGCGGGCGCCGATGGGTCGTAGCCGGTATGGCCGTCGTCATGGTGGTACGTAGTCCATGCTCCGTTTGGAGTCACGACAGCTCTCGGGGCGCCGGCCTTGGCATACGTCGACGCCGCCACATGGGCGGCCGCCGCCATTGGCGTGACTACCGCGAGCAAAACTGCCGCCAACAGGATTGATCCGAACTTCATGCCTTGTATCAATCTCCAGAACGGGTTTTCACAGCCAATCTTGGCTGTCGGTCATCAGGCTCCCCAGATGGTCTTGGCGATGTCCCAGTTTGGCCAGTAGCTCGAGTTCGTGATCCCGGGCGCGCCTCCGAACGGATGCATGCCGCCCCAGCCGTCCAGCGTGTAGCCCGCCGTCGCCGAGCCAGGCAGGAACCAGACCCCGCGCCCGATGTCCCAGCCCCAGTAAGTGGTCGAGATGCTCGCCGGCGTCGTGCTCCCGTCCGAGGTCGGGTGGAAGGGGTGCATGCCGCCGTAGCCGTCCAGTACGTAGCCGGAGTGATTGCCGTTCCCGGGCACCAACACGATATCGCGCGCGATGTTCCAGCCCGACCAGTAGCCGGTGGCGGCGATGGTCGTCACTGGCGGCGGGCCATTGATGCCGAAGGGATGAACTCCGCCCCAGCCGTCCAGCGTGTACCCGCCGCTTCCATCCGGGAAGATGACCACCTTGCGGGCGATGTCCCAACCAAAGTAGGCGTAACCCTGCGCCTGCAGCGGTGCGGTGCTCCCATTGAGGCGGAAGGGGTGTAGGCCGCCAAAGCCGTCGAGTACGAAGCCACCGGTGCCATCGGGCAGGAACGCGAAGTCGCGAGCGATGTCCCAGCCCCAGTAGTGCCCGCCGGCACCCGAAGTCTCGGTGATGGCCGGCGATCCATACGGGTGCAGGCCGCCAAATCCGTCGAGCACGAACCCTGACTGCGGCGCATTGGCGCCCGGCAACGCCTTGGCCGTGCGCGCGATCGACCAGCCTGCCCAGTAAGCGGTGCCGGCCAGCGGCGAGCTGTCAGCGAAATTGACTCCGCCAAAACCGTCAAGCGTGTAGAGGCCGCTCCACGCGTGCGATTTGGTCGCCGTGGTGGACACCTGTGTGGTCGCGTATGACCACGAGCCGACCACGCCCGACTTCGCATGAGCCCTTGCCCTGAACTGATACGCGTGGCCCGCGTAGCCATCCGCCGTTGTGGTCCCCGTGCTGCCTGAAGCGGCGACCGACTTGAGTCCGAACCAGCCCTGGTTGGTGGTGGTGTCGGACTGCTCGACGTCGAAGGACGCCACCGCGCAGCTGCCCGCCGACAGTCCAACGCTGAGCGCGGTCGTTGTTGAGGATGCCGGCAGAGAGATCGTGACGGGGCACGAGAAATAAGTGCTCAACGCGGACCACAGCTCGGGTGAGCCGCCACCGTAGTCGAGGGTGAAGAATCCGACCCCACCCAGGTTCGTTCGATTGACGAGGTCGTACTTCGCGCTCAGAGACGAGACGTCGTCGTAGTACTGCTCCGCGATGCAGTTCCATTGCGCGTCCACCCAGGTGTCCCATTCTGTTACACCGTCTTCCGGGTCGCGGTGGCTGGAAGCCTGGCTTACTCCGGTTTGGTAGATGAGCCTCGATGCCCAAAGGTATGTCACGGTCGTGAAATGGCTCCTCGGGTACTGGTGCGCGACACCCTGGCCCAAATCGACGCAGGCCGCACGCCCGTACAGCGGCTGCCCCAGGATGACTTTGCTCGCCGGCACCAAAGCCGTGTATTGAGCCATCGCCGTGGTTACGTTGAACCGATCTACTTTGAGCGGCGAGACCGGGTTCATGCAGTAGGACGTGCAGTTGATAGGCGGATTGGTTGCGTTTTCGTAGTCGCTGTCATAGTCCATGACAAAGAACCCATCTACGTACGGGGCAAGGCCGGTGATGTCGAAGAACTCGAGGTTGTCTTCAGCGGCTCCGACGAACGTGTCGATCGCCAGGTACTTGCCTGGCATCGCCGCCCTGAGATTTTTGACAAATGACGTGAGCTGGGCTCGGTTTGTGAGGCCGTTGGCGCACGTCGTTACGGTGCCTTCGTAATTCACATTGATGCCGTCGATGCCCGCTGCATTCATCTCTCTGACCGACCAACTGATGGTGCTCTGAGCATTGGCGGCAATGAGTCCCTGGCAGGTCTGGTTGTTTGGATCTGTGCTGAAGTCATGAAGGTTGAGCGAGACGATGACTCGCACTCCGTTCGCGTGGGCGGCGTTCACGAAATTGGTCATGGTTGCCGAGTGAAAGACATTCCAGGCGGTGTCGTTGATGGTGACCGGGTTCCCATCACCGCTGTTGACGTGCAAGCCGAAGAAGGCAACTGTGGTGAGCATGCTTAGATCCCAGCTTGGGTATCCGACGTTTGGATCGCCCAGGTTCACGGCGTTCACGAATCCGAAGACCTCGCGTTGCGGGCGAGAGCTCGACACGATCAGCGGGTGGACCTGATTGACGGCAACATTGGGACCTATTGGCGCAGCGCGAGTTGGTTGCGAATTGCCCAGCGCTGGAGCAACGCCGATCACTAACGCGATCGCCACGATCGCGAGTCGATTCATCTCCCCTTCTGTCTTAACAGGAAGTCATGCGTCCTCCTGCGCATCCGGATCAAGCGCCCCAAACCGCGCGGGCGACGTCCCAGCCCCGCCAATAGGGGGAGTTCGCTATCGCCGGCGCACCTCCGAACGGATGCATTCCACCCCAGCCGTCCAGCGTGTAGCCAGCGGTCGCCGAACCAGGCAACAGCCAGACGGCCCGCCCGATGTCCCAACCCCAGTACGAGCTCGCGATCGGCGCCGGCATCGTGCTCCCGTCCGTGGTCGGGTGGAAGGGGTGCAGGCCGCCGTAGCCGTCGAGCACATACCCGGAGTGGTTGCCGTTTCCGGGTTCGAGCACCACATCGCGGGCGATCTGCCAACCACTCCAGTAGCCCGTGGCTGCCAGGTGCGCCGTGGCGGCCGGTGGCGGCCCGTTGATGCCGAATGGATGCAGACCGCCATAGCCGTCGAGCACATACCCACCCGAGCCATCGGAAAAGATCACCACCTTGCGCGCGATGTCCCAACCCCAATAGGTGTACCCCTGAGCCTGCAGCGGCGCCGTGTTTCCGTTGACTCGGAAGGGATGCAGCCCTCCATAGCCGTCGAGTACGAACCCACCGCTGCCGTCGGGCAGAAAGGCGAAGTCACGCGCGATGTTCCAGCCCCAGTAGTGGCCGCTGCTGCCCGACGTCTCGGTCGGCGCCGGCGAACCATAGGGATGAAGTCCTCCATAGCTGTCGAGTACAAAGCCCGACTGAGGCGCTGCCGCCCCCGGCAATGCCTTGGCGGTGCGAGCGATCGACCAGCCGGCCCAGTAAGCGCTGCCGCTCGCGGGCGGGCTGTCATCCGTGCTGATACCGCCAAAGACATCAAGCGTGTACAGGCCGCTCCAGGCGTGCGACTTGGTCGCCGTAGTAGCCACCTGGCTGCTGGCGGCGGTCCAAGAGCCGACCAGGCCCGAGGTGGTGTGGGCCCTGGACTGGAACTGATAGGTGTGTCCGGCGTAGCCCTCGACGATCTCGGTCGCCGATGCGCCAGACGGTTTCGCGGGAGGTAGCGAAAACCAACCCTGGCTCATCGTGGTGTCGTACTCCTGCACGTCGTAGTACGCCACAGAACAGCTACCGGCCGAGAGCCCCAGGCTGAACTGCGTGGTTGCCGCCGACGCGGGGGCAGTGATGCTCACCGAGCACGAGAAGTGGGTGTTGAGACTGGCCCAAAGCTCCGGCGCTCCTCCCCCATAGTTCAGGTTCCAGATTCCGACGCCGCGAAGGTTGTCCCTGTTGACCAGGTCATATTTGAGCCCAAGGGAAACGGTGTCATCCCAGTACAGCTCCCGGGTGCAGTTCAACGAGGTGTTGACCCACGTATCCCAACGCTCCTGCCCGGACGGATCGTTGGCATCGTGGTGGGTGGCGTAGCTTCCCGGCTGCACGAGGTTGGAGGAAGCCTCACCTGATGCATCAAGGTAGGTATCGGCGACGACCGAACCGGTCGGGTATTGATTTGGTGTCGCGCTCGAAACACATGCCTTTCGCCCGTAATAGGGCACGCCGAGAATGACCTTTGAAGAAGGCACCGTGGCTGCGTACTGGCTGGCCGTGGAAGTGTCGTTGTAGTAGTAGCCGCTGAGCGGCGCAGTCGGACCGAGACAGAAGCCGTTGCAGCTCGTGGGCGGACGGCCGGCGTTCGAGTACTCGAGGTCGTAGGCCATCACAAAGAACGAATCGACGTACGCGTTGAGACCGGCAATGTCGAAGAACCCAGCCGGGTCGGTTGCCGAGCTCGCATACGTGTCGACGGACAGGTAGGACCCACCTGGCAGTTTCGAGCGCAGGAGTCCGGTGAAGTTCGTAAAGTCCTGGCGCGCCCAAGACGGGTTGTTTGTGCCGCAACTGCCGTTCAAACCCTCGTAATCGAGGTTCACTCCATCGACGCCTTTCGCTTTGACCTCGGACACGATGTTGGTGACTGTTGCAGTGCCATTCATGAGCCCTGAGCACATGTGGGGCGTCCCAGCCGAAAAGTCCTGAAGGATGATCGTCACGACGACCTTGGTGCCGTGCGAGTGAGCCATGCTCAGCAGAGTGCTCAGCTCGCTCGAGTTCCACACGTTCCACCCAGAATCAGCGGCAAAAGTACCGTCATCCTGCACGTGAAGGCCAAAGAAGGCGACGGTGCTCAACAGCGAGAAATTCCATGTTGGATAGCCAACCGTCGAATCATTGAGGCTGCTGGCCAGTGCAAAACCAAAGACCTCGCGCATAGGGCCCCCAGACCCACCAACGGCCGCTTGGGGAGCCGCTCCGACGAATGGCTGCAGGGAACCGGTTTGCGCGGTTGCGACTTGATTGGCCGCCTGCTGCATCGAAGTGGGATGCGTCGAACCAGGACCTGGGGTTGGAGAGACAGCAGCCATTGCTCCGACCGGCCAGAAGCCAGTTAGTGCCACGGTGGCCGCAAATACAGGAACGAGGTGCTTCAATCGTTGCATCGACATAGGCAGGTACTTGAGCTTGCGCACTCTACATGCCTGCTTCGGGGAGCGTCAAATGCATGATCTCCTCAGGTGGGTTCGATTTTCGGTGCCGCGCGAGCGCCGAATTTGAGGGACCCCACGGAGGGGCCAAAGCCTTGAGCCAACGATGGTACATCACTTGCCCTTGATCTTGGTCCGGGCGATCCGCCTCCACGAGACCATAGACTTCTGCATTGAAGATGACTAAAACGGCGTTGATCACCGGCATCACCGGCCAGGACGGTTCCTATCTCGCCGAACTGCTGCTGGGCAAGGGGTATGAGGTACACGGTGTCGTCCGCCGCTCATCGAGTATGAATCGCGGTCGCATCGACCACCTCCAACACTCGAACCCAAGCCACCCTGAAGGCTCGCGATTCGTTCTGCACTACGGTGACATGACCGACTCAGGCGGGCTCAACCGTCTGGTCAAGACCGTCCGGCCAGACGAGATCTACAACCTTGCCGCCCAGAGCCACGTCCAGATCTCCTTCGACCAGCCCGAGTACACGGGCGACGCCGACGGTATCGGCACCACGCGGCTGCTCGAGGCAATCCGAACGACGGCCTTACCCATACGGTTCTATCAGGCGTCAACCTCGGAGATGTTCGGGATGACTCCCCCACCTCAAAGTGAGACTTCACCCTTCCACCCGCGCAGTCCCTATGCCGCCGCGAAGCTGTATGCGCACTGGATGACGGTCAACTATCGCGAGGCACATCAGGTTTTTGCGTGCAGCGGCATCCTCTTCAACCACGAGTCTCCCCGACGCGGCGAGAACTTCGTCACCCGCAAAATCACTCGCGGTATCGCGCAGATCCTGGCCGGCAAGATAGACCAGATTCATCTCGGCAACCTGGATTCGAAGCGCGACTGGGGACATGCCCGCGACTATGTCGAGGCGATGTGGCTCATGCTCCAGCAGGACAAAGCCGACGACTACGTCATCGCGACCGGGATCATGCGTTCTGTGCGCGAATTTCTCGAAGCCGCTTTCGACATGGCAGGCCTGAAGTGGGATGAGCATGTGGTTATCGACGAGGCGTACATGCGCCCCGCCGAGGTCGACGAGCTTCGTGGGGACGCGTCAAAAGCGAAAAAGCAGCTTGGGTGGGCGCCGACGACGACCTTCGACCAACTGGTGCACGAGATGCTCGAACACGATCTGAAGCTCGAGGGTGTCGAGCCGGCCAAGCACCTGCGGAAGCCTCCCGCAGGAGTCTCCAACTCCTAGCTCTCCCCTCCTACCCAGGTGAAGGGATTACGACCGCCCTCCGCCCCTTATCAAACCCGTTTGCCTCGCAGACGAGCCAGGGTCAGCAGCCGGATCGACTCATTGCGAACCCTTGGGCCGGCCAGGAGGATGAGCAACGCAGCAACAAGCGTGCCGATGAATGCTCCGATCAACTGGTGTGAGGGAACGGTCAGACGTACCGAAATCAACCAGACGATGAGGCTCAACGCGAGACCTAATCCCATACTCAGGACAACCTGCAATCCTTGGCGACGGAATGAAAGCTGCAGACGACGGCGAAGGATCAGCGGCAGCACGATCATGTTGGATACAAACAGAGTCACCAGGGTCGCGATGGCGGGGCCGATCGGCGAGTAGGTAGCGGCCAGGAGGACGCTCAGGCTCACGTTCACCAAAGACTCAATCAACACAACCGGCGCCAGAATGTTGTGCTGGCCTTGAGCAATTGCCCCGATCGCAAGGACATGGCCAGGGACATTGAAGAGCCACGTGGCCGAATAAATGACCATCACCGCGATGGCAACCGTTGGAGCTGCTCCAACCCAAACCTTGAGAAGCGCGGCGGAGTTTAGCGCTATCGTCGCGAACCCAAGAGCACCGAGGGCACCGCCGACGATCATCATCGCGCCTAACAGGCGTCCTGACTGGCCTTGAGCGGTGCCGCTCAAACTGGGAAACGCGACGTCCAGCACAGTGAAGAGAAGGGCGGCCGCCGCAACGGGGATTGCGGCGCCCAGGGCGTATGAAGCTGTGGCGACAGATCCGTAAAACGCCCCGACAATTGGAACGTCGGAACCAATCGCGATCTGGCTCGCGACCGTCATGACATAAAGCGGCGCGGCAAATCTCATGACTGCCAAAAGCGTCGGCGCGGACACAGAAGACCGCCAGGGCCTCAGTCCAGTGGCGGAAACAAGGGCCAAAACGAAGCATCCTGCGATGACTCGCGATCCGAGTGTTGCGCCTGCCACTCCGGGGAGGCCCCAACGATGGATCAGCAGCCATGCCGCGAGAAGGCCAACCGCGGACTGGATAGTCGAAGCAGCAGCTATGAGGTCGAACCGACTGCGACCTCTGAGAGTTGCGTAAAGCGGACTCGACGCCAAAGCAATCGCGGTATCCGCAACCACGATCATGGTGACAAGTCGTGATAGTCCGACGGAAGAGCCAGAAAGGTGAAGCAGAAGGGCCGGGACGCCTGATAGTGCGAAGCCCAGGACAATGACCGCCCCGCCGATGCCGAGGTACAGCCGGTAGGCACCCGCCACGCGTTGCCGCGCCGCGGCATCATCACGCGACAACACGACATCGCGGGTCACCCCAAACGCCAGGCCGCTATCGAGCAGCATCAGCAGGCTCCGCATCGAGACGATGACTGCCCAGAGCCCGTATAGCGGGGGCCCGAGTTGTCTGAACACCAATGCCGTCAGGACGAAGCTGTATGCCCCAAGGGCCAACCAGCTCGTCACGCCCCAACCGGACTTTCCCGCCAGGCCTCGTAATGGGCCTGGCATCTTGATCAACCGGCTCGTGGCGTCACCTTGGCGACAACGGGAGCCGAGACAGTAAGTGGAGGATCAACCAAGACCGGGTCGCGTCCTCTTGCATTGCCAATAGAGGAGGTCGTACAAAAGCGAGGGGAAGCGAACCTCCGAATCCAGGAATCTCCTGGTGGGTGCGAGCATTGTCGCCGCCCCGATTGCGACCCATTTCGCAAAGCGATGACCCACCCGCGACTTCCCTTGTCTTTGCAGGTCCAGGTAATACCGTCCCGCTTCCTTCTGAGCGAATGTTTGCGATGCCGCAGAGTTCTCACGGTTCTTTCGGCAGGCATCTTCAAACAAGACGAACTGATGGTGATAGCCAATGGCCTTGGAGTTGTAGAGGAGCCTTAACCCGGCATTTCCTAGTCGGTATCCCAGCTCGACATCCTCATAAGCAGCTGTTCTGAAACTCTCATCGAATTGACCATGGACTCGGAGAAAGTTCGTTTTCAGGCTCAAGTTGCAGCTGTAAAACCTGCGGAAGTCCAGGCGCTGCTCATGACGAATCTGCCGATACGCAAACAGTTCATTTTCGCCGTACCACCTCATGAACCCGGTTGGTGCGGGCTGAGACGCCCATGTCACATGTCCAAGAACCGCGACATCTGGGTCGGGGTACTTGTCGTGCCACTCGAGGTGCTGACCCACTAGGCCTTCGTCGGGAACGATATCGCTGTCGGTGAAGAGAATTACCTCTGTGCGCGCTTCCCTGATGCCGAAGTTACGCGCGGCAGCGGGCCCGCTGTTGGATTGACGAAGATAGCGGATGGGAAAAGGGGAGCGCTGACTGATTTCGCGGACCGTTGACTCAGTTTCATCTGTCGAACCGTCATCAACAACGATCAGTTCGTGGATCGCCTTGGTTGCCGATTGGGCGAGATAGCCTTCCAGCGCAGTCTTGAGAACAGCGCTGCGATTGAACGTCGGAATGATGACGGTTAGTGAATCCACGGAACCTTAGAGTCGCAGCATCGCTAGGCACGGGTGAAGACGAAGATCTGCCGGTAATAGGGCTCACCGTTGGCATACTGCAACGACCAGCGGACCAGCCCGGGGGCATGACGCAGGGTCCTGCGAAATACCTTGTTCCACAGAGTGTGCATCTCTGTCCGCATCATCCAGGAGTGAAAGCGCAGGCTTTCGTTGTTAATGACCTTCTTATCCCATCCGGGGGGAACGGTGTGGAACAAGTGCTCATCGGGAAATGGGCTCAGCATATGTTCCTGAAGCCACACCGGGGGAGGCAGTTTGCGGCTCACATAGTGCTTGTGAAGTTCCTTGTCCGACTCCCAGGCGCCTTGACCGGAGGGATATCCGATTATGGCAATCGTTCGCGTGACCCGGAAGATTTCGGAAACGACCTGGTCACGCAGATCTGGGGGGATGTGTTCCATCACATCCGACGCCACAGAGGCATCGAAGTACTGATCGGGAAATGGCAACGCGGCAGCCGACCCGATTACGGGAAGCATCGGA
>WNFI01074747.1_pt1 | contig 18978 bp, 20 predicted proteins | sample 5400471 | NCBI WGS metagenome assembly WNFI01 (sample SAMN13153348, study PRJNA577476) | soil metagenome | isolation source: 100 cm saprolite on Douglas fir-dominated hillslope | place: USA:California | collected 2013-09-17 | reverse complement strand
TGGCCGCGTTCACCGCTGCGGACCCAAGCGACCGCACGGCGTTCGACGCGCACATGGCAAAGGTGCGGACTTCGCCCGACATCACCCTGCGGGCCATTACCTGCGACGGCCAGCTGGTCGGCAGCATCGCGAGCTTTGTCGTCGACGGCCAGACCGAGGTCACCTACTGGATCGACCGGGCCGCCTGGGGACGGGGCATTGCGAGTAAGGCACTTGAGATCCTCATTGACCTCGTGCCCGTCCGGCCGCTGCACGCCCGCGCGGCCAGCGACAACGTCGCGTCGCTGCGGGTCCTGCAGAAGGCCGGGTTCCGGCCGGTCGGAACCGAGCACTCGTTCGCTCCGGGCCGGCGTGCCGAAATCGAGGAAACCATCCTCAGAAGGGACTAGGTGAGGAACCCTTGCCTGCTCCCGGTCGCGCGTGAGGTTAACAAGCGCAGGGACAAGGTCAAGCGATGGTAGCCTCGGTCCCTTGAGATCCTCGCTACGCACTACCCGCAGGGTGCCGATCACTGCCGTCCGCTGGGCGATCGCGCTAGCCGGCCTGTCGGCGGTGGCGCTCGCGCCGACGGCGTGCAGCTCACGGGCTCATGGACGCTCCGGATCAGCTGTCACGCCGTCACCCACGCAGGCGCACCACGCGAATGGGCCGCTCACGTCGCCGTTTACCGGCGAGCGGATCAGATACCTGCGCAGGGTGCTGATCTTCAAGATCGATAATGTCGTCCAGGCGCGCCCGCCCACTGGCCTGACAGAGGCAGACATCGTCTACCTGCTGCCCGTGGAAGGCGGGCTGAGCCGGATCATGGCCGTGTTCTCCTCACATTTCCCGCCCGTCGTCGGGCCGGTCAGGAGCTCCCGCGAGGAGGACATCAAGCTGCTGAGGCAGTTCGGCAGGCCGGCGTTCGCCTTCTCGGGCGCCCAGCCCGCCCTGCTGCCAGTGGTAGAGCACGCCAGGATCGTCGACCTGTACGCAGGCCGAGTCGGAGGCTATTACCGCGATGACAACCGGATCGCTCCGTACAACCTCTTCGCCAATACGCGGACGCTGCTGCGGGAAGCGCCGCACGCCAGCCTGGCGCACGACATCGGCTTCAGGTTCGGGGCCGCTCCCGCTGGCGGTAAGCGCATCCATTCCTACAGCGTGTCGTATCAGGCCGCGCATTTCACGTTCTGGTGGTCGCACAAACAGCACCGCTGGCTGGTGTCAATGGATGGCCGGCCGGCCCGCTCAGCCAGCGGCCAGGTCCTCGGCGGGCCGACGGTAGTCGTCCAGTACACGCGGGTCCGAACCTCCGTCTTCCGGGAACTGGGCATCAGGCCGCCGTACGCCATTACGGTCGGCCACGGCAAGGCGGTCGTGCTCCGCAACGGCCGGGCCTACCACGTGTCCTGGTCGCGGCCGCACAAGAACGGCGGCACGACATTCACGCTGCCGAACGGCCAGCGGATGCGGTTTGCTCGTGGCCAGGTATGGGTGACCTACGGCCTCGGCCCCGGCTCGACCGGCTGATCGTAGTGCTTGTGCGACGATGTAGTGCATGACGACGCCGCTGTCCATCAGGTTCGACAACCGCCTGCTGGCCAGGCTTCGCCGGCGCGCCAGCGCGATATCGGGTACGACGTCGGCGCTCGCGCAGCGGCTCATAGACGAAGGTCTCCGGATGGCCGATCACCCAGGGATCGTGTTCAAGGACGGGCCATCGGGCCGTCGCGCGGCGCTCGCTTACGGCCCCGACGTGTGGGAGATCGTCAAGTTCCTCCAGGAGATCGACGAACGCGGCCCGGGCGCGCTCGACGCAGCAGCCGAGGTGTTCGCGATGGATGCGAGCCGGATCGCCACCGCGGTGAGCTACTACACCGCATTTCCCGAGGAGATCGACGCGGAAATCGCGGCGGCCGATGATGCTTCTGCCCGCGCCGAGGAAGCCTGGCGCGTCCAGCAGCGGCTCATCGCGTGACTTCGCCAGCTCGCTCCCGCCTTGTCCCGGACGAGATGTTCTCCCCCGCCCTCGCGGCAACCCTCCGCGACCTCGGCCACGACGTCATAGCCGTCGCCGAACGATCGGACCTTCGGGCGATGACAGACGGCGAGCTGTTCGCATGGGCAGCCAGTGAACGCCGCTGGCTGCTCACAGAGAACGTGAGGGATTTCAGGCCTATCCTGCTGCACGCTGTCGTGGCTGGATCCGTCCAGGCTGGATCCGTCCAGGCTGGATCCGTCCTGGCTGGATCCGTCCTGGCTGGATCCGTCCAGGCTGGATCCGCAGTTATCGGCGTGCTGTTTACCAGCAGTCGGGGGTTCCCTCGATCCCGTAAGAATCTTGGCCCGCTCACCCGCTCACCCGCGCTCTCGACAGCTGGCTCCGGGCCGGCCCGCCAGATGCGCCGCTCGCTGAAGACTGGCTCAGGGCTGCGGAGCAGGACCAGACGCACCGGGGCTCCGGCGGGAACTAGTCAGGCAGGACGGCGAGCCGCATACGTCGGATCCGATCCGGATCGGCGATCACATCCATCGCGGTGATCCGGCGCGCGTCGTTGACGGTCAGCGCCAGCACGACCTGGAGGTGGCCTGACGGCGCGAACACAATGCCCACTGTGTCGTCTACCAGGGCGAGCTGGGAATGCCCGGCCCGTACTGAGGCGGCAATGGCACCGCGGGCCACGCTGCTGGCGCCGCTGAGCACGGTGGGCCTGCGGGTCGGGCTGGCATGCGCGTCCGCGGTCAGGATGACCTTGTCGTCCAGCAGCGCCAGGAGGGCCGACATGTCGCCACCACGCGCGGCAGCGAGGAAGGCGGTGGCTACCTCTCGCTGGCGAGCGAGGTCAGTCGCCCGAGCCGGGTCCTGCGCGCCGCGGACCCGGCGTCTGGCACGGCTGGCGAGCTGCCTCGTGGCCTCCGTCGACCGCCCGAGTACGGCCGCCACCTCCGTGAAGGGCATGGCGAACATGTCGTGCAGCACGAACGCGAGCCGCTCGGCCGGCGTGAGCGTGTCGAGGACTACGAGCAGGGCGAGTCCTACTGAGTCAGCCAGGACGGCTTCGTCCTCCGGATCCGCGGTCGGGCCGGTCGCGCCGGCCGCGCCGGCCCCGGATCCGTTCGCTCGGGCCGCTGCTTCGGCAGCGCCTGGCCAGGTGTCACCGACGGGTTCCTCTCTCCGGTGCCGACGCGACCTGAGCATGTTGAGCGAGATCCGGGCGACGACGGTCGTCAGCCAGGCGCCCAGATTCTCCACCTCGCTGGCATTCGCGCCGGTCAGTCGTAGCCATGCGTCCTGGACCGCGTCATCCGCATCGCTCATCGAGCCGAGCAGCCGGTAGGCCACCGCGCGCAGGTGATCGCGGTGCTCCTCGAAGCCGGCCGCCAGCCAGTCTGTGTCGGTCATGTCACGCTTCCTCATTGCTGGGTGTCACCACACTGACACCCAGCGATCGGCCGGCGTGACGTGCGGGGCATGCAATGAGAGAAACGCGGCGGCCGGAGAGCGCAAGGAGGAGCGATGACCTCACCCATCCTGGTGACTGGCGGCACGGGGACGCTCGGGCGCCGCGTTGTTTCGCGCCTGCGCGAAGCAGGCCGCGAGGTCCGGGTACTCAGCCGGCACGGCCACGAGGCGGCGGACGGCATCGAGTACGTGACTGGTGACCTGCTCGCTGCCGACGGCATCGACTCGGCGGTTAGCGGTGCAGACGTGATCGTGCACTGCGCGGGCAGCAACAAGGGCGATGACGACGCGACGAGGAACCTGGTCCGCGCGGCATCCCGAGCCGGGGCGCCGCACCTGGTGTACATCTCGGTCGTGGGCGCCGACCGGATACCTCTGGTCAGCGGCATCGACCGGACGATGTTCGGATACTTCGGATACAAGCTGGCCGCCGAGCGCGTCGTGGCCACCTCTGGCCTGCCATGGACGACACTGCGGGCCACCCAGTTCTATGACCTGATCCTGATGGTGGCCCAGCAGATGGCGAAGCTTCCGGTGATACCGGTTCCGGCCGGCATCAGGTTCCAGCCCGTGGAGACCGACGAGGTCGCGGCGCGACTCGTGGAACTGGCGCTCGGCGCCCCGGCCGGCCTGGTGCCCGACATAGCCGGACCACGGGTGTTCAGCACGAGCGAACTGCTCCGCAGCTATCTGCAGGCCCGCGGCAAGCACCGGCCGATGGTGCCAGTGCGCCTACCCGGACGGGCCGCCCGTGCGGTTCGTGACGGCGCGAATCTTGCTCCGGAACGGGCCGTTGGCACGCGGACCTGGGAGGCATTCCTGGCGGATAGGACATCAACGCTGGCTTGACTGGCAGTCCCCTCGGACCATCCGGCCGTCAGCCGGAGCCACTGTACGAGTCGCGCAAGCCATCGCGGGTAGGGGCGTTGATGCCACCGATGACGTTGATGTCTGCGAGGGGCTTGAGCAGTACGGGGAGAGCGCGGATGAACAGTGGCTATTACGGTCCGGAGGACATGGGTTCCAGCCCCTTCGATGACTTTCTGGCACGCATCTATGGTGCCGGCGCCGGCGGGATGCGCCCTGCGCAGCGGGTCGACATCACCAGGCTCATGAGCGCGCGGGCCCGCGAACTGCTCGGCGCCGCCGCGGCTAAGGCCGCCGAGCTAGGCGGGACGGACCTCGACACCATCCACCTGATCTGGGCGGCAGCCAGCCTGGAACCGACCAGGCAGCTGCTGACCAGGGCTGGTGCGGATCCAGACTCGCTCGCCCGTGATGTCGAGACCCAGGAGCGTCATGGCGAGCCACGCCGCGAGCCGCCTCAGCTGACCCCGGGAGCCAAGCGCGCGCTGCTTGACGCGCACCAGATCTCTCGCTCGCTCGGATCTACGTATATAGGGCCAGAACACATCTTGTTCGCGCTCGCGGTGAATCCCGACTCTGCCGCTGGCCGGATACTGTCTGGCGCCAGGGTGACTCCTGAAGCGCTCCAGGCCGCGCAGCTGGGCCAGGGCCCGCAGCCCGTGCAATCAGGTCCGCCCGGATCTGGCGGCCGGTCGGGCACACCGACGCTTGACCAGTTCGGCCGCGACCTGACGGCGCTGGCCACCGACGGCAAGATCGACCCGGTGATCGGTCGCGAATCCGAGATCGAGCAGACCATCGAGGTGCTGTCCCGCCGCGGGAAGAACAATCCGGTGCTGATCGGGGAGGCCGGTGTCGGCAAGACCGCGATCGCTGAAGGCATCGCCCAGCGCATCGTCGATGACCAGGTGCCGCGCACGCTGGAGGGCAAACGGGTCGCACACGATCGTCGGAGCCGGATCCGGCACTGACGGCGGCATGGATGCGGGAAACATCATCAAGCCCGCACTAGCCCGCGGCGAGCTGCACGTGATCGGCGCGACCACCCTGGACGAATACCGCAAGAACATCGAGAAGGACGCGGCGCTGGCAAGGAGATTCCAGCCGATCCTGGTGCCCGAGCCCGGCGTGGAGGACGCAATCGCCATCCTCTGCGGGCTGCGCGATCGCTACGAGGCGCACCACGAGGTCCGCTACGCCGACGAGGCGCTCGTCGCGGCGGTCGAACTGGCGGACCGGTATATCACTGACCGGTTCCTGCCCGACAAGGCGATCGACCTGATCGACCAGGCCGGCGCCAGGGTCCGGTTGCGCACCAAAATGCCCGGCACGGATCTGCGCGACCTCGAAACCCGTGCCGAGGAACTGAAGCGGGACAAAGATCAGGCGATCGCGAGCGAGCAATACGAGCAGGCGTCGCGGCTTCGTGATCAGATCGGCGAGGTTCGCCAGCAGCTCGAGCAGTTTCGCAAGGAGGCGGTCGCCGAGGCCGTCCGCCGGTCCCGGGCCGGGCTGGGCGATCCGCAGCGGCCGGTGGGCAGCTTCCTGTTCCTCGGTCCGACCGGCGTGGGCAAGACCGAACTGGCACGGGCGCTGGCCGAGGCGCTGTTCGGCTCCGACAGCAGGATGATCAGGCTCGACATGAGCGAGTTCCAGGAGCGGCACACGGTCAGCCGCCTGGTCGGTGCCCCGCCCGGCTACGTCGGGTACGAGGAGGCCGGCCAGCTCACCGAGGCGGTCCGGCGGCGGCCGTACTCTGTCGTCCTGCTCGACGAGATCGAGAAGGCGCACCCCGACGTGTTCAACATCCTGCTGCAGGTGCTTGACGACGGCCGGCTCACCGACGGCCAGGGCAGGACTGTTGACTTCAAGAACACTGTCCTCATCATGACGAGCAACCTCGGGTCGGACCTGATCACCAGACGGGGCCCGGCTCTGGGTTTCGCGGGCAGCGCGGCCGGCTCTGCGGCGGGCCAGGAGAGCGCGCTAGTCGACCAGCTGATGCGGCGCCTGCGCGAGTCGTTCCGGCCCGAGTTCCTCAACCGGATCGACGAGATCATCGTCTTCCGGCAGCTCGACCAGGCGCAGCTGCGGCAGATCACCGAGCTGCTGCTGGAGGAGACACGCCGCCGGCTGCATGCGCAGGACGTAACGGTTCAGTTCACGCCCGCCGCGATCGACTGGCTTGCCGAGCACGGTTATCAGCCTGAATTCGGGGCCAGGCCGATGCGCAGGACGATCCAGCGGCAAGTAGACAATCCGCTCTCGCGGATGCTGCTCGACGGCCAGATCAGGCCCGGTCAGGATGTTGTCGTCGATGCCAGGGAAGGTCGGCTGACCTTCGAGGCCACGGACCGGCACGCGACGGCCGCGGGTCAGCCCGCCACCACTGCCAGGGACTCTACCTAGGGATCGGCGATGCGGAGACGGGCTGCGGGCTTCTGCCCGCAGCCCGTCGAATTGCTACTCGGTGCCGCTGAACTCGTGCTGGACGTTGCCCGACGGGTCAGCGTGACCGCCCGGACCATCAGACTCGTGGCTGTGCTCCCCGTCTGCTTTCGCGCTTTGGTGGTGACTGGCCACCATGACCACTCCGGGGGCGTCGGGTGTCGTCTGGTCACCCTGCTGGATGCTGTCGGTGTCAGGGCTGGTGGGCTCGGCGCTGGTCACCGCGGTGCGGGCGGTAGCGGTATGACCGGCGGCCAGAGCCGTTCCGGCTCCCGCGCCGCCGATGGCGAGCGCTGCTACCGCAGCAGCAACGATCCTTGGCGAGATCTTCACGTGTAGTCACCTCTCATGAGCGTTGCTTGATCGGACAGAACGAGCATGCGGTCGCGATTATGAGATGACGGTTTACCGAAGATGTGAGCGTCTTCACGCGGAGCGGTGGTGCCAGATAAGCGGTAGTGCCAGATCGTGGTCCCTGGGTGGGAAACTCAATCGCCGAGCGGCAGCTCGATCCGGACGCAGGCGCCGCCATCCGGGTGGTTGCGCGCCACCGCGCGCCCGCCATGAGCGGCAGCTATCGAGGCGACAATGGCCAGGCCAAGCCCGGCGCCGCCATCGACCCGGTCGCGGGCGGGTTCCGCACGACTGAATCGCTCGAAGGCACTTGGCAGGAACTCGGCCGGAAATCCTGGCCCGTGGTCTCGGACCTCGATCGACACCACGCCCCGCTTGCGGCAGCGGCAGCCGTCGGCTGCGGAGCGCGCATCACTAGTCAGCTCAACGGCCGTCTCAACGGGCGCGTGGCTGATCGCGTTCTCGATCAGGTTGCCGAGAGCTTGGCGCAGCCGGTCCTGATCGGCTACGACGGTCAGCGGCTCCGGCACATTGACGGCGAGGGTGATGCCGCGAGCCTCGGCCTGAGCAGCGAAGCTCCGCGCCGAGGCCGATATCAGCTCGGCTAGGTCTATTCGCTCGGCTGCTATGAATGCGGTCCCATCGTCGGCGCGAGCTAGCAGGAGCAGGTCCTCGGCCAGCCGGATAAGCCGGTCCGTATCGTCGGCGGCGGCTGCGACTGCGGCGGCGAGAGCATCGCGCGATTTTCCTGGCCGGGCGGCGAGGTCAAGCTCGGCCTTGAGTGCCGTGAGCGGCGTGCGCAGTTCGTGCCCCGCGTCCGCGACGAATCCGCGCTGCCGCGAGAGCGCCTCCTGAAGCCGGTCAAGCAGACGGTTGGTGGTGGCCGCCAGCGAGGCGATCTCATCGCCTGTGCCCGGAACCTCGAGCCTGGCGCTGCTGTCATGTTCGCTGATCTCATCCAGGCGTCTGCGCATCCGATGAACTGGGCCAAGTGCCGCTCCGGTCAGGAGCCAAGCACCGAGCCCGGAAGAGATCACCGCCAACGGCCCGCCGATGAGAATGATCGAACGTGCGCGCGACTGCGCCGCATCAGCGACGCTCGTGGTGACACCGACGATGACAATGACCGGATGTCGGCTCCGCTGCACTTCACGCCCCAGCATCCGAACCTGCTCGCCCTCGACCATTGCGGTGACTGTGACGCGGCCATGGACAGCCTGCCGCAGCTGGGACACGGAGAGCAGCGGGCTGCTTTCGTCAGATCCGGCGGGGAAGATGACCTTTCCGTTCGGATCGAGAACTTGACAGAACTCATCGAAGGCGCCACCTGAGTGCTGGCCCTGCTGCTGGCCAAGCTGACCGCAGGCCGGCAAGCCGGCAGATGGCAGTGATCCCGAGCTCAGCCCTGCGGCCACGGCGTCACTTCGGGCCTGCAGGGTGCCGTCGATTGCCGAGTTGAGCGAGGAATTCAGCTGCGCGAGGAAAACGAGGCCTGAGATGGCGATCAGCGCCGCAGTTCCGATGGCGAATACCAGGGACAGGCGCAACCGCAGCGACATGGCTCAGTCTGGGTCGTGGCTGGGGTCCGAGCGCAGGCGGTAGCCAACGCCCCTGACCGTCTCGAGCTGCGCCAAGCCGAACGGGTGGTCGACTTTGCGCCGCAGATAGCGGACATACTGATCGACGACGTTGGACGCGCCATCATAGGCATAGTCCCACGAATGTTCCAGAATCCTGGTGCGCGTCAGCACCTGACCTGGATGACGCAAGAACAATTCGATCAGCGAGAATTCCTTCGGCGACAGATTAAGCTCCACCTCTCCCCGCCACACCTGCCGGGTCGCAGGATCCAGCCGGAGGTCTCCGACCTGCACCATCGCCGGCCGCTCAGCTGCGCCGCGCCTGATCAAGGCCCTCAGCCGAGCGAAGAGCTCATCAAAGCTGAACGGCTTGGCCAGATAGTCATCTGCACCTGAGTCCAGGCCGCGCACGCGGTCCGCGAGTTCAACCCGTGCGGTGAGCATGAGCACCGGAGTCCAGCATCCCATGCTGCGGAGCTTGCGGCATACTTCGAATCCGTCGATACCCGGCAGCAGTACGTCCAGAATCACTACGTCATAGCCGAATTCGGTGGCGTGCCACACGCCATCAGGCCCGTGGGCGGCTACATCGACGGCGTAGCCTTCCTCTGCCAGCCCGCGCCTGAGCAAAGCCGCCGTTCGTACCTCGTCCTCCACCACCAAGGCTCGCACGACACCACGGTATGCAGGCCACATGAAAAATAGATGTGAGCTTTGCCCGCCGCGGTACGGGTGAGCGTTCGCTGCCCGGCGCCATCGTTCCGCTGGGCGTCGCGAAATCTACCGCATTCTCGCGGTGTTGAACTACTGTTTGATGAAGGAATGAGGTAACCGCGTTGCAGAAATGCATAACTTGCGGAATTGAACTACATCCCGAGCGGGCGGCGAAGTACAACTACTGCATGTCGCGGCAGTGCCAGGAGAAGAACGCGCGAGGGCTGACCATGGTGGCGGTCGGCGTGAATAAGGCGGCAGAACAGTACCTACTGCTGGATGATCAGACGGAAGCGGACCTAGCCAGCGGGAAGTATCACGACCAGCGGCGCGGGTCATTCGGGACTTCGCCCGCCGCCCCGGCTAGTCGGCGCGACGCCGCACAATCGGCGGACTCGCAGTCGCGGCATCGCCCGGTGCTACGGGACCGGTCCGCCCGCCATCCGGCTCCGCGCAGGCCATGGAGCGTGCGGCAGCAAAGACTCGCGCTCCTGTACAACGAGCAGGGACTCAGGCCAGAGGAGATAGCCACCAAGCTTGGTTTGAGCACGTACCTCGTGACGCAGATCATCCTGACGAGCCGCAATCGCGGCAAACTCTGACAAACCCCGGACCAGCGTGTGGGGATAGGTGAGCAGGTCGAGGCGGTGATATTCGACCTCGACGGCGTGCTCATCGACTCGGAGCCGGAATGGGAGCAGGTTCGGCGGAACTATGTTCTCGAGCGAGGCGGTAGCTGGCCCGAAGACGCCCAGGTCCACCTTCTCGGCATGAGCACGGCAGAGTGGGCGCGTTATCTCAGCGCGGATCTCGGCGTGAACCTGCCGCCCGATACGGTCGCGAATGACGTCATCGATCAGATGGCCGCCCGCTATGCCGACAGCCTGCCGCTGATGCCCGGTGCCGGCGACACGCTCCAGCGGCTGCGCCGCTCGCTGCGCCTGGCTCTGGCCAGCTCGTCGCCGCGACGGCTGATTGACTCCGTCCTCGCCACCGCGGGGTGGCGAGACCTATTCGAGGCGACGGTCACCACCGATGAAGCAGGCCGCGGGAAACCCGCGCCCGACGTGTACCTGTCGGCCGCTGGTCGGCTTGAATTGCCGCCCAGCGCGTGCGCGGCCGTGGAGGATTCGAGTAACGGACTGCGGTCGGCCGCAGCGGCAGGGACGTTCGTGATCGCTCTCCCCCCCCCTCGGTATCCGCCAGCTCCTGCCGCCATCAGCCTGGCTCAGGTGGTGCTCGCGAGCCTCACCGACCTCCCGGCTCTCGGGCTGGGGGGCGGCGGCTAGGCCCCGGGTGCTGCAGGCGGTGGCGCCGCAGCCTTGACGGGAGGCCGGCCGATGAGCTCGATGATGCCGAGCGCCACGACGAGCGCTATGGCGATAACCAGCACGGTCAGGCCGGTTGGTATGCCCCAGAAAACGAGCACCAGTGCGGCGATGGCCACGGCGCCGATGCGCAGCGCGGTCCGGTACTTGTAAACCCACCTGCCCACAGGCCCCGTCGTAATGTGAGCACGTTCGCCGGTGCCGCGGATCGCTGCGAAGGCCGACTTGAAAGCCTGCCTGGTGCGGACGGCCATGACCGATGGCCCGGTAAAGAAGCTAGCGATGGCCACGACCAAGCCGAGGACCAGCAGGACCCGCAGTCCTTGCCGGATGAACCGGACGATGGTGTCGAAGGCGATTGCGGCGGCGTCGGCGGGGATAGTGCCAGGGAGGTTATTCAGGTACAGGGTGCGGCCGATGGCCAGCGCCCCCGCGAGCACGAGCATCGAGCCCGCCAGCCCGAGGCCCACGGCGACGACGGCGCGGCGGTGCCTTCGCGCGATGTAAATGCCCGCCGCGAAGCAGGCGAGCGCCAGGATCGGCAGGACCCACTTCAGGGCTGTCAGCACGCGATAGAGCGTCTGTGCTTTGACCAGGTACTTGGCGGAGAAGAGCGGCAAGGTGGGGTTGATCGTCGGCAGCTTTTCGACGATCGTCAGTCCCCTGGCGGCCAGGTTGTGCTTGACCTGATCAATAAACGGTGCCAGGCCAAGAACCACTTGTCCGTTCGAGACGGTAATCGCGCTCTTCTTGCCGGACAGGGCCAGCACAAGCTGATGATGAATGATCCGGTTGCCCTGAACCCACAGCCTTTGCACCGGAGTGCTCGAGATAATTTTCGCGACGATGCTGTGGATGAAGCCGTTCACGCCGCTCGCGATCGCCCCGGAGAACGTTGACAGCAAGGATCCGAGCCGGGGCAGTCCGCTGTGCTTCAACTGGGCGGCGAGCTGGTTGGTCAGGTGCTTCACGTTGATCTGCTTGCTGACGGCTGCGCTGATCCGGTCGGTGAGGGAGATCGGGGCCAGGACACAGCCGAGCACGATGAGTATTGTCGCGACGGGGCCGCGCCAGCCCATGCGCTTCCTCGCCGTCGGTTGACCAGGGGCCGGCTTGGCCGCGGCCTGCCGGGCAGTCTCGGCGGCATGCTCCGCAGCCTTGGCTGCCTGAGCCTGGGCCCGCGCTTCGGTCTCGGCTTCCGCCAGCCTGGCCCGCAGATCGCTGACCTCACTGCGGAGCCTGTCAACCTCGGCCTTTTCCTCGGTCGTCAGACTGCTCTCCCTCCGGCGGGATGCCGAAAACGCCACGTGCTCACGCTCGATCTTCGCGGCGCGGTGACAGCAGTCGCCTCATCCAGCAAGGGTGAGGTGAGGGAGCGAACCGCCGCGCGGCCGCTTGGCGTCTCCGGAGCGCGCGCGTCGGGGACCGCCGCGCGGCCCTCAGAAGAGCCTGATGAGCGCGCTGATCACGAGGTAGCCCCCCAGAAGGACGGCGATCCAGGCGATCGCCTGCGTGGCATGGGTCAGCAGCCAGCCATGAGACCGTTCCAGCATCACGGTGGTGGTCGCGGGCCGGAGTTCCAGGAAGAGGAACGGGACGATAATCAGCGACAGCTCGATGACAACGAAGACGACCACGGCGATGACCTGCGCGGTCGTGGACAAGTTGCCTGCGACGAGCTTGTGCAGCGCGGTGAGGTAAAGCGCCCCCGGCAGACCGATGACCGCGCCGATGGCCACGGCGATGCCGGGCCGTGGTTCCCGTAGCACCCGCCGCGCCCAGCCGTTTTTCTCCGTCCTCACGCCCTGGGGGTGCTTGCGTGCTGAGGACGGGGAGGGTGCCCGCCGCCTAGGCAGCCGCCCGGCAAGGATGAGCGAGCCGGTGGACAGCAGGAGAACGCCAAGAGCCAGGTCGACGCCCGCACTCGCGCTGCGCTGAGCGTCGATGGCCCGCGCCCGGATGACCAGGACATCGATCAGTCCGATCGTCAGCGCGACCACGAAAGCACCGCTGAGCACGCACAGGAACATGGCTCGGGCCCGCCGGTTCCTGGCCAGCATTACGTCCATAGCCAGCAGCTTCGGGTTCAGCGCGGAACCGATCGCCAGGAGGAAGAACTCGGCATTCACGTGCGCCCAGCCGACATGCCTATCCTCCGCTGACGCCGACCCCAAGCGGATACCTTGCCCAACCTGGTGCGCACGGACATCACCCGGCACGGGTGAGCTGGCGGTGCCACCGGCCTGGGTACAGGCCCGGTGAGCTGCGCGAGCGACTAGGGGGGACGTACGAATGGACAGCACACAGCCGGGCATGGCGGCCGTCGAGGGCGGCTACCTGAACTCCAAGGCCATGATCGTTGGCCTAGCCTTCATCACGGTCGGCGGCGTGATCGGCGCCTGGGGCATGGGCGTCAGCGGCGCCGCGATCATGAAGGGCATGCGTCGCTGGCTCAAGGCACAGCAGCCGGAGACCGCGATCGCGAAGCCGAAGACTGTTCCGGCCAAGGCAGCCTCATCGGCCGGCGGGACCGCGTGGCCGAAGGAGATGGCGACTCCCTCGCCCGCCCAATAACTAGAGCGTCAGTAAGCTGATCCACGGAGGCCGCGCCAGACCGCCAGGTCTCCGATTTTGGCGCGAGCACGGTGCGTCACGCTCCCTGGTAGCGCGCCGGCTGAGTCACGCAGGAACAGCGGCAGCTCGGCGAAGCGATAAGGGAGAGCAATGGCGACAGCATCGGAGCGGGCACAGGCGCTCGTCGTCTTCGGGGCCACCGGAGACCTCGCCAAACTTCAGACCTTTCCGGCTCTGGTCGGCCTGGTCGAGCGAGGCGTGCTCGATGTACCTGTCATAGGGATCGGGAAGAGCGGCTGGGATCTCGATCAGTTCCGCGGCTACGCCACGCAGTCGCTGCGGCATAGCGGGATCGATCCGGCATCGCCCGCAGCCGCGCGGATGCTCGGGTTGCTGCGCTACTTCGATGGCGACCTGACGGCCCGCTCCACCTACGACCAGATGGCGAAGGAACTCGGCCAGGCCAGGAAGGTGCTGTTCTACCTCGAGGTCCCGCCCGTGCTGTTCGGCACGATCGCCGAGGGGATCGCCACGGCCGGTTACGCATCGTCTTCGCGGATTATGGTGGAGAAGCCGTTTGGCAACGATCTGGCCAGCGCCCAGGCACTGAACGCGACTCTGCACAAGTACTTCTCGGAAGATCAGATCTATCGGGTCGATCACTGGCTTGGTCTGGATCCGGTGGAGAACATGCTGTTCGTACGGTTCGCGAATTCAGTGATCGAGCCGTTGCTGAACCGGACCTTTGTGCACAGCATCCAGATCACCATGGCCGAGGCTTTCGATGTGTCCGACCGCGGCGCTTTTTATGACAAGACCGGCGCGATCAGGGACGTGCTGCAGAACCACATGCTCCAGGTCCTCGCGTCCGTGGTGGCCGAGCCGCCGGACACGCGGGGCATGGACACGTGGCGCAACTCAAAATCGCAGGTCATCGCGGCCCTATCGGCTTTGACACCGCAGGCGACGGTCCGCGGCCAGTATGAGGGTTACCGGCAGGTCCCCGGCGTTGACCCCAACTCCCAGGTCGAGACTTTCGTCGCGGTACGGCTCGGGCTGGCTAACTGGCGCTGGGCGGGAGTACCGCTCCTGATCAGGGCAGGCAAATGCCTGCCGGTCACAGCGACAGAGGTAAGCATCAAGTTCAGGCGGCCGCCGCACGACGTGTACGGCATCCGTCTGCACGGCCCGAACATGAACGTGCTGAGATTCCGGATCAACCCCTCGACCGCGGTCAGAGTGTCCCTCCTCGGCAAGAAGCCGGGCGCTGGCTGGCAGGCACAGACTGAAACGCTGGCTTTCGCCGAGCAGCCTGCTGTCGAGATGCGGCCCTACGATCGCCTGATCGGGGCAGCCCTGGCCGGTGACCGCGGCCTGTTCGCGAGGCAGGACACGGTGGAAGCATCCTGGCGGGTGGTGGACCCGGTTCTTGGTGATGTCGTGCCCGCGCATGCCTACCAACGGGGCACCTGGGGACCCGAGGAGGCTGACGCGCTGCCGTCGTCGGGCGACGTCTGGGATGACCCGGTGGCCTCTTTACATCGTGACGCATAGGAGTGAGCCGCTACGCTTGACCTGGTGCGGGTAGCGACCTGGAACGTGAACTCAGTCAAGCAGCGCGTGCCTCGTTTGCTGCCGTGGCTCGACCAGCGGCAGCCGGACATCGTCTGCTTGCAGGAGACCAAGCTCGCCGACGACGCTTTCGAAGAACTGCTAGGGGACGAACTTCGCGGCCGGGGCTATGACTTCGCTGTCCATGGCGAGGCTCGGTGGAACGGAGTCGCCCTGTTGTCCAGAGTTGGCCTGGACGATGTCGTGCCGGGCATCGATGGCGCGCCGGGCTTCCCTGAGCCGGAGGCGCGCGCAATCGCCGCGAGTTGCGCGGGGATCCGGATGCATTCGGTATACGTGCCGAACGGCCGGGTTCCAGGCTCGGAGCACTATCAATATAAGCTCGCCTGGCTGGCGGCGTTGCGAGAAGCGGTCGCGGGCGGCGCGGACGCGACCATGGTCTGCGGTGACATGAACATCGCGCCGACGGACGCCGACGTGTTCGACCCGGACGCGTATATCGGCCAGACCCACGTCACGGAACCGGAGCGGACGGCGCTGGCAAAATTGCAGGCCGGTGGGCTGCATGATGTGGTCAGGGACCACTGGCCAAACGAGCGAGCGTTCACGTACTGGGACTACCGGGCCGGCATGTTTCACAAGGACCTGGGCATGCGGATCGACCTGGTGCTGGCATCTGGCCCGGTGGCCGGACGCGTGCGGGCGGCGTGGATTGACCGGCACGCACGGAAGGGCACCGGTCCCAGCGATCACGCTCCGGTGATCGTCGACCTCGACGAAGCGCCGGACGGCGACATCGGACCCGTCGTGCCGCCGCCGTCGGCAGCCGCGCCAAAGCGTGGCTCGGTAAGGCTGCCGCAGGCTCCATGATGCGCGCGGCGATTGCAGCGTCCTCTGGTCACGCCTGTGGCGGTGCACCAGGAAACAGAGCGATCGATGCGGTAAAGCCGTGCAGGTAACTGCGTCCGGCCACGGGCCCGAGCTCTCCCGCGCAGAAGAATCCCGCCACCGGCATCTGACCCAGCGTCTTCGCCAGAAGCCCGGCGTCGTGGTCCGGCTCGGAGAATAGCCGTGAGCCGCGGCCATTGCAGGTGAACAGCAGCGCACCGGCCGCCGGGCGGCCCCCGAGCGTGGCGACTTCCTGCTCGAGAGTGCGCCGCAGGTCTGAATCTGCCGAGTGTGCGTCCCGGACCTGGAACTGCAGGGTCTGACCTACCTGCACCTCATCGCCTACCGCGATCGCGCCGGACTCTTCGTCGGCGCCCACGACGCTGCGGATGAGGAAGTCGCCTTGCCGTCGCTCTGCCTGGTACTCGTTCATGACGATTCCCACGTGCAATCCCCTGGCCAGCAACTGCGTGTCATGGGCCGGCAGCGCCCTGGCGAGCTCACGCAAGCGCACGAGCGGCGGGATCCCGCCGAGTTCGCTGATCACGTGGCCCTGGGCGGCGGTGATGGTGTAGGGGTTTCCGATCGGCCGGCATCCCTGTGACACCAGAGTGTGGACCTCCGCTTCTGGCATCAGCTGGAAACGTGAACGGGTCACAGCTCATCAGGTGTACGCCGGGCCGGCCGGGCTCGAAACGGTGGCCACCAATGACGCCGCCGCTCGGCGTCCGCACGAACTCCATCGCGAATGTGTCGACCGGACCTATCTCCGCAGCGAGCCACAGCGAAACGGCAGGCCCGGATTCGACCTCCCGGGCGCCGCCAACGACCGCCTCTGCCACACAGCCGATGAGCGGAAGCGGACCGGTCAGCTCGGCAACCGATCTCACCAGGGCATCTGCCGAGCCGAGAAACTCAGGGGAGGCGAAGAGCACCCCGAACGACGGTCGCGAGCCCCCCAGGGATGCCAGCGCTTCCCTGGCGGCCCGCCGCCCGGCCTCTTCTGGATCAGTGGCCAGTACCAGGGCTCCACCCGCCTCCACAACCCCAGGTTACTTAGAATTCTTTCCGGCGCCGTGCCCCGCTGCCCAGCCGGGCCGCGAATTCGGGGTGCCTCACCTTCGCTCGGTCAGACCGCCAACGGTCATGCGGCCTCGACCAGCCCGGCGTACTCGGCGGGCAGCTGCCCGGTGAGATGGCGGTATTCTTCCTCGCTCAACGTCTCGTGCAACGCAGCGAGGACGGCCCCGGCGCCGGAACGGGCATCTTCACTGGTCAAGCCCGTGCGACTCGCCAATTGCCCGAGGAAGTCGTGAAGCCGGACCGGATGTGCCTCTTTTCTCCGTCGCCGCCGTGCCCGCAGCTGCTCTGCCAGGTCGGGAAGTTCTGTGGCGAGGCGCCTCGCCTCACCCTCACTCAGCTGGTCGGCAAGCCCTTCCAATGCGGCCCAAGTGATATCTGCCGATTCCTCACGCGACAGCCCGGTTCGCTCCGCTACCTCGCGGGCGAGTCCCCTATGGTCCATGGCCACAGCCCCCTTCGCCGGCTTACCTGCCAGTGTCCTGTGCCGCTCATGAGGAGCGGCGTCAGGGGTAACTTCTGCCGGACTCGGGCGCAGGAGGTCAGCCAGCCTGGGGGTTCATCGGCGCCATTTGTCCGGTCTGGCCCGGTACGCGCCATTACCGCCTCTCGGCGCCCGCAGGTCACAGACGTTCCCGGCCACCGGCCGCCACCAGCTCCCGGCACCGATGCCGAAGATGGTCGATCTCACTGATGGATCAGAGTCGTGAAGCCGGTAGAGATTGATCTAGCAGCTTGACCGTCCCCGGAGGATTCAACTGGCGGTGGAGCGAGTCAGGCTGCGCGGACGCGCCGCACGGGTAACGAACAGTATTCAGGGGACATACTCGGGAGATATTCGTGCAACACCACGCCATCATTGCGCCCGTGAGGCGCGCGCAGGCTAGCCGCATTCTCAAGTTCGCATGCGTCGGGTGCATCGGCATCGCAGTCAATACCGTAGTTCTCTACATACTTTCGCGTTGGCTCGGCCTGCCGCTCGCGGCATCATCCGCAATCGCGGTCGAGCTAGCAATCATCAGCAACTACTTCATCAACGACCGATGGACCTTTGCGAGGCGTGCGATCTCGGTCCGACGGTTCGCCAAGTTCAATGTCGCCTCACTCTCGGGACTGAGTGTCAATGTCGCAACCGTGTGGCTGCTGACGCGACTCGGGATATATTTCATAGCCGCTAATCTCGTAGGGATCCCACTTGGCTTCGCTAGCAACTACGCTCTCAGCAGCGCGTGGGTGTGGGGTCGAGCCATATGTCGCTAGTAATCGTCTATGCTTTTTTGGTTGTGCTGTCAGTGCTGGTTTCTATTCAATCCGCGCACACGCTCTATCTGACGCTGTACACATGGGACCGGCCGCCATCTGAGGCCCGTGCACCCGATGCCTTCAGGCCGCCCGGATTGTCGTTCACGGTCATGCTTCCCGCCCGGCACGAGGAATCGGTGATCCAGGCGACGATTGGCCGCGTAGCGTGTGCAAATTACCCTCCCGGTCTTATCCAGGTACTAGTGATCTGCTCCGCTGATGATGTCGGGACCATCGGCAAGGCCGAAGAGAAGATCAGCGACCTGCGGCGGGGCGGGATAACTAATGTCTCCGTCGTCGTGTTCCGCGATGGCCCGGTTAACAAGCCGCACGGTCTGAATTGTGGCCTGACGCAGGCCACCGAGGATGTCGTGACGATCTTCGATGCGGAAGATGATATCCATTCCGACATCTTTAATGTCGTCAACACGATCATGCTAGATGAGCAGGTTAAAGTCGTCCAGGCCGGCGTGCAGCTCATGAACTTCGAAACGAACTGGTACTCAGCGCTCAACGTACTCGAGTACTTCTTTTGGTTCAAGAGCCGGCTACATTACCACTCCCGTCTCGGCGCGATCCCGCTTGGCGGCAATACGGTCTTCTTCGAGCGCATCATGATTGCGAAACTAGGTGGCTGGGACGAGAAGAATCTTACCGAGGATGCTGACATAGGACTGCGGCTATCTGCCGCCGGCGAACGTATCCGAGTTGTCTATGACGACCGGTATGTAACCAAGGAAGAGACGCCACCGACGCTTTCCGCGTTCATCCGTCAGCGAACCCGCTGGAGCCAGGGTTTCCTGCAGACATTCAATAAGGGCATCTG
>WNFI01706904.1_pt1 | contig 18980 bp, 8 predicted proteins | sample 5400471 | NCBI WGS metagenome assembly WNFI01 (sample SAMN13153348, study PRJNA577476) | soil metagenome | isolation source: 100 cm saprolite on Douglas fir-dominated hillslope | place: USA:California | collected 2013-09-17 | reverse complement strand
GCGCGTCGCAGTGTTCAGCGCAGGGCCTGTCGGATATTCAGTCGACACTGACTGGAGCATGCCGCCTTCGCTCGATAATTTCGAAATCTTTGCTGGAGGTCCGCAGTCAGAGATGGCGGACGATCGTCGATTTGCGCTACTGGCCATCGAGGAGGCGCGGAAAAGCGTTCCAGAAGACGGGAGGCCTCATCCAAAGGTTGGTGCAGTTGTGGTTAAGAATGGAATTATTCTGAGTACGGCCTATCGCGAAGAAATTCCTCAGTGTCATGCGGAATATATTGCCTTGGAAAAGAAGCTGCCGGACGCTTCTCTGGCGGGAGCCACGATCTATACAACACTCGAACCTTGCACTACGAGGAAGCACCCGAAGATTCCCTGCGCCCAGCGGCTCGTGGATCGAAAGATAGCACGCGTCGTCATTGGAATGCCTGACCCCAACCCCAACATTCGAGGGCTCGGCGACCAACTCCTAAGCGACGCAAATATTGAAATCCAGTTATTTCCCCGAGACTTGCGAGCCCAGGTCGAGGAGATGAACCGCGATTTCATCAGGGTGCAAAAGCAAGAGCAAAAGCGAGGGCGAATCCCTTCTGCTCCAATCGTCCAATCTTCAGTAGAGTTGGGAATGAGCGCAGACGATCCGCGCATATATCTAGATATTGAACGATCCACCGATGCAATGTTTAGGAGAACGCCATTCGTATTACACAATCGGGGTAAGGATGTAGCACATGCGGCTCAGATTCAATCATTCAAGTTAAAACATAACGTGGTAACATTTGCTCCCTTAGAAGCGATTCCAGCGGGAGACAAAAAGGATACTCTCCCCACGATTGACAGTAATGAGCCAATGAATGAGCACGATATTTTCTACTGGCTGTTGAAGGATTGGGATGGAAATGGGAAGCTGATGGATGAATGGTCAGTGCCACTCGAGATCGAATATTGGGATTTTTCCAAAAAGAAAAAATTTACGGCCACGATGAACCTCATATTTCACGCGATCAGATACCTTTTAGACGAAAAGCATAACTGGCCTCCTCGTAATTACGAGCATCCAGTCGTGGAATTTAGAGATATTAACTTCGAGCGCAGAGCATAGTGGGATGGATTACTCTCCGATCCTCATCGATCCTCCTCTCACTCAGTAACTCCAAAAACATTCGGAATTTTCATGTGCCGTAAGCACTGACGCCGACCGCACATATATATGAGGTCGGCGTCAGTTTTGTAGAGGGGTCAGAATGTACGGTCAGCCCAAGAAGCTGTACCGCGCTGTCTAACGGTTGTCGTCGTGGTCGTGATCGCGGTCGTCGTCTCTGTCTCTATCTCTATCGAAATGAAACATATCGAAAAGATCGCTAATCGCGGGGCTGTTGAGTGGCACATAGGGATTGTCTTTCGCGACAATCGGGTTCTTCAAGTTGTCCCGGCTCCGGCTGGTTAGCGGCTTCAAATGCCAGTTTCGCTCGATGAACTTCACAATTGAGGCGTGGTCGCCATATGTGTGGTTGACATGGCCGCCTTTGGTGAAGGGCGAGACGATGATGAGTGGGATGCGCGGTCCATCACCGAAGAAGTCGATGGGCTGCATGAAGCCGGAGTCATAATAGCCGCCGCCTTCGTCAAAGGTGATGATGAACGCGGTTTCTTCAGCAAGCTCAGGATGCCTCTTAAGCCCGTCAAGGACGCGGTCGATCAGCGCCTCAAGGACGTCTAGCTTGGAGCTTGCGGGATGGCCGTCACCGAAACTGTCAGGCTTCAGATAGGACACAGCGAGCAGGTGGCCGTGATTGAGCCCGTCGAAGAAATCGGTCGCGTCCTTGATGTGCGCCTTGCGCTGCACCGGATCTCCCATGATCGACGTAGCGTATTGGAACGGGTTGCAGATGTCACAATACCAATCGCCGCCCGTGCCGATCAGCACATCCACCGGATCGGTGGAACCATTGTCAAAGCGTGCCGCGGCATTGAATCCGCCGCCATAGAAGGCCCAGCTAATGTTCTTTTCGGTGAGCGCGTCGCCAATGGTGCGAAGCGATGAGGGCGGCACCGCGGTACCGGCGTTAATCGCGGCCGTGTTGAGCTGGCCGTTCGAGAGGAAGCCCGGACGCGTGTTGTTGATCATATAGAAGGTGTCGGGTGCGCAATTCGACGCGGTCAGGTCAGGCCGCCACGGCAAGGACTTCAGATAGTCCATGATCGGCTTGATCCCTGGCTGAGTCTGATCGCCGCATTCAGTCCAGCGCCGGTCACTTACGAAGGAGACATCGGTCGCGCTCTTGGGATTGGGATTGGCGACCTGCGCGGCAGGTGGCTGTGCAGGAAAATTCAAGCGCTTGAAGAGCGACGCGTCACCTCTCTGGACATTGTAGAAGCCCATCGAGTTGCTGCCGCTGTCGTCGCCGCGGGCAATTCCAATGAAGGGCAAAAGGTCGTTCTTGCAACCCGACGGATTTGCCTTGGTCGCATCCGCAACGTTGCAATCCGCTTGCTGCCACATTTGGAAGAGGCGGTGCACCATGTCGCCGGTGTAGCTGTCATAGGGCACCTTCGCGCCGGTGATTTGGAATGAAGTGTTCGGCAACTTGTTGAAATTAGCGATGCGCGTGTCCGGCTCCTGGCAAGCCGAAGGCGGCAGGGTCGGGTCGGCCGTGCAGTTCTTCAGACCGGTTGCGCCGGAGGTGATGAGCGGCAGATCGTCAATCTCGAGCGCCAGAGAAATGGTGTTGAGCTGAGGCGTTGAGAATGTTTTGGCGTCAAAGGGCGGCGCGCTGTTGGCTGGATCTTTCAAGAACTGGCTCCGCGTTACAGGTTGCGGCGGCGCACCACCGGCTTCAGGCGTAGGCAGGAAGGGCGAGTAAGTCGTCTTGCCGGGGTTGATGAGCTTGCTGGTGTCAATGAAATAGCTGACCGGATTGATTGTCTCGAGCTGAAACTGCTGGGCCAGATCTGCATTCGGGCCGGGCGAACCGTCGGAATGAACGATGCCCTTGGAGAGCAGATTCGAGACCGTGCCGTGTTTTGGCACATAGGTGGCGTAGATATTGTCGAAGGTGCGGTTCTCGCCGATGATGAGGATGACATGTTTGATTGGCGTTGCGGTCTTCTGGTGATCAGCGTCGTCGGAACCGTCACTTTGGCTCGACGCGGGAACGGCGACCGACATCAGCGCGACAAGAGACAGAGCGAGCGTCGTGCTTGGCCGCCACTTTCTTAAAATAGACGTGAGTACCATACTTTCCTCCCATGGTTGCCCATGCAACTGTTTGTGGTCAGGGAGAGGGTATCTGCCTTGTGTTGAAGTTTCATGGTCACGTTGTTAAGGACAGGTAAAAAAGCCAACCCGACGAATGTGGGTCAACCGCTGGCTGCATTCGGAGAACCTTTTCTTATTCGTTCACGTCGGGTTCCGAAACACGTTCTGGAGCTTTGCGGGTCTGCTGGCGCAGTGGTTCGTAGGGGGCAACAGCTTTGGCTTTAGGAGAGAAGGCGGCGCCCAGTGGATTGGTCTTGAGCGCCTTCAGTCCGGAGATTACGCACTCGGCATTCAGTTCAGCTCCGGTGCGGCTGGTGTGCGTATGCTCGTCACCGAACAGCGGTTCTACTTTTTCCGGTCCAAGCGCGTCGTAGCGCCGCGCGATAATTTCGTTGAGATCGACAAACGGCGCGCTCTCCGCGGCGGCAACATCAGCCGCCCACTTGCCATAGCTCTCGGAACTGCGAGCAATCTTTCCTTCTTTCCAGGTCTTCCTCGGTATCAGCGAGCACACGATGGGTGTTGCGCCCGCAGCACGGGCTTCAGCAATGAATTTTTTCAAATACCATCCGTAGGTGTGGACGATTTCGTGTTGCTTCGTTATGGGATTATCAACTTCTTGGGTTTCATCACCGATGCCCTTAAGCGAGCCCCGGGCGCGTGCCGGGTCGTCCAGCGGCCCGCCATCGTTGTGGCCGAACTGCATGATTACGAAATCGCCGGGCTTGAGCATCGCTTTGACTCGCTCCCAATGTCCTTGGGTGAAGTAAGTCCGGCTGCTGAGACCGCCGACGGCGCGGTTGACCACATTGATTTTTGTCGAATTGAAATAGTCGACAATGGGCTCACCCCAGCCCCACTGTCCGTTGGCTCCATCTCCATGGCCATTGCGGACCGTAGAATCACCGATCAGAAAAAGTGTAGGCAATTTTGGGTTCGCGGGGACCGGCAACTGAACCGCCTGGGGAAGGAGTATTGGATACGGCTCAACCGCTTTTCCCTTGGCTGAAAGATAACCAGTCAGCGGACAGTTGGCGACGCCCTTAATCCCAGCGACCACCAACGAAGCGTTGATGTCGGCGCCTGCCGGGCTGGTGTGGGTGTGGTCAATGGGGAACAACTCCTTGACCTTTTCCTCGCCCATCTTTTCGTACTGGTCAGCAATGGCGTTGCTGGCATCTATAAATGTGACGCCCCCAGCCTTCGCGACTTCGGCGGACCATTCTCCAAAACGGCCAAGACTTCTTTCAACCTTGCCGTCTTTCCAGATGTTGCGAACGGTCGGCGATAGAACGATTGGGATGGCCCCCTTGGCTTTGGTCTCAGTAATAAATTTGCGCATATACCAGCCAAAGGTATTGACGACTTGTTTGCTCCCATTAGGCACGGTGACTTCCTGTGACTCGTCGCCGATGCCGGGCAGGGAACCGCGAGCTTTATCTTTGTCGGGAGGGCCGCCGTCGTTGTGTCCAAACTGAATTAGCACGAAGTCACCGGGCTTCAGATCGTTTCGTACGGCGTCCCACAATCCTTCGGTAACGAAAGTCCGGCTGCTGCGTCCCCCGCGCGCGCGATTGATGACATTGATTTTGGAGAGATCGAAATAGTCAGCCAGCGGATCGCCCCAGCCACGATGTTCAACGTTGCTGGCGGTGGAGTCGCCAATCACAAACAGGGTTGGTAGTGGAGGGTCAATGGGCTTCGAGGTCTGAGCTTTGACGCACCACGGACTGAAGACCGAGAGAGCCAGGATTGCGGCCAATTTGTTCATAGCAATATAGACGGGCAGATTTCTCCTGTTCCAATGTTACGGATGCATTCGTTACAGGAAGGCAGATTACAAAAAAATTATCCGAGTGGGTTCGGCACATTTCCCGGATCGGGCTAAGTCACCAAAGGCAAAGCTATCCCGTAAAATCTTAAGGAGTCAAAGCTGTTATCAGCAAGCAGATTCCACACCAGGCATGCTGTTTTGAGGATCAAAACAGCACAAAGCAGCAGAGATCCCTGCGTTAGGCTGTGGATTCAAAAGCCTGTGGCTTGCTAGAGATGTCATCTGATCTTAGCGGTTTGGCACTTTTGGTCTACGAATTCGAGTTTTGCGTGATGAAACGCAGGACAGGAACCGCGTCTGGTTGAGATCCCGCCTATCTCCATTACCAGTGGGTTTTAGCGTAGGCTTTGGATATTGACACGTGTTTTCATGCATGACAATATGCGCTTACAAGTTTTCAAAACGGCGTTCTCAAATAGCAAAGCTGGAAGCAGCGGCTGTTCGAACTGCCAGTATGCTCCGCGTCGACTCCAATGAAAAAACGCTATAGCCTGACACTCGACCTGAAAAACGATGCGCGGTTGATTGCCGCCTACAAACGGTACCACGAAAACGTCTGGCCGGAGATCACCCAGAGCCTCAAAGATGTGGGAATTGAGAACCTTGAAATCTACCTGCTCGGCAACCGCATGTTCATGATCATGGAAGTGAATGATTCGTTTTCCTTTGAGGCCAAGGCGCGCGCGGACCAGGCAAACCCCAAAGTGCAGGAGTGGGAGCGGCTGATGTGGGAGCTTCAGCAACCTCTTCCCCAGGCGCAACCAGGCGAGAAGTGGATCTTGATGGAAAGAGTATTCAAACTGGAACAGTGATCTCCGTTTAGTAATTTAGGACAGGCCAGCAAATCCACATCTCTTGCCCGCGGAATGTGCCGCGCCATTTTCATGCAGTACCCGCGAGACCGTTCGTGAAGCTAGTCGCTGATACTCACCCATTTTTTCGAATCGAAGAGGTATTCACATGAAGCACAGCAGCATAGGGCTTGCAAAATCGCTTTACTGGCTGACGGGAATTCTCCTGGTTCAAATGGCTTTGGTCTCGCAAGCAAGTGCCCAAGGGGTGACCAAAGGAAACTCATCGCCGTCCACCACAAGCGCGGGTGGCGACAGCAAGGCTGTAATGGAAGTTGACTGGTCAAGGGCCTTGGTTGAGTCGACCATGAAACGCTATCCCGATCCCGCGACTCTGGGCCGCTGGCAATATCCGCAAGCGCTCTATCTCTGGGGCCAGTACTTGCTTTGGCAGAGGACAAAAGACCACCGATATTTTGAGTATTTGCAACGGTGGGTTGATGCCCACGTTGATGATAGCGGCAATATTGACCGCCCTATTGAGTCGCTGGACAACATGCTGCCCGGCAATCTCTTGCTAGCGCTCTATCAGGAAACCAAGCAACAAAAATACAAACTGGCCGCGCGGAAAATCCGGGAGCGCCTGAATACTTATCCAAGAACCTCTGACGGCGGCTTCTGGCATGCGAACGACCAAGCCCACGAGCGTCAACTGTGGTTGGATGGCATGTATATGTCCATGCCCTTTCTGGTCCGGTATGGACAACAGTTCAACGATAGTGCCTACGCGAACGGTGAAGCAGCCAAGCAAATTCTGATTTACGCGAGCCACCTCCACGATCCTTCCAAGGGTTTGCTCTATCACGCTTACGATGAAACCGGAACACAACCTTGGGCCGATCATGTCACTCATCATTCCGCGGAATTCTGGTGCCGCGCTTTGGGATGGTACGGAATGGCCATCGTTGATGTCCTGGAAGTCATACCCGCAAAACATCCGAAGCGAGCCCAGTTGATCGCCATTCTGCAAGCGCTCATCAAAGACCTGGCCAAGTATCAAGACAGCAAGACGGGGCTCTGGTATCAAGTGGTCGATAAAGGCTCGTTACCCGATAACTGGCTGGAAACTTCCAGTTCAAGTATGTATTCCTACACAATCTCAATGGCCGTCAAGAGAGGTTATGTCGACAAGAGCTACAACGAAGTCGCGCGCAAGGGCTACCAGGGAGTGCTCACGAAAATCTCTCTTGGCCCTGACGGGTTGACTAATCTCACCGACATCTGTGAGGGAACGAATCTTGGAGACCTGGCTTTCTATCTGGCCCGAAAGCGACCTACCAACGACCTGCATGGCCTGGGTGCATTTCTGATCATGAATGAACAATTCATGCGCTCCTCTGCGCCATCGGTACCAGCAGAAAGGCGGAAGAAGATGAGCACGCCGGTTGTCGTCAATCCGAAAAAATGAAAGCCGCGTGGAGGATGCGGCCGATCATTGACATTCTCACGCAGGTGGATTGAATTGTGGATGAAAGGGAGCCAGAAGGAACGGCTCCCGGATAGCAGTGAGATTTACTGGTTGGCAACGCCGTCGTTGGCGGGTTGGTCGGTGGTCAGGTCAATAAATTCGTAGTCGTTCCAGCCCGTTGTGTTGTGATTGGCTGACTTGTTGGTAATCTCCAAGCGGAGCGCATCGTACATCACGCCCTGCTGTCTGTTGGTGCTAAGGGTGATCACGTTGTCCTGGCTGGCTGGATTCAACTGACTGGTACTCCACTGAAATACAACCCATTGATAGGTCCCGGAAAGGCCACTCCGAACTTGCGCATCAGCCTGCTTGGTAGCGTGCCAAGTGAGGGTCTGTCCATTCAGAGTGACAACCAGGCTGGACTCAGCCGCCGCCAACCCAATCGATAATGCCACCAAAGGTCCCTGTGCCTGCTGCGCGGAGGTGGTGGTGAAATGGATCTGCCACGGTGGTACGGTTGCGGTGGCGCAATTGCCCACATAGGATGGGCATACGAATTTGAAGCCATCAGTAGTGTCGTCGGAGGAATTGAAGACACCGGCAAACAGCCCAGGGTTGAAACTTTGCCAGTGAATGTAGTTCCACTTACTCAAGTTATTGGTGGCTGGAGTAGAGCCGACGGCGGTCGCAAAATAAACCGGGGCGCCGTTGGTGGCCGCGAAATCCTGCCAGTAGTTCCAGTTGCCCCAGTATTCGCGATCGTCCTGGCCAGCGCTGTTTTTGCCGTGTAAGAACTCATGTGCCGAGCGGTCCGGCGTGCCAATGGTCCAGATCGGTACGCTGCTGATTGGCGCGTTGCCGCTGGAGTTATTGCTGACCCAGAACTGACGTCCCCTGCCCGAGTACTGAAAATTGGTTTGAGTGTCACTCAATACCGCCCACGCGGTGTTTGCCTGAGAAGACCCGCCACCAGAAATGGAGGGCTGCACCGTGCCACGGCCAGAGGAGGGGACATAGCCATTTTGCAGCAGGATCCTCTCAGAGTCATACATGGCATTGGCAGAGCTGGCGGCGTTCAACGCGTCCTGATAGAGCGCTGCCGGAGTGGTGTTTGATGCGGTAAAGGTATTGAAGTGGAAATAATACGGCCCGTACATCCGGCTCAAACTGGTGCCTTGGGCCACGTTAAAGGTGAACGCGTTGTTCAAATGATTGGACTGGCATTCCATCATCAGGATGTTGCCGGTGAAGATCAAGTCCTGCTTTGTGGGACCAGCCACCAGCGATTCATGGCTGGGAATGACGGTCCATGCGCCGTAGGTGGAGCCATAAAGGCCATGGGCCTGATGCAGATACTCGTAACTCGAATAGTCGTACTTGGTGTAGAACTCGCGACCGAATCCCGAAGGCAGGCTCAGTCCATGCAGGTCGAGCGTAGCGTCCTGCACCTTGCGCCCGGGATCGCTGTTGCCCATCACGCTGGTGGAGGGCAGTGTAATATTCGTTGCCCCCAGGTTGTTCAATCCGGAGTTCACCGAGTATGTGTTGGTGAACAAGGTCTGGCTGATACGAAATACATATTGGATCTGCCCAAGGCTTCCAGCGATATCGCTGGAGGAATGGTTCACTACGAAATACGTGTGAAATCCGGCGTCGTTGTCAACCAGGATGAAGTGCCGGCTATAGGTGAAAGCATTGCTCGAGTTCGAAGTTGTAGTAATCCACCAGTCCAGATAGTGGTTGGCATTTTGGTGGAACCCAGCGGTCGTCGTGCCGCTACCGAGCCCGGTGTTGTCCATGTAAAGCCCCTTCGGCTGGCCATTGGAGCTGAGGTTGGTGGTGTCGACAAGATTGTCAGGATGGCCATTCAAATGGACTCCAAAAATGCTTCCGGTGGTGGAGTTCCAGTCGAGGGTGATCACGCCGTTCGTGATCTTCCAGTCGGTGGCGGTGCTGGTGTCGATGGTAATGGCGGCCTTGGCTGACTCGGCCGCATAAAGAGCAACTGTGATAATCCCAAGCAGATACAGTTTTTTCATTCGTTCCACTCTTCGTTCCTAGTGCCGAACAATTTTGTAAATTGTGGGCACTAAACTAAATTTCAAACCCACCACACGGCGCTATATCGCTTTTGCGCTTCCCGCGCAAGTCTTGTTGCCATGGACAGCCGGATTTTGTGCAGCGAAACGGCGCGAGTGGCAAATAGGAGTGGATAAGTTGTCTTGAATGGTTTGAGTTAGACCGATTCGATCGAAAGCCGCTGGCTGAGTACGGCATCCCTCCCTCCGTTTTGGTTGTTGAAACAAAAATTGGCTGGAGAGAGCGCATTGTTGTTCAAAATCTTGGTCTCTTAGCCCAAATTGGTCCACCATGGCGATGGAATGGGTGCGCCTGAAAACGTATCATTGTTGAATCGTCGATCCTTGACGCACAGATGAAATCGATGCTCGGCAACGTTCCGTGGAAACAGAATTGGGATTCAGGTCATCGATCCTTGGTAGTTGGAAGGCCAGTCGTAATCGTGAGGCTGTCCTCCGCCAGGCCAGGGGATGAAGCAGTAACCGCAATCGGACCGATGGTCGAAGGTGGGGTGGCCCGAACGATAGCAAAACAACGCCCTTGAAAGGCATGGCGTTCAGCAGCCTGGAATGGCTCGTGACTTGTGTCATCTCCGCTGTCAACAGCCACGATGGATCCTGGGCCCGAGAGCTTGAAGCTGATGACGGGACTGGCATCAGGAACGAGCACTCCATTTTTGTCAACGATAGTGGCAGTGATGTAGGAAAGATCGTCCCACGCGGAAGAAATTTTTTGGCGGTCAGCTGTGAGTAATATTTTGGCTGGTTTACCGGCAGTCCGGAGTTCGTGTGTCGCCATGATCTTTCCGTGTTCTGTTGCCACGGCTTTGAGTGTGCCAGCCACATACGGTACCTTCCACGTCCGCGGCGAGTCGTCCGCGGGACGCATTTGTGAACCTAAAGACTTACCGTTGAGGAATAGCTCGACTTTTTCGCAGTTACTGTAAACCTCCACATTCTGTTCTTGGTCCGTGTTCTGCGGCGTCCAATCGGAAAACAAAACCTGGTTTCTCCGTTGCGCCGCCGCTTCGTTGCCCGGATCAGTTGGCGCAACCTGAGTTGGCGCTACGCGCCGGGTGATATAAACCATCGGCTTATCGCTCCACCAACTCTGGCGTTGGAATGCCAAGGGACGTGGAGTGCCGGTACGGTCCAACAGTCCCGATCCGCGGGCCACCGCGGGCCAGTCATGCGCTTCGCCCAGGTAGTCAATGCCGGTCCACAGGAATTGTCCGGCATACGGAGCGTGATCGCGCAAAGCCAGCCATACATTGCGATCATGGCCGTTCTCAGTGCCCAGGATCTTGCGGCTGAGCTTGGCTTGATGAGCGGCGAGAATCTCGTTCTCACGGTAGTTCTGGCCCACGACGTCCAGCAGATCGGCCAAGCCGTTTTCGTAATCGTGACTTACGTTAGGTCGGAAAAGAGCCTGAGTCACGGGACGACTCGGATCGAACTCGTGAAACGTACCTACCAGGGAAGCAAGTATCTGTTTGGCCAGTTCGGCGTTGGTGGTATCACGAATTTCATTTCCAGCGCTGTAGACCACGATGCTGGGATGGTTGCGGTCTCTCTGGACTGTGTCGGCGGTATCGCGCGTGGACCAGTCGCGGAAGTTCAGATGGTAGTCGTAAGGATTCTTAGCGCCGGTCCAGGCATCAAACATCTCGTCCATGACCAGGAATCCCATGCGATCGGTCAGATCCAGAAACTCCGGGGAAGGCGGATTGTGGGCAGTGCGAATGGCGTTTACGCCGAGTTGCTTCAGGAGTTCCAAGCGGCGTTCCCAGGCCCGGAGCGGGACTGCAGCTCCAAGCGCGCTAGCGTCATGATGCAAGCACACGCCTTTGATCTTGAAGTTCCTGCCATTCAGCCAGAAACCGGTCTCCGAGTCGAAACGGAAATCACGAATGCCAAAGGTGATCTCTTCTTCATCTTCATCCAGGGTGGTGTTGGCGGAGCGGACGCGAACGATGGCGTGATAGAGATTAGGGCGTTCGATGTCCCATAGAAGAGGCGAGTGCACGGCAACTTCCATCTGAAAACTGGCCGGTGTGCCGGGTACGACGGTTTGCGGTTTGCTGGTCACAGTCTGGATCAGCTGCCGATCAGGACCAACCAGAGTGACTTGTACTGCAAGATCACGGGCCATTTCTGATTGGTTCACGACCCGGCTTTGCACATGCACGATTGCCTGTTTAGCGGTGACCGTCGGAGTTGTGATGAACGTTCCCCATTGATCCACATGAACAACATGAGTGACGATCAATCGAACATGACGGTAGATGCCTGCGCCTGAATACCAGCGCGAAGCGGGTTGGCCGGAATTATCGGCTCGCACGGCGATGACATTGGATTTGCCGGCGCCGAAGCTAAGATGGCCGGTGAGTTCGTAGCGAAAACTTACATAGCCGTAGGGCCGTTTCCCCAGGTGGAAGCCGTTGATCCACACGTCACTGTTGGCCATGACGCCATCAAAGTCTATGAACACCCGGCGAAGGGCATAGTCGTCGGGTAATACAAAGTGTTTGCGATACCAGCCGATCCCGGCGGGCAGAAAGCCACCGGCCGCACCGGTGGTGTTGGCGGAATCGAATGGGCCTTCAATGCTCCAGTCATGAGGAACATCCAGAGCGCGCCACTCGTGGTCATCAAACTCCGGTTGTTCCGCACCCGCTGCATCGCCTTTGATGAAACGCCAGTTCTGGTCCAACGACGTTGTAACGCGCACAGGCCCGCCGAATGGTGCCGGTGTGGCGAGTTGCGCGAGCAAGACCGTCAGAAAGGCGGCCAACGCGATTTTCTTCATCGGTTCCTTCTCCATATCCCGCGGATACTACCTGTCCGAAAGCGCCAAAGATCAAAGAACAACAATCAAAGAGATCAACGCGTAGATGCAAAGGCTATCACCTCGGGTGCGGTTCGCAAGAATTCACTCGTGCACGGTAAGATGGTACGCATGTTGCGATGGCTGGTCGTCGGTGTAGGTGACACTACAACGAAACGGGTGATCCCGGCAATTCTTGAAGAACGCCGTGCCGGTTGACGGCGATCGTCACGCATGATCTAGCGAAGGCCGTAGCTTACGGAGTGCGCGCATTCACCAGCAAAGGAACAGACAACATCCAAATGACTCCATTGAAAAAACTTTTGGCTGCGACTCAGTTGGCGATTGTGACCTGTGCTGCGTTCATGGCATTCGCTCCAGTCGCATCTGCGTCGGAAAGAGCCAGATACAACTTCAATCCCGACTGGCGAGTTAAGGTTGGTGATTTCAGCGGCGCTGAAGCGCCGGACTTCGATGACAGATCATGGAAGACGGTCTCCACGCCCTATGCATGGAATGAAGACGACGCCTTCCGCAAGAGCATACACGACCTGCCGGTGGGTATTGCGTGGTACCGCAAACACTTTACGCTGCCTGCGGGGAGCGCAGGCAAGAAGATCTTTCTAGAGTTTGAAGGAATCCGCCACGCCGGCGAATTCTACCTCAACGGCAAATTTATCGGACGCCATGAAAATGGAGTGATGGCTTTTGGCTTTGATATTACCAGTGCGTTGAAGCCCGCGCCGGCGGAAAACGTGCTGGCGGCGCGCATCGACAACTCCTGGACGTATCGTGAAAAGGCATCCGACACGACGTTCGAATGGGCCGACCGAAACTTTTACGCCAATTACGGCGGGATCAACAAGAGTGTCTATTTGCATGTGACCGGCCAGCTCTATCAGACTCTGCCGCTCTATTCCAATCTCGACACAACGGGAGTGTACATCTACGCACAGGAGTTCGATATTTCCGGAGGCAGTGCGCGCATCACGGCGGAGTCCCAGGTAAAAAATGAATCCTCCGTCGCAAAAACTTTTGTTTATGAAGTGAGGCTGGAAGACATGGACGGCAAGACCGTGGCGACCCTACCAGGAGGGAGCTACACGCTGGCGGCCGGCAAAATGAAAACTGTAACCGCTTCGGCCAAAGTCACTGGCTTGCACTTTTGGAGTTGGGGGTACGGTTATCTCTACAGGGTTCACACCGCTCTCAAGGTCGATGGCAAGATCGTGGATGAAGTGGCTACGCGCACCGGCTTTCGCAAGACCGGATTCGACCACGGCATGGTTAGGCTGAACGATCGCGTCATACATCTGAAAGGGTATGCGCAACGGACCACCAATGAGTGGCCGGCGATCGGGCTTTCCGTGCCTGCCTGGATGAGCGACTTCAGCAACCGTCTGATCGTCGAAGGCAACGGCAATTTAGTTCGCTGGATGCACGTCACGCCGTGGAAACAAGATGTGGAGTCGTGTGACCGCGTAGGGCTGATAGAAGCCATGCCCGCAGGGGACGCTGAAAAGGACGTGACTGGACGGCACTGGGAGATGCGCCTGGAGTTGATGCGCGATGCCATCATTTACGACCGCAACAACCCCAGCATCCTGTTCTATGAATCCGGCAACAAGGGAGTTTCGGACGAGCACATGAAGCAGATGAAGGCGATTCGTGACCAGTATGACTCGCATGGCGGCCGGGCGTCAGGGTCGCGCGAGATGCTTGAAAGCAAGGATGCCGAGTATGGCGGCGAGATGCTGTACATCAACAAGAGCCTGACCAAGCCGCTGTGGGCGATGGAATTCTCACGCGACGAAGGCCTGCGCAAGTATTGGGACGACTTTACTCCTCCGTTTCACAAAGACAGCCCCGACTACAACCGGAACCAGGATTCACATGCCATCGAAAACGTGCGGCGTTGGTACGACTACTGGCGCGAGCGTCCGGGTACAGGAGAGCGAGTCAACGCCGGGGGCGTAAACATCATCTTTTCGGATTCCAACACGCATTTTCGCGGTGAGGAAAACTACCGGCGCAGCGGGGAAGTGGACGCCATGCGCATCTTGAAAGACGGTTACTTTGCTAACCAGGTGATGTGGGATGGTTGGGTGGACGTGGAACGGCCACGTACACACGTCATCGGCCATTGGAATTACGCGCCAGGGGTTGAGAAAAATGTCTACGTAGTATCCAGCGCAGTTAAGGTGGAGTTATTCGTCAACGGACAGTCCAAGGGCTTTGGTGAGCAGAGCTACCGGTTCCTATACACATTCCCCAATATCAAGTGGCAGCCGGGCGCGGTGAAGGCAGTAGGCTACGATGCTCGCGGCCAGAAGATCAGCGATACGGAGTTGAAGACTGCCGGTCCACTGGCAGCCATTCACCTGAAAGCGCGTACCGGACCACAGGGCCTGCTTGCCAACGGCTCCGATTTGGCGTTGGTGGATGTTGAAGTTGTGGACGCGGAAAACAATCGCTGCCCTACCGCACTTAACCTGGTTCATTTTGATCTCAAAGGGCCGGCGGAGTGGCGAGGTGGAATCGCGCAGGGACCTGAAAACTACATCTTGTCTAAAGATCTGCCGGTGGAAGGCGGTGTGAACCGCGTGATCCTGCGGGCCGGGCCGCAAGCGGGCAAAATTGTTCTTACTGCTACGTCCGAGGGGTTGCAGGCGGCATCGGTTACGCTAGTTTCCACATCAGTGGATGTGACTGGCGGCCTTTCGCTGGAAGATCGGGAGGCGGGACTGCAGTCTGATCTTGAACGCGGTCCGACTCCGTCTGGACCGTCGTTTCTGATGTCACGTTCGACCGTGCACATTGCCAGCGCAACTGCAGGCGCCAATTCTGACCGGGCGGCGCAGAGCTTTGATGACAACGAAACCACCCACTGGGAGAATGACGGAAAGCTGGATACGGCATGGATCGAATATGTGTTTGATCATCCGGCCACGCCCGACGAAGTTGTGATCAAGCTTATGAGTTGGCGCACCCGAAGCTATCCCGTGCGCATCACCGTCGACGAGAAAGAAGTATTCGCTGGTGCAACACCGGTCAGTCTAGGTTATGTGCACCTGCCGCTCAAGCCTGTCGAGGGGACGCGTCTCAGAATTCAACTGACTGCGCCGGCACAGGGGCAGGGTGGAATCAATCTGACGGAACTGGCCAACACCAAAGACTCCGCAGCGACGGGTGTTGGAATGCCCAGCAACGGAACGTTGAGCATCGTTGAGGTGGAGATTTATCAGGGACAGAGCCATTAGATTGCGGGCCGCGGTTTTGTCGGCGTAGCTTGGATCACGACATTGCCAACGCCGATCAGCCTTCCTGCTTCAGAAATTTTAAACTTGATTTCATTGGACGCTACGGGAACCAGTCGTCCCTGAGCGTCCACCACTTCGACGGCGATGACCGACAAGTCTTCGCCGTCGGCTGAAATTTTCTCCCGGTCCGGACGGAGCACGAGCTTTGCCGGGGCGCCGGTCGTTTCACGTTTTTCCGTGAGCACTACTTTCCCGCCTGCCGATCCGAGTGCTTCGAGAACACCCGGCGTGTACTGTACTTTCCACTCCATGTGGGAGTTGCGTTCGATTTTCTTTGCTCCCAGGCTGGTTCCATTCAGGAAGAGCTCGACGCTTTCCAGGTTGGAGTGGCACCAGACATCGATCTCCTGACCTTCCTTGCCGTTCCAATTCCAATGAGGGAAGAGATGGAGCACCGGCTTTGTTCCCCACCAGGCTTGGAAGTAGAAGTAGTTGTCCTTGGGGAAACCACAGGTATCGATGAGGCCAAAGTGTGAGCTGATGCAAGGCCACTCATAGGGTGAAGGTTCGCCGCGATAATCGAAACCCGTCCAGGCGAAGCCGCCTGCCAGGAACGCGCGTTCGTCATAGACCTTCCACCAGTTTTCGTTGCTAGTGGTGTATCTGGGAAAGTTGACGTCGTATGCGCTGAGGTATCCATTGGCTTTGTCGTTTGCGTAGATGCCGCGCGTGCTGTAGGCGCTGGAAGTTTCACTGCCGACCAGCGGTTGTTTGGGAAATGCGCGATGATAATCATCGATGTTTTTCGCGAGGGCCGCTCCGCCACCACCACCGGCGTAGTTGAAGCCTTGCACGTCCACCACATTTGATACTCCCTTGCCCCACGCGCCATTCATGGCTACCGTAACCAGCCGTGAGGGATCAAGCCGCCGCGTCAGTCGCTTCATCGTTGTAACGATGCGCGCACCCCGCTCGGAACCTTGCTCCCGTTCTTCATTTCCCAATGACCAAATTACAACGCTGGGATGGTTGCGGTCGCGGCGGACCAAGCGCTCAAGCTGGCTCAGGCCTTCGGGGCTTGAGGACATCATGCGGGTTTCATCCATCACCACCATGCCCAGGCGATCACAAGCGTCGAGCAGTTCAGGAGTGGGCGGATTGTGGGAAGTGCGATATGCGTTCGACCCCATCTCCTTCAGCCGCTCGATGCGGTAGTACTGAAGCCGGTCGGGCAGGGCCGCGCCGACGCCGGCGTGGTCCTGGTGGTTGCAGGTGCCTTTCATCTTTACCGGCTTACCGTTCAGAAAAAAACCGTGGTCGGCATCGAAGTGAACGGTGCGAATGCCAAACGTAGTTTCCTCACGGTCCGTTGCCTCAGCGTCGCTTTCTACTGTCGTAAACAGGCGATGCAGGTGAGGATCTTCGATGGACCACAGCAAGGGGTTCCGAACCATAGTCTGGGACTCAAATGTGTAGCTTCCCCAGGATGGAATCTTGGCCGGTGTTGTTTGCGCAGTGGCAACCGTCTTGCCATCGGCATCCACAATGCGCGACGTTATACGACAAATCTTTTCCTGATCGCTTTCGTTCGCAACTTCGGTGGTGATGAAAACCGTTGCTGATTGGCCTTTGACCTCGGACCGCACATAATTTCCCCAGTGCGCCACATGCAGTGGATTGATTTTTGTGAGCCACGCATGGCGGTAGATTCCGGCGCCCTCGTAGAACCATCCTTCGCCTAGCGTTGCATCCACGCGGACGGTGAGCACGTTCTTGTCGCCGAAGTTGACGAAATCGGTCAGGTCAAAGCGGAAGGGCGAGTAACCGCTGAAATTTTCTCCCAGATAGTGCCCGTTGAAGATGACCATGGCCTGACGAAAAACGCCGTCAAATTCCACTGCAATACGTTTCCCGCGATCCATGGCTGGAATATCGAACACGCGCCGATACCACCCGATGCTGGTTTCCGGATACTCGCGACCGACCGGCTTACCGCCCTGGTGGGGAAGGATAGGCGCCTCTTTGAAAGGAAGCTCCACGGCCCAGTCGTGGGGCAGATCGGTATTTTGCCAGCCGCTGTCATCAAACTTCATTCCAGCAACGGGCAGAAAGTTGCCCGACTTCGCAAATATCGGAGTCCGCTGGCGTGCGCCATAGCCAAAATCTTTAGCTGCGTCGTCAACGTGGCCAAAGTGGAAGCGCCAGCCAAAATCCAGCAGCAGTCGCTCGCGCAAAGGGGAAAGCTCGTCATTCTGCGGGAGAGAGGTGAACGGCGCTTCGGCTGCGCAGTCGAGCGGGCTCTCGGCTGAAGGTGACAAAGGAAATGCTGCTTTTGCGGCAACTGCTCCCGCGGAAGCAGCTAGAGTTGTTTTCAGTAAATCACGGCGCGTCCAATTTTTCATGAAAGTCTCCGAAACGCGGGAGTATAGCATTTCAGCAGAATGGCAAGGAGCAATTGGCAGGTGTAGTCAACTTTACAGATATGAACTTCCTAGGCATACTCGCTACTTGCAAAATGGCAAACAATCATTTCCTCTCGGAAACGAATCATGAGTAGCAGCGACCTTCTTCGCGTTGCCAACATCACAAAATCTTATGACGGTGTATGTGCGCTCAAAGACGTTTCCTTTGCCGTTGCCGCAGGTGAGGTGCATGCGTTGGTGGGGGAAAATGGCGCCGGTAAATCTACGCTGATCAGGATCATTACAGGCGCGGTGGCGGCAGATAGCGGGCAAGTTATCCTGCACGGGAAAGTGATTGCTGAGAATTCGCCTCGTCTGGCTAAGCTTTTGGGGATCGAAGTGATCTACCAGCAGCCAACTGTTTTCCCCGGACTTACGGTTGCGGAGAACATAGCCCTAGGGCTGGAGAGACGAGGAGCTTGGACACGGATCGACTGGAAGACACGGTATCGCCGGGCGGCCGAGTTATTGGAACAGATCGGCGCGAATATCGATCCCGAGGCGGACGCCAGCGGGCTTACCATGCCGCAGCAGCAGTTGATGGAAATCGCGCGCGCGCTAGGTTCCAAAGCCAAAATTCTGATCCTGGATGAACCAACGGCGTCTCTTTCCGAAAAAGATACAGAAACACTCTTTCGTGTTCTTCGGCAGTTGCGTGCCCAAGGAGTGGGGATCATTTACATCTCCCACCGTTTGGATGAGTTGTCGGTCATCGCCGACCGTGTGACTGTGTTGCGCGATGGTTCTCTGGTAGCAACGCGTTCAATGGCGGAGATGGGACAACAGGAATTGATTCGGCTGATGGTGGGCCGAGAACTCTCTGCGGTTTTTCCCAAGAAGACGGTATCGCTTGGAGCGGTAGTTATGGAATTCCGCCAGCTCAAAAATCGGGGCACGGAAAACGAAGGCGTGGATCTGTCGCTGCGCGCCGGGGAGATTCTTGGGCTTGCCGGACTCGTTGGGGCAGGCCGGACGGAGCTGGCAGAAACCGTCTTCGGGTT
>WNFI01003707.1_pt1 | contig 18980 bp, 15 predicted proteins | sample 5400471 | NCBI WGS metagenome assembly WNFI01 (sample SAMN13153348, study PRJNA577476) | soil metagenome | isolation source: 100 cm saprolite on Douglas fir-dominated hillslope | place: USA:California | collected 2013-09-17 | reverse complement strand
CGTCGGATAGCTGGCGTTGTCCACCAGGATCTCCTGCGCCAGGATCATCGTCCGGCACGCCTTCTCGAAGCCGACGACGTCGAATTCGCCGTCGGCATTATTGGCGTCATTCCTGACGAACTTCATCAGGTTGATCGACGACAGGTTGCACGCCGTGTCGTCGAGGAACATGTACTCGGAGCACGGATTGCTCGCGTTGATGCGCGCCGTGTTCGGGCAGGTGTGCCAGTCGTTGATGGTGGTGTCGAACTGCATGCCCGGATCGCCGCAGATCCAGGTGCCCTCGGCAATCTGCCGCATCAGGTCGCGCGCCTTGTAGGTCTGCATCGGCGCGCCGTCCCTCACCGCCTTGGTCGTCCACTCCCCATCGTCCAGCACCGCGCGCATGAACTCGTCGGTCACGCGGACGGAGTTGTTGGAGTTCTGGAAGAACACCGACCCGTAGGCCACGCCCGTGAACGAACCGTCGTAGCCGGCGTCAATCAGCGCCCAGGCCTTCTTCTCTTCCTCGACCTTGCAGTTGATGAATTCGAGGATGTCAGGGTGCTCGGCGTTCAGGATGACCATCTTGGCCGCGCGGCGCGTCTTGCCGCCCGACTTGATGACCCCGGCAAACGCGTCGAAGCCCTTCATGAACGACACCGGACCCGATGCCGTCCCGCCGCCGGCGAGTAGTTCCTTGGATGACCGGATATTGGAGAGGTTGGACCCGGTGCCCGACCCGAACTTGAACAGCATGCCCTCGGTCTTCGCCAGGCCGAGGATCGACTCCATCGTGTCCTGCACCGAGTTGATGAAGCACGCGGAGCACTGCGGCGCCTTTTCGAAGCCGACGTTGAACCAGACGGGGGAGTTGAACGCCGCCTTCTGATAAACAAGGAGGTGCTTCAGATCGTCCGAGAACGCCGAGAGGTCCTCGTCCGTCGCGAAGTACTTCTGCTTCACCGCCCACCCGGTAATGGTGTCGACGACCCGCCCGATCAGCTGCTTGACGCTGCGCTCGCGCTCCGGCGTGCCGATCTGCCCGCGGAAGTATTTGGAGACGACGATGTTGGTAGCCTGCTGGGACCAGAAGCGGGGGATCTCGACGTCGCGCTGCTCGAAAACGACCTCTCCCTTCTCGCTGCCGATCACGGCCGAGCGCAGATCCCACTCCACTTCGTCGAACGGATCCACGCCCTCTTTAGAGAAGAAACGGTCGTATTCCAGCCCGGGGATTTGCGCCGGACCTCGATTGGCGGAGGCCGCCGATTCGGAGACGCCCGACATGCCCCCTTCGCCAAGGCTACGGTGGCCAGGGAATGTCGGGCCGACGGGTGACGCCGTCCCCTGGGGTCCGTTCCCTTCGGTTTCGCTCCGCTGATCCGCTCGCGCCATGTGATCCCTCCGACAATGCGAGCCACACCCGTTCCCCAACGGGCTGGCCCCGAACGAAAAACTTTGATTGGAACGTGCGGCGACCGGCGATGTTCAGGAGGCTGGAAACCCCTTGTCCGACCGTCTCGCTGGCCGTCAAATATGGACCCCGTTTACGTCGTTGTCAAGCGGTGATCCACCACATATTGTGCGCCTTTCTTAGGGCAGGCGCAAGATGTTGACATTTGGCCGAATGTTCTTTCAAATGACCTATTACGCGTCTGGCTACCGTCTAGCTAACTCTTTTGCGAGCGTATCGGCCTTCTTTGCCACGCCCTGGGCGAAGGCGAAATTCCCCTGCTTGAGTGCGTCCTCCGCCTGCTGGAGAAAGAGTTTTGCGTCGTTGTAGGCCTTCTTCAGGTCGTTGCTGAGAGGACCGTAATCCACCGTGTTCAGGATGCCGCGCGCGGTATCGATGGCGGCACGCACCGTCCGCGCGGCTCCGCTCGTATCCGCGGTCTGCGGTGTGCGCAGTTGGGCTGCGGGGGTTGCCGGGGTCGGCGCAGGTGGCGGTTCGACCGGCGGGGGATCCACTCTTTCCTCGCCCGGCTTCGCCTCCGTCTTGTTGTCGTTCGGCGTCGATCTCGGCGCGGCGGGGCGGGGTGGCCGCGCGGCGGGGGCGCTCGAACTCACCGGCAGGTCGGCGACCGGCTCCGGCGGAGCCGGACGAAAGAAAAGGCTCCTTCGCTGCTCCTTCGCGTCCTTCGCATCCTTCGCATCCTTCCCTACGCCTGAGGAAATACCAGTCTAAACCTTGTGCCGCGTCCCGGCGTGGACTCCACTTCCACCTCGCCGTCGTGGAGCTGGACAATTCGGTAGACCATCGACAGCCCGATGCCGCTGCCCTTCTCCTTGGTCGTGAAATAGAGGTCGAAGATCTTCTGCAGGTTCTCCGGCGCAATGCCGACGCCGGTGTCTTCGATGTCGATCTCGATGCGGTCGCGCGAAGTGGTACGGCACGCGATGCGCAGCGTGCCGCCGTCGGGCATCGCCTGGCACGCATTGAGCGCGAGGTTCAGCAGCGCCTGGCGCAGCATCCCGGGATCCGCGTTGATCGGCGGCAGATCCGGCGGGCACTCGTGCTTCACGTGCACGCGCAGCCGCTCCGCCTCCGGCGTGACGGAGGTCAGGACGTCACTGATGATGGCCTGGAGCTGGGCGGGCTGCAGCCTGAGCTCGTCGGGACGCGCGAACTTCAGGAACCCGTTCAGGACTTCGTCGAGCCGCTTGATCTCGCTCGAGATGATCTCGACGTGTTTGGCGACATCGGGCGTTTCCTCGCTTCCCCCGCCACTCGGGACGGCGCCGACCGGCACGCGCGCCAGCTTGTTCCTGAGCAGCTCGAGGTGAATCGTCATCGCATTGAGCGGGTTCTTCACCTCGTGTGCGACGCCCGCCATCAGCCGCCCCAGCGCTGCCAGCTTGCGCGAGTAGTTGAGCGTCGAGTGCACCTGGTTCATGTACCCGAGATTGCGCGCGACCAGCATCGCTCCCACGAACTTTCCCTGCCCGTCGTCGATCGGGTGGGTCATCAGGAGGAGCTCACTGCCATCCTCCGCCGTCTGGGGTCCGCCCCTCTGAACGTGGCCGCCGCAGGGCAGCACGGCGCCCACCGCCGGATTGCAGAACATCAACTGGCCGTCGGGACCGAAGAGCGCGACGGCGTCCTCGAGATTGTCGACGACAGACTCGAAGTCGGTGGGAGTCGACAGCGCCTTGGCGCGCGACTCGGACAGCTGCGCGCTGATGGCGTCGAACGAGCTGCCGAGATTCTTGAACTCCTCCCCTTCCGGCAGATCGAGGCGCACGTCGAGCTCGCCGCGCCCGAGACGCGTCAGGCCGCTCTGGATGACGTGAATCGGCCGCAGCATCCACTGGGCCAGGAGCATCGCGACGATGGTGGAAAGGACCAGCGCGAGCAGTACACCCTGCATCGCCGCCTGGAAGGCCTGCCGCAGCTCGTCCTTCACCAGCAGCGTCGAGATCCCGATGCGGATCGAGCCGAACTGCTGCTCGCCGAGGAGCAGCGGTTGCCGGATCTCGAACGTGCGGTCCGAGTAGACGGTGCGGAGCAGCCGCACGGCGTTGCGATCGAGGATCGCCGACAGGTCCTCCTGCTCGGGGATCGGCTTCCCCTCTTCCGACGCGATGCTGTGCGCGATCGCCATGCCGTCACGGTTCACGATCGCGGCGTACATGACGTTCCGGGAATAGGCAATGCTCGATTGGAGCAGCGACCGGATGCCGCCGTCCTCGCGCAACGCCGCATACGGATCCTTCGCCGCCGGCACGACGGCCTGGGCGCGCTGGAGGATCGCCTCCTTCAGCAGCTCGCCGCGCGACTCGCTTTCCTGCAGGCTGAACCGCGCCAGCGTGGCCAGGTGGTAGGCGGACAGCGCGATGACGACGAGGACGACGAGCGTGGTGACGCCGGCGACCTGGCGCGATTTTATGGACAACGAATTCAGAAGCCAGAGGGCAGAAGGGAGGAGCAGGTGACGGCGCCATCCGCCGCATCCCTACTCTCCTGAATTCTGCCTCCGGCCTCCTGCCTCCTCATCCTTCATACGATTCAGCTTGTTGTGCAGCGTCTTCAGGCTGATGCCGAGGGTCTCGGCGGCGCGCGTCTTGTTGTTATGGAGGTGATCCAGCGTCAGCAGGATCAGCCGCCGCTCCGCCTCGTCCACCGTCGTCCCCGGCGTCAGCGTAATGTTCGGCAGCGTCTCTTCGCCGCGCGTGACCAGCAGCGGCGGCAGGTTGCGCGTGCCGATGAATTCCGTGTCACTCAGGATCGTCGCCCGCTCGATCACGTTGCGCAGCTCGCGGATGTTCCCGGGCCAGGGATACTGCTCGAGGATCTGCATCGCTTCCTGGTCCACGCCGCGGACCGACTTCTCGTTCGTCGCATTGAACTCGTTGAGGAAGCGCTGGATGAGGAGCGGTACGTCCTCGCGGCGCTCGCGCAGCGGCGGAATCTCGATCGCGAAGACGTTCAAGCGGTAGTAGAGGTCCTCGCGCAGCCGGCCGGACCGCACCGCCTCCGTCGGATTCTGGTTCGTCGCCGCGATGACGCGCACGTCAACCGACTGCTCCTGCCGCCCGCCGAGACGCCGGAAGCTCCGTTCCTGGAGAACGCGCAGCAGCTTCACCTGGGTGGCCGGCTGCATCTCGGCAATCTCGTCGAGGAACAGCGTCCCCCGATGCGCCAGCTCGAACACCCCGGTGCGGCGGTCGTGCGCGCCGGTGAACGCTCCTTTCTCGTGACCGAAGATCTCGCTCTCGAGCAGGGTCTCGGGAATCGCCGCGCAGTTGATGGCGACAAACGGAAACGACGACCGGGGACTCAGCTCGTGGATCGTCTGCGCCGCAAGCTCTTTCCCCGTTCCGGACTCACCCCAAATCAGGACCGACGCGCTCGTCGGCGCCGACTGCTCGATGACGCGATAAATCGCGCGGATGCTGGGGCTGTTGCCGATGATGCGGCCGAAGCTGCCCTGCTCGCGGAGCTGACGCCGCAGGTGCTTGACCTCACGCAGCGTCTCCTGCCGCTCGACCGCCTTCTGCAGAAGGATGCGCAGCCGCGACGGATCGACAGGCTTGCTCAGGTAGTCGTAGGCGCCATCCTTGAAGGAGGTGATCTTGTCCATCGCCTCCTCGCCGTTGGCCGCTTCTGCGGTCTGAAAACCCCACGCGCTCACCAGCTCGGCGAGCCCGACGCGCGTCGCAGGATCGTCCTCGACGATCAGCACCCGCTCGGATACGGCGGGCCTGGCAGCGGCTTCAGTCTCAGCCACACGATCATTTTCTGTTGGCGTAGACACGATTCAAAGTTTAACACTGTAGTTTTTACAGTATGGCTGAGCTAAAAGCCCAGCTTTTATTGTGTGGCATCCGGGTACGGCCATTGCACTCGAGGGGCTCGAGGTTAGAGATATGAAGCGATTGACAAGTCTTGCCTGCAGCCTTGTAATGATTGGCGCGACTGCGGCGGCTCCGATGACGGCGCAGTCCACGCCAAGCAATCCGATCAAGAAGGTGTTCGGCGGCGGCCCGCAATACCGCGACGTCACGCTGCCCGCCGGCACGGTGCTGCCCGTCGATCTGGAAACCTCAGTCGGCTCGGACATCAGCCGCGTCGAGCAGCCGGTGACGGGACGCCTGCGTCGCGCCGTCACGGTCGGCGGCGCTCAGGTCCTGCCGGCGGGCACGATCGTGAGCGGCCACGTGACCGCCGCGCAGCGGCCCGGCCGGGTGAAGGGGCGCGGCCTCATCGCCATGCGTTTCACCCAGCTCGACACGCCGGGCGCCGGCAAGACGGCGATCAAGACGGCGACGGTGTCGCGACTGGCGCCCGCCACGAAAGAGAAGGACGCGCTCGAAATAATCGCACCCGCCGCGGCCGGCGCAGTCATCGGCCGGATCGCCGGCGGCAAGAGCGCCGCCCGCAAGGGCGCGCTGATCGGCGGTGCCGCCGGCGTCGGCTACGTCCTCTCGACGCGCGGCAAGGAAGTGCGCCTCGGCAAGGGAGCGAACCTCGCCGTCAAGCTCACGGCGCCCGTCACGGTGCGCGTGCCCGTCCGCTGACGGCGTTCGCAGTAAGATCGACGGGTGCTCGAGCCAGCGCCCGGTATGATTGAGCCGCCGGTGGTTCTGCCACCGGCGGTCCTTCCCATCGAGCGCGCCGCGGCCGCTCTGGAAGTCATCCTCTGTTCCGGCTTCCCCACACAGATCGTCATCATCACCATCCTGAGCACGTTCGGGATGAAGGCACGGCTCGTCGGCGGGCAGCTGTCGCCGTCGTTCGTCTTCACCATGACCCTGCTCGACACCTTCCTCCTGGTGGCGCTCGTGATCTTTTTCATGCGCGCGCACCGCGAGTCCGTCAGGGAGCAGCTGTTCGGCTCGCGCTCGCCGGGACGCGAGATTCTCTTCGGCCTCGCACTCATCCCCGCCTCCTTCTTCGTCGTCATCGCCGTCCTGCTCGTGCTGCAGGCCGTGATCCCGGGGCTGCGGAACGTTCCGCACAACCCGCTGCAGGACCTGGTGCGCGACCGGTGGGACGCCGTGATTTTCGCGTTCGTGGTGATGATCGCCGGCGGCGTGCGCGAAGAGATCCAGCGGGGGTTCGTGCTGCGGCGCTTCGAGCAGTATCTCGGCGGCGGCGCCGCAGGGCTCGTCATCTTCAGCGCGTTGTTCGGCGTCGGACACCTCGAGCAGGGGCACGACGTCGCAGTCGCGACCGCGATCCTCGGGGCCTTCTGGGGGGCGATCTTTCTGCGCCGGCGCTCGATCCTCGGGCCGATGATCGGCCACGCCGGGTTCAATCTCACGCAGGTGATCAAGTTTCTGACGATGGCAGGCTAGCCGCGCGTCAGCGCGGCGTTATCAAGCTTGTCGCCTCTCGCGAGGCGCAGCCGCGATGGTCTCAGGCGGAGCCTCGCTAGTTTCGCTGCTCTGGGCTCAGGCTAAGATACTCGAGCCCTTGAGCACTCCCGCGCCTTCAGCACTCGGCCCTCACCACCGCGCACCGGCTCCGCGCCAGTGGATCCTCCTGATGTGCCTGTTCCTTCTGTCGCTCCCCGCCGTTACGCCGCGGATCTATTCATCCGACGAGATCCAGTACTTCGCCTACTTGCGGTCCATCTGGTTCGACCACGACCTGTCGTTCGAGAACGAGTACCAGTATTTCTACGATCGCGGGATCGCGAGGTCCGAGGGGTTCCACGAGACGTTCCTCGAGCAGAAGACGGACACCAATCGCCGGATCAACTTCGGGACGATTGGCTGCGCCATCCTGTGGTCGCCGTTCTACCTCGCCGGCGATCTCGTGGCGCGCGCAACCGGGGCGCCTGTGGACGGCTTCTCGAAGCCCTACGTCGCGGCGGTCGCGTACGGGTCGGCGATATACGGGTTCCTCGCCCTGCTGTTGGCCGAGCGCTGCGCGGAGCGCCTGGGATTCGACGGCGTGGTCCCGGCGCTGGCGATCTGGCTGGGAACGCCGCTCCTCTTCTATATGTACATCGCGCCGCCGTTCTCGCACGCCTGTTCGGCGTTCGGTGTCGCCCTGTTCACCTACGTTTGGCTGCGGATCCGCGACCAGTGGCCGACCCGCGGCCTGGTCGCGCTCGGCGCCGCCGGCGCGTTGATGGCCATGATCCGCGAACAGGATGTGTTCTTCGTGGTCGGCCCCGCGCTGGATTTTCTCGGATCACGAAGCAGCGGGAGGTTGACCGGAGGCTTGGCGGCGGTCGCCGCATTTGCCGCCGCCTTCGCCCCCCAGGCGGCGGCCTATCTGATCCTCAACGGCCATCTGGGTCCGCACTCGTCGGTCGGGCACAAAATGAACTGGATGGCGCCGCACGTGCTGCAGGTGCTGTTCTCGCCCGAGCACGGATTCTTTGTGTGGACACCGCTGGCGCTCGTCGCCATCCTCGGTCTTCTCCTGCTGCCGGCGAGAGGCGCACGCTACCGGAGAGTGGGCATCTGTCTCCTGTTGACGGTCGCGCTCCAGATTTATGTCGGCGGCAGCGTGGACTCGTGGACAGTGGCCGGGGTACTGGAACCTCGCGCTGATCGCGGAGTTCTCGGTCGGGCTGATGGACCGGCAGCGGCTCGAGCCAGGGAAGAACGCCTACCACGCGTTCGTCACGCTGCCGCGGATGGCGCCGTCTCTTGCGTATCGCTATCTGTTCGATCGGGGTTCGTTCTACAAACATGGCTCGTGAACAGCCCTCAGGAATCCACAATGACATCGTGCGAATCCTGTACTTAGCCGATATCCGGTTCCCCCTGGAGCGCGCCAACGGCATCCAGTCGATGGCAACCTGCCACGCGCTCGCGGCGCGTGGCCACGAGGTAACGCTGGTCGTCCGGCCCGACAGCCAGACGCCGCCGCGGGATCCGTTCGCCTTCTACGGCCTGCCGCCGCTGAATCCCGTGGAGCACACCCAGGCCGGGGCCGACGCGGACCACACCGGACAGGCGGCTGCCGCGGAGCACGCGGACCATCCGGAACACGCGCAGGCCGCGGAACACGCGGACAAGGCTGGCCAAGGTGTGCTGAGAATCGAGGTCGTTCCCATCACCGGACCCCCGGCGGCGCGGCGCGCGGGCTACGTCACGTTCGCGATCGGCCGGGCGATGGGACGCCCGAAGCATCGCCGGCGAAGCTGCGCCGGCTGGCCCGGCGCGAGGCGCATGTGTGGAAGGCGGCGGACGGCTATGTCACGATCACGGCAGGACTCACGCGCGAGCTGAGCCGGCGGTTCGGCGATCGCACGCGGATCGCGGTCGTGCCGGACGGCGCCCGCGCACCCGGGCAGCCCCCGGCCCCCGGCGCCGCTCCCGTGTTCACGATTGGTTACGCCGGCCATCTCTATCCGTGGAAGGGCGTCGATCTGGTGATCGAAGTCGTGGCGGCGTTGGCCGACACGCAGGGGTTGATTGTCGGGGGACATGAGAAGGAACCGGACCTGGCGCGGGTCAAGGCGTTCGCCAGGCAGTTGCACTGCGCCACGCGAGTGACGTTCACGGGGCTGATCCCGCCGGCGGAGGTCGCGGCGCGGCTGCGCCAGGCGGACGTCCTGGTGCTGCCGAACCCGGCATCCGCCTTTTCCACGGACTTCACCTCGCCGTTGAAGCTGTTCGAATACATGGCGTCGGGCCGGCCGGTTGTCGCGAGCGATTTGCCCTCGCTGCGCGAGGTCCTCAGGGACGGAGAGAACGCGCTGCTCGTGGCGCCGGGAAATCCGCAGGCGCTGGCCGGCGGCGTTGCGCGCATCAAAGACGATCCGGCCCTAGGACGGCGACTGGCGGAGCGGGCGAGGCAGGACGTCCGGCAGTTCACGTGGGCGCGGCGCGCCGAGCGGCTCGAGGCGCTGTTCCGGGAGGTGCTCGGCATGCCGGGGGTGCGAGTAGAGTGATTTCCGAACGGCTGTTGTCCCTCGTCCGGTGCCCCGCCTGCCATGGAACGCTCGCCGGCGAGCCCTCCGCGCTGACCTGCCGGTCGTGCGGCCGGCAGTATGGCGGGCCGTCCAAGGATTTTCTCGACCTGCGGCCGCACGAGACGTTCGCGGAGCGGACGAAATACCTCGATGAAGCCCTGCACGCCGACGCGCGGCACGAGCGCGTGTCGCCGCCGCTGCTCGGATCGAAGATCCGTAACGACATGCTGCGCGCGTTTCTCGCGCCGGCGCCGGACGATCTCGTCGTGGATCTCGGCTGCGGGAGCGGACGCGCACTCCTGTGGAACCGGGACTGGCGCGCGCAGGCGGTCGGGATCGATATCAGCCCGTTTTTCGCCCACGAGTCGCGGCGACAGGTCGATCTGCTGCTCGGCGATCTGCGCCGGCTGCCCTTCGCGGACGGCACCTTCACCAAGGGGTACTCGCTCGACGTCCTCGAACACCTCTCCCCGGAAGCGCTGCGCGGGATGCTCGCCGAAGCGGCGCGCGTCATCACGCCCGGGGGCACGCTCTTCGTCTACACGCACGTGCGGCAGAACGCGCCGATCGCCGCCGGGCTGAGGTGGATCAACGCGCTCGCGCGCCGGCTCGAGCGCATGGGGCTGATCGACATGCGTCAGGAGCGGCTGCGCAAGTCGGATCACCTGAACCCACTCGCGGATATCCCGGAACTGCGTCGCGTCGCCGCCGGCGCCGGTTTCCGCATCAAGCGCATCCGCTACTACACGCCGCTGGTCGGCGGCTTCGTCGAGAACATCCTGATGCGTGTGGCCGAGCGGCGGATGGCCAAGCGCGCGCAGCGCGAGGCCGTCGCGCCGGCGGGGCACGCGACCGCCGCACCGATGACCGATGAAGACGCGCTGAAAGCGGCGCGCGCCGCCGGCAAGGACCGGATCGCCCGGAGCGGCGCGACCCGGGCGTTGTTGCGGGCGCTGACCGCCGCGATGAAACTGGACCTGCTGCTGTTCGGGCACGTAGAGTCCGGGCCGTTCTTTGCGCTGCTCGAACGAACTCACGGCGCGGACGCAGGCCACCGGGAAGACTCCACATGAAGATCCTCTACTCAGCCATCGACCAGACCCTCCCAGGCACCACAGGGGGATCGGTACACGTGGCGGCCGTGGCGGAGGGGCTGGCGGCGCTCGGCCACGAGGTGACGGCGCTGGTGACGCCGGGGCACGGCGAACCGCGCCCCTCGTCCGTGCGCTGGGTGGCGATGGCGCCGCCGTTCGGGTCGACGCACCTGCGCCTGGCGCGGACCGGGACGATCGCGCGGCTGGCGCGCGGGATCCGGCCGGACGCGATCATCGAGCGCTACCACAACTTCGGCGGCGAGGCGATCCGGGCGGCGGCCGCGTTGAATGCCGTCTCGGTGCTCGAGGTGAACGCACCGGTCATCGACCACGTAGGCTCGTCGAAGGCGCTCATCGACCGCGCCCTGCTCGTCGAGCCGATGCGGCGGTGGAGAGAACACCTCTGCACCCTCGCGGACGTCATCGTGACGCCCAACGCCTCGATACTTCCGGCCGGCATTCCGCCCGAACGGATCCGCGTCCTCGAGTGGGGCGCCGACACCGCCCGGTTCCGGCCGGATGCCGAGGGACAGGCGCCCTATGTCCGGCTGGGCGTCAAGACCGTCGCGATCTTTGCCGGCGCGTTCCGCTCCTGGCACGGCGCGATCAATCTCGTCGAAGCCATCAAAATTCTCCGCGCCGGCGGCGAGAAAGAAATCGGCGCCGTCCTCGTGGGCGACGGCGCGGAACTGCCGCGGATACGCCGGGCGGCCGCGGGGATCGACACCATCGTCCTGACCGGCGCGCTGCCCCACGATCGCATGCCCGCTGCGCTCGCCGGCGCCGACATCGGGGTGGCGCCCTTCGACATCGGCGCGCACGCCCCGCTGTCGCTCGGCTTCTACTGGTCGCCGCTGAAGATGTTCGAATACATGGCCGCGGGCCTGCCGGTCGTCGCGCCGGCGGTGGATCGGATTCCGTCGCTCGTGGCCGACGGACGGGAAGGCGTGCTGTACGATCCCAAAGTGCGAGACGGGCTGGCCGACGCACTGCTGACGCTCGCCGATCCCGCCCTCCGTAAGCGGCTCGGCGCGGCCGCGCGCGAGCGCGCCGTGCGCGACTACAGCTGGACCGCGCACTGCGCGGCGCTCGCAGGGGCAATCCGGGAGGCACAGGCGCGACGCGCAAGGAAGGCGGGATGAAGCTTCTCATCCCGACCGACGCGTTTCCACCGGTCTGCGGCGGCAGCGGCTGGAGCACCTACGAGCTGGCGCGGCATCCCGTACGTGCGGAACTACTACAAGAGCGAGAAGCTGACCCGGGCGCTCGCCGGATACCTGGGCTCGCTGCTCCGGAGCGAACGGTACGAGATCGTTCACGCGCAGCACGTCATGACCATCCCGGCGGCCGTCGCCGCGGCACGCGCCGCCCACGTTCCCGTCGTCGCCACGGTGCGTGACTACTGGCCCGTCTGCTACTGGTCGGATCTCCGCCACACCCGCGACGGCCTCGCGTTGTGCCCGGCGTGCACCGTCGCGAACATGCGCGTCTGCATCCGGCCGCGCGCGGGTGGACTGTGGCCGCTGGCGCTGCCGATGATTCCCTACATGCGATCGAATCTCGCGGCGAAGCGATCGGCACTCGCGCGCGCGGACGCCGTGATCGCCGTCAGCCGCCGGATCGCGCAGGATCTCGTCGAGCGCGCGCCGGAGCTGTCCCGGACGCGGCTGGAGATCATTCCGAACCCGATCGATGTCGCCGCCCTTCGGACGTTGTCGCGCGCCGCGGCGGTGGAGCCTTTCGCCCTGTATCTGGGAAAACTGGCGCCCAACAAAGGCACGAGCTACCTCGTCGACGTCGTCCGGCAGGCCGATCTCGACTGGCCACTGGTCATTGCCGGGGACGGACCGGATCGCGCCGAGCTGGAGCGTACGGCGCAGCTGTCCGGCCGGCGGATCGAGTTCAAGGGCTGGGTGGATAAGGACGAAGCCACACGGCTCCTCGCGGACGCGTCGATGCTCATCTTCCCGTCGCGCGGCCCGGAGTCGCTGAGCCGCGTGCTGCTCGAAGCCAGCGCGCTGGGCGTCCCGATCGCCGCGATGGACACGGGAGGGACGCGCGATATCGTCGAGCACGATGTCACCGGGCTGCTGTCGTCCACAGCGGACGGACTCGCAGCCGGCGTCCGCCGGCTGCGGCAGGACGCGACGCTCCGGCGCCGGCTCGGAGATGCCGCGAAGCGCAAAATGGAGCGGGAGTTCGACGCCGCGGCGGTGGTGGCGCGCGTCGAGCAGCTCTACGTGGAGCTGGCGCGCCGATGAAGGTCGCGCTCGTCGCTCGCTCGGTATTCCCCCTTCACGGCTACGGCGGCCTCGAGCGCCACGTTTACGACCTCGCCCGGGCGCTGGCCGAGCGCGACGTCGAAGTGACGCTGGTCACGCAGCCGCCCGCCGACGGCCAGGAATGGTCCCCCTCTTCCATCCACCCATCAGTGGGGGCCGAGTTCGTTCCCTACCATACGTTCCCAGGCGCCGGCCGCCGCGGCACGACCGTGCTCGACCGCAGCACGGCGTATCCGCTCTTCGGGCTGCGGGCAGGTCGCCGGGCGCTCGATCTCGTCCGTCACGGCAAGGCGGACATCGTCCACGGCCTCGGCGCGAGCGTGCTCGGGTATGCGCGGGCGCGGGCGCAGGGTGCGGCGGCGGCGCCGCTCGTGTTGAATCCGCAGGGGCTCGAGGAGTTCGGCGCCACGGATCCGTCGCGAGCGCCGCTCAAGCGCGCCGCGTATTTTCCGCTGCGCCAGTCCGTGCTCATGTGCGCCGCCGCGGCGGACGCCGTCATCGCCACCGACCGGGCGCTCGAGCCGGTGGTCCTGCGCCATCTGGGCATCCCGCGCGAGCGGATGCGGACGATCCCCAACGCGCTCGACCTCGGCACGCTGGATGCGCACAGCGATCCCGCGATGGTCAGCGACCTGCGCTTGCGGCACGACCTCGCGCCGGGCGAGCGGGTTCTTCTGAGCGTCGGCCGGCTCGAAGCGAGCAAGGGCTTCCACGTCCTGCTGCGGGCGATGGCCGCCGTGCGCGATCACGGCGCGCTCGACGGCCGGCCGTGGCGCTGGGTCGCGCTCGGAGAAGGCCCCTATCGGCCGATGCTCGAGATGCTCGTTGAGGAGCTGGGGATGCAGGAGCGGGTGCATTTCCTCGGCCGCGTTTCGGATCATGAGATGCACGCCTGGCACGAGCTGTCGACGCTCTTTCTGCATCCCACGCTCTATGAGGGCAGCTCTCTCGTGACGCTCGAAGCCATGGCGCATCGCCGTGCCGTGATCGCGTCTGCGGCGGGCGGGATTCCCGACAAGATCCGGCCGGGGCAGAACGGCTGGCTGGTCGCCCCTGGCGACGCGTCGGCGCTGGCCGCGGCGATCAGCGGCGCGATCGGCGACCCGGCAAGGCTGGCGCGCTACGGCCTCGCCGGCCGCAAGATCGTCGAGCGGGAGTTCTCGTGGACGGCCGCGGGAGATGCCACGGTCGCCCTTTACCGGGAGCTGCTCGGATAAACTTGTCCCTCTGCTGCCTATGACCAAGGGTGCGGGGCGGGAGCCCGCCGATGTCACGCTGTCGCGCCTCGGGCTCCTGCTCGCGCTGCTTACCGCGGCAATGCTGCGGTTCTGGGCCTTGGCGCAGGGCGTCCCGTTCAACCTTGGTGTTGATGAGCCGGAGGTGATGGAGCGGGCCGTCCGCATGATCAAGACGGGAGACTTCAACCCCCACTTCTTCGACTACCCCACGTTCTATATGTACGTCCAGGCGGTGGTGGCCACGTTCCACTTCGTCTTCGGGGCGATGCGCGGGCAGTGGGCAGGACTGGCGCAAGCCCCCACCGAAGACTTCTACCTGTGGGGACGCGCCGTCACGGCCATCCTTGGGACGGCGACCGTCTGGGTCGTCTACCGGGCCGGCTTGCGCTGGGGCGACCGGACGGCCCTACTCGCGGCCGTCATGGTCGCGGTGATGCCGCTGCACGTCCGCGAGTCGCACTACGTGCTGACGGATGTACCGGTCACCTTTCTCGTGATGCTCACATTCCTGCTCTCGCTGCGTGCGCACGAGCGCTCGACGGCCTGGTCGTTTGCGCTGGCCGGCGCTGCCGCCGGGCTAGCCGGCGCCACGAAGTACAACGGCGTCCTCGCGGTGCTGATGCCGCTCCTCGCGTGGGCGATGACGCCGGCCGCCCGTCCTTCGCGGCCCGCCGCCATGGTCGCGATCGTCGGAGGGATGCTGGCCGCGTTCTTCGTAGCCGCGCCTTACACCCTCATCGACTTGCCGACGTTCCTCAACCAGTTCGCGCGGCTCTCGTCGGAATATCGGGCGCCGCCGAACACGCCGGACCCGATCTGGCAGATCTATCTCAAGTACCTGCGCAATGCACTGCTCTGGCCGGGCAGCATCATCGTGCTCGCGGGCGTGGCCCTCGGGCTCTGGAGGACTCTGTCCGGTCCCGAACGCCTGAGGTGGGCGCTGGCGACGATGTTCCCGCTCGTCTACTTCCGGTTCATCTCGACGCAGAACATCTTCTATGGACGATACCTGCTGCCGCTGGTGCCGTGCCTGTCGCTTCTCGCTGCCGCGGCGGTCGTCTGGATCGTTGACTGCCTGCGGCAGCTCGAGGTTCCGCGGCCGGCGCGTAACGCCGTGACGACTGTGCTGATGCTCGCCTCGATCGCTCCCCCGGCGTACATCGCCATCGGCTTCGACGCGAACGCCGCGAAGGTGTGGACGAGCCAGCAGGCCTACGAGTGGATTCGGAGGGAACTGCCACCCGGGACGAGTATCCGGCTCGAGGGATCCCTGGCGGTCAAGCTGCCCCCCTCCTACCGCGCCACCTACGTCAAACAGTTGCGCCTCGACGGCATGGCGCTCTATACCGGCACGGGCATTCAGTATCTCGTCGCCTCGTCGCAGTGCTACGGCGGATACTTCTGGGACCCGAAGCGCTATCCGATGGAGTACGCAGACTACCAGCAAATCTTTGCCCAGACCGATGAAGTCGCGCGCTTCGCGCCGAGCAGCGACCATCCGGGCTCGGAGCTGATCATCTTGAGAGTGAGACCCTGAGCGCCGCCTGGATCGTCGTTGCCCTCGCCGCGATCGATCTTGCCGGGCGGGAGATCGCGCGGCGGTCGCTGATTCACGCCGTGTTCGGCCGGACGCCGTCCGTGGGCGCCGTGGCCGCCGTCGCGCTTGTCGCCGCGGCCATCGCTCTCATCGCCTCACGGCGCAAGTCTCGAGTCGCTCTCGTCCTCGCGGCGCTCTTCACCGTCGGGCTGGCCCTGCAGTTACAGCTCGGCGCACGGCTGCAGAGCGACGGCTTCTACTACTTCGCATATCTGCGGTCGCTCGCGTTCGACCATGACGTTGACTTCACGAACGACTATCGGATGCTCGGCCTCGGCGACAAGACCTACCTGTTCAAGCCGACGAAGACCGGGCACGCGGAGTCGGCATGGACGATCGGGCCGGCGATCGTCTGGTCCCCCTTCTTCGCGGTCGGGCATGTGGTCGCGGCCCGGCTTCACGCGAAGGGTCTGAACGTCAGCACGGACGGGACGTCGTTCCCGTATCGCCAGGCGGTCTGCGTCGCGAGCCTCTTTTACGGTTTGCTCGGGTGCTGGTTCGCATACCGGCTGACGCGGCGCTTTTTTCCGGCGTCACTCGCCGCTTTAGCCGTCGCGCTTACAGTCGCCGGATCGTTCATGGTCTGGTATCTCGTGAAGGAGCCGAGCATGACGCACGCCGCCTCCATGGCGGCGGTCGCGGGCTTCATCTGGATGTGGGCCGCGACGCGAGAGCGGCGACCGCTATGGTCCTGGGCGCTGCTCGGATTGCTCGCCGGGTTCATGGCGCTCATCCGCTGGCAGAACCTGCTGTTCGCGCTGCTCCCGGGCCTTGATGCGCTGCGGCTACTCGCCCGAAGCCGGCGCGCCGGCGACGGCCGCGGCTGGCGCGACGCGGTTGCTGGCGGCATGGCGTTTCTCGGCTGCGCGGTCGTGGGTTTTCTGCCGCAGATGCTGGCCTGGCACGCGATCTACGGCAGCATGATCGCGCGATCGCCTGTCGGACCCGAGATTCGCTGGGCGGAGCCGCGCCTGGTCGACATCCTCTGGTCCGCGCGCAACGGCCTCTTCAGCACGGCCCCCATCCTCTATCTTGGCGCCATCGGTCTCATCGCGTTCGCGTTCGCTCGACCGGCGGTGGCCATGCCCATGCTCGCGGCCGTTGCCGTGATGATCTACTTCAACGCGTGCATCCAGGACTGGTGGGGCAGCGACGGGTTCGGCGGACGCCGGTTCGACGGGTTGATCCCGATCTTCTGCATCGGGCTGGCCGCATTCATCGACTATGCACGCGCGGTGGTGCGCCGGCATGCGACTGCGGCCATCACCGGCCTGCTGGCGCTCATCGCCGTCTGGAACCTGGCGCTGATGGGCGCCGCCCAGAGCGGCGCCGTTCGCATCGGTGAAACCCTCGCCTTCGATCGCGCCTGGGCCGCACAGGCGCGAGTGGTCCACGGGTGGTTCGGTAATCCCTTCACCTATCCAGCCAGCCTTGCCTTCGCGCTGCGCAACGGCATATCACCCGGCGACTACGACCTGCTGTCGACGAATCGCTTCCTGGCGGATCCGCTGCGACCCTATGGGCGCCTCGATGTCGGCAATGATGACGAGTGGCTGCTCGGCGAGGGCTGGCACGCGGCGGAAAAGGAGGGCGCGATCACGTTCCGCTGGGCGGCGTCTCCCGCGACGCTGCGGATCCCGCTGGATCACGCCGCGCCGCTCCGGGTCCAGGTCCGCCTCCACGCCTTCGCCTATCCGGGATCCCCTCCACAGACGCTGACGCTGTCAGCCGGCGGGACAACGGGCTCGGTGCTGGCGGTCACGCCCGAGTGGCAGACGGTCGAATGCATGCTGGACAGGGCGTCGTGGCGGGCCGGCGTCAACGAACTCGAGCTGCGCTTCGCCTACGCGCAGCGACCGATCGACGTGGGCGCCGGCGGCGACCAGCGACCGCTGGCTGCCGCGGTCGACTGGGTGCGCGTCTCAGCCCCGTAGCGACAGCACCGTCACATCTGCTCTCTTCCGCAACTCCGCGATCCATGCCTTGATGGCGGTCTGCCGTTCGGTCGGACCGGTGTTCGCCCCGAAGCGCTGATTGAGATAGGTCGTGATGCGCAGGTCGTCGCGGAGATAGCGGCGCAGCTGATCGCGGGTCATGCCCGTCACGGCCAGGAGCTTCTCGAACGCCGCGGTCGAGCCCACCCGGCGCTCGAGCTCGTCGATCCGGATTGTTATTTCGATCGGATCCGGCTCGGGCGGCTGGAAGCGCTCGACTTCGGCGAGGACGAGCGTCCGCTCGATCAGCCGCTCCACGGTGTACGCGACCGGATCCGGCGTCCCTGGCGGCACTTCCACGAGGTGAAACTGGAGCGCCGCCGTGACGTCCGATAACGTGATCGGCTGGAGGCCGACCACCGCCATGATCCGGTCGATGACGTCCGCGTGCGCGACACCGACGCAGAGAACCAGCAGCAGCGCGATCGTCGCCTTCCGCCCGGAGGCGGAAGCTACGGGAGTGGTGCTCATTTCAGCCATTCCGAACCTCGGGCTCCGACCCTCGACCCTCGGACCTCGGACCTCGATCCTCGGATCCGGAACCGTGAACTGCAAACTGCAAACTGCAAACTGCAAACTTAGAAAGCCTGTCCGATCGAAAAGTGGAGCGCATAGCGGGGCTCGAGCCGGGTGCCGATCGTTCGGCGGTCCAGCTTGAAGCCCACGTCCACGCGGAGCGGACCGATCGGCGACCGGTAGCGGACGCCGAATCCGAGGCTTCCGCGCAACTCCATCAGGCTCAGATCCGCAGCGCGCGCGAACACGTTGCCGCCGTCAGCGAACAGCACGACGCCCAGCGGACCGTGCACCGGCGCACGCAGCTCCGCATTCAGCACGATCTCCGCGTCGCCTCCCTTCGGGAAGCCCTTCGGCGTAATCGTTGCCGGTACACCCACGGAATCGAGCGAGAACCCGCGAATCGTGGTGTCGCCGCCGGCGAAGAATCGCTCGCTCACCGGAAGGTCCCGCACTTCGATTCTCACCGGATTACCGCTCGCGTCGACTCCGTCCACGATGCGCAGGAATGCCTTGGCCAGGCCGAGCCGCGCCCCTCCCGCCAGCACCAGATGCGGCTTCCCGAGGTTCCGGTAGGCGAATCCCTGCAGGAACGCCTTCGTGAAGCCCACCTCAGACCCGATGCGCCGCGCGGCAAATGTGCCGTCCGCGCCCAGGAATGTACCCTTCTGCGGCTCCAGCAGATCGTCACGTGTGTCGCGGGTGACCGCGGCGGAGAACGTGGACAGCCGCACCCGCGGAAACACGCGGTCGACCGTGAGCAGGTCCGCGTTCGACAGGGTTTCGTCGAAGTCGAAGATACGGGTCGTGCCGAACGAGTAGCGCGCGCTGCCGCGGATCGTCGGCGCGAGGCGATGCGTGAGCTCCGCGTTCAATCCCTTCCGGCTGAAGTTGAAGCCG
>WNFI01018456.1_pt1 | contig 18983 bp, 17 predicted proteins | sample 5400471 | NCBI WGS metagenome assembly WNFI01 (sample SAMN13153348, study PRJNA577476) | soil metagenome | isolation source: 100 cm saprolite on Douglas fir-dominated hillslope | place: USA:California | collected 2013-09-17 | reverse complement strand
TTCTCCTCGTTCCCGGAGTCGATGATCATCGTCTTGAGGATGCGCGCGTAGTAGAAGGCGGCGATGGCCGCGTTCACCGCGCCCACGACCGCGTACCAGTAGTACTGCGGGCCCTTCTCGATGATCGCCGCGAAGACGTAGAGCTTGCCCATGAAGCCGACGAGGGGTGGGATGCCCATCAGGGAGAGGAGGAAGATCGCCATGGCCACCGTCAACAGCGGCGCGCGTCGGTAAAGGCCGGGGTAGTCGCGCAGGTCGAAGGTGCCGTCCTGGTTGTGGACGAGGGTGACGACCAGGAACGCGCCCAGGTTCATGAAGACGTAGGCCAGGAGGTACACCATCAGGCCGCGCGCGCCGTTCTCGCTGAGCGCGACCACGCCCATCATGATGTAGCCGGCGTGCGCGATCGACGAGTAGGCGAGCAGGCGCTTCATGTTCGTCTGGGTGAGCGCGGCCACGTTGCCGATGGTCATGCTCAGCACGGACACGAACATCAGCACGTGTGGCCAGTCGATGGTCCCGACCAGGTCCCAGGCTCCCGTGCCCTCCACGGCCATGCCGCTGAAGAAGAACCGCAGCATGATCGCGAACCCGGCCGTCTTGGGGGCCACGGACAGGAAGGCGGTGACGGGCGTCGGCGCGCCCTGGTACACGTCGGGGCACCAGAAGTGGAAGGGGACGGTGGCCGTCTTGAACCCGAAGCCGGCGAAGACGAGCAGGGCCACGACGTAGACGGTGAGACGGTTCGCGTCGGTGAGGCCGGAGGCCAGCACCTGGCGGATCACGGGCAGGCTCGTGCTCCCCGTCATCCCGTAGAGGAGCGAGAGGCCGTAGAGCATCGCCCCCGTGGAGACGGCGCCGAAGAGGATGTACTTCAGCGAGGCCTCGTTGCTGAGGCGGTCGCCCTTCAGGTACGCGACCATCACGTACGAGGTGATCGAGACCATCTCCAGGGCCAGGTACAGCATGGCCAGGTCGTTGGTCAGCTTGAAGAAGATGCCGATGGGATCCAGCGCGAGCATGCCTTCGAACAGTCCGCCCGACTGGGCCCCGAGGCGGACGCTCAGGACGAAGGCGGCGGCGAGGGTGGCCATGGTCAGGAGCCAGTTGGCCACGTCGCGGCCGCGCGCGCGGATCGTGTCGACGAGCACGACCAGCAGGAGGCCGACGGTCAGGACGACCTCGGGCCAGAAACGGTGCAGGCTGCGCAGGAGTTCGTTCATGGATGCGGCTCAGCCCCTCAAGAAGTCCGCTTCGTCCAGGTTGGGCGTGCGGCGCAGGCGGTACAACGTGAGCACGATGGCCAGGGCCACCGCCACCTCCGCCGCCGCGATCACGATCACGAACACCGCGAAGAGCTGGCCCTGGAGGTTGCCCGGCCCGAAGCGCGAGAAGGCCACCAGGTTCAGGTTCGCGGAGTTGAGGATCAGCTCGATGCCCATCAAGACGTTCACGGCGTTGCGCCGCGTCAGCACACCCAGGAGGCCGAGCGTGAACAGCGCGGCGGAGACGGTCAGGTAGTGGGGGAGAGTGATCATCGGATGACCGCGCTCAGGCGTCCTTTCGACGGCGAACGATCATGGCCGCACCCATCAGGGCCACGAGGAGGAGCACGGAGGCCGCCTCGAAGGGGAGCAGGTAGCTGCCCATGAAGAGGCGTCCGATCTCCTCCGTGGTGGCGGCGGGCCCGCGACCGCTTCCCGTGGCCCAGCTCGTCTGCCAGAGCGTTCCGAGGATGCGCACGCGGCCAATCCGGGGGAGGAAGAGCGACACCTCGATGGGCCAGGCGAGCAGGACGAACAGTCCCCCACAGATGATGGCCGCGGGCAAGAACTGCGTCACCTCCGTCTTGAGGTTGAGGTCGTAAAGCTTGTGCGTGAGCATCACGCCGAAGAGCAGCAGGACGAGGATGCCGCCGACGTAGATGAGGAGCTGGGTGGCGGCCAGGAAGTCCGCCCCCAGCAGCACGTAGAGCCCGGCCACCCCGAAGAACGTGAACAGCAGCGCGAACGCGCTGTAGATGAGGCTGCGCGCCAGCACCACGACCGCCGCCGCCCCCACGGTGATGGCGGCAAAGACGAAGAAGATCACCGCTTCCGCGCTCATTCGCTCAGGCTCCCGCGGGAGCCGGGGGCGTCCCTCCCGCCGGAGGCGCGGGGGTGGGAGGCGCGGGCTTCGGCGTCGCGGAGGCGGCCGCCGCGGGCGCGGCCGGCTTGGCCGCGGCCTTGGGGTTCACGGTCAGGAACTTCGCGCCCTTCTTGGCGAAGTGGTAGAGGTGGTTGGTGAGGTCGGTGGTGGCGAACTCGTACTCCGGCGTCATGTAGATGCAGTTCGTCGGGCAGGGATACGTGCAGAGGTTGCAGTAGCAGCACAGCGACATGTCGATGTCGAAGACGGAGACGTCGAGCTTGATGGGCTGGCCGTTGGCCGCGAAGATCGGCGTGGCCTTGGGATCGCGCTTCTCCGCCTTGATGTAGATGCACTGCACGGGGCACGCGCGCGCGCATTGCCCGCAGCCGATGCAGTCCTCGTAGGCCATGAAGAGGCGCATGCGGCTCTTGGGCGGGAGCTGCCACTTCTCCTCCGGGTACTGCAGCGTCACCTTCTGCGTGAAGAGGTGGCGCCAGGTGATCTTCATGCCCACGAGGACGGTCCAGAAACCCTCCCAGACGTCCTTGAACCACTGAATCATCTCGATGCGTCCTCGCTCCGCGCGACGCTCATGCCGCCATGTCCTGTACGCGCCGCTTCTTGGAGAGGCGCGCGCCCGCCATCCAGAGGATGAGGGCACCGAAGACGACCGCGGTCAGCGGCCAGCCGACCCAGCGGTCCCAGATGAAACCGTTGCGGGTCGCGGGCATCATCAGGAGACCTCCCACTGCGACGACCAGGACCATCGAGATGGGCAGCAGCACCTTCCAGGCCACGTACATGAGCTGGTCGACGCGCAGGCGCGGCAGCGTCCAGCGCAGCCACATCATCACGAAGACGAGGAACCAGGCCTTGGCGATGAGCCAGACCGGTCCCAGGCCGATGGGCCCGATGTGCTGCAGCCAGTGGTTGGGGAGCGGGCTCCAGTAGCCGCCCAGGAACAGGACCGAGGCCACCGCGGAGATGACGAACATCTCCGTGTACTCGGCCATGAAGAACATCGCGAAGAAGAAGCCGCTGTACTCCGTGTGGAAGCCGGCCACGAGCTCGCTCTCCGCTTCCGGGATGTCGAAGGGCGTGCGGTTGCACTCCGCCAGTCCGGCCGTGAAGAAGATGACGAAGGCCACGGGCATGAGCGGGAAGTAGCGGAAGAGGAACCAATGCGTGAGCCCGCCGCCCTGGGCGCCCGCCATGATCAGCCCGACCGTGGAGAGGCTCGAGACCGCCACCACGTAGAAGAGGCCCACGTTGAGGTCCGCCACCTGCGCTTTGCCGCCGAACGGGATCACCACCATGGCCAGGAACGCGCCCAGCACCACCAGGCAGGGCGCGATCAGGAACAGCTTCTTGTCCGCGCCCGTCGGGTAGATCGCCTCCTTGAACATCAGCTTGATGGCGTCGGCGATCGTCTGCAGCAGGCCGTAGGGTCCGACGCGCGTGGGGCCGAGCCGGTCCTGCATGAACCCGGCGATCTTGCGCTCGACGTAGACGTACACGATCGGGCCGAGGGCCATGAAGGTCAGGAGGAGGACGGCGGGGATGGTCGCCGACAGGGCGACTCTCAACCACTCCGGCCACGCCTCGGGGAAGAGCCGGAAGAAAAGATCCATTACCGATCTATCTCGCCGAGCACGACGTCAAGGCTGCCGATCAGCGCGATGATGTCCGCGATCATCATGCCGCGGGCGAGCACGTGGAACACGCTCATGGCCGTGAAGCAGGGGCTCTTGACCTTCACCCGATACGGATTGACCCCGGTGCCGTCGGCCACGACGTAATACCCGAGCTGGCCGCGCGGCGCTTCCGAGCGACTGTAGATCTCGCTCTTGGCGGGCTTGACGCGCTTGGGGACTCTCTCGTGGACGTCGGCGCGCTCCATCTTCTCCAGGCGATCGAGGGCCTGGTGCACGATCTTGGCGCTCTCCGCCATCTCCACGGTGCGCACCCAGTTGCGGTCGAAGCAGGAGCCGAGGGGGCCGAACTCGCCCTTGCCGACGCAGACCTCGAACTGGTAGTTCTCGTAGCCCGAGTAGGGCGCGTCCTTGCGCAGGTCACGCGGCGGCCCGCTGCCGCGGAGGTTGGGGCCGGTCAGGTCGTAGGAGACCGCGACCTCCACCGGGCACACCCCGATGTTGGCCGTGCGCTTGATGAAGATCTTGTTCTTGAGCAGGAGATCGATCAGCTCGGGATACGTGATCGCCTCGAACTCGCGCAGGAACTGCCGGCAGGCCTTGATGAACCCCTCGGGCAGGTCGTGACTGACTCCGCCCACCCAGTTGTAGTTGTAGAGGAGCCGCGCCCCGCAGGTCCACTCGAACATGTCGAGGATCTTCTCGCGGTCGCGCAGGAGATGCAGGAAGGGCGTGAAAGCGCCGATGTCCATGCCGTACGTGCCCACGGCGACGCAGTGCGAGGCGATGCGCTGCAGCTCGGCCATGATCACGCGGATGGTCTGGACGTACGGGCTGGGTTCGATCTTGAGCAGGCCCTCGACGGCGAGGGCATAGCCGAGCGAGTTGCCCATGGAGGCCACGTAGTCCATCCGGTCGGTGTACGGGATCACCCCCGGGTAGTCGACGTTCTCCGCGTGCTTCTCGAAGCAGCGGTGCAGGTAGCCGATGTGGGGCCGGGCCGCGCGCACGACCTCGCCGTCCGTGCGCAGCTCCAGGCGCAGCACGCCGTGGGTGGACGGGTGCTGCGGACCCATGTTCAGGATCATCTCGTCGGTGTCGAGATCGTCCACGCGCCAGCCGTAGCCCGAGCCCAGCGATTCCGTGCTCATGGGCAGGCCCGGCTTACTAAGGCAGGGGGGGCACTCACGCCCCATTCGCGATGGGCGTTCGCGAACCCCCCCTGCAACCCCCCTCGCGACCCCGCCGCCGCTTCGCGACGCCGGCGCGCTCTGCGGTCGGTCTGCCCCCACCGCCCCAGCATCAATCCTCCACGTGCCTATTGGGGGGGGTGTAATCGAACGGGCCGACGCCCATCTTTTCTCCCGCCATCGAGCGCTCCGCCATCTGCGGGGTGGGCTGCAGCAGGATGCGGCGCAGGTCGGAGTGGCCGGTGAAGGTGATTCCGAACAGGTCGTAGGCCTCGCGCTCGTGCCAGTTGGCCACGCCCCACACGTTCTCCACCGTCCGCACCGACGGCGACTCGCGCGGCAGGTGCACCTTCAGGACGAAGCCGTGCGTGTGCGCGTAGGACCAGAGGTGATAGACGAGCTCGAGGCGCGGGGGCGTCTCCTTCGGATAGTCCACCGCCGAGAGGCACATGAGGTTGTCGAACCCGAGCTCCGGGTCGGACTTGCAGAACGCGGCGACCTCCGCGATGACTTCCGGTGCCACCACGGCCCAGGGCTGCAGGACGTCGGCCTGGAAGGCCGTGATCCGCTCGCCGAACTGCGCGCTCAGGCGCTGATGGATGGCAGCCGCGTCCATGGTGCCGTTACTTCGTGGACTCCGCCGCCATGCTCGCGCCGGCCAGGCTGCCCAGCGTATCGCCCTTCCGGCGGAGCACCCGGTCCTCCTGGATCCGCTCCTGGAGCTTCATGACGCCGTACAACAGCGCCTCCGGACGCGGCGGACAGCCGGGCACGTACACGTCCACCGGCACCACCTCGTCCACGCCCTTGAGGACGTGGTAGCCCACGCGCCAGTAGGGGCCGCCGTTGTTGGCGCACGAGCCCATCGAGATCACGTACTTGGGCTCCGGCATCTGCTCGTAGAGCCGCTTGAGGCGCGTCGCCATCTTCAAGGTGACGGTGCCGGCCACGATCATGAGGTCGCTCTGCCGCGGCGTGCCGCGCGGGATCATCCCGAAGCGGTCCCAGTCGTAACGGCTGGCCCCCGTCGCCATCATCTCGATCGCGCAGCAGGCCAGGCCGAACGTCATGGGCCACAGGCTCGACTTCCGCGCCCAGTTGATGACATTGTCGACGGTCGTGAAGACGACGTTCTCGTCGCTGAACTTGTTCTGTAGGAGGCCGGTGATCTCGGGCATTCCCTAGGTCCTGTCCTCCGCCCGCACCCACTCCAGGTCGCCCTTGCGCCAGACGTAGGCCAGGGCGACGACGAGGATGGCGATGAAGACGAGTCCTTCCACGTAGGGCAGCAGGCCCTGCTCCTCGGCGAGCTTGCGGAACACCACCGCCCAGGGCAGGAGGAACACGGCCTCCACGTCGAAGATGATGAAGATGAGGGCGAAGACGTAGAAGCGGATGTTGAACTGGATCCACGCGCTGCCCGTCGGGTTCTCGCCGCACTCGTAGGTCGTGAGCTTCTCTTCGCTGAAGCGCGACGGACGGATGATGCGCCAGATGACGAGGTTCATGGCCAGGAAGCCGATCCCCATCACCAGGAAGACGAGGATCGCCGCATGGGTGGTCAGGAAGGAGGCGGAAGGAACCGTGAGGGGCATGGGGAGCCGGTTGACGGGGCGTGGCGGACTCTAACAAAAGGTACCGGGAGAGTAAACTGCCGCGATTGTCCACGAGCCTGGTCGCGAGCGGGCGGGCCGAGGCCGCACGCGCGCTCGGCACCTCTCGCACCCCGCCCTTGCCCGCGCGCGTGGCCGCGCTCGCCTTCATCTTCCTGCTGGCCCTGGCCGTGCGCTCGCTGTACGCGCTGGACCTGGCGCCCGTCATGTACTCGCGCGTGCAGCCGGGCACGCGCATGGCCTGGCGCTACGACGATGCGGCCGCTTCCATCCTGCGCGGCGACGGCGTCCTCTGGCCGCGCGCTCCCGATCCGGCGCGCACCGGCCTTTTGGCGCGGCCCCCGGGGTATCCCCTGTACCTGGCCCTGGTCTACGCCACCCTCGGACGCAGCTTCTTCGCCGCCCAGCTCGTCCAGAACGTGCTGACCTCTGCCGGCTGCGTCCTGCTCACGCTGGCGGCGGCCCGCCTCGTCAGCTGGCGGGTCGGCATTGGCGGCGGGCTGATGGCCGCGCTCTCGCCCCACCTGGCCTTCAGCTCGAACTTCGTGCTGCCCGATGCGCTGTCCGCCCTGCCCCTGCTGGCCGCCCTCGTCGTGCTCGCCCGTGCCCATCCGGGTCCACGCACGCGATGGTGGGTGAGCGCGGTGGCGGGCGCCCTGGTGGGCGCGGGCGTGTGGCTGCGTCCCAACGTCCTGCTCCTCGCGCCCTTCCTGGCCGTCCTGATCGTGGTCGTCGCGCGCGAGCGCCGGCGCGCGCTGGGCCATGCCGTCGCGCTGCTGGCCGCCGCCTTCGCGATGGTCGCGCCCATCACCCTGCGCAACCATGCCGTGTTCGGCGAGTGGGTGCCGGTCAGCATCAACGGCGGCCTCACACTGTGGCAGGGCGTCGCGGACGCGGGCGGCGAGGCGGAGGGCGCCTTCCGCCGCGACAAGCTGGTGATGGCGGAAGAAGCCGAGCGCTACGGCAACCCGCGGTACGGCGAATGGTGGGCGGAGCCGGACGGGATCTTCCGCGACCGCGAGCGCTATCGCCGCGCCCGGGCGGTCATCCGGGCGCATCCTCTCTTATACGCGCGCGTGGTCGTCGGGCGTGCGTGGGAGATGCTGAGCTACGCCGCCCCCGGTCCGCCGACTTTGTCCGGGGACGCCGTGGCCAGGGACCTCCTGGCCCGCACGGAGGATGACGACGCGTCCGACGTGCGTGCGCACGACCTCGCGCGCCGACCGCGGGACGAGCGCTGGCTGGGTCCCGGCCGCGCGGCCGCGCCGCTGCGGCCGGCGCTCGGAGTCCTGCAGTCCGTCATGGTTCCGGCGCTGACCCCGCTCGCCCTTCTGGGCGCCGCCATCATCCTGGCCGCGCGCTGGCGGTCCGGCCTGCTGCTCCTGGCCCTGCCCCTGTACTACCTCTCGACCGAGAGCTTCTTCCTCTACGAATGGCGGGTGGCGGTGCCCATGCACTACGCGCTCTTCGCCTGCGCCGCCGCGCCCGTGGTGGCCGCGTGGTCCGTGCTTCGGTCCGCGGCCGGCTCCGCCCTGGATCCGCCGGATCAGAACCAGGCGGGATGACAGGTCGAACGGTAGGCGCCGAGCTGGCGGCGGATGTAGCCGTCGCCGGTGACGATGTCGTACTGGTCGTTCCAGGAGTTCGTGTTCTTCACCGCGAGCTCCTCGCCGTCGTTGGTCGCGCACAGCCCGCGCTGCTGCACGGCGGCGGTGACGGCGTCCCAGTACGCGTCGGTGTTCCGGATGAAGTAGCAGTTGTCGCAACCGCCGCGCGTGTCGTTGAGCTTGAACAGCTCGGGATGCTGGCGGATGACCTGGTCGATCGAGGCCTCGACCTGGGCTAGGAACGCCGGCCGCTCGTACGGGCAGTCGTTGCCGCTGCCGGTGCCCCTGGGCAGGCCGCAGGTCTGACCGCTCGGTGGGGCAGGGGCGGGCGTGGCCGACGGCGCGCCGGGTGCCGGGGCGGGAGTCGGGGTCGCGGCCGGCGTCGGAGTCGGAGTCACCGCGGGCACGGGCACCACGATCACCGGGATGGGACCGGCGACCTCCGGTGTCTTCGGCTGGGTCGGCAGCTCTTCGGTAATCGTGTGGCACGACGCGGCGAACACGCCCAGCACGACCATCGCCATCAGCTTGCGGACCATAGGCGGACTCCTCTAGAAACTGGTTGAAGAGTGTAGGCCTAATTCCTCTTTACGGCAATACAATTTGTGCGCTTGGTCACTCTGGAGGGACCGGTTAGACTCGCGGGAAGTCCTTGGCCAGCCTGTCGCCGCCCGCCACGTCCGAGCCGCTTCCGGCCGCCACCCTCTGGCTGGCCGCGGCGAGCGCGCTCGTGCTCGCCCTTATCGTCGCGCCGCGCGTGTTCCACAACTACGACGTCGTCGATTGCTTCCTCACCTGGGCGCGCGCCTCGCACGGCCGGCAGCCGTGGGCGATCTATCTGACCCACTTCGCCACGGACGATTGCGACTACCCGCCGGTCGTGCCCTACCTGCTGACCCTTGTGGAGCGCGCACGCCTCGCCCTCGGAGCGGGCGAGACGAGTGGGGCCGCGATCGTCCTCCTCAAGCTGCCGAACATCGTGGCCTGGCTCGCGCACGTGCCGCTGTGCGCGATCGGCCTGCGGCGGCCCTTCGGAGCCCGCGCCGCGCGCGTGGCCGCGCTCCTCGTGGCCCTGTCGCCCCCCCTGTTCATGAATGCGGCGGCGTGGGGACAGTTCGACGCGCTGCTGTCCCTGTTCGTCGTGGCCGCACTGGTCGCGCTGCTGCGCGGGCAGGCCGGACGCGCGGGGGCGGCGCTGGGCCTCGCTCTGGCCACGAAACTGCTGGCCGTCGTGGCCATCCCCGTGCTGGCGCTCTGGGCGTGGCGGCGGCGGGGCGCGCGTGCGATCCTCGCCGGCGCCGCGGCCGCCCTCGTGGTCATCGCCCTGGCCGCGATGCCGTACGTGGCGCGCGGCGCGGCGCGTCCGGTCCTTTCGTCGTATCACGGCGCGGTGGGCTACTACCCGCTGCGCACGGTCGAGGCCTACAACCTCTGGTACGTGCTCGATCGTGTCGACATCCGTATGCGCGGCCAGCCCTCGGGAGAGGCGCGTCTCGATACCTTCCAGTTCTTCGCCGTGTTCATGCTGCCGACGCAAATGCATCAGCGCTACATCCTGCCCGCCGCGGTCCTGCTGGCGCTGGTCGCGCCCCTCTCGCCGCGTGCGCGGACGCTCTTCGCGGTCCTGGCCGTCACGGCCACGCTGAACCAGGGGCTCGACCTCGGGCGCGCCGTGCTCGATCACGCGGTCCAGGTCGATCCGTCGCGGATCGGCGATCCGCCCGCCATCCGCATGGCGATCCGCAACGTGGCCACCGGTGTCGCGCTGGTCCATGTCGGTTTGCTGGCGTGGTGGACGGCCGTCTACCGTCGTGAGCTGGCGGCGCTGGCGGCACTGACGCCCAGAGGCGCCGCGGGGTTCGCCGCCGCGCCCCGTCCCGAATGACGACGCCGCGAATCTGGCTGCTGCGCGCGCTGCTGCTGGCGCCGCTCGTCCCGCTCGTCGCGGGCCGCCGGATGGTCACCTACCAGGACGCGATCATGACCCACCTGCCGGCCAAGGCGGCCTCGGTCGAGCAGGTGCGACTGGGCACGTTCCCCTTCCTCAGCCCGTACGCCTCCTTCGGCGAGCCGCTGGCGGGCAATCCGAACTTCGGGACGTTCTTCCCGGACATGCTCGCGTTCCTCGTCCTGCCCCTGCCGTCGGCCTTCGGGCTGCGCTTCGCCCTGGCCGCCGTGCTCGCCTACGCGGGCGCGCGTCGGTGGGCGCGCGCGGAAGGGGCCTCGCGCGCCGCGGCGGAGGTGGCCGCGGCCGCCTTCGCCCTCTCCGGCGTGTACGTCTCGACGTGGCGGTTCTTCAACAGCGGGCTCGCCCTCGCCCTCGCGCCCTGGGTGATGGCGGCGGCGGCCCGCGTCGGCGCGGGCGCTCCCGGCGAAGCGCGTCCCCTGCGACGGGCGATGGCGGAGCTGGCCCTCGTCTCTGGCCTGGAGATCCTGGCCGGCGAGCCGGTGATCGCACTCATGACCTTCGGCCTCGCCGGCCTGCGCGCGCTGATGGCCCCCGCCGGCCGGGGACGCGCCCTCCTGGCCGCGGGCCTCGCCCTCACGCTGGGCGCGGCGATCGCCGCGCCGCAGATCGCGAGCACCGTCCAGGTGTACGCGACCTCGACGCGGAGCCTCGCGCCCTTCCCGTATCTGCTCGCGTCCAACACGTCGCTCACCCCGGCGCGCCTGCTCGAGCAGGTCGCGCCCTTTCCGTTCGGCCGGCCCGACCTCACGGGCGAGGCCGGCTTCACCGGGCACGCGCACTACGACAACCACGCGCCCTATCTCTGGACGCTGCACGTCGGCTGGGTCGTGCTCGCGCTCCTGCTTCTCAGCGCAAGCCCCCGCGATCGCCTCGAGCGCGGGTGGTGGGCGCTGCTGGCCGTCGCCGCCCTTCTCTCGTTCGGCCGCTTCCTGCCCGGGGCCAAGGCGCTCCACCCGCTCGTCTCCCTCGGCGGTCGCATGCGGTTCCCGGTCAAGTGGTGGTACGTGGTCGCGCTGGTCCTGGTGCCGCTGGTCGCGCGCGCGGCGACGCGGTGGGAGGAAGCGGTCGCACCGTCCCGCGCCGCCCGATGGCGTACCGGCCTGCTCGCGATGGTCGGGGCCGCCCTGCTCGCGGTCGTGGTGCGCCCTTCGGGAATCGCAGCCGTGGCGGCGGTGGTGTCGGTGGTGGGGGTCCTCTTGCTGATCGCGCGCCCGCCGCGCGCGGAGGGTCTCGCCTGGCTGGTCGCGATCACGCTCGCGCTCTCGGACGTGCCGCTCTGGCGCACGCTGGTCGATGTCCCCCCCGACGCGCCGCCCCGCTTCGCCGGTGGCCGGCTGTACGAACGCGCGGCCGCGGAGCCCCATCCGCTGCCGAACGCGCCCGACTGGCCGCCGGCCGAGGCGGAGACTCGCGCGATCTTCCGGCGCGCGCCCCGCGAGCTCTGGGCCCTGACCGGTACCCTCGGCGGGATGCCGTACGCGTTCGACGGTGATCCGGACGGCATCTATTTCGAGGGCGATCGCGTGGTGGGGAAGTCGATCGACGCGCTGCCGTGGGCGGAGCGCGCCCCGGCGTTGCGCGCGGCCGGCGTCGGCTACGTGGTCGCGCCCGCCGCTCTGCCACCGCCGTTCACGCCGATGGCGGTGCTCGGCCCCGCGAGCGGCGTCACGCTCCATCACCTCGAGGGGGCGGCGCCATCGGTGCGCGTGGCCACGCGGCTCTTCACGGCCGTTTCGTTCGGGGACGTCGTGCCCCGGCAGCTCCGGCCGGATTTCGATCCGCGAACGGACGCAGTGGTGATGGCGTCGGCGCCGACCCGCGGCGATCCGCTTCCCTCGACGACGGAGGTGATCGAAGAGACGGCGACGCGGCTGCGCGTGCGGATCGTCGCTCCCGCGGATGCTCTCGTGGTCTGGTCGCGGACCTACTTCAAGGCCTGGCTCGCCCGCGTCGACGGGCAGGCGATGGACGTCCAGGTCGCGGATGGGCACCTTATCGGCGTTCCCGTTCCCGCGGGTGCCCATGAGGTCGAGGTCCGATGGTCGTCGTCGCCGCTGATCGCGGGAACGCTCGTGTCGCTCGGCGCGCTCGCCCTCGTCGTCCTAATGCGCCGACGGTGACGGGGACGGACGTTCGCGGGCCGTCGGCAACGTGCGGATGTGCTCGGGCGGGACGTAATAGAGAAGATGCGAGTAGGCGACCTCCCGGACGGGGAGGAACCCCTCGCGCAGCCAGCGATACCGCTCCGGCTCGAAGATGCCGACGAGGCCGTTGGCGCCGACCAGGATCCAGCCCGGGACCGGCTTGTCCCCCGGCTCGATCGTGATGCTCATCTCGGGGTGACGGTGCTGGAACCGTTCGATGTCGTAGCCGTGGTCTTCCCAGTCCAGGTTCGAGTCCGCGAGGTAGCGGTACGCGTTCACGCGCCGGCCGATGAGCTCGTTGAAGTAGGGAATGAAGTGCGGGTGGTACGAGAGCGTCGAGACGGCCTGCCACAGGAGGAGTAGCGGCACGAGCCAGCGCCGGTGGCCCCTGAGGTCGGCGGCGCCGCGCGCGGCGGCCAGGATCAGGAACGGGATCGCCGCCAGCACGTAGCGGATGCCGAGCTGCGGCTGCACGCACAGGCTGAAGAACGCCATCACGACCGCGAAGGGAATCGCGAGCAGCGTGCCCAGGCCGGCCGGACCGGGTGACCGCGCGCCCAGCGCGATCAGCACGAAGACGGCGAGCGGCGTCTTGAGCAGCACCATCAAGGGGAAGGCGTACCAGCGGCCGTCTCGATTGAGCTGGCCGAGCACGTAGTTGTATCCGCGGGCCACGTCGGGCCTCGCCTCGAGCCAACTCGAATAATCCAGGCCCTGCACGAACACGCGCGGCAGCGGAATCGGGACCGGCCAGGTCGCATGGGCCCGGAAGGCTTCGCTCTCCCACTGATAGTCCGCGGCCGACCGGAAACTTCCCCGGAAGAGGTACGCGGCGTTGATGACGGCCACGACCAGGATTGCGAACGCGGCTGCCCAAGCGAGGCCGCGCCCGACGTTCTTCGCGGACGTCAGGGTACGGTCGCGTCCCCGGGCGCGGACGAGATCGATGGCCACGAGCAGCGTCAGGATGGGCACGAGCAGCAGGCCCGTGAACTTGGACAGGATCGCCCCAGCCGTCGCGAGCGCGCAGGCGATGATGGTCAGGGCACGGGGTCGCTCCCGCCATCGCCAATACGCGTACACGGCGGCGGTCATGAAGAAGGCGACGGCGACGTCGCTCGTGACCTGCTTGCCGTGCGCGAGCAGCGTGGGATCGAACACGGCCAGCCACAGAGCGGCCAACCCGCCGACGGGGCCGAAGAGCCGCCCCGCCCAGATGGAGAGGAGCAGGGCGAGCGCCAGCGCGAACACCATGCTGCCCGCACGCACGGCCAGGCGAGTGGTTTCGCTCGCGTCGAGCGTCAATTTGCTGCAGCCGCTCGTTGCGCACCCGAGGGCGTTGAACACGAGGACGGGCATGCGCTGTCCCAGCGGCGGCACCCCCGGGCCCTTGGTCAGGAACCGGAAGCCGTAGGAGACGTTGTCGTACTCGTCGTAGACCAGGCGCTTGTGCAGGCCGCTCGAGACGAGCAGGGCCGCCATGACGGCCAGCAGCAGGATCGTCGCCGTCCACCGGACCCGCGGCCGCGCGGAGATGGAAGCGAGGTCTCTCACCTAGCGCGCGATCGTAGCAGACCGTCCTCGTCCCGCCCGCGGTTGTCCGCACCGGCCCCGCTCTGCTACGATCGGGTTTCGCGTCGCGCCCCGCGCGGCGTCCTTCCCCGGCCGGCGTAGCTCAGCGGTAGAGCAGCTGATTCGTAATCAGCAGGTCCTCGGTTCAAGTCCGAGCGCCGGCTCCATTAAGTCAGTCACTTGCAGGTCGCGCCGTTCGTCTTACTTCGCTCGGGGTAACACCGGGGTAACACTGAGGATGGCCCGAGTTCCGTCCCTGCCATCGCTTGACCGGTGATTGACGCCGACAGAACGCGGCTGGGGTGCCCTCCGCCGTGTGGCTCGCGCCCGGTCTCTAGGGGACCTGGTCCGCGGCGGTGAACGGGCCGCGGATGTGGCCGATGGGAGTGAACACGAAGGTTTCGGGCATGAGGTGCTTTATACCGCCGTTCGCCCGATACGCGACGCTCGCGCGCAAAGCGTCGCCTCCGGATACACTCCCGGAATGAGTCAGCGGGCCCTCGGGCTTCTGGCGGCCATCCTCGCGCTGATTCTCGTCGGCGTGCACGTGGCCTTCAAGGCGCAGCCGTCGTCCCAGGACATCGCGGGGATGTCCGAGCAGTTCAAGAACCGGGACGATTGGGTCGGTAAGATCGCTCCCGATTTCGACGTCCCGACGCTCGACGGGCAGCGGTTCCGGCTGGCCGATCACGTGGGCCGCGAAGTCGTCGTCTTGAACTTCTTCGCGACATGGTGCGCTCCCTGCCGTGGCGAGATGCCGGAGCTGAATCACCTGGCGCAGAAGAACAGCAGCGCGCCCTTCTACATCCTCGCCATCGACGTGGAGGAGAAGCGCGATCTGGTCTCGAAGTTCGTGAGTGACGTGCCCGTCGTGTTCCCGGTCGCCCTCGACGATTCCGGGGGAGTGGCCAAGCGCTACGGCGCGAACGCCTTCCCCACGACGATCCTCATCGGACCAGACGGGCGCATTCAGCTCTATCAGAGCGGCGCGATGTCCAATACCGACGTGGCCTTCGCCGGAGTCCTCGAGCCCGGGCTGCAGAAGCTGCGTTCCTCACCGGGGATTTCCAAGGACGACTACCTGCAGGCCGCCGCCCACGAGACGTACGCAGGGGGAGCGGGGTCGACCCGCGCGCGCGACGCCGCGCTTCACGGGCGGGCGAGCACGATCGCCGTCGCGATGGATTGCCCGTGCGGCTGCGACAAGAAGGTCGAGACCTGTGGCTGTAGGACGGCCAAGAAGATCAAGGCGCGCCTGGGGACCATGACTCTCGAAGGACGAAGCGACGTGGATGTTGCCCGCGAGCTGGATCGCGAGTTCTGCATGAAGGAGCCGGAATGATCCGGGCGGAGGACGTCTCCGTCTACTTCCGCCAGGGAATCCGCCGCCGGCGGCTGAAGGCCCTGGATCATCTCGACCTGGAGATCCGCGACGGGGACTTCTTCGCGCTGCTCGGGGAGAACGGGGCCGGGAAGAGCACGGCCATGTATTGCCTGCTCGGGTTGCTGCGTCCGACGACCGGCCGCGTGACCATCTCCGGCCGCGTACCGACGCTCGGTTCTGACCTCTTCCGAAGTGTCGCCTACTTGCCCGAGGAACCGCACTACCACGACTACCTCACGGTGGAGGAAGCCGTCCGCTATTACGGAAGCCTGTACGGCGAGCGCATGGGCACTCCGAAGGTCCACGCGCTGCTCGAGCGCCTCCGCCTCGGCGAGTTCGCCAAGATGCCGCTGAGGAAATGCTCCAAGGGGATGAAGCAGAAGGTCGGCATCGCCCAATGCCTCGTGAACGACGCGCGCGTCATGTTCCTCGACGAGCCGATGCGGGGCCTCGACCCACTGGCGGTCAAAGAGTTCCGCGACGTTCTTGTGGAGAAGAACCGGGCCGGGGTCACGATCGTGATGAACTCGCACCTCCTGGCCGAGGTGGAGATGGTGGCGACTCGCGCCGCGATCCTCGCGCCCGGCCGGGTCGTGGTGCAGGACACCCTATCGAACCTCCGCGTCGTGGACACGACCGCCTACGCCGTGGACGTGCAGGATCATCCCGATCTGCCCGTCTTCTTCGTGCGCGAGTCGAGCCTGGAGGGCCGGGCCCAGGGGACGGTTCCCGTGGAGCACCTCTACGAGCTTCTCGATTTCACGCGCGCGAACAACCTCGCCATCACGAGCGTCTCCCAGCACAAGTCGTCGTTGGAGGACTCCTTCTTCTCCATCCTCGCGCGGAAGCCGCCTGATGCTTGACACGTTGCTCCTCAATACCGGCGTCCATGTGCGTTTCTTTGTCCGCAACCGTCTACTCTTGGCCTTCGGCCTGCTCATGGCCGGCATCTTCGCCCTCGGAATGATCCCGATGGTCCTCATGGATACGTCGGCGAACCGGTTTTCCGAGCTGCAAGCGGTCACCAGCCAGCTCGCGACCTTCGCCATGGTCTTCCCGGCTAGCCTGGGTCTGTTCACCGTGTCGTCCCCCCCCCGCAACCGCAACCTGAAGATGGTCTTCACCAAGCCTTGCCCGCCGGGCGTATGGCTCGCCTCGCTCTACCTTTCCGCTGCCCTGGTGGCCTTTGTGCTCTACGTGGTCATTGCCCTGGGTGCCGCCGGGTTGTCGCTCGCCTGGCACGTCCCTCTTCAACCGGGACTCGCCTATGCGGCCCTCGACGGCTTCTTCCGCGCGATCGTGTGGCTCTCGTTCGTCACGACCATGACGTTCGCTTTCCACCCGGTCGTGGCCGTGATGATTGCGCTATTCGTCAACGACGCGACGTTCTATGGCCTGAAATACATGATCGCGGGAGCCGTGGCGGCGAATGGGATGAACATCGCGAACCTCGCTTGTGACGTCTTCTATGCGATCCTCCCCATGAGCCAGCCCTTCGACGACCGTACGCGCGAGCTCTACGCGTCGTGGCGCGTGGCGGGCGCCGACTGGCTCCTGCTGATGGGGATCGGCGGCTACGCGGTTCTCGTCCTCGTCCTGTCCTACGTGATGTCGCTCCTGCTCCTCCGACGCAAGGCGCTGATCTAGCGAGCGTAGACCCGTATAAGCATCGTCGCGATGAAGGATCGCGACGTCGGCGGCCAGGTGGGTGAGGATGCCCGGTCAGAGCGAACCGAATCTCTGACGCATCCATACCCACGCACGAAGGTAGAAGAACTCACCAGCAGCGAAGGCGGCCGAGGCTCAGGACTGAAGCGCAGCAAGCTGGGCTTGCGTGATGCCGAAGGCGCCGCCTCGAAGAGTGGGTCGGAGTTGGGCCCGGTCGACGTCCAGCCAAGGCCCCACCAATCTGGCGCCCGCGGGCGCGCGCTCAGTGGTGGCGCGAGAGGATGTAGTGTGGGAGCCTCTCCAGGGCTTCCCGGTAGCTCGACGGCCCGAAGGCGGCGAGGTCCTGGCGTGCGGACTCCGCGTAGCGCTCCGCGGCGGCGGTGGCCTGGTCGAGGGCGCCGTGCTCACGCACGAGGGACACGATCTCCTCGCGCGAGACGTGGTCGAAGGCGCGGTCCCGGAGGATGGTCGAGACCGCCTCGATCCCGCGCGCTCCCGCGCGCCGCATGAGGTAGATCGCCGGTAGCGTGACCCTGCCGTCCCGGAGGCTGGAGGCGGCCGGCCTGCCCTCTTCCCTCCCGCGAGCCGTGAAGTCGAGGATGTCGTCGACGACCTGCAGGCACATCCCGACATTCAGACCGTAGCTCGCCAGCGCGTGCTCCCGCTCCTCCCCCACGTTGCCGAGGATGGCGCCGATGCGCAGGCAGGCCGAGAACAGGTCCGCGGACTTGCGTCGGACGATGTCCAGGTGGTCGGCCTCAGGTACAGCGGGGTCGCCGCAGCGCTCGCGGTCGAGGATCTGGCCCTCGACGATGCGCAGGGTGACGTCCAGGAGCAGGCGCGGGATGCGCAGGTCGTCCTGCGAGAGCGCCATCGACACCCACTTCACCTGGAAGAAGTCGCCGAGGAGAACGGTGAGATCTTTGTCCCGACGGTGGCCGAGGGGAAGGCGGCAGGCCGCGCGCAGCGGGACCTCGCCGATGATGCCGTCGTGAAAGCGCGTGGCGGTGTGGATGAGCTCCACCGCCACTCCGAGCGGGACCGCCCGGTCGCCGCGGTACCCGGTCAAACCGCAGCCCAGCAGCAATAGGGCGGGGCGGAGGCGCCTTTCCCCACGTTCCCGGAAGTGGTGCGCGACGTCCTTCTGGAGGAGCAGGCCGGATCGGAGCTGCTCCTCCAGGAGGGCCTCCACCGCGGCCAGGTCGCCCTCGACGAGGGAGACGATGTCGCGGAGGGTCATGGCGCGCCTCCGTCCCCCCGCGAACGCCCGGGCCATGGGAGCTACAGGAGCCGGCGCAGGCGCGCGAGCCCCGCCGCGCTCATGGACAGCCGAAGGGGCCCTTCGCAGCGGCCGATCCTCCCCCGACCTCCGCTGGCTCGCAAGCCACAGCCGTGCCTCAGGGTGTGATCTCGACCTCGACCTCGAGATCGGTGAGGCCGGCTGCCCGCGCGGCGTCCGCCAGGGTAATCCACACCTCCACCACGCGGGCGTCGCTCTTCGCCGCGGGATCGGTGCCGAGTGCGTCCAGCCTGCCGACCTTCATGCCCACGCGCTCGACGACGCCCGTCAGAGGGTCCTTGAGCGCCGGGCTGCGGACGATCGCCTGCTGGCCGGGACGGATCCGGGCGATGTCGGTCTCGTAGACCTCCGCCACCGCGTACATGGGCCCGGTCTCGGCCAGCTCCAGGACCCCGCCGGGGCCGACCTGCTCGCCGGCATGGGCGATCACCTTGACCACCAGACCGTCGACGGGGGCTCGGACAACGGCCCGGGCAAGCTCGCCCTGTGCGCCGCGGAGTTCCGCTTCGCCCAGGGTCAGCGCCGCCTCGGCCTCTTTGAGCGCCGCCCGGCCGGCCTCGACCCGGCTGGCCGCGTCCTCGCGGACAGCAGCGGCGGTCACTCCCTCTGCGTGCAGGCGTGCCTGCCGCCGCTCCTCGGCCTCGGTCATGGCCAACTCGGCCCGCAGGCGATCGATGGTGGCCCGCCGCACGGCGATGGCCGCCCGGCCGCGCTCCACCGCGGACTGCCGCGCGGGCAGGGTGTCGAGCTCGGC
>WNFI01450615.1_pt1 | contig 18987 bp, 12 predicted proteins | sample 5400471 | NCBI WGS metagenome assembly WNFI01 (sample SAMN13153348, study PRJNA577476) | soil metagenome | isolation source: 100 cm saprolite on Douglas fir-dominated hillslope | place: USA:California | collected 2013-09-17 | reverse complement strand
CGCCGTCAGCCGCGAGGTCGGCGAAAAGCTGGTGGCGCTGATGCGCTGGTGGGAGGACTACACCGAGCGCGAGGGCGCCGAGATGAACGCCAATCCGAGCCCCGGCAACAAGGCCGGCGGCCTCACCACCATTCTGGAGAAGTCGCTGGGCGCGATGGCCAAGGCCGGCAGCACCAACCTCGTCGATGTCGTGAACTACGCCGAAGCCGTGACCAAGAAGGGCTTTGTGTTCATGGACACCCCGGGCTACGACCCGGTGGCGGCGACCGGCCAGGTCGCCGGCGGCGCCAACCTGGTCTGCTTCACCACCGGACGCGGCAGCGTGTTCGGCTGCAAGCCCGCGCCCTCGATAAAACTCGCGACCAACTCTGCGATGTTCAGGCGCATGGAAGACGACATGGACGTCAATTGCGGCACCATTCTCGACGGCGACGAGACCGTGCAGCAATGCGGCCAGCGCATCTTCGATCTGATGCTGAAGGTGGCCTCGGGCCAGCCGACCAAGAGCGAAGGTTTTGATTTCGGCGGCGCCGAGTTCGCGCCGTGGGTGCTCGGCGCGACGATGTGAGTGATCGGGCGCGCGCGAAGCACGATAACGCACATCCTATCGACGTCATGGCCGGGCTCGTTCCGGCCATCCACGTCTTCGCTTCGCATCAAAGAAGGACGTGGATGCCCGGGACAAGCCCGGGCATGACGCGGAGAGGCTTCGTAACACGACGCGATCTGACGCGCGCTGAGCCCTCATGGTGAGGAGGCGCTCTTGCGCCGTCTCGAGCCATGAGGATTGAGACACCGTGCGTCGCCGCGCTCATCCTTCGAGACGGCCAAGAGGCCGCTCCTCAGAGCCTGCCAGAAAATACTGACCTCATCCTGAGGAGCTTGCGAAGCAAGCGTCTCGAAGGATGGGCGCAAGGTACCGACTCGCGGCCATCCTTCGAGACGCCCGACCGGACAGCGCAAGTGCGCTGCCGGGAGAGCGGGCTCCTCCAGGATGAGGGTCCTGCCGCGGAGCGCTCGCCCTGCATTTCCTCGATGTTTTCGCGCATAGCCTCGCTCCTGCGCCGGAACCGCATTACACCTAGGCAATCGCTGCCCGTTGTTAATGCTTGATCCTCATGGGAACCAGTGTTCTGCTTAAAAAAGCTGCCGGAGTTGCCCACTGTGTCGATCTTCGTCGCACTACATCACGTCACGCAATACACCTACGACCGCCCGATCGACCTCGGTCCGCAGACCGTCCGCCTGCGGCCGGCGCCGCACACGCGCACCCCGATCCTGAGCTATTCGCTGAAGGTCACGCCATCCAATCATTTCGTGAACTGGCAGCAGGATCCGCAGGGAAACTGGCTGGCGCGGTTCGTATTTCCCGAGAAGGCCACGGAGCTGAAGATCGAGGTCGATTTCACGGCCGAAATGACCGTGATCAATCCGTTCGATTTCTTTGTCGAGCCCTATGCGGAGAAGTTTCCCTTCGCCTATCCCGACGATCTCAAGACTGAACTGGCACCCTATCTCGCGACCGAAGCGGCTGGCCCGCTGCTCGAGGCTTACCTTGCGAAGATTCCGCGCGAGGCGCCGAGCACGGTGAATTTTCTGGTCGATTTGAATACGCGGCTGCGCGAACAGATCCGCTACATCATCCGAATGGAGCCGGGCATCCAGACTCCGGAAGAGACGCTGGCGTTGGGAGCGGGGTCGTGCCGCGACTCAGCATGGCTTTTACTTCAGGCGCTGCGGCATCTCGGTCTCGCCGCCCGCTTCGTCTCGGGCTATCTCATTCAGCTGCGTCCGGACATCGATCCGATCGAAGGCCCGCGCGAGGTGGAGAACGATTTCACCGATCTGCATGCGTGGGCGGAAGTCTATATCCCCGGCGCCGGATGGATCGGATTCGACGTCACCTCGGGCATGCTGACCGGCGAGGGCCATATTCCGGTCGCCGCCACGCCGCATTACCGCTCCGCGGCGCCGATCAGCGGCAATGTCGGATTCGCCAATGTCGAATTCGGCTTTCAGATGAACGTGAGAAGGATCCGCGAAGCGCCGCGGATCACCAAGCCGTTCTCCGACGAGTCCTGGGCTCGTCTCGACAAGCTCGGCGAGCAGGTCGACGCCGATCTGGTGGCGCAGGACGTGCGGCTGACCATGGGCGGCGAGCCGACATTCGTCTCGGTCGACGATCTTGAATCGCCGGAATGGAATATCGCCGCGGTCGGCCCGACCAAACGTGGCCTCGCCGATGATCTCATTCGCCGGCTGCGAACGCGCTTTGCGCCCGGCGGTCTGCTGCACTTCGGGCAAGGCAAGTGGTATCCGGGCGAGAGCCTGCCGCGCTGGGCCTTCGGCCTTTACTGGCGCAAGGATGGTGTGCCGATCTGGAAGAATTCGGATTTGATCGCGAAAATCGAAGGGCCGCGCAAGGCGGGCATCGCGGAGGCGGAGCGCTTCGCCGAAGGCACGGCGAAAAAGCTCGGCGTCGATGCCGAATTCATCATGCCGGCGTTCGAGGATCCGTCGCATTGGCTGCAGAAGGAAGCCTCGCTGCCGCCGAATGTCGATCCCAGTGATTCCAAACTGTCCGATCCCGAGGAGCGCGCGCGCATGGCGCGGGTGTTCGACCAGGGACTCAATGTACCCAAAGGTTTCGTGCTGCCGATCCAGCGCTGGAACGCGGCGGACACTCGCTGGCGCAGCGAGCGCTGGAAGCTGCGCCGCGGCAATCTGTTTCTGACGCCGGGCGATTCGCCGCTCGGCTTGCGGCTGCCGATCGCTTCATTGCCGCATATACCCGAGGAAGAGTTTCCTTTCATCGTCGAGCAGGATCCGCTCGAGCCGCGCGAGGCGTTGCCGGTGTACGACGAGACCGCGCTGGCCGAGGGCGCGCCGACCCAGCAGGTTCAGGAGCAGCACCTCAAATCCGGCGGCGTCCGCACCGCGATGTCGATCGAAATCCGCGACGGCATTTTGTGCGCCTTCATGCCGCCGGTGGAGAAGCTGGAAGACTATCTTGAACTGATCACGGCGGTCGAGGCGACTGCCGAAGAGATGCAGATGCAGGTGCATGTCGAGGGCTACCCGCCGCCGTTCGATCCTCGCGTCGAGGTGATCAAGGTGACGCCGGATCCCGGCGTGATCGAAATCAACATTCATCCGGCATCGAGCTGGCGCGAGGCCGTTGATACCACGATGCATCTCTATGAGGAGGCGGCAAAGGTCCGGCTCGGCGCCAATCGCTTCCTGGTCGACGGCCGCCACACCGGCACCGGCGGCGGCAACCATGTGGTGGTCGGCGGCGGCACGCCGGCGGACTCGCCATTCCTGCGCCGTCCCGACCTGCTGAAGAGTCTGGTGCTGTATTGGCAGCGGCATCCGTCGCTGTCCTACATGTTCTCCGGCATGTTCATCGGCCCGACCAGCCAGGCGCCGCGCATCGACGAGGCCCGGCACGACGGCCTCTATGAGCTGGAAATCGCGCTGGCCCAGGTGCCGCCGCCCGGCACCAAAGCGCCGCTGTGGCTGGTCGATCGCCTGTTCCGCCATATCCTGGTGGATATCACCGGCAACACCCATCGCGCCGAGATCTGCATCGACAAGCTTTATTCCCCTGACGGCTCGACCGGCCGGCTTGGACTGGTCGAGTTTCGCGCGCTGGAAATGCCGCCCGATCCGCGCATGAGCCTGGCCTCGGACAGTCCGGCTACGCGTTTTCGCCGGAATGGTTCGAGGCGCAGCTTGAATTCCGCTTTCCGGTGTTCGGTCACGTCATTCATGGCGGCGTGACGCTGGAAGTGCGCCAGGCGCTGGAGCCGTGGCATGTGCTGGGCGAGGAGGGCTCGGCCGGCGGCACGGTGCGCTATGTCGATTCGTCCGTGGAGCGGCTGCAGCTCAAGGCCAACGGCTTTGTCGCCGGCCGGCACCTCATCACCTGCAACGGCCGGCCGCTGCCGATGACCGAAACCGGCCGCTCCGGCGAGGCGGTCGCGGCCGTGCGTTTCAAGGCGTGGCAGCCTGCCTCCGGACTGCATCCGACCATTCCGGTCCATGCGCCGCTGGTTTTCGACATTGTCGATACCTGGAACGGCCGGTCGCTGGGCGGCTGCGTCTACCACGTCGCGCATCCGGGCGGGCGCGCTTACGAAACCAAGCCGGTCAATTCCTACGAGGCCGAAGCGCGCAGGCTGGCCCGGTTCGTGGATCACGGCCATACGCCGGGCACGATCGATTCGGCGCCGGAAGAACGCACCCTTGAATTCCCGTTGACTCTCGACTTGAGGACGCCGCTCCTGCATTGAGAATAACAGGGGTGTTGCAGGAGAGTCGGTATGGCGGGACAGGCCGGCCAAGGCACTAATCGAGGGACCAATCAGGGAAGCAGGCCCCGTCCGGGCAATCGCAGGGTGACGCAATGGACCCGCGATTATGTCCGCCTGCCCGGAATTCCCGACGAATTCATCGGCGCGGACGGCGCGCCGCGCGAGGTCTGGAGCCGGTTTTTCGACGCCTTCGCGGCGCTGACGCCGGGCGACATCGAGCGGCGGTTCGCCTCGGCCGACCGTCATCTGCGCGAAGCCGGGGTAACCTATCGCGCACCGGGAGAAACCTCCGATCGTGCCTGGCCGCTGAGCCATGTTCCGCTTCTGATCGACGAGGCCGAATGGCAACAGATCTCCGCGGCGATCGCGCAGCGCGCGCATTTGCTGGAGTTGGTCCTGGGCGATCTCTATGGCGAGGGGCGGCTGATCGCGGAGAGCGCGGTGCCTGCGGCCGCGATTGCCGGCAGCGCCGAATATCTGCGCTCGGTTTGCGGGGTCAAACCTCCCGGTGGGCGCTATCTGAACCTCTACGCCGCGGATGTGGGACGGGGTCCCGACGGACGCTGGTGGGTGCTGGGCGATCGTACCCAGGCGCCATCGGGTGCGGGCTATGCGCTCGAAAACCGGCTGGTGCTGTCGCGCGCCTTCACCGCGCTCTACAAGTCGATGAATGTCGAGCGGCTGGCGCCGTTCTTCGAAGCCTTCCGCGACAGCCTGCGTGCCAGCGCCGACCGCGACGAGCCGCGCATCGGATTGCTGACGCCCGGCCCTTTCAGCGAAACCTATGTCAAACACGCCACGCTGGCGCGCTATCTAGGATTCCTGCTGGTCGAGGGCGACGACCTCGCGGTGAGCGGCGACCGCGTTCATATCCGCACCGTTGCCGGGCTGAAACGGCTCGACGTCCTGCTGCGGCGGGTCGATTCCAATTCGCTCGATCCGCTGGAACTCGAAGCCTCCTCGCGTCTCGGTGTGCCCGGCCTGATCGATGTCGTGAGAAAAGCAGGCGTCATTGTCGCCAACATGCCGGGCTCCGGCGTGCTCGAAACACGGGCGCTGCTGGGCTTCCTGCCTAGTCTCAGCCAGCGCTTCCTTGGCGAAGGCCTGAAGATGCCGCATATCGCGACCTGGTGGTGCGGTCAGAAATCCGCCCGCGAGGAAGTGCTGTCGCGTCTCGACGATTTTGCCATCGAGGGAGCTTATGGCAGCGCGGTTCCCGGCTTTGCCGGCAAGGGACCGGTGCTCGCAGCCGAGTTATCGGCGAGCGAGCGCGAGCGGCTCAAGACGGCGATCAGCAATCGCGGCATCGACTATGTCGGCCAGGAACTGGTCCGGCTGTCGACGACGCCGGTGTGGGATAACGGCAGCATCGCGCCGCGTCCGTTCGTGCTGCGGGTGTTCGCCGCCGCAACCCCCGATGGCTGGACCGTAATGCCCGGAGGATTTTGTCGTATTGCCGAGCGGCTCGACGCCCGGGCGGTCTCGATGGGGGATGGCGCGCGGGCGGCGGATGTCTGGGTGGTTTCCGGCAAGACGGTGTCGACCTCCAGCCTGCTTCCGGCGGTGGATACGGTTCGGATCAGGCGCATCGCCGGCTGGGTGCCGAGCCGGGCGGCCGACAATCTGTTCTGGCTTGGGCGCTATCTCGAACGCGCCGAGGCAACGCTCCGACTGGTGCGGGCGCTTGGCGTACCGCTGCGCGATCACGACAAGGGACCATCGGCCCAGCATCATCAGGTCGAGCGCATCCAGCGCCTTCTCGTTACCTGGGGAGCCACCTCGCTGGGCGCGCGGGCGCAGCCCGCGAAGATCGCAGCCGAGGCGCTGCAAAGCGAAGATAGATTCGGCTCGGCACTGTCGCTGGTACGGGCGGCGCAGCGAACGGCGACATCGCTGCGCGAGCGGCTTTCACCGGATGCCTGGCAGGTCATCACCGAGATGGTGGAACATCTCGCCAGGGAAGTTGACGATGATGACGGCGTTATCAGCGCCGCGGAATTGACGCTGCATGAGCTTGCGAGTTTTTCCGGGCTGGCGCAGGAGAACATGAACCGGGCCGCCGGGTGGCGCTTTCTCGAAATGGGACGGCGCGCCGAGCGGGCCATCAACACCACGCGTTTTGCGCGCCAGTTCGCCTATGACGAAGCCAGCAACGAAGACCTCGACATTCTGCTGACCCTGGTGGATTGCCAGATCACCTATCACTCGCGCTATCTGGTCGGGCCATTGCTGGCGCCGGTACGCGATCTGGTGGTTCTGGACCCTTTCAATCCGAGGTCGGTCGCGTTTCAGATCGCGGCGCTGAACGATCACATCGCCAGCCTTCCGGCCTTGACGGAGGCCGGGCTGATCGAACGGCCGCAACGGCTCGCGGTCGCGTTGCAGGCGACCATGACTACCGCCGAGGCCCCCGCACTCGATGTTAAATCGCTGTTCGCGCTGGAGCAGGATCTGCTCACCCTCGCCGATGCCATCGGGTCGCATTATTTTCCGCACGGCAGCAATGCGACGCGGCTGGAAAAGCTGACGGGGCTTGCGTGATCTACGACATTCGTCATGTCACCACCTACAGCTACGAGACTCCGGTCAGTTTCGCGCGCTGCTCGCTGCGGCTGGTGCCGAGCCGCGCCGACGGACAGCAGGTGCTGTCGCACAGCGTCGATATAAAACCCCGGCCGGCGGACCGCGCGACGCGAATCGATTTTTTCGGAACCCAGACCGAAAGCGTGCTGATCGAAGCCCCGCATCGCGTCCTGCGCATCGACAGCCGCTCGCGCGTCGCGGTGTCCCGCCACGCGCCCGTCCGCGTGGCGGACAGTCCGGCGTGGGAGCGGGTGCGCGAGGCGGCGTTCGCTTCCACCAGCCTCGGCGCCCTGGCGCCGATCGGCTACGTGTTTGCATCACCGCTGGTCCCGATTCAAGCGGCCGTCACCGAATATGCGGCGGCAAGCTTTCCGGAAGCGGGAGGCATTTTCGCCGGTGCGGTCGACCTGATGCACCGGATCCGCACCGGCTTCAAATACGATCCGAAGGCAACGGTGATTTCCACGCCACTGATGGAAGTGTTCGAGAAGCGCCATGGGGTTTGCCAGGATTTCGCCCATGTGATGATCGCCGGGCTGCGCGGGCTGGGCTTGCCGGCGGCCTATGTCAGCGGCTATCTGCGCACCTATCCGCCTCCCGGCAAGCCGCGCCTGCAGGGCGCGGATGCGACGCATGCATGGGTTTCGGTCTGGTGCGGCGAGGAGTTGGGCTGGATCGGGTTTGATCCCACCAATGATCTTCTCGTCGAGAATGATCACATTGTCCTCGCGGTCGGGCGGGATTTTTCCGATGTTTCGCCGGTCGATGGGGTTATCGTGGGATCGCGACGGCAAAAGCTTGCGGTAGCGGTGGATGTGCTGCCGGTTGAATAAAGCCAGATCGCAGGCCGTCCCTTGAACAATCATGACGTCATCATTCTGGGCGCGGGGGCTGCGGGCCTGATGTGCGCCGCAATTGCCGGCCAGCGCGGCCGCTCGGTGCTTCTGATCGAACAGTCCCGGAATCCCGGCGAGAAGATTCGCATCTCCGGGGGCGGGCGATGCAATTTCACCAACCTGCATACCAGCCCTGCGAATTTTCTGTCCGCCAATCCGCGGTTCTGCCATTCGGCGCTCAAAGGCTATACCCAGCACGACTTCATCGCGCTGGTCGAGAAATACCGCATCGCCTATCACGAGATTTCGAAAGGCGAAGACGGTTTTGTCGTTGCAACCGATCAAGGCGCGTTTCGTTGCGCCTCGCTGGTGGTCGCGACCGGCGGCCCGTCGATACCGAAAATGGGCGCGAGCGGGTTCGGATACAAAACCGCCGAGAAGTTCGGCCTCAAAATCGTCCCGCCGCGGGCAGCGCTGGTACCCCTGACGTTCGACGCGCCCCTGCTCGCGCAGTTTGGCGATCTCACCGGCATCTCGGTCGATGCTGCCGTGAGTTTCGGCAAGACACGTTTCGACGAAGCCTTGCTGTTCACCCATCGCGGATTGAGCGGGCCTGCCATCCTGCAGATATCGTCCTACTGGCGCGAAGGTCAGGACATCGTCATCGACATGGCGCCAGGTCTCGATGTTCTGGCCTTGCTGAAACAGTCGCGCCGCGATCATCCCAAACAGGAACTGGCAACGGCGCTGGCTCAATTGCTTCCGAGAAGGCTCGCGCAGAAGACAGCCGACATGATTGCCGGCCCGGCTCGCCTTGCCGATTTTCCCGACAGGCTGCTCTCGAGCGTCGTTGCCGCCGTGAAGCAGTGGCGGGTCCGGCCCAATGGGACCGAAGGCTATCGTACCGCCGAGGTGACGCTGGGTGGCGTCGACACAACGGAGCTTTCCTCGGGGACGTTCGAGTCAAGATCCGTACCCAGACTTTATTTCATCGGCGAAGTCGTCGATGTCACCGGACATCTTGGCGGCTTCAATTTTCAATGGGCGTGGTCGTCCGGTTACGCCGCCGGCCGGCAGGTTTAACTCCATCCCGATTTTCAGCGTTATTTTAACGGTTGCTTTCCCCTTTTACGGCACTGCTGATTGGGCGCGATCTTTTTGATCGCAGCCAGCCATTCGCGTCTTTTTTGATCGCAGCCAGCCATTTTGGAAAGTGAATGTGAGAATCCGAGCATTGATACTGCTTTGTTTCGCTGTGGCCGCCACGGTCGCATCGGTGGGAGCGGCGGTCGCCGCGGATGCGGCGAGCAGGGATGACGCCGTCGCGATGGTGAGGAGGGCCGTGGCCTTGATCAGGGAGCAGGGTCCTGAACAGGCTTATCCCGAAATCAGCAACAGGGCCGGGACATTTGTCGATCGCGATTTGTATGTCGTGGTCTATCAGCTGGACGGCAAAGTTCTGGCCCACGGCTCGAATGAAAAATTCGTCGGCAAGGATATGATCGTTGCGCAGGACGTCGATGGCAAACTCTACGTCAAGGAGCGCGTCGAGCTTGCGGGCAGGCAGCCGTCATTCTGGCAGGACTACAAGTTCCTCAATCCGGTCAGCAATACGGTCGAACCGAAGCAGGCGTACTGCGAAAAGCTTGACGACACCGCGGTCTGCGCCGGGATCTACAAGCCCTGAGGTGGCCCCCGTCCGGGTCGCGTAATGTTCGCTGCGGTGATAGCTTGTTGCGAGGCCGTCGGGCATGCGGATGTTGACGCGCCGACGGTTTTCGGAGTCGCCATGATCTATCGCCATGCCATCGATGCGCACTGCTTTGTCTTCGAGGGCTTGCGCGATCTGCTGGCGAAAGCCACGCCGCCGCGTTCCGGCGACCGGCTGGCAGGCGTTGCGGCGGAAACCGCGGAGCAAATGATCGCGGCGCGGATGGCGCTGGCCGACGTTCCGCTGCGGCAATTTCTGCATGAGGCCGTGGTGCCCTATGAGGAGGATGAGGTCACCCGCCTGATCATCGACAGCCACGATGCCACGGCCTTCGCGGCCATATCCTCGCTGACGGTCGGCGCGTTTCGCGACTGGCTGTTGTCCGACGCGGCAACGCCTGGCGTCCTAGGAAAGCTCTCGCGAGGGCTCACGCCGGAAATGGCGGCGGCGGTGTCCAAGCTGATGCGCAACCAGGACCTGATCCTGGTGGCGAAAAAATGCGAGGTCGTGACACGTTTTCGCAGCACCATCGGTCTGCGCGGGCGGATGAGCGTGCGCCTGCAGCCCAATCATCCCTTTGACGACATCAGGGGAATCAGCGCGTCGATCCTCGACGGCATCATGCTGGGATCGGGCGATGCCTGCATCGGCATCAATCCCGCAAGCGACGATCCGGCGGTTCTGGGCGAACTGGTGCGCCTCGTCGACAACATCATCTCCCGATTGCAGATTCCGACCCAGAGCTGCGTTCTGGCCCATGTCACGACCACGCTTGGTCTGATCGACCGCGGCCTGCCGGTGGATCTTGTGTTTCAGTCGGTCGCCGGCACCGAGGCGGCGAACCGCAGTTTCGGCATCGATCTTGCGGTTCTGAAGGAAGCCCACCAGGCCGGGCTGTCGCTGCGGCGCGGCACGGTCGGCAACAATGTGATGTATTTCGAAACCGGGCAGGGCTCGGCGCTGTCGGCCAACGCCCATCATGGCGTCGATCAGCAGACCTGCGAGGCGCGGGCCTATGCGGTGGCGCGCGCTTTCGATCCGCTGCTGGTGAACAGCGTGGTCGGGTTCATCGGGCCGGAATATCTCTATGACGGCAAGGAGATCATCCGGGCCGGACTCGAGGATCATTTCTGCGGCAAGCTGCTCGGCCTGCCGCTTGGGGTCGATGTCTGCTACACCAACCACGCCGAAGCCGATCAGGACGATATGGACAACCTGCTGACGCTGCTCGCCGCCGCCGGCGTGACCTTCATCATGGGGGTGCCGGGGGCCGACGACGTCATGCTGAATTATCAGTCGACCTCGTTTCACGACGCGCTCTACGTGCGCGAACTGTTCGGCCTCAAGCGCGCCCCTGAATTCGACGACTGGCTGTTTCGCGTCGGGCTCACCGGTGCCGATTTTCGCCTTGCCGGCAATGAGGGGCTGCTGCCGGATCTGGCGTCCCGGCTGCTCGCGTGATGTCGTCAGATCGTCATGTGAGGGCGCGCAGAACAGCTGAAGCGCGACGCCAGGCAATGCGCGCTCCTTATCGCCCGGCTGCCGTCAATCTCTCGCCGTCTTTGCCACAATCTTGAGGAATTTGTAGATCAGCCTGAAGGGCCGTGCTTAATTGTTCGGACTGCCCTGACCGGGGTGGAACGGCTTTGTATCTGGGGGGTTAGGCCGAACGTCGAGCAGAACCAGCGCGGGTTCTGTGGCGCATACGCAGAGCAGATCTGCAGAGGAAATCTGATGAGAGCTGAGGGCAGCCAGATCGTACGGCGCATTCTGTGCGTGTTTCCCCGCTATACGTCTTCGTTCGGCACGTTCGAGTACTCCTACCCCCTGACCGACGGTGTTCAGGCCTTCATGCCTCCGCAGGGACTGTTGCTGATCGCCGCCTACATGCCGGCGGAATGGCAGGTCCGCTTCATCGACGAGAACATCCGGACGGCGACGAGCGAAGACTTCGAATGGGCGGAAGCGGTGTTCGTCAGCGGGATGCACATCCAGCGTCAGCAGATGAACGATATCTGCCGACGGGCGCATGCCTTTGATCTGGCCGTGGCGATCGGCGGACCCTCGGTCTCGGCCTGCCCGGATTACTATCCGTCGTTCGATTATCTGCATGTCGGCGAGCTCGGTGACGCGACAGATGACCTGATCGCGCGGCTGGCGCGCGATCCTTCCCGTCCCGAGCGGCAGGTGATCCTGAAAACAGCCGACCGCCTCGACATGACGGAGTTTCCGATCCCGGCCTATGAACTGGCGGATATCCGTCGCTACTTTCTCGGCAGCATCCAGTATTCCAGCGGCTGCCCCTATCAATGCGAGTTTTGCGACATCCCGGGGCTCTACGGCCGCAATCCTCGCCTGAAAACCCCACAGCAGATCACGGCCGAACTGGACAAGCTGCTCGAGTGCGGGGTCTCGGGATCGGTCTACTTCGTCGATGACAATTTCATCGGCAACAGGAAGGCCGCGCTCGACCTCTTGCCCCACCTTGTCGAGTGGCAAAAGCGAACCGGCTATGCGATTCGATTGTCCTGCGAGGCGACGCTCAACATCGCCAAGCGACCGGAAATCCTCGAGAAGATGCGCGAGGCCTATTTCACCACGATCTTCTGCGGCATCGAGACGCCGGACCCGGTCGCGCTGAAGGCCATGCATAAGGATCACAACATGATGGTCCCCATCATGGAAGCGATCAAGACCTTGAACAAGTACGGGATGGAGGTTGTCTCGGGCATCATCCTGGGGCTCGACACCGACAAGCCCGAGACCGGGCAACATCTGCTCAACTTCATCGATGAATCGCAGATCCCGTTGCTCACGATCAACTTGCTTCAGGCGCTGCCCAAAACGCCGTTGTGGGACCGGCTTGAACGCGAGAACCGGCTGATCGAGGACGAGAGTCGCGAATCGAACGTGGATTTCTACCTGCCGTATGAGCAAGTAGTCTCTACCTGGCGCGAATGCATGGGAAGTGCCTATGAGCCTTCGAGGCTGATCGAGCGCTTCGAATACCAGATCCGCGTGACCTATCCGCATCGCATCCAGTTGGCCGCTACGCCTGAGCGAATGGCCTGGAGCAATGTCCGGCGCGGCCTTATCATGATGCGCAATATCGTCTGGCAGATCGGAGTGCTCGGCGATTACAAGCGTGTGTTCTGGAAATTCGCGTTCCGGCGCCTGATCCGCGGCGAGATCGAGCATTTTCTTGCCGTGATGCTGGTGGCGCATCACCTTATCCTCTACGCCCGCGCCGCCTCGGTCGGTCGCGCCAACGCGTCGAATTATTCATTGCGATTGCAGGGGGCGTCCGTCCCTGCCGAATAGCACCTCGCCAAGCGTCGAGGCCCGGCGCCAGCGACCCGGGCCGGGCCTTTGCGGCGCTCCGGTGAGCGCGGCATGACGGCGCCCGGGCCGCCGCTGCGATCGTTTCGGGACCTGCGGCAATTGACCCCGGCGCGGGTCGGGCTCGGTCGTGCCGGAGCAAGCCTGCCGACACAGGCGCTGCTTGAATTTACCCTCGATCACGCCCGCGCCCGCGATGCCGTCCATGCGAGCTTCGATGTTTCCGCCGTCGTCTCCGGCCTCGACGCGCTCGGCCTTGAGACGCTCGCGGTGTCGAGTCGCGCCATTGACCGCAAGGATTATCTGAGACGCCCCGATCTCGGACGCAAGCTCGACCCTGTATCACAGGCTTTGCTCGCCGGTCGTCACAGCCACGCTTGCGATTGTGCGATCGTCATCGGGGATGGTCTGTCGCCCTCGGCCGTCAATAGCCATGCGATCGAGCTGGTGCGGAGCCTGCTTCCGCGGCTGGCAGCGGCGGGGATCGGCGTCGGCCCCGCGGTGGTGGCGACCGCCGCGCGGGTCGCGTTGGGCGATGAGATCGGTGCGCTGGTCGCTGCGCGCATGATCGTGATGCTGATCGGCGAGAGGCCGGGCCTGTCGGCGCCGGGCAGCCTCGGGGCTTACCTGACTTTCGCACCAAAGCCGGGCCTGTCCGACGCCGAACGAAACTGCGTCTCCAACGTCCACGCCGCGGGTCTTCGCACCGACGAGGCGGCCTTCAAGATCGCGTGGCTGGTCCGCGAGGGCCTGGCGCGCCGGATCTCGGGGGTCGCGCTGAAGGATGAAAGCGCCGTTCAGGCACCACTGCATGTGACCGGCGACCGCTAGGGCGCTTGACAGATGCGAGATCGAACCGATTTCCCAACCCATGCGCGCCGATTTGGCTCTGCCGGCTGCCTTGCGAGATGTCGCATAGACCTGCTACACCTCGTCGCGGCAAATTTACTGCATGTTTTCAAGGGTTAGTGCTGAAACTGTCGTGGCCGATTCAGCCTCATTCGCGCCCGGGAACCCGGCTAAAGCGTCTCAAGCGAAGCATGCCCCCGGACTTGATCCGGGGGTAGATACCGGTTCGCGCCGAGAAAACGCGACAAAACAAAAACATAGAGCGCGATCGTGATCGCGCTCTAGACAGATTGAGCCGACGAGAGAATTGGACAGGGCATGCTCGAAAAAAACATCGTCGATCCCGAGGCCGGGAAACTGGAGCAGCGACCGGTCAGCATCGCCTTTGGGTTGGAGCGCATCGGGCTGATCGCCGTCCGTACGCCCGTCCTGTCCTGTCTCATTCTCCTCGCACTGATCATCGGCGCCCTCTTCGGCATCGACCGCATCAAGATCGATGACTCGCTGAGCCAGTTGTTCAGGTCCAATACCAAGGAATATCGGCAGTACGAGGAGGTCACCAAGCGCTTTCCTTCGACCGAGTACGATGTGCTGGTCGTCGTTGAGGGCAAGACGCTGCTCCAGCGCGCCAACCTTGAAAAACTTCGCGACCTGGTCACCGACCTGCAACTGGTCGAAGGGACGCGCGGCCTGATCTCGCTGTTTTCGGCGCGTCAGGCCCCGGCGCCGGGCAAGTTTCCGGCGGCGCTGTTTCCCTCCGAACTGCCGCAAGGCGCCGACTACGACAAGTTCATCGAGACCGTGAAGTCCAACGAGATTATTCGCGGCAAATTGCTCTCCGAGGATGGCACCCTGGCACTGATCGTGCTTTCGCTGGATCCCTCGATCGTCTCGAACAGCGGGCTGAACAAGACGATCACGGAAATTCGCAAGATCATGAATGACGATCTGGCGGACACCGGATTGTCGCGGGAGCTGTCCGGCGTGCCGGTGATGCAGCTCGAGATCCGCAACGCGGTCGAGCGCGACGGTCTGATCTACAACATCGCCGGCATTCTCGCCGGATGTCTGATCGCGATCGTGTTTTTCCGCAAAGTGTCGTTCATGATCGTCGCGGCGTTCCCGCCGTTGCTGGCGATCCTGCTGGCGCTGGGCGCGCTGGGTTGGGCCGGCTTCAGCCTCAACATGTTTCTCAACGTGATGACGCCGCTGATCATGGTCATCAGTTTCTCCGATTCCATGCAGCTGACATTCGCGGCACGCGACCGGCTGCTCGCCGGAGAGGACCGGTTCTCGGCGTTTCGAAACGCCGTTCTCGTGGTGGGGCCGGCCTGCGTGCTGACCCACGCCACCGCCGGAATTTCCTTCCTCGCCCTGCAGTTTTCGGATTCCGCCCTGATCCGGGCGTTCGGCGAGGCTGGCCTGGCCGCGACGATCATCGCGCTGCTCGCGGTGCTGTCGCTGGTGCCGGTATTCGGCGTTCTGCTGGTCCGCAACGAGCAGGTGTTCGCCGCCAAGTTCAAGACCGCCGATGCCGGCGTCAACGCGCTGCGCGCGTTCTGCTACTGGATTGCGGTGCGCATGGTCAGTCGCCCCGGCCTGTTCAGCCTCATCGCCGTGGTCTTTGTCGGTGGCCTGGCCGTCGTCTATGCCAATCTGGAGCCGCGCTATCGACTCGCCGATCAGGTGCCGGACAAGCAGCAGGCGGTGGCGGCAAGCGGACGTCTCGACGCCAAGCTGACCGGCGCCAATCCGATCGACGTCCTGATTGAACTCCCCAAGGGGGAGTCGCTGTATTCGCCGCAGACGCTGCAGACCATCGCCGACGTCCATTCGAGGGTCGAAAAGCAGGCCGGCGTCGGCAACGTCTGGTCATTGGAGACGCTGCGCCGCTGGCTCGCCGAAAAGGCCGGCAGTTCGGATGTCGCCACCCTGAAGGAATATGTCGACGTGATTCCCGAACATCTGGTCCGCCGCTTCATTTCCGCCGAGCACGACGCGGTCGTCGTTTCGGGAAGAGTGCCGGACCTTGATTCCAGCGAGATTCTGCCGGTGGTCGAGAAGCTTGACGCGTCCTTGGATGACGTCCGCAAAATGCATCCCGGCTATGAGATCGCCGTCACCGGCCTGTCGGCGATTGCGGCACGCAACAGCGCCAACATGATCGAAAAACTCAATCGCGGGCTTACGATCGAATTCGCCCTGGTGGCGATCTTCATCGGATTGGCGTTCCGCTCCCTGGTGGTGATGTTCGCATGCATCCTGCCCGGCATCTTCCCGGTGGTGCTGTCGGGCACGGTGCTGTGGCTGCTCGGAGAAGGTTTGCAGTTCGCAAGTGTCGTTGCGCTCACCGTGTCCTTCGGCCTCGGGCTGAGTGCCACGATCCACTTCCTGAACCGGCTGCGGCTGGAGACGACGCCCGGCATCGATCCCGCATTGGCGGTCGAGCGCGCGACGGTGCTGGTCGGTCCCGCCCTGATCCTCACCACCGTGGTGCTGGCGTGCGGTCTGGTGGTGACGGTGTTCTCCGACCTGCCGTCGCTGCGGCTGTTCGGCTGGCTGAGCGCTTTCGCAATGGTCGCGGCCCTGTTTGCGGACCTCTTCATCCTGCGGCCGACGGCGATGTTCCTGATTAATTTGTCGCAGCGGCTTTGGGGCGCGCGGGCGCACACAGGGCCTGTGAAACAGCCCGGGCGTGCACAAATTCCATAAAGCATGCCCCCGGACCAGGGTCCGGGGGCATGCTTTGCCGAAGATGATGCTGGCGTTATCCGCGCACCATGTTGATCGATACGCCCCGGATCTCGCCCTTGGAACTGATCGAGACCGATTGCTTGTTGCCGCGCGTCGTCAGGTTCAGGGTCGCGGCGAAACCCGCGGCCTCGACGAAGACTTCGATCTGGCCGCCGCCCGCCTTGCCTTGCAGGTTGCCGTTGAGGTTGCGGCTGGCTTCGCTCCAGGTGCCGGTGATGCGATCGCCCTGACTGGTCACGTTGCTGCTGAGATCGAATTTGTAACTGTCGCTGGCGCAGCGCAGCGTTTGCTGCAGGCCGCTGCCGCTGCCGTCGACCTTGTAACTGGCCCTGCAGCGAATGCGTTCGGTCGATCCGTCAGAGAGCGAAACGGTCCCGTTGCCTGACCATGAACCGTCAAAACCGGCAAACGGGCCCGTTTGGGCATTGCCGGCGGATACGGACAGCATGAAAGCGGCGCCGACGCCGGCAATCTTGATCGCCTGCAAAAACAAACAAGAATCAAACCGTTTCATATTGAGCATCCCATAAATCGAGCTTCCCATAAAAATGACCTTCGCAGCCAAAACCCGTCGCGCCGCATCGAAGTTTAGTGTCGCCGCCTTGGGTTAGGTTCAATGGAATTGTCAGACTTGATTTGATCGCAAAGAAAGCATTGTAAAGCCCCTCCTTGAACCTTTTACAATCGCAGTTCCGTTACCGGAAAAGTTGCGTCTCGAGAACCGCCGCAATCCATGCCGCCCGCCCCACCGTTTTTGCTGATGCGCGTTTTTCCGTCTCCTGTTGCCCGCAGGACACGAATCGAAAAACACCGCTGTTGAATTCAATTATCAATATCAATAAGTTACGGCTCCGCACAGGCGGGCTTCGCAGGCCGTGATGCAACCTGGCCATCGTCAATTTGGCCGCAATTGCAAGCGCCTTTGCGTCGTTCGATATCTCGCGTCCTCTTTGAGTCCCTCCGACATCGACAGGATTGGGGAAGCGGAATCAAGCCGCGCCGGCACATGTGAACGGCCGCGGAAATGCTAAGCAACACCCGGGACCGACATCCCGCCGTCAGAATGAAGGAAGACAATGGCTAGATTTCTAATGGTACTCTCGCTGCTGACCGTAACCGCCTCCAGCGCCGCCTTCGCAGAGGGCCAGCACAGCGGCACGGAGCAGGAGCAGAAAGCCTGCGCGCGCGACGTTACGCGATTCTGCCGCCCGCTGATGGATCGGGGCGATCTCGTCATTCTGTCTTGCCTTCAACAGAACCGTCCAAAGTTGAGCACAGCCTGCAACCAGGTGCTGGTCAGTCACGGACAATAAATTCGCCCGCCGGCCGCTGCTCGCGGTGATGGTGCGCCAGCGTGGCGCGTGCACTGGACCATGTCGCCAAAAAGCGACAGTTTGCGTTGGTTTAGCCGCCGGATATCCCCTATATGGGGTTCGCGACCCATGCCGCTTGCCGGTGTTTCCGGCAGTGCCGGCGTGTGGGAAAATCATGTCCCAGAGTCACATGTCCCAGAGTCACATGTCCCAGAGTTGATGGTGCCAGTCCCTGATGACCACTGCGAGCGAACTACGATCTGGCAAAACCCATCGTGACGAGAATTTTCCGGTCGCGTCGTGGATCATTCATCCGCGCCACCGGCCCCTGATCCTGGCGTTCTATAATTTCGTCAGAACCGCCGACGACATCGCCGATCATGCATCGCTCCCCGCGCAGGACAAACTGGCCTATCTCGATGTGCTGGAAGCCGAATTGCTCGGCCAGGGTGACAGTCAGCCTGAAGCCGTCAATCTGCGCCGCGCGCTGGCGCAGCGTTCGATGCCGCCGCGACATGCTCTCGACGTCCTGACCGCCTTCCGCATGGATGTCACCAAGCTGCGCTACGAGAATTGGGATGAAGTGATTCACTACTGCCGATATTCGGCAATGCCGGTGGGGCGATTCATGCTCGACGTCCACGGCGAAAGCACGTCGACCTGGGCCGCCTCGGACGCGCTTTGCGCCGGCTTGCAAATCAACAATCATCTCCAGGACTGCGCAAAGGATTATCACAACCTCAATCGCGTTTATCTTCCGCGCGATGCGCTGGCAGCGGCGGGCGCTTCCGTGGAGGCGCTCGGAGCGGAGCGGGCGTCGGCGCCGCTGCTGCAATGCCTGCACTCTCTCGCGGCGCGAACCGCCGACCTTCTCGATCAAAGCAAATCGCTCAGCGCCGAAGTGAAGGATTTTCGTCTCGGGCTCGAAATTGCCGTGATTCAGACCTTTGCCGACAAGATCGTCGGCCTTTTGCAAGTCCGCGATCCCTTGAGTGAAACCGTCCATTTGAGCCCGATGCAGTTGCTCGCCTATAGCGTCGGCGGCGTTGCCACCGAGATGGCGCGCCGTGCCGTGGGGCGGCGGCCGGTGTCGAATCCGGCTCCCCGCGCATGAATCAGCAGACGACGAGCGCGGCAAAGCCGCAAAGCGAGGCTCAGGGCATCGCAGTGGGCAGCTCGTTCTATGCGGCTATGCGCATTCTGCCGCGCGAGCAGCGCGAAGCGATGTTTCAGATCTACAGTTTCTGCCGCCAGGTCGATGACATCGCGGATTCCGACGGACCGCG
>WNFI01572750.1_pt1 | contig 18993 bp, 12 predicted proteins | sample 5400471 | NCBI WGS metagenome assembly WNFI01 (sample SAMN13153348, study PRJNA577476) | soil metagenome | isolation source: 100 cm saprolite on Douglas fir-dominated hillslope | place: USA:California | collected 2013-09-17 | reverse complement strand
GAAGCAAAGCCATAGCCGGTGGTGTCGGACCACGGCCCGAGGTGCGAGAAGCGCATGCCGTAATCCAGGGTGAAGCGGCGCGATATTTTCCAGGAGTCCGTCGCGTAGAACTCCGCCGCGATGTAGCGGAAAGCGGGAACTACGTCGAAATTCAATTCCGAGTACTGTGTCGTCTGGCCGAGGAGCATGTCGGCGTACGCGTTGCCTGTGCCGTTCGAGCCCCAGTTGCTAAACACAGCCACACCGTTGACACCTCCATTGCCGGGCTGCTCGTTCCAGGCGCGCTCCCAGTAGAAGCCGAATTTCGTGGTGTGAGTTTTCCAGACCTTAACCAGGTTGTCCGCCACGGACGGCAGAGTCTTCTTGGCATAGACGGTTCCGTTGAGCTCAAATCCGGTGTTGAGCATGTTGGATATGCCGTCACCCCAACCGGTCATCTGGGGGAAGATCAGATTTTGCTGATTTGGGTGGCTGAAGAGCATGTTGTAGTTGATACCGAGCGACCCGCGCTCCACTTTGGTCGGATCACTGAAACTGTTCGGGAGGTTCAAATACGTGTAGCTGAAAATTACTTCGTTGGTGAGCGTGGGGCTGAAGACCTTAGTCAGATTCGCGGTAACAACATCGGATTGACTCTTCTCAGCAATTGGCGTGGGGTAGGGGGTTGTCGGGGCAGCCCAACTGTTAGTGCCCCCAGGGCCCCAGAGAACATCGAGGCTATTTAAGGCGCTATCGTTCTGGTGGTTATAAGTCACGTACAGCTTCGTTGATTGGCTGATGTTATAATCGATGCGCCCTCGGAATTGCAACATGTTGGAGTATCGCGTCATGCCGTTGGCGTAATTAAAGCCGCCAAGTTTGGTTGGATCTTCATTCGGCAGCGGGTATACATTCGTTAAAATCGAACCGTTCGGGTCGGAAGCACCCGGCTTGATCACTCCGGTGGCCACGTTCGTTGTGGTCCCGTCTGGGAATGTGTACACCATGGTTTGGTAGTTGGGGTTGCCGTTCCCGGGTATCCCGGTAACCGCATATCCATTGAGGCCACTCATATAGCAATTTTCAGTGTGCTGGACAGCGCTGTACTTCAGTGTTTTCGCATCCTGGGAAGTCGTGTAGTAGGGACAACCGTTACCGTTTGCCGGATTCGCCGCCAAATCGTTGAAAATACCCTTACGCATGTCGAGCGTCGGAACCACGGCGTGGTACACACCGTTGTCCACGTTCTGCTTGTAGTACTCGGTTCCGAAGAAAAAGAAGAGCTTGTCGTGATTGCGGTTAAAGTTCGAGTGCGGCAGGATAACCGGACCACCGATTTGGAATCCCGGATAGAAGTACTTTGTTTCGGGACGCGAATTGTGTGAGTCAATATTTTGCGGGTCGTTCGCGTTCAAAGTATAGTATCTGAGGTAGGTATAAGCCTCGCCGTGGAACTGCTGGCCGCCTGACTTTCCGATGGCGCTGATGACCACCGGCCCCTTGGCCTCGTCAGCACCAAAGTTCGAGGTCATCACTTTGAGCTCCGCCGTCATGTCGGCGTTGGTGTTCATGGCTTGGCCGCAGTTGCATCCTGGGTCGATGATATGAGCGCCGTCTGAAGTGATGTCGAGGGCGGCGGTGCGGGTTCCGTTCGCCGAGAAACTGCCAACCGGACCCGTGTCGGTACGTTCATCCTGGGCTGCGTACGAAGACACGTTCATCACACCGCTCGTCATTGCCATGCCCGGCATGATCTTTACAAACTCCGCAGCGTTCTGGCCCACGATAGCGACGTTCTGCAGGATGTGTTGGTTGATGAGGGTCGATTTCTCGCCAGAGTCTGTCGGAGTAATCTGGGTGTCGGCGGCTTCGACAACCACGGTCTCCGACTTCGCGCCAGGTTTGAGTTTTATTCCCGACACACTCCGCTTGTCGTCAGAGTTCAGTACAATCGATTTTGCTTCCCAAGTGCTAAAACCGTCTTTCTCCACGATTACCGAGTAAGTGCCAGGCGGGACGGCAGCGAAGGTGAAATAGCCTTCGCCATTGCTCGTAGTCGCGCGCAAGTCACCGCTCGCTTCATTCTTCAGGCTAACGGTCGCATTGGCAACGACTGCGCCTGATGCGTCAAAAACAGTTCCGGTCAGGGTTGCGCTAGTTGTTTGCGCCAGCGCCGGCGGCTGAATCGGCAAAACAAGAGCTGCAAGGACCACGGCCAAAAGCACGACTGCTACGACTCGGACTTCACGAAGAAAATCGATACTGCACATAGAGCGCCACACGGTAGGAGTCATCGCTGAAACACCCCCTTTTATTTGAAACTGAGAACCACCACAGGTCCCCTAATACGCAGTAAACGCTCTCTGGGGAGACCAATCGTGGCGAGTTCATAGAGGTGCTAGAACTTTGCGATTCATGGATTTCGAGCGTGTTGTAAAGACCACCAACTGGCAATTGCAGGGGTGCTCTAGGGCCAGTTTGCCTGCTCCGTCTTGAGGCGAGTGTACTCGGCATTTTCGCGCCGCATATCTTTGATACGTCCGAGAGCACGATATTCGTTGACAATCTGCAACCGGATTGCCGGACTTACCGGATCGAGGCGCTTCGCCGCCAATAGGGCTGCCAGAGCACCCTCGTTGTCGCCCTGGGTCCGGAGCGTCTTCGCAAGCGCCAACTGTGCTCCTACAGAATCAGGACTTAGCGCCACTGCCTCGCGAGCCAATTTCAGCGCCTCGTCCAGCTTGCCATCAAGAACATAGCGCAGAGTCAGTTGAGCTCGGGCGGGCACATTATCGGGAGTGACACTCAGCTCCTGCAGAAACTCTGGCGCGCACCGTTCGGGATCCCGGGCCGCCAAGTATGTGCCATAAAAATAATGTACGTTGGGGAACTTCGGGTACTTTGAGACCAGGGCTTTGAAGTCAGATTCAGCTTTGTCAGGCGGCTGGGTCGCCAGATCCCAGAAAGCCTTGCCGGCCATCGCTACGACGTCCCGCTGGTTCGCCGGCACATCCGAAGGCAGGATTGGCATACGTAGTGATGGCAAACCGGCGGCAAGCATCATTTCGGGGTTACTGTGAACCTTTCGTGCAATACGCATGAGAATTTCCTGGGCAACCTCGAAAGCGCCCTGCTGATTCAACAGCAAGGACAGATGGTAGTCGGCCATATCCAGCAACGGGCCTCCGCCCTGTGTTACCGGCACCATCATGTGGGCTTTTCTCAGATGCTCGAATGCAGCGTCGTATTGCTTAGTACGAAATTCGCACAACCCAAGCAGCGCCCAGCCCGGTGCGGCTGAGGCATCCAGTTCCATCATCCTAGTTAGCGCATCGCGGCACTCCGCGTATCGGTCACGCTCGTATTCGATCATCCCGAGCGCCCACCACCCTTGGGCCCAGTCAGGACGCAGCTTGACAGCGCGACCGTATAGTTGCACGGCCTCTTCCGGATGATCCGCCTCGTAGGCCTGCCGCGCCCTAGTGGAAAGCTCTTCAAATGTCTGAGGCGCGCTCTGCCCTGTGGCTGTCGTCATTAGCAGAATGACGCTTATCCATCGGTTCATTTTTGCAAACTCCGCCCCCGCGCCTGATCCTTTGCCTGAATCGCGGCATCCATCGCTTCGGCGATCTTCTTCTCTCGTCGGGCTTCCGCCATACGTCCCAGACGAAAGTAAATCGTTGAGAGGCTGCGATGCGCCTCCGTGTATTCCGGCGCATCTTTGACTAGAGCCTCCAAAAGCGCCGCTGCGCGCCGGTCACCTCCTTGGTCTGAGCGCATCAAAGCGAACTGATAGCGGACCCGGATATCTTTCGGTTGCAACAGCATGGCCTGTTCCAGCCGGGAGTGTGATTCCTGGAGTTTACCCTCCTGCCGGAGTAGCGTCCCCAGCCATAGAAGCGAGTCAAAGGCAGTCGGATCCAGAGTCAACGCTTTGCGGAACGCCGCCTCGGCGCCATCCAGGTCGGCCGCGAGAAATGCCAACCTCCCGCGCAGACTGTACGCCTCCGGCAAATTTGGATTCAGCGCGAGAGCCCGGTCCACCTCCTCGATAGCACCTTTCTTGTCGTTCGCTTTCATGCGGGTGAAAGCCATTAGCATGTAGGCCTCGGCGGTATCGCCATTCCGCAAGATGCGCTCGATCATGAGCGCTCCGCGCTCGTCCTGTCCCTGGTGCAGCAACGCGGTAGCGAGCAGGTAAGCCAGCGTGATGTCGTTAGGATCTGTGTCGGCCAGCGGATCTAGCAGCGCCACCACATGCCCATCTTCGCCCTGGCGAAGGTAGCATTCCGAGAGCAGCAGCGTGAGCCGCCGCCGCTCGGGTGCGTCGACCGGCTGAATTGCGTAAACCGCTTCGAACTCTTTGACGGCCTGTTTGATCTCGCCCGTTTTGTAATAAGCCAGTGCGAGGTTGAAGCGGATCCCGTAATTGGTTGGTTGTGCCGCTAGGGCCTGCGTGTATTCCTGAACGGCTTCGGTGTAGCGGCCCTCGTGAGCCAACGCCGCACCCAGATTGGAGCGAACCGCAGCCGCTTCCGGATGGGCTCTCAAATAGACCTGATACTCGGTAATTGCCTCGGCGTAGTGTCCCGACTGGTGTAGCTCGACGGCCCGGCTCAATGCCTGCTGCCCGGATTCATCCTGGGCCTGCGCGAAGCACCCCCAAAGCAAGCACGCCAACATCCACCAACGCGGCACTCTTGTAGCTCCCAAGGCAGTATAACCGGAGCGTAGCCCGATGCGCTTCATTTGACTCTACCGCTTCCCCTGCGCCTCCGCGTAGTATGCTAGGAGCTGGCGGCTAGCACGGACTCCCGCGGCGTTTCCTTCACGATCTGGACCAACCGCGATTGGGCACTACGCCCACGCCTTCCCGAATTGTCAGCAGTTGATTGGGCGACATACTTTTGTAGCTTTCATGCAGGCCGCTCGGCCAGAATATCTCAAGGTCAGCTGAGACCGATGTCCCCAACCCGAAGTGCAACCGGGGATCGTTACAGGAGAAGAAGCTAGACTGACTGAGTACGGCTTGCGCTTGGGTCTTCCCGCCATAATGCGCTAAGACGCGAGCTCCGATTGCACTGCGATTGGATCTTGCGCCTTCGAGCTTAACTTTAATCCAGTTGGCCTTCCCGGTGAGGTCGTTTCTCAAAAGCGACGGCGGTTCGTTAAGGTTGACGACGACGATGTCAATGTCGCCATCATTATCGAAATCTCCAAAGGCGCAGCCGCGACTGCAATGCGCAGCTGCCACGCCCGATCCTGCTTCGTCAAGTAACTCCTCAAATATACCTTGCCCCAAGTTTCGGAAGACCGCCCGCGGAGTCTTGTTGGGATATTGTGGGAGCTTTTTTTCAATCTTGGGGTCCACATGACCTGTGGTCATAAACAGGTCTGGATAGCCGTCGTTATCCAGATCCACAATCCCCGCGCCCCAACACACGTAACGAGTCTCGACGCCGAGGCGCGAGGATGATGTGGCGTCCTGAAAGTAAGCTCTTCCATCGTTGTGATAAAGAATGTTCCTATCGTCGGCGAAGTGGGTCTTAAAAAGATCGAGGTGCCCGTCCAGATCGTAATCTCCCACTCCGACACCCATGCCCGCCTGAGCCATGCCGTCATCGTTCAACGCAACGCCCCGCAGGACTCCCTCTTCGCTAAAGGTTCCATCGTGGTTGTTCATGAAAAGGAGGCTCGGAGTGGCATCACAAGCGACGTAAATGTCCGGCCAACCATCTTCATCGAAATCGGCCGCTACAACCGTCAGGCCGTAACTCGAAGTCGCGTGTGCGATGCCCGCGCGCTCGCTCACATCAGTGAAAGTCCCGTCGCCATTGTTTCGATAGAGCCAATGCCTGCCGGTGGGCAGCCCGCGCGGCCCACACGCAACGGGAATTCCTAGCCAAATACAGCTGTTGTTTTGCCCAGGAACCGGCGCCTGCTCAAAGGAAAACCGCACGTAGTTGGAGACGAAGAGGTCGAGGTTCCCGTCGCGATCGTAGTCCACAAAGCTGCAACCGGCGCCCCAGCGCTGCTCCTGGCTCCAAAGCCCAGCCTGCTTGGTGAAATCCGTGAACGTGCCATCGCCGTTATTGCGGTAGAGAATATTTTGCCCGAAGCAGGTGCAGAAGATGTCGTCAAAGCCGTCATTGTTATAGTCACCCACGCAAACACCACAAGCCCAACCAACCGAGTGCAGTCCCGCTTTTTTTGTAACGTCCGTGAAAGTGCCATCACGATTGTTTTTGTAAAGACGATTGGTGGCACCCTCGGGCGTGCCCTCAAGACGCGTGCCCGACAAAATGAAAATGTCCATCCACCCGTCGTTGTCGTAGTCGATGAACGCGCAGCCACAACCAGTCGTTTCGACAATGTACTTTATTTGCTCCACTCCGCCATAGATGACTGGTGCGTGCAGACCTGCATCCAGCGCAACATCCACAAGTCGAGCATGGAAAGGGCGGCCGGAAGGCGCAGTTCTCGGCAATGGCTTAGCTCTGTGCGTGGAAAGCCCCTGAGCCAGGAGCCGCTGACTGCCGAGGGAAAACGCAGCCCCCATCCCCAACTGCGCAAACCTGCGGCGAGTAATCGTCATTGTCGGACGTTCTCCAAGTCCGTTAGTTGACCTGAACTGTGAGTTTCTCTTCCGCCTTGGAGCTGCCTTGAGTCACGCCGATGTGGATCTCGTAGGCACCTGGGGTGAATTTATCCGCAGGCAAGTTTGCGATGTAAGGAATTCGTCCGTCCTGTTGCATGTCTGGCAGCGGCGCTTCTGCCGCACCTAGATATTGCCCTTCCTTGTAGAAGGACATCGTGAGCTTGGGAGCATCCTTCACGGCGCGATCCGGATACACAGCAAAGTAGAAAGGCAGAACATTTCCGGGACCGCCCTTGAGCGTGCGAGAAAGAGTGGGCACGACCTTGCCACCGGGGAAATAGAATGCATCCAGGATCTGATTGCTGTCTTTCAGGGCGTCAGTCCGACGTATTACGACCACCTCACTCATGGACAGCTTGCCGGAGGGTTGTGGGACCGTGACGGTGCTCTTGATTACTCCGATCTTGCTGCCGTTTCTGTCCATTAGGGCTGCTTGCAGGGCATATTCTCCAGGAAGCAGTTCCGTTCGGAACGTTTGAACCAGGCTTCCCGCCTTGTATGAATCCACCTTGTCGAGAGCGACTTGTACGGCAAAGTCTTTGCTGAATTTCTCAACGATTTCTCCATTGGAATTCTTCAAGACGGCAAGCAGCGCTGCATTGACCGCGCTATTTTTTTGATCTGGCTGTGGCATGAAAGTCAGTCCCCCGAGCGGCGCCTCCAACGTCACCATGTACTCGACTTTCTGTCCACGATCATTGAACCGCTCTGCCGCGGCCTGAAAGGCTACATCAAGAGGAGGCGATGCGGCATTCAAGGCGTTCAGTAGCGGCATCTCATAGGCGAACAACGGTTGCCCACCCTTGAGCTGTGGCAAGGCGAAATATCCACTGCGGGTGTGAACTACGATATCAGGCCGGTCTACGCGGACAGAGATTCTGCGGAATTTGCCGTCGTACACAGCTATATGAGGAGCGTAGGCGGCCTCGTAGTAGGTGCGCACTTCATCCATGGCAACTCTGAGCGGTGCCCTGTAGTCGTTCGTCTCAGCGATGGCCGTGCCGCCAGTCTGCTGGGCCAGGTCGCGGAGCCAGAGCAGCGGATTGGCGCGCAGTGCGCCTTCTGCCGTTTCCGCGGCACGGGCCTGCCCGGTCGATACCTCTCCGACCCCTCCTCTCATCTGCTGCGATCGGATCTCCCCGGCAGCGCCGCTGAGCCAGTCTCGGCCATTGCTGCCCTGGCTCCAGGTCACTAACCCTTTGGGGTCGACCGTGTAGAAGCTGACATTTGCGCGATTCGCCATGCTGATCAGGTTGCTGTATTGCTCCTTGACAGTCTCCGAGATGAACAGCCAGGGATTGAAATACAAGATCACTTTGCGGCCCGGCAGCTCTGACTGCGCACGCACCAAGGCCGTCAATGCATCTATCGTCGCCCGAACGTTGTACTCCCGGTCAGCAGTATCCGCAGCTTGAAGCATGTCGTACTGGATTTTCGCCATTCTCCAATTGACAGAGTTCTGAATCTGGGACGCGCTCGGGCCGCCTGTCGAATTGCTTCCGGAGGCTCCTTGCAACTGTGGCTCGCCCTGGGATAGGATTTGCTTCAACTCGGCTTTCACCTCGGCTGAATTATTCGAGTATTGGGTAAAGGACCACATTGACGCCCTATCGACACTCTTCAGTAGCGCGGAGTGATCGGCGGTGAAAGGCTGAATGATATGCAGCTTCTGATCGATGGTCAGGATCGAGAAATACAGGTTCTGCTCCGGCGTCATGTCGAGAATGTCCTTAAGTGCCTGGCGGAAGAACCGCTTTTCCTCTTGGTCTAGACCCTCGAAGACGAGTGTAACCAGGCGGACCTCCCGCATCGGGTCCAATGAGAGTGACCCGCTTTCCGCGGATGATTTGGGCGCGCTTAATGACTCGGCAGTCTTCCCCTCCACTACACGGAAAGATGTCAGGTTCTGCTCGACGCCATCCTCAGAAACATGGATTTCCTCTGGTCGAATATCGCGGATCGTTCTGCCTTTCTTGTCGCGGAAGACCATGTCGAGTACCACCTCTTGCGCAGTCGAACGAACAGTAGGGGGGGTAGCCTGCCCCGATGTGTCTTGCCGGGATTGCCCCTGGGCCGCCAAGCTCGATGCACTCAGCAGAAATGCCATGAGAAGAACGAAATGCCCTTTCATGATTTAGACCTCCCGCCGGAACGTTGCTGGACAGTTGCAGGAACAATGTAATACAGCGCGAACGATCTTTCTAGCGTTCCCTGGGAATTTTCACGTCGTACAAGTAATCTCCGGGAATGTTCAGCCCACGGCGATACTCATTGCCCGATGGCAGTCACCTGATACGGTCTTGAAGTAGGCCACCGATTGTTAGATGTTAGAGAGGTCCAGTTCCGCACAATTCCACAACGGAGGCCGCACACTCTTCGAAATGAAGGTCGGGAATCAGGAAATAGTTCTTGCTCTCATTTTTGCGATTTGTCGGATCGCGCCGTGCAGGACGCCACTCATCTTAGGTGCTGGGGATCCGTGCCTGACGGCAGACGGGCACACTCCCTTGGGCGATGCCCCTGCCGATACGGGCTTTCTTGCGGTAGGCGAGTCACCTTTGGTTCTCGTGCGTCCGCATTGCGAAGCTTCGGGATGCCGCAGCGAAATCCCCGAGCCTCTGCCAGTCCGCAACCAAACGACTAATAACAAGCAAGCACAGGATACGAATCCCGAATCATTCGAGAAGTTGGCGGAGCGCGCGCAGGCGGCAATGGACTCCGAGCGTGTCCCGGAAGCCATCCGGCTATATGACCGCGCCACTAAGCTTCGGCCTGACTGGCCGGAAGGCTGGTGGCACCTCGGAACGCTCTTATTCGATGCAGGGCGCTTCAGGGAAGCGCGCGACGCCTTCACGCACTTCGCGGCGGTCGAACGGAAACAGCCGGGTCCTGGGTTTGCCATGCTCGGTCTGAGCGAATTTCAACTAAAGCGTTACACCAGAGCACTTCCGGCGTTGGAACGCGGCAGAAAGCTCGGCTTAGGGACCAATCCGGATTTCGTTCGCGGTGTGCTGCTTCACGATGGCATCCTGAACGCTCTGCTGGGCAAACCAGAAATCGCACTCCAGCGCTTGACCTTGGCCGCCAACCAGATCGCTGCCGCGCACCCGGAGGCTCCCAAGGATACGGTCTTGGCGGATTTGAATCTGCTGGACGCTTTCGGAATCGCCGCGCTACGCATCCCGAAGCTCCCTTCCGATCTCGTAGTCTTCCAAATCCCTGCGGTTCGCCTGGCTGGCCGCGCGCAGGCATTGATCGCCTTACAGGATCGCGTGGCTGCCGAAACGGAGTTCAAACAGATGTTGGCCCTCTACGCCTCCGAACCCGGTGTGCACTACATGTATGGTGTGTTCTTGCTAAAGGAGCATCCCCCACTAGCCACTGACGAATTTCGTCGTGAAATCGAAGTCTCTCCCTCTCACGACGCGGCGCGGATTCAACTCGCTCTGGAATTTCTCCGCACCGCCGATTACGAACAGGGTCTGAAGTATGCCGGAGAGGCGGTCGCGTTGGCGCCTGAGAACTTCGTCGCGCATGTGGCATGCGGCCGGCTATGGCTGGCACTCGGAAAAGCTGATCGCGCGCTGCAAGAGCTGCGAACGGCAGTTAAGTTGGCTCCCGGCAGCCCTGAAGCGCACTTTGCGCTTTCCCAAGCTTTGTCTGAGTCAGGGCGCAGCGGCGAGGCCGCGCGCGAGCGAGCAGAGTTCGAGCGCCTGAAAGCATTGCCCGAGACGGTGGAGTGATAGCAGGAAAATTCGAGACACGCCATGCTAAACTGAGCTTCAACGATGATTCGATTCTTCCTTTCTATAGCCCTCTCTATTGCGGCGCTCGTTGCTCTCGCGGTAACGGTCGTGATTGGAGCACAAGCAGACAAGAACAGCAGCATCCGTTTTGAAGACATCACCGGCCGGTCAGGTGCGGACTTCGTGACGGACAGCAGTCCAACTCCGAACAAAAACCAGCCGGAGACGATGATCTCGGGCATTGGTCTAATCGATTACGACAACGACGGATATCTGGATATCTTCGTAATTAACGGGGCGGCGATTCCGTCCCTCAAGAAAGAATCCCCGAAATACTACAACCGCCTTTTCCACAACAACCATGAGGGCACGTTCACGGACGTCACGGAGAGAGCCGGACTGGTGGGCGATGGCTACGACATGGGCGTCGCCATCGGAGACTTCGATAACGACGGTTGGCAAGATATTTACGTGGCCAGCGTTACCAAGAATCATCTGTATCGAAATAATGGGGACGGCACGTTCACAGACGTCACGGACAAGGCTGGGGTCGGCACACCAACTTATAAAGATCGGAAGATGTGGAGCGCGGCTGCCGGCTGGCTGGACTACAATAATGATGGCAAGCTGGATCTGTTCGTGTCGAATTACTGTCGCTGGGAAGTCAACAAGGATCCTGTGTGTCTAAGCGGAGGGCGGCTGCGAGCTTACTGCCACCCTAAGTTTTACGAGCCGCTCCCGTCCACCTTGTACCGCAATAACGGCGACGGCACATTCACTGACGTTTCTGACGAGACTGGCATCTCCAAGAGGTTAGGTAAGGATGTCGGCGTGGCTTATTCCGAAAACGGCAAGGCTGTCTCGGGGATGGGAGCCGAGTTTCGCGATCTGGACAACGACGGCCTGCCGGACATCTGGCATACGGCGACCGAACTGGAGACCTTTCCCCTGTTCCGTAATCGCGGCAACGGCATCTTTATCGATGTCACAGGCCGGAGTGGGCTCGCCCGGCCTACCTTGGAAATGTCTGGCTGGTCCAACGGGGTCGCCGACTTTGACAACGATGGCCTGAAGGACCTGTTTGTTGCCCGAGGCAACGTTCTTGACAACGTCTCTGAATTCTCCAATCGGACCTACGCCGAGCCTAACTCGATCTTCCGCAACCTGGGCAAAATGACGTTCGAGGATGTGACGGCACAAGCAGGTCGCGATATGCAGCTCGCCGAACCATATCGCGGCGCGGTTATCGGCGATCTGTTCAACGACGGACACATGGACATCGTTGTTACAGTCTTGAATGGAAAAGCAAGGATTCTCCGTAATGTGACATCGAACGCCAATAACTGGGTAACCTTTCAATTGCTGGGCACCAAGAACAACCGGATGGCAATCGGAGCGCAACTCAAGGTGACCACCGAGGGCGGTGCCAGCCAGTACGATATCGTCTCGACAAGCGCAGGCTTCGGAGCGTCACGGGACCCGCGCCCGCACTTCGGTCTGGGCCTATTCAAGACCGTGAAACAGCTCGAAGTGCGCTGGCCTAGCGGCACGCGCCAAGTGCTGAGAGATGTGCCCGCCAATGAGGTGCATCGCATCGTGGAGCCATAACGCTGACACAGCTACAGCCCGAGACAGCCGACTAGCAACAAATTATCGTTCTTCAACACCCTTGAACTAGGACCACGGCAAAAGAGGGTCGTTGGACTTTAACGCAGCAGACTCAGTATCCCGCGTCAATCACCATCGATTTGCGTTTTCGACTACCGCGGTCGGAATGTTTGACTGTTTTTCTTCCAACGATGAGTTGGGCCGACAGCGCTCTCTTCCTTTTTGGACTCCCAAGTAGGCGCAAATTGCGGACAAGATAGGCTTCGGGTCCGAACTGCCGAAATCGACTTCGGCGTCAGTTGTACCGAATGTACCAAAAATGACAATCGAACAAGCAGAGCAGGCTGTAGCGTAAGTGATTGCAATATGAGAAATTAGGGAGAGAGCGCCCGTAGCTCAGTTGGATAGAGCGTCTGCCTTCTAAGCAGAGGGTCGGGAGTTCGAGTCTCCCCGGGCGCGCCATCCCTCGTTGGTCCGGCCCGGACACATGGGTTACAGAACGTACAGGCTACATAGGTAACACTTTTGGGCCGAACGGATTTCCCAGCGGTTCGAGCACTCGATCTCCAGATCATGGCGAATGAGCATGTACAGAGCCTGCCACAGTAAATCCTTCTTGAGACCAAAACGGAACAATTGCTGATGCCAAATATCCTCCACTGTTGAGTGCGAGGCTAGACTTGTGCACCATCTCCTGTCTCAGTAGAATGTCCCGTCTTCGCTTCCCGCACCTTTTCTTTCACTTTTGAGTCGCACCGGAGTCATACCGAATGGGGCAGCACTACGACGTTATCGTCATCGGCGGCGGTCACAACGGCCTAGTCAACGCCGCTTATCTTGCCAAAGCCGGGAAGAAGGTCGTCGTGCTGGAACGCCGCCACGTCCTCGGCGGTGCCGCTGTAAGAAAGTCGTCGTCCTCGAACGCCGCCACGTACTCGGCGGCGCCGCCGTCACGGAAGAAATCGTCCCCGGCTTTCTTTTTTCCGAATGTTCTTACGTTGTTTCGTTGCTCCGCCCGGAAATCATCCGCGAGCTCGATCTCCCGCGCCACGGCCTGGAAATTCTTCCGCTCGACGGCACCTTCTCCCCCATGCCCAGCGGCGACTATCTCTGGCGCGTCAACGACCACGCCAAGTCCATCCGCGACATTCGCCGCCACTCCCGTCTCGACGCCGAAGCCTACGACGAATTCTCGAAGATGATGACGCCCATGTGCCGCTTCGTTAAACCACTGCTCTCGATGATTCCGCCCGACCCCACCACGCTCAATCCCAAAGATCTCAAGCGGTTGCACTTTCTCATGCAGCGTTTCCGCGAACTCGCTTCCGACGAGCGCTACACCCTCGTGCAACTCATGACCATGAGCTCCGCCGATTTTCTCGACCAGTGGTTCGAAACCGATGTCCTCAAAGCCACCATGTCCGCTTCCGGTATCATCGGTACATTCCTCGGCATTCGTTCGCCCGGCACCGCCTACGTTCTCCTCCACCACTACATGGGCGAAATCGACGGCGCGTTCCGTTCCTGGGGATTCAGCCGCGGCGGTACGGGCGCCATCTCGAACGCCATCGCCGATGCTGCCCGTGAAGCTGGCGTCGAAATTCGCACCAAAGCTCCTGTCGTCAAAATTCTGGTCAAGAACGGCCGCGCTTGCGGCGTCGCTCTTCAGGATGGTGAAGAACTCTCCGCCAACGTCGTCTCTTCCAGCGTCGACCCGCACCTCACTTTCGAAAAGTTTCTCGATCCCAGCGAACTCCCTGCCGATTTTCTCGAAGGCGTCCGCCGCTACAAATTTCGCGGCTCTTCCGGCAAAGTCAATCTGGCGCTCGACGCGCTTCCCAATTTCAAATGTCTCCCCGGCCCGGGCGCGCATCTTCGCGGCGCAGTCTCCATTTCCCCGAGCATGGAATACATGGAGCGTGCCTACGACGATGCCAAGTACGGAAGTTTTTCTCCCAGGCCCTACATCGCCATGGTCATTCCCAGCCTCACCGATCCCAGCGTCGCGCCTCCCGGCAAACACGTGCTCTCCTGCTTCGTTCAATACGCGCCTTACAAACTCGCCGAAGGAACCTGGGACGATCAAAAAGACGCTTTCGGTGAAAACGTCATCAACACCATCGCCGAGTACGCGCCCAACATCAAAGACATCATCATCGGCCGCCAGATCCTCACTCCGCTCGACCTCGAGCGCGAATTCGGCCTCACGCAAGGGAATATTTTCCAAGGCGAACTCTCCCTCGAGCAGCTATTTTTTCTCCGTCCCGTCGCTGGGTGGGCCTATTACCGCACTCCCATACACAGCCTTTATATGTGCGGCTCCGCCACGCATCCCGGCGGCGGCATCATGGGCGCCAACGGCCGCATCGCCAGCCAGGTCATCTTGAGAGAATGGAAAGGCGGTTCTTCGCGCTCGATGGTGACCGCTGCAAAGGCGGCCAACTGACCATGCCTCTTGGACAGCGCGTGGTTCTCATCGGCGGCGGGCACAACGCTCTCATCACTGCTTTCTATCTCGCGAAAGGTGGCTTCAAGCCCCTCGTCCTCGAACGCCGCGAAATGGTCGGCGGCGGCGCCGTTACCGAAGAGTTTCATCCCGGCTTCAAAGCCTCGACCCTCGCCCATACCCTCGGCCCGCTTCGCGCAGAGATCGCGCGCGAAATGCAAATCGAAAAGTTCGGTTGCGAAATACTCTATCCCGGCCCGCGCGTCTTCGCGCCCGCGCCCGATGGCAACGCACTTCTTTTCTGGAACGACAACGCCAAAACAGCCCGAGGCATCGCCAGTATTTCCGCCAAGGATTCCGCCAAGTACCTTGAATTTGCAGACGCTCTCGATCATCTCACTGGCGTCCTCGACCAGCTTGTTTCCATCACGCCGCCGTCCATCGACAAGCCCACTCCCGAAGATCTCTGGAATCTCTTAAAGACCGGCCGCAATGTGCGTATGCTCCGCAAGAAGGGTATCTTCGACCTTCTCCGCTGGGGCCCCATGGCCGTGGCAGATTTCGTTGCGGAGTTTTTCGAAACCGAGCTTATCCGTGCCGTCATCGCGGCGCGTGGTATTTTCGGCACGGCTCTCGGCCCGTGGTCCGCGGGTTCCACCGCGGTCCTTCTCATGCGCGCCGCTTCGGATACCCATCCCGTCGGCACGGCGGCTTTCCCTCGTGGCGGGCTTGGTAACTTCACTCATGCCCTTGCAGAATCGGCAAAGCAGGTCGGCGCCGAAATTCGCACCGACGCCGAAGTCAGGCAAATTCGCGTCAAAGACGGCGCCATTGCAGGAGTCGTGCTCGCCGATGGCAAAGAAATCTCCGTCGAAGCGGTCGTTTCAGGAGTCGACCCCAAACGCACGTTTTTCCAGCTCATTGATCCTTCGCAGCTCGATCCCACCTTTGCCAACCGCATCAAGAACTTTCGTTCGAACGGCACGGTCGCCAAAGTGAATCTCGCTCTCGGCGGTCTTCCTACTTTCTCGGCGCTCGATGCTACCGAGGGCTTTCTCGAAGCTCTCTCTGGCCGCATCCACATCGGCCCCGAAATCGACTACCTCGAGCGCGCCTTCGACGCTTCAAAGTACGGCGATTTCTCGAAAGCGCCTTATCTTGATGTCACTATTCCCACCATTCTCGATCCGGCCCTGGCTCCGGAAGGCAAACATGTTCTCTCTGCCTGCGTTCAATATGCCCCCTATAAACTGAAGGAAGGGAATTGGGATTCCTGCCGTAGGGAACTTGGCGCCACTGTCATTCGAACGCTCGCCTCGTACGCCCCGGATCTTCCCAGCCTGGTCGAAGGCATCCAGGTCGTCACGCCCAAGGATCTCGAAACCTCCTACGGTTTCACTGGCGGCCACATTTTCCACGGCGAGCTTGCTCTCGATCAGCTTTTCACCATGCGACCCGTCCTCGATTGGGCGCGCTACAGAACGCCCATCCGCGGGCTTTTTCTCTGTGGCTCCGGCACCCATCCTGGTAACGGCCTCACCGGCGCAAGCGGCGCCAACGCCGCCCGCGAAATCATCCGAGACCTGCGTTGATAATATGCTGTCGCCTAGTGTCATTCCGAGCGGAGCAGGCGGACGCATTTTTCTTCATTCGCTCCTGCGGAATGTCGGCTTGCGCAGTCGAGAAATCTCTCTTCGATTTCTAATGGGGATATGACTGGTCGTTACGATTCTCGCTGTTTCTTAGGTCTGTCAGGCTCATGACCATCGTCGACCGCGCCAAACTCAAAGCTCTTCACCATCGCGAAGAATCCCGCTTCGTCACCGACCACCCTAAATCCGCCGCCCTCCACCAACGCGCCCAATCCTCCCTACTCGGCGGTGTCCCCATGAACTGGATGAAAAAATGGGCTGGCGCATTTCCCATCTTTGTCAAATCCGCCAAAGGCGCGCATTTCACCGACGTTGACGGCCGCAAATACATCGACCTTTGCCTCGGCGACACCGGCGCCATGACCGGTCACTCTCCCGATATCGTTGCCGAAGCCGTCGTTCGCCGCGTCAAAGACGGCATCACGCTGATGCTTCCAACCGAAGATTCTCTCTGGGTTGGCGAAGATCTCCAGCGCCGTTTCGGCCTTCCTTACTGGCAATTCACGCTCACCGCCACCGACGCCAACCGCTTCGCCATTCGAATCGCCCGCGAAATCACTCAGCGCGCAAAGATCCTCGTCTTCCATTATTGCTACCACGGTACCGTCGACGAATCCTTCGCCACGCTCGAAAACGGCGTCGTCGGCCCGCGCCGTGGCAACATCGGCCCGCCCGTCAATCCCGCCGAAACCACCCGCGTCGTCGAATTCAACGATCTCAATGGCCTCGAAGCCGCGCTCAAGCATCACGACGTCGCTTGCATCCTCGCCGAGCCCGCCATGACCAATGTCGGCATCATTCTCCCCGACACTGGCTACTGGTCCGCCGCCCGCGAACTGGCGCGCCGTTACGGTTTGCTCCTCATCGCTGACGAAACTCACACGATCTGCGCCGGCCCCGGCGGCTGCACCGCCGCATGGAAACTCGATCCCGACATGCTTGTCTTCGGCAAAGCCATCGGCAGCGGCATTCCCGGCGCCACCCTCGGCGTCTCCGAAGAAGTTGCCCAGCGCATCTCCGCCCGCATTCATCTCGAAGACTGCGACGTCGGCGGCATCGGCGGAACGCTAGCAGGCAACGCCCTCTCGCTCGCTGCCATGCGTGCCACACTCGAGCACATCCTCACGCCCGCCGCATTCGAACGCATGATTCCCCTCGCCAAGCGCTTCAGCGATGGCGTCGCCAATGAAATTCGCGCCCACCATCTTCCCTGGAATGTCATCCAGCTCGGCGCCCGCGGCGAATACGCTTTCGCCGCAAGACCTCCGCGCAACGGCGGCGAATCCGCAGCAGCCGCCGACTTCGAACTCGAACGCTTCCTCCATCTCTACGCCCTCAACCGCGGCGTCCTCCTCACTCCCTTCCACAACATGGCCCTCATATCCCCCGCCACCACCGAATCCGACATCGACGCCCACACCAAAATCTTCGCCTCCGCCGCCCAAGAACTCACCTCCCAGTAGCACAGCCACTCCTGGCTGTGTGCTTCTCCTAGCAGAGCTAGCGAACTCAAGGGTGGAATGGCATTGTGAAGATGAGGATTGTTTTGAACCACCGTCAGTCTATTCGAGGAACAAAGTGTGCTGGCTGAACATGACAATTCTTACGGCTCTGTAGTCCGCACTTGTGGTTCGTCACTAGCTCAAGAGCATCCATATCTAGTCTTTGGGTGGCGTGACTGTCCACAATTTTTGCGTAGATTACATCACCCTTCTTTGCGATCCAAAATCTAACTCGTTCGGCTATGGCATGAGGCAGAAAGCCGCGACCTACTTCAACGGAAAAAACGACTTCTCTCTCGGGAAAACACTTCAGTTCAACGGTGGATTCAAGGGTCCAGTCAGCTTCATGCAAAACAACGACCCGTTTTCCGCTTCCTCTATCAGCCAGAGAATCTAGACAAGGGAAACGGCTTGGCTGAAGCGAGATTGGTGGCCTGGGCACCGCTAAATGCATATCCAAAAAAGGAAGAGACCTGGTCGAAATCTCAGGTAGGCCTCTAAAGCGAGACCTGTAGCCAGCAAGGTTCTCAACAAAAGCAAGCGTCTGCCAATTGATTTGAGCATTCACCTCGTCTCTCTTACTTAGATACCACAAAGATTAAGGCGGTTTCTTGAGTTGTTAGCCATAGTCTTCCTTCCGTCCATTTGCTCGCTTAGACTGATTAGGCGTTATGCCGCCAAAGCCCACATTCTTCCCCACTCCCTCCGACTTCCGCACCTGGCTCCAAACCCATCACGACAAATTCCGCGAACTGATCGTCGGCTTCTACAAGAAGGATTCAGGCAAGCCCAGCATCACCTGGCCCGAATCCGTACAAGTGGCACTGTGCTTTGGTTGGATCGACGGCGTTCGCAAAAGCCTCGGCGAAACCAGCTACACCATCCGTTTTACTCCCCGCAGGCCCACCAGCACCTGGAGCGCCATCAATATCAAATTTGTTCAAGAACTCACCATGAAAGGCCTGATGCATCCCGCCGGCCTCAAGGTCTTCGCCGCGCGCAATGCAAAAAAATCAGCCATTTACTCCTACGAGCAGAGGAAGCACCCGAAGTTCACCACGGAACAGACGAAGCAGTTTCGCGCCAACAAGTCAGCTTGGGAATTCTTCCGTTCGCAAGCTCCTTGGTACCAGAGAGTGACAACGTATTGGGTCATCAGCGCAAAGAGAGAAGAAACAAAACTCAAGCGGCTCTCCGAGCTCATCAGCCATTCGCAGCGTCAACGAAGAATTCCCCGTCTTATCCCCACCAAGAAGTAGCCTGATCGCGCTCGCCTAGGCGGGACAGACATTCGTGTCTGTCTTCTTCTCTGCGCCCTCTGCGTCTCTGCGTTTCACTATTCCTTCTCTTGCCTCCGCATGTAGAATATCCCCGCTCAGCCAAACCATAGTGAGGTCTCAAT
>WNFI01040093.1_pt1 | contig 18994 bp, 18 predicted proteins | sample 5400471 | NCBI WGS metagenome assembly WNFI01 (sample SAMN13153348, study PRJNA577476) | soil metagenome | isolation source: 100 cm saprolite on Douglas fir-dominated hillslope | place: USA:California | collected 2013-09-17 | reverse complement strand
CGGTCCGCCCTGGCGATCGAGGCCGAGCGCGCCGGCATTCTCGAGGCGGTCCGGCTCGCGCTCGCGCGCGATCTGCGGCTCGCCTTTCGCCGCCGCTCGCAGCTCGTGCAGCCGCTCGCCTTCTTTGCCATGGTCACGATGCTCTTCCCGCTCGCGATCTCGCCCGAGCTCGCGCGGCTGCGGGAGGTGGCACCGGGTGCGCTCTGGGCGGGCGCGCTGCTCGCCTCGCTCCTCGCGCTCGAGTTTCTGTTTCGCGATGACGCCTATGACGGCACGCTCGAGCAGTACGCTCTCTCCGGACAGTCCCTCACCGCGCTGATGTTCGCGAAGACCCTCGCGCACTGGCTCCTGACGGGGCTGCCGCTCGCGCTCGTGGCGCCGGTGGCGGCGCTGTCTCTCGGCGTGCCCGGCGCTGCCGTGCCCGGCATTCTCGCCGCGGTCACGATCGGCAGCGTGACGCTGAGTCTCATCGGCTCGATCGGCGCTGCGCTCACGCTCGGCATCAAGCGCAGCGGCGCGCTGCTCTCGTTGCTGACCCTGCCGCTTTCGCTTCCGGTCCTGATCTTCGGTGCACGCGCCACGCAGCTAGCGATCAGCGGGGGTCCGCAGCTGCCGCCGCTCGAGCTGCTGGCCGCCCTCGCGGTGCTCGGCGTGACACTCGCACCGCTCGCCGCCAGCGCCGCGGTGCGGATCAGCCTCGAATGAGCGGGCCCACCTCATGAACTGGACCTGGTTCCATCGGCTCGGCTCCCCGCCCCACGTCTATGCCCTCGCGCGGCGTCTCACGCCCTGGTTTGCGTGGCCGGCGGCGCTCCTCATGGCCGGCGGGCTCTGGGGCGGGCTCGTGCTGGCGCCGCCCGACTACCAGCAGGGCGATGGTTTCAGGATCCTCTACGTGCATGCGCCGAGTGCATGGATGTCACTCATGGTGTATACGACCATGGCGTTCGCCGCCGCGGTCGGGCTGATCTGGCGGATCAAGGTGGCGCACGCGGTGGCGGCGAGCTGCGCGCCGATCGGCGCCTCCTTCACCTTCGCCGCGCTCGTGACCGGTGCCCTGTGGGGCGAGCCGATGTGGGGGACCTGGTGGGAATGGGATCCGCGCCTGACCTCGGAACTCATCCTGCTGTTTCTGTATCTGGGATACATGGGATTGCGGGCCGGGATCGAGGAGACACAGCGCGCCGACCGGGCGAGTGCGGTGCTCGCGGTCGTGGGAGTGGTGAACGTGCCGATCATTCACTACTCCGTGACCTGGTGGAACTCGCTCCACCAGGCGCCCTCGGTGATGCGTCTCGGCAAACCCTCGATGGACCCCTCGATGCTGGTGCCGCTGCTGATGATGCTGCTCGGCTTCACCTTGTTCTTTGGGGCGGTGCTCCTCACGCGGCTGCGCGGGGAGGTGCTCACGAGGGAGCGCGCGGCCAGCTGGATCCGCGAGGCAATCGGGTGAGGTGTGCGCGTGCGTGAGTTCTTCGAGATGGGCTGCCGGAGGAGGGGCGGTGACGCCGCGGCGGCGACGCATGGTTCTGGTCCTCGGGATCGTCGGCGGGGTGAGCATCGCGGGCGCGCTCGCACTGAGTGCCTTCCGCCAGAACGTGACCTTCTTCTTCGATCCGACGCAGGTGGCGGCGGGTCGCGTGCCCGCCGGTGAGCGCTTTCGCCTCGGGGGCATGGTGACGCAGGGAAGCCTGAAGCGCGCTCCGGGGAGTCTCGAAGTCCGTTTCGTCGTCACCGACTTCAATCACGACGTGCCGGTCAGCTACACCGGCGTCCTTCCTGACCTGTTCCGCGAGGGCGCCGGAGTGGTGGCTCACGGCCGGCTGCGCGCCGACGGCACCTTCATCGCCGATGAGGTGCTCGCCAAGCACGATGAGAAGTACATGCCCCCCGAGGTCGCCCGCTCCCTGAAGAAACGCCACGGAGAATCTCGCGCCGGTCAGGGAGCGAGCGCGCCGGGCGCTGCGGAGAAGCAGCCGGCGACCGCAACCCGCACGCCGCTTCCTGCGGCAGGGAGCTGACATGCTGCCCGAACTCGGTCACTTTGCCCTCATCCTGGCTCTGCTGCTGGCGGCCCTGCAGGCCTTCTTTGGCATCGCCGGCGCCATCCTGGGACGCGAGCGGTGGATGGCCGCCGTGACGCCGGCGGTGGCGGGGCAGTTCGTGATGGTCGCGACCGCGGTCGGCTGCCTCGTGGCCTCCTTCATCGGCAATGACTTCTCGGTGAAATACATCGCCGAGAACTCGAATTCCGCGCTGCCGCTCTTCTACAGGGTCACGGCGCTCTGGGGCGCCCACGAGGGCTCGCTCCTGCTGTGGATCCTGCTGCTGGGAGCCTGGACCGTGGCGGTGACGATCGGGGCGGCGCGGCTCCCGCCGCGTTTCGCGGCACGGGTGCTCGGCGTGCTCGGTGTCCTGAGCTTCGGCTTTCTCCTGTTCACGCTCGCCACCCTGAACCCGATCCTGCAGGATCCGGCGCTCGCCATTCATCCGCCGATTCTCTACACCGGCTATGTGGGCTTTGCGGTGGCCTTTGCGTTCGCGTGCGCCGCGATGCTCGAGGGGCGGCTCGATCAGACCTGGGCCCGCTGGACGCGGCCGTGGACGACCGCGGCGTGGGCTTTTCTCACCTGCGGCATCGCGCTCGGGAGCTTCTGGGCGTACTACGAGCTCGGCTGGGGCGGCTTCTGGTTCTGGGACCCGGTGGAGAACGCCTCGTTCATGCCGTGGCTCGTCGGCACCGCGCTCGTGCACTCACTCGCCGTGACCGACAAGCGGGGGCTCTTCAAGAGCTGGACGCTGCTGCTCGCGATCCTCGCGTTCTCGCTCAGCATGCTCGGCACCTTCCTCGTGCGCTCGGGCGTGCTGGTGTCAGTGCACTCCTTCGCGGCGGACCCGACGCGCGGCATCTTCATCCTGGCGTTCCTCGTCCTCATGATCGGCGGTGCGCTCAGCCTCTATGCGTGGCGGGCGCCGCTGCTGAAATCCGCCGCCGGGTTCGAGCTCGGCGCGCGCGAGTCTTTCCTGCTCTTCAACAACGTGCTGCTGGTGATCGCCGCGGCAACAGTGTTCGCCGGCACGCTCGCGCCGCTCATCTCCGATGCGCTGAAGCTCGGTACGGTCTCAGTCGGGCCGCCGTACTTCAATCCCACCTTCATGCTCTCGATGCTGCCACTCCTCGCGCTGCTCTCGGTCGGGATTCACTCGAACTGGAAGCGCGGGCGACTCAAGGACAAGCAGCGGACGCTCCTCTACAGCTTCGTCGCGGCGGCGGTGCTCGCCTGCGGGCTCGTGTTCGGCATCTACTCGCACGGCCGCATGCTGACTCCCGTGGGGGCGACGCTCGCACTGTGGATCATGCTGGCCTCGCTCGTCGATCCGATCGATCGCTGGCGCCGCGGGCTGTCGCTCCCGCGGGCCGTGATCGGGATGACGATCGCCCACCTTGGAATTGCACTCGCGGTGCTCGCGCTGACGACGGTGCAGTCCTTCACCGTCGAACGCGACGTCGCTCTCGCCCCGGGAGCGAGTACGAGCGCGGGCGGCTACGAATTTCGCTTCGACGGCGCGCGAGCCCTGGAAGGCCCGAACTACGATGGCGTGGGCGGCACCATCACGGTGACGCGTAACGGGGCGCCGGTCGCGGTGCTCAAGCCCGAGAAACGCCAGTACTGGGTACAGCACCAGCTCATCACGGAGACCTCCATCAAGATGCACCACGGGAACAACCTGCTGGTCGCGCTCGGCGAGGATCTCGGTGCGGGGCGCTGGAGCGTGCGCATCCAGATTCGTCCCCTCGTGAGCCTCATCTGGCTCGCGGCCCTCGTCATGGCGATCGGCGGGGCGGTGGCGGCCTCCGACCGGCGCTACCGCACGGCGCGGGCAGCGGAGCCGCTCGGCGTCGGCGCGGCGGCCGGGGACAGCGCCGCATGAGCTACGCCCTGCAGCGCCTCGTGAACCGTTTCGCGCTGCCGGCGGTGCTATTCCTCCCCGCTGCTGGGCAAACCCGTCCCGCCGTTCTCGCTGCCGAATCTCACCGATCCGTCGAGCCTGGTGAGCTCCGGGCAGCTCAAAGGCCGCTGGTACCTCTTCAACGTCTGGGGGACCTGGTGCGTGGAGTGCCGCGCGGAGCACTCGATGCTGCTCGAAGTCCGGCGCGCGGCGCTCGTGCCCTTGATCGGCCTCGACTGGAAGGACGACGACGCCCAGGCGCTCTCCTGGCTCGCACAGCTGGGCAATCCGTACGAGGTCGTCGCGGTCGATCGCTCGGGACGCACGGCGATTGACTGGGGAGTGTACGGCGCGCCCGAGACCTTCCTGGTCAATGCCGAGGGCATTGTCGTCTTCAAGCACGTCGGCGCGCTGACTCCCGAGGTCTGGACGCGCGAGATCCTCCCGCGGCTGCCACACCCGGCGGCGAAGTCCTGATGGGCCTGCGGCGGGCCGCATGTCTGTCCGGCGCCCTGCTCGTTGCGCTCTGCGCCGGACGCGCCGCGCAAGCCGTCGACACGACTCAGCTTCCGGACCCCGCGCTGCAGGCGCGCTACTCGGCGCTCACGCACGAGCTGCGCTGCATGCAGTGCCAGAACGAAGCGCTCGCCGACTCACCGGTGGACCTGGCGGCGGACCTGCGTCACGAGGTACGCGACATGCTGCTCGCGGGCAAGTCCGATGAGGAGATACGCGAGTTCATGGTGGCGCGCTACGGGGAGTTCATCCTATTCCGCCCGCGCTTCTCGCTGCGCAACGCCTGGCTGTGGCTCGCCCCCGGGGTGCTGCTCCTGATCGGTGCGTTCGTGTCGTGGCGCATCGTGCGGGCGCGCACGGCGCTCGTGCCGCTCGACGATGCACCGCTCGAAGAGGACGACCGCCGCTGATGATCACCTTCGTCCTGCTGGCGGCGGCACTCACCGTGGCCGGTGTCAGCGCAGTGGCAATCCCGCTCCTCAGGCGCAGCGCGGCGCCGACGGCGTCCTGGGCGGCGCTCGGCGCTTCGGCGGTGCTGGTGATGGGCTCGGCGGCGCTTTACGTCACCTGGAGCAGCTGGCCCTGGCGAGCGGCCCCGGCCGCAGACACGCCCCAGAGCATGGTGGCGCGTCTGGCGCGCGAGCTCGAGCGCGATCCCGAGCACCCGGAAGGGTGGCTGATGCTCGGCCGCTCGTACCTCGCGCTCCAGGAGTACCCGCTCGCCCTGCGCGCCTTCGAGCGCGCGGATCGCCTGAGCGACGGCAAGAACGCCGAGGCACTCACGGGCGAAGCCGAGACGCTCGTGCTCACGGACGAGTCGGAGCTCGACGGACGCGCCGGGCGGCTCATCGAGCGGGCACTGCTCCTCGCTCCCGACTCGGGCAAGGCGCTGTTCTTCGGTGCCGCGGTGGCGCTGCGGCGCGGGGAGCTGCCGCTTGCGCGCGCTCGCTTCACGAAGCTCCTCGAAATGGGTCCGCCCGCCAACGTGCGGCCGGTCATCGAGCAGCAGATCACCGCCATCGATGCCAAGCTCGCGGGCGGTGCGGCCGCCCCGGTGGCAGCCGCACCCCCGCCGCCCCAGGGAGCGGGACCGGCCGCGGGGGCAGCGATGGTGCAGGTCAACGTCACGGTGGCTCCATCGCTCGCCGCCAGGGGCGGCGCGGGCGCGGCGCCGCTTTTCGTCTTCGTGCGCGATCCGAAGCAACCCGGCCCACCCCTCGCCGTAAAGCGCCTGGAGAGCCGCTTCCCGCAGCTCGTCTCCCTCGCCGCATCGGACGCCATGATCCCCGGGCGCGCCATCGCCCCGGGTCAGAGCGTTCAGGTCGTGGCGCGCATCGCCCGCTCGGGGACCCGGGTGGGCGCGAGCGGGGATCCGCTCGGCGAGGTGAGCTATCAGGTGGGCCGGGACGGCGTCGTGAGCCTGGTGATCGATCACCTGACGCCCTAGTCGGCCACGAGATTCAGGGGCTTAGCGATCAATCTTTTCCGCAGCCGCCGCTCGGGCGTATGCTCAGCCGTGACATCCCCGATCGCGCGAAGGAGAGCAGTGATGGCTCAAGGAACAGGTCACGAAGGGCGTATCTCACACCGTGGGTTCGCCTCCATGAGCGCGGAGCGACAGCGGCAGATTGCCAGCATGGGCGGCAGGGCCGTACCCGATGAGAAACGCAGCTTCTCCCAGAACCGCCGGCTCGCCGCAGAGGCAGGGCGCAAAGGAGGGCAAAGCGTCCCGGGCTCAAAGCGCAGCTTCTCTCAGAATCGCGCGCTGGCCGCGGATGCCGGCCGCAAGGGCGGACAGAGCGTGCCGGACGAGAAGCGCAGCTTCTCGCAGCATCCGGAGCTCGCCTCCGAAGCGGGCCGCAAGGGTGGACAGGCGAGCCACGGAGCCACGCGCGCCGGCTGAACTCGGCCCGGATACCTCAAGGCAGACTCAAGAGCCGCCGGTTCTCGGCGGCGCTGCGCGCGCGCGCGAGAAATCCATTGACCTGATGAGGTGACCGTACTACTTTCGCGACGAGCTAGGGGAGCCCCGGCAGGGGGCTGAGAGGCCAGCGGGCGCCGGTGGACGGCGCGGCATGGCGACCCTTCGAACCTGATCCAGTTAATGCTGGCGTAGGAAAGTCATTCACGAGAGTCAGGCGCCCGGATCCACCGGGCGCCGCTTTTCCTCTCTTCCGCGCGCATTCACCGGATCGCCGACCCTGAGGAGCATCCGATGAATGCGCAATTGATGCCCGTCGTCTCCGAGCCCTTGCCCGCATCGCGCAAGGTCTATCAATCCGGGAAGCTGCATCCCTCACTGCGCGTGCCGATGCGGGAGATCGCTCTGGCGCCCGGTTCCGGGGAGCCCGCGCATGCGGTGTACGACTCCTCCGGCCCCTACACCGATCCCGACGTGCACATCGACATCGCCTGCGGTCTGCCGCGCATTCGCGCGCAGTGGATCGGCACGCGCGCCGATGTCGAGTCCTATCCGGGGCGCCGCGCGGAGCCGCTCGATGACGGCCTCAAGGGCGCCGCCAGAGCGGCACCCCAGTTTCCGGGGCTTCATGCGCCCGTGCGTGCTCGTGGCGGGGCGGCGGTGACGCAGCTCGCCTACGCGCGCGCCGGGATCATAACGCCTGAGATGGACGGAAGTCGCCGCCGGACGCGCGATCATTCCGGCGAATGTGAATCACCCCGAGTCCGAGCCGATGATCATCGGCCGTAACTTCCTGGTGAAGATCAACGCCAACATCGGCAATTCCGCGGTCAGCTCCTCGACCGCCGAGGAAGTCGACAAGCTGGTGTGGGCCATACGCTGGGGTGCGGACACGGTGATGGATCTGTCCACCGGCCGCAACATCCACACCATCCGTGAATGGATTCTGCGCAACTCACCGGTGCCGATCGGCACGGTGCCGATCTACCAGGCGCTCGAGAAGGTCGGGGGCGTCGCCGAGGACTTAAGCTGGGAGATCTACCGCGATACCCTGATCGAGCAGGCCGAGCAGGGGGTCGACTACTTCACCATCCACGCCGGAGTCCGGCTCCCCTATATCCCGCTCACCGTCGGCCGCGTCACGGGCATCGTCTCGCGCGGCGGCTCGATCATGGCGAAGTGGTGCCTCGCGCATCACCGCGAGAGCTTCCTCTACGAGCACTTCGAGGAGATCTGCGCCATCTGCCGCGCCTACGACATCAGCTTCTCCCTCGGCGACGGCCTGCGGCCGGGCTCGATCGCCGATGCCAATGATGCCGCGCAGTTCGCCGAGCTCGAGACGCTCGGGGAGCTCACCCGCATCGCCTGGCGGCACGACTGCCAGGTGATGATCGAAGGACCCGGCCACGTGCCGATGCACAAGATCAAGGAGAACGTGGATAAGCAGCTCGCCATCTGCGGGGAGGCGCCGTTCTACACCCTCGGCCCGCTCGTGACCGACATCGCCCCCGGGTACGACCACATCACCTCCGCGATCGGCGCCGCCATGATCGGCTGGTACGGGACAGCGATGCTCTGCTACGTAACGCCCAAGGAGCACCTCGGGCTCCCGGACCGCAACGACGTCAAGACCGGCGTCATCACCTACAAGATCGCCGCGCACGCCGCCGATCTCGCCAAGGGGCATCCGGGAGCGCGCGCACGCGATGATGCCCTCTCCCGGGCGCGCTTTGATTTTCGCTGGCAGGACCAGTTCAACCTCGCGCTCGACCCGGATACGGCCTGCGCTTTCCACGACGCCACGCTCCCCAAGGAGGGACACAAGGTGGCGCACTTCTGCTCGATGTGCGGGCCGAAGTTCTGCTCGATGCGCATCTCGCACGAGGTACGCGCGGAGGCACGTGCCCAGGGGATGCGCGAGATGGCGGCGAAATTCCGCGCCGGTGGCGGAGAGCTCTACGTGCCCTCAGGAGCCGTGCCGGAGCGCTGAGCGTGCGCGCAGTCGTCATCGGCGCCGGCGTGGCAGGCCTCGCCTGCGCGCTCGAGCTCGCCGAGCGCGGCGCGAGCGTCGAGGTGCTCGAGCGCGGCGAGCGGCTCGGATCCGGGGGGTGCTCCTGGTTCGCGGGCGGCATGCTCGCGCCCTGGTGTGAGCTCGAGCACTGCGAGCCGCTCATCGCCCATCTCGGCGCCGAGGCCATTGCCTGGTGGCAGGCGCGCTTCCCGGGAACCGTCGCCAACGGGACGCTGGTCGTCGCCCACGCGCGCGATGTGCCGGCGCTCACGCAGTTCACCGCCCGGATCACGGCCCGCGCCGGGCACTGCCAGGCGCTCGATCGTTCCGATCTGGCGAGTCTCGAGCCCGAGCTCGCCGGACGCTTCGACCACGCCGTCTGGCTTAAAGAGGAAGGGCATCTCGATCCGCGGGCTGCGCTCGCGGCACTCGCCGCACGCCTCACCGAGCTCGGCGTCCCGATCCGCTTCGGGGTCGAGGCGCAGGCGCGCGACTTTGCGGGCCGTGCCGTGCTCGACTGCAGCGGCCTGGGAGCGCGCGGGCGGCTGAGGGATCTGCGCGGCGTCAAGGGTGAGATGCTGCTGCTGCATCAGCCCGAAATCGCGCTGCGCCGCCCGGTACGGCTGCTGCACCCGCGACTGCCCGTGTACATCGTGCCGCGAGGGGAGGGCGTGTACATGGTGGGTGCGACCATGATCGAGAGCGATGAGGGCGCGCGCATCAGTGCGCGCTCGATGCTCGAGCTCCTCTCGGCGGCCTATGCGCTGCACCCGGCCTTCGGCGAGGCGCAGATCCTCGAGACCGGCACCGGGGTGCGCCCCGCCTTCCCCGACAATCTCCCGCGCATCGAGCAGGTGGGGGAGGCGCTCTACGTGAATGGCCTGTACCGTCATGGCTTTCTGTTGGCTCCGGCGCTCGCGCGGCGTGCGGCGCAGGCGCTGATCGGGAGCGACGTTCCGGAGGTGATGCATGCGGATTCTCGTCAACGGCTGCTGGCGTGAGACCGAAGCGGCCGAGCTCGCCGCCGCCCTCGCCGAACTCGGCTACGGCGATGCCGCGGTGAGCACGGCGGTGAACGGGGAGTTCGTGGCGCTGGCGCACCGCACGAGCACCCGCCTCGCCGAGGGGGATCGCGTCGAGGTTCTGGCACCGATGCAGGGGGGGTGATGCTCGAGCTATATGGAACGGCACTGCGCTCGCGGCTGCTGCTCGGCACGGCGCACTACCCCTCGCCCGCGGTCCTGACCGCGGCGGTGCGCGCCGCGCGCGCCGAGATCGTGACCGTCGCCCTGCGCCGGGAGTCGAGCGGCGAGCGCGCCGGTCAGGGCTTCTGGTCGCTCATCCGCGGACTCGGCGTGCGTGTGCTGCCCAACACGGCGGGCTGCCACTCGGTGAAGGAGGCCGTCACCACGGCTCACATGGCGCGCGAGGTGTTCGGGACGATTTGGGTGAAGCTCGAGGTGATCGGTGAGGACGATACGCTGCAGCCGGATGTGTTTGGCCTCACCGAGGCGGCGCGCATCCTGTGCACGGAAGGCTTCGAGGTCTTCCCGTACTGCACCGAGGACCTCGTGGTCGCCGAGCGGCTGCTCGCGGCGGGCTGCCGCGTGCTGATGCCGTGGGGCTCACCGATCGGCTCGGGCCGCGGCCTCAACAATCTCTTCGGCCTGACGGCGCTGCGCGCGCACTTCCCGGAGGTTCCACTCATCATCGATGCGGGTCTCGGCGTGCCCTCCCACGCCGCGCGTGCGCTCGAGCTCGGCTTCGATGCCGTGCTCATCAACACGGCGGTGGCGCAGGCGCGCGATCCCGCGCAGATGGCGGGGGCGTTCGCGCAAGCCGTGGAGGCCGGTTGGGCGGCGCGCCTCGCAGGGCCCATCGAGCCGCGCGACCTCGCGGCACCCTCGACCCCGGTGATCGGGACGGCCTTCCGCGGATGAGGCTCGCGCGCGTTTACCCGATCGTCGAGAGTGCCGCCTGGGTGGGGCGGCTCGCGCCGCTCGGCGTGCGCCTCATCCAGCTGCGCATCAAGGAGGCGCCGCCGGATAAGGTGCGGACTGAGATTCGTGCGGCGCGCGAGTACTGCGGGCGGGCCGGGGTGCAGCTCGTCATCAACGATTACTGGCAGCAGGCGCTCGAGGCAGGCTGCGATTTCGTGCACCTCGGGCAAGGTGACCTGGAGGGTGCCGACCTGCCGGCGCTGCGGCGCGCCGGCGTGCGTCTCGGCGTCAGTACACACGATGAAGGCGAGCTCGAGCGGGCGCTCGGCCTCGAGCCGGACTACGTGGCGCTCGGACCCGTCTATCCGACGCAGCTCAAGAGCATGCCCTGCGGCTCGCCGGGGTGTTTGCGGCCGGAGCGGATGTGGCCGCCGTGGTGACGGACATCGTGCGCCATCTCGATCCGGAGGCGCGCACACGCGCCTGGCTCAGCGCGGCGGCCTGAGGCACGAGGGAATCATGAGCGATCGCTACGCGCGTCAGCGGGCCCTTCCCGAAATCGGCGCCGCGGGCCAGGCGCGTCTCGGGGCAGCCGAGGTGCTCGTCGTGGGGGCAGGGGGGCTCGGCTGCGCCGTGCTGCAGTCCCTCGCGGGAGCCGGCGTCGGGCGACTCGTGATCGTCGATCACGATCGGGTCGAGGAAGCGAACCTGCATCGTCAACCGCTTTACCGGATGAGCGACCTCGGGGAGCTGAAGGCCGGGGCAGCGCGCGCCGCACTGCTGGCGGGCAATCCTGAGCTTCGCATCGATGCCCTCGCCGAGCGGCTCACCGCCGCCAACGCGCCGCGGTTCCTCGCCACCGCGCAGGTTGCGATCGATGCCGCCGACAGCTTCGCCGTGACCTACGTGCTGAGCGATGCCTGCCGCGAGGCGGGCACGCCGCTCGTGAGCTCCTCGGTCGTGGGGCTTTCGGGCTACGTGGGTGCTTTCTGCGGCGGAGCGCCGAGCTATCGCGCCGTGTTTCCCGAGCTGCCGCGCCGGGCCGGCTCCTGCGCGCAGGCGGGCGTGCTCGGGACCGCCGTCGGGGTCCTCGGGACGCTGCAGGCGCACCTCGCGCTCGCGCTGCTGCTCGAGTGGCAGCCGAGCCCCCTCGGACGGCTGATCTCCCTCGACCTGCGGACGCTCCACATCGGCGGCTTCTCGTTCGCGGGCGCCAGCGAGCCTCCCGGGGCGGGGCTTGCCTTCATTGCCCCGACACAGGTCTCAGCGGCTGACATCGTGATCGACTTGCGCAGCTCGAGCGAGGCCCCGGAGCCGCTCTTTCCCTCGGCGCTGCGCGTCGGGGTGGAAGCGCTCGAGCGGGCGGAAATGCGCTTCCCGGCGGAGCCGCGGATCGTCTTGTGTTGCCGCAGCGGTCTGCGGGCCTGGCGCGCGGCACGCGCGCTGCAGAGCCAGGGACACGCCAACGTCGCGCTGATCGCGCTCGGCGAGTGAGGCGGGTCCTCATCATCGCCGGCTCGGACTCCAGCGGCGGGGCGGGGCTCACGCGCGACGTCGCGACGCTCGCTGCCTTCGGGGTCGAGGCCGCCTGCGCCCTGACGGCAGTGACCGCACAGACGCACGCCCGGGTGACGGCCATGCAGGCGCTGCCGGCGGAGCTCGTGCGCGCCCAGATCCGCGCGGCGCTCGAGAGCGGCCCGATCGCGGCGGTGAAGATCGGCATGCTGGCGAACGGCGGCATCGCGCTCGCGGTCGCCGCGAGTCTCCCCCGGCGTGAGGAGGTGCCGATCGTGCTCGATCCGGTGCTCGCTTCGAGCTCTGGCGAGGCACTCCTCGATGGGGAGGGGTGCACCGTGCTGCGTGAGCGACTGCTGCCGCGCACGACGCTCCTGACGCCGAATATTCCCGAGGCCGCTGCGCTCCTCGGCGAGGAGCCTGCGCAAGGCGGGCCGCAGCTGCTGCGGCAGGCGCAATATCTCCTGGCGCTCGGCCCCTCGGCGGTGCTGGTGAAGGGAGGACACGGCGCGGAGCCCGAGGCCATACGGCCTGCGCCCGCGCCAAGCGGCACGTGACGGAGCGGCTGCAGAGCGCGAGCTGATTGCGCAGGCGCTGTCGAGAGGGTTGTTGCCGCGCAGGTGCGTGTCAACCGCGGATCCAACTGTCGCCACATCACGACAGGCTACGGCCTTGTCACACCCCGCAGGTCAACCGATGCTGTGCTCGGTCGCTATGTGACCCGAGCCGCTGCAGGCGGCGCTGGAAGCAGAGGGATACTCTCATGCAGAGCAATATGTTCAGGCGCGTCGCCTGCGGCGCGCTCCTAACCGGTCTCGCGGCGGTCCTCGCGGCCTGCAGCGGAGGCGGCTACGGCTCGATGACGAGCACGCCTCAGGGCACATCCGGCACCGTACCGCTCACGATCAGTGATGCCTCCTCCGAGGACTGGGCGGCAATCGACGTCAAGCTCCTCAGCATCGCGCTCGTGCCGCAGGGCGGCGGCAGCGCGGTGACGGTGTGGACGGCGGCCACGCCGGCGCCCTCGATCAACCTCGCGCAGCTCGACCAGGTGGGAGAGATCCTCGGGAATGTGACGCTGCCGCTCGGCACCTATAGCGGAGCGGTGCTCACGGTCGCCGCCAACCCCGGTGACGTCGCGCTCACCGTGGCCGCCGATCCCGAAGCGGGCTTCCCGGTGGCAGCCGGGACCGTGATTCCTTCCGCCGAAATCCAGATTCTCGGCGCGCAGGGGAGCAGCGGTAGCCTGACCGTGCCGGTGAAGCTGAGCTTCGACTCACCGCTCACCGTCAGCGCCGGCATCAACAACGCTCTCGACCTCGAATTCGACCTGCGTCATCCGGCATTCATCATCGGGCACACGCCGCCGGCGGCCGCAGGCACCACGATCTGGGCCGTAGACTTCCATGCCGCGCTGCACCGTCACCTGGTGCGCGACCTCACCCGACTCGTGTTGCGGCACACCTACGGCTTGGTGAAGAGCGTCGACTCGGGTAACGCCTTCATGACGATCATCAAGGACTACCCGGTGCGCCCGGTGACGAACCCCGAGACTGCCATCGCGGGCAAGGAGACGCTGCCGATCTACGCCGACGCCACCAACGGCACGATCTTCTACGATGTCGATGCCAAGAGCGCGGTCGTGATCAAGAACTTCTCCAGCGAGGCCTCGAACCTCGTCGGTAAGTTCGTGCGGGTCGCCGTCCGCTACCAGGTGGACGGCAAGCTCGTGGCCGTGCGGCTGTGGGCGAGCAGCACGTTCAACGGTGTATGGGTGAGCCCCGAGGGACACGTGCTGCACGTCAACACGCTCACCGACGTGATCACGGTGGCTGACGAGTCGGGCCGGGGCGTGCCGGTGCAGGTCGACACTAGCACGCAGTTCTTCTTCCGCGCCGATGCCACGCCGATCGGCAGCGGGCCCGCGTTCCTTGCGAGTCACGACCTCGTGCGCGGCTTCAAGGTGCACGTGAGCGCGATGGATCCGCTCGCGAGGCCGCTGCTCGCGCAGACGGTCGACATCGAGACCGCCGTATACGATGGCAGCATCTCGGGCGCCGATAGCACGGGGTTCACCTATACGCGGCGCTTCTTTACGGCGACCGACGACTATACGGTGATGCTGCCGTACATTTCCGCGACGAGCTCCAACACCGATCCGAGCGGCAACTCGGTCATGGGCTTCCTGTGGTGGGACTTCACCTTCCCGACGCTCGCCGACACCGGCAGCCAGGCTGTCACGGATTTCGTGAGCGCGACCAACGGTGGGGTCAACTTCGGTGGGACCGTGGGGACGCTGACCGCGCACGGTGTGAGCACCGCGGTTTGGGGCGATAGCGCCAACATGAACGGCTGGTCGCTCCCTCATGCCGTGCTGGTGCCGAGCCCGGTGCCGCTGGGTCTCGTGAGCGCGGCCTTCGCGGGGAATTCCTTCGCGATAATGGTGCTCGGCGGGACACTTCCGGTGACGGTGGACGTGAGCACGACGCCGCAGTCGGCGACGCTCGTGTATCAGATCGACCGCACGAACGGCGTGATCACCGTGAGCCCGATCGATGTCACGACCCCGGCGGGACTCGCGGCGATCACGGCGAGTCTCACGACCGGCGCGCCGGTCAAGGTCTTCGGTGTGCCCCAGTCCGATGGCACGCTCAAGGCCTACGCCCTCGCGTACTTCACGGGCGTAATGCCGAGTCTGTAACGCCTCGGCATCCGCTCGGTCGCGCGATCCGAAGGGCGCCGCGGCGATCCGCGGCGCCCTTCGCCTGCCCGCGTTCCTTTATCATGGGCGCATGCCGGACCGTTCGCTCGAGCTCCAGCGCATCGCCCGCCGCGCCATGCGCGAGCACGGGCTCGAGCCCGACTTCCCGCCGGCCGCCGGCGCCGAGTTGCAGGCTCTCGGGACGGCGCCCGAGGCCCCCGAGCCTGGCGTCCGCGACCTGCGCGAGCTCCTGTGGTGCTCGATCGACAATGACGATTCGCGTGATCTCGATCAGCTCTCGGTCGCGGCTCCCGGGACCGACGGCACGGTGAGGGTCCTCATTGCGATCGCGGACGTCGACAGCCGCGTGGCCTCAGGCTCGGCGATCGATGCCCACGCCCGCACCAACACCACGACGGTCTACACCGCGGCGCAGATTTTCCCGATGCTCCCGGAGCGCCTCTCGACCGACCTCACTTCCCTCGCCGAGGAGGCGGAGCGGCTCAGTCTCGTCATCGAGATGAGTATCACGGAAGAGGGGGCGATTGCCGCCTCGGATCTCTACCGGGCGCGGGTGCGCAATCGGGCGAAGCTCGCCTACGATTCCGTGGCCGCCTGGCTCGATGCGCGCGCACCGGCCCCGGCACGGGTTGCCGCCGTCAGCGGCATGGCGCAGCAGCTGCGGCTGCAGGACGGGGTCGCGCAGTCCCTGAAGCGCGTGCGTTGCGCCCAAGGAGCGCTCGGCCTGACGACCCTCGAGGGCCGCGCCGTGTACCACGGCGCCGTGCTCGAGGACTTGCGGCCCGAGGAGGACAACCGGGCGAAAGAGCTCATCGAGTACTTCATGATTGCGGCGAATTCCGTGGCCGCGCAGTTTCTCGAGCAGCGCAGCTCGCCCGCTCTGCGGCGCGTACTGCGCCGACCCGAGCGCTGGGGACGCATCGTCGAGCTCGCACGCCAGCTTGGCGGACAGCTGCCCGAGACACCCGATGCGCGCGCGCTGAGTGCCTTCCTGGCGATGCGTCAGAAAGCCGCCCCGGCACAGTTTCCTGACCTCTCACTCGCGGTCGTCAAGCTCCTCGGTGCGGGTGAGTACGTGCTCAAGCGTCCCGGTGAGCCTGCGGAGGGGCACTTCGGCCTCGCGGTCGATGATTACACACACGCGACGGCGCCGAACCGCCGCTTCCCCGATCTCATCACACAGCGGCTGCTGAAGGCGGCACTCGCCGGCCGTCCCGCGCCCTACAGCGATCAGGAGCTGCGCGGCCTTGCCGCGCGCTGCACCGAGCAGGAGGGGAACGCCGCGATGGTCGAGCGGCAGGTACGTAAGTGCGCAGCCGCGATGCTGCTCGAGTCGCGCATCGGGCAGGAATTCCCCGCCATGGTGAGCGGCGCCGGTGCGAGCGGGGTCTGGGTGCGCATTCTGCACCCGCTCGCCGAAGGACGGCTGGTGCACGGATTCGACGGTCTGGACGTCGGGGACGCGCTGCGCGTGCGGCTCATTCACACGGACGTCGAACGCGGCCACATCGATTTCGCGCGCGTGCACTGACAGCGCCTCAACGCGAAGTCGCCAGCCGCACCTCGGAACCCTCGCTGATCGAATCCGGGGGGTTCAGAACCAGGGTATCGGTCGGGCCGATGCCGGAGAGCACCTCGATCTCGGTGCCGAAGTCGCGTCCCTGCTGAATGGACTTCAGATGCACCCGGCCGTTCGGCCCGAGCGTGGCCACCTGCAGTCCCGCGGCACGAAAGAGGACCGTATTCGCGGGCACTCGCAGCGCGCTCGCGCTGCCGGGGAGATCGAAGTAGACCTGGCCGTACGAGCCGGGCAGCAACTCCCCGGCCGCATTGTCGAGCTGCAGCTCGACCTGCAGCGTGCGGGAATTGGCATCGAGCGCGCGCGCCGTCGAAGTGACGGCGGCAGGGTAGCGCCGCTCGGGGTGCTCGGAGAAGGCGAGCGAGGCCTCGAGGCCCGGATGGATCGTCGGCGCATATGCCTGCGGCACGGAAACGTAGATCCGCAGGCGGTGGGTATCGGCGACGCGGAAGAGGGCGCTGCCCGGGCTCTGCCCGGCATTGATCAAGGCGCCAACGTCGGTGTTGCGCACGGTCACCACCCCGTCGAACGGCGCCACCACGCGCTTGAAGGACTCGAGCTCCCGGAGACGCGCCAGGTTCGCGGCGGCGGCCTGCCGTGCCGAGGCTTTCGCAGCGGCATCGCCCGCGCGCTGATCGGCGTCCTGCTGTGACACCGTGTGCGAGGCAAGCAGGCCCTGCCAGCGCTCGTTCGTGGTGCGCGCCAGCTCGTAATTCGCGTCGGCCGTGGCCAGGTCCGCCTGTCCGCGGTGCAGGTCCTGGTCCAGCTCCGGGGAGTCGATCTCGGCGAGCACCTGACCCTTTTTGACCGGCGCGCCGATGTCGGTGTACCAGGCCTTCAGGTACCCGGCGGTGCGGGCGTAGATCGCCGCCTCGTAGTAGGCCTGGACGCTCCCGGGGAGCACCAGGCTGTCGGCGGCCGGGCCGCGGCTCGGCGTGATGGTCGCGACCGTGACGATCGCCGCCTGCGCGGCCTCGCGCTCGAGGGCGACGCGGGCGCTCAAGCGGCTGAGAATGCCCCACACAGCAAGGAGTACCGCGAGGCCGAGCACCACGAGCGCTGCGCGGCGCAGGCGTGCTGCGGAGTAGGCACCCGGGGTCGCAGACGCGGAGGGTTCGGTCATCACTGGCTCCGGCGCCCGTGAATCTGGGCGAATACGACCGGCACGAAAAACAGCGTCGCGACGGTGGCAAAGACCAGTCCGCCAATCACCGCGCGACCGAGCGGTGCATTCTGCTCTCCGCCTTCGCCCAGTCCGAGCGCCATCGGCACCATGCCGATGATCATCGCGAGGGCGGTCATCAGCACCGGGCGCAGCCGCGTCACGCCGGCCTGCAGCGCTGCGTGTGCGGCGTCATCCCCGGCGTCCATGCGCCCGCGGGCAAAACTCACCACCAGCACGCTGTTGGCGGTGGCCACGCCCATGCACATGATGGCGCCGGTCAGCGCCGGAACCGACAGCGTGGTCTGGGTCGTAAACAGCATCCAGACGATGCCGGCGAGCGCTGCCGGCAGCGCGGTGATGATGATGAACGGAGCGAGCCATGACTGGAAGTTGACCACGATCAGCAGGTACACCAGCACCACCGCGCCGGCCAGCCCGAGCAGCAGCCCGGCGAAGGAACTGGTCATGGTCTTCACCTGGCCGCGCACGATGACCTGAGAGCCATGCGGCAGTGAGTGAGCCGAGTCGGCGACGAGGCGCCCGATGTGGCTCGCGACGAAGCCGAGGTCGATGCCCTCGACCGCACCGAAAATGTCGATGACCGGCATGGCGTCGTAGTGGCTCACGACGGCCGGGGCTACACCGCGCGTGAAGCTCGCCATATTGGCGAGCAGCTGCGCGCCGCCGTGGCCCTCGCCGTTGCTCACGGGCGTCGTGGCCAGATCGTTCAGTGAGGCGAGACGGAACTGCGGGGTCTGTGCGGCGATGTTGTACGCCGAGCCACTCTGCGGATCGATCCAGAAGGACACCGTGGTCTGTGCGCTGCCCGAGAGCGACGTGAGCAGGCCCGAGGCCACATCCGTCTCCGACAGGCCGAACAGCGCCGCCTTGCTGCGGTCGACCGCCACGTTGAGAGTCGGGTAGTCGAAGGCCTGTTGCATGCGCAGGTCGACGACCCCGGGAATGGCACGGATGCGCGCGAGCAATGCCGCGGCGTACGCGCGGTTCGCGGCCACGTTGAATCCCGCCACCTGCACGTCGAGCGGGGCGGGCAGCCCGAAATTGAGGATCTGGCTGACGATGTCCGCCGCGAGGAACGCGAAGCTGGTTGAGGGGTAACGCGCGTTGAGCTCGCGTCGCAGCAGTTGCACGTACTCTGCGGTCGGCCGGTGATCCGCAGTGAGGTTGACGAAGATGTCGGCATCGCCCGGGCCGATGGGCGCCGAAGTTGAGTAGGCGAGATTGATGCCGCTGTAAGGAACACCGATGTTATCGACGATCGTCGCGATCTCGCGGCGTGGGATCAACGCGCGGATGGTCGCCTCGATGTGATCGCACAGCGCCGCGGTCTCGTCGATGCGGATGCCCGTCGGTCCCCGCAAGTGCAGCTTGATCTGCCCTGCGTCCACGCTGGGGAAGAAGTCCTGCCCGAGGCCGGGCAGATAGCGCCCGAACGGGAAGGCAAGGAGCGCCGTGCCCCCCATGACGGCGAGGAATGGCACGGCGAAACGCCGGCCGCCCCCGAGGGCCTGTGCGAGCAGCGTGCGATAGACCTCGCGAAGCTGCGCGAAGCCGCGCTCGAAGCGCCACTGCAGCCGCGCGAGGAATGCCGAGGGGGCGGTCGCGGCGCGCTCGACGTGCCGCTGCAGCAGGTACTTGGCGAGCGTCGGCACC
>WNFI01672699.1_pt1 | contig 18997 bp, 18 predicted proteins | sample 5400471 | NCBI WGS metagenome assembly WNFI01 (sample SAMN13153348, study PRJNA577476) | soil metagenome | isolation source: 100 cm saprolite on Douglas fir-dominated hillslope | place: USA:California | collected 2013-09-17 | reverse complement strand
CCCCCCGCTACCACGAGAATGACGACAGCCGGCCCCGCTCCTCCACCGCCATCACCGCGATCGGCGTCACCATGCGCACCCCGGCCCTGGGCACCGGCGGACCCGGACGCAGCCGCTGCACCCCCGCCACGCCCCGCCCGCCCCAGCCGCCCACCCGGCGGCAGCTCATCACCGCCATCATCACCACCGAACCGCCACGCGACTGGAGCGGACACGAGCTCGCCATGCGGCTGAACGTCAAACCCCGCAACATGCTCACCCAGCTCGGCGAATGGGCACGCCTTGGCTTCTTCACCCGCACCGGCATCGGCACCTACCAGCTCAACACGCCGACCACCCCTGAATCCTCGACAACCGACCCCGACCCTTAACTACGCGGCATTGACTCTGATGCTCATCGGTCACGCCTCGACACCAGGTACCTAGGATCTTCCTCGAAGTCCGGTGTGACGGGCGTGTCGTGATCGTGAAGTAAGTGAGATCTCCGGTAGAGGGTTCATCGACCAAGAAGAACCTGAACACCGGAGACCTCGTGGCCACCCTAGCGGTGACGAGGCGGCTTGACCTGACCGACGAGCAGTGGGCGCGGCTGGAACCGCTGCTGACCATCCATGGTTGTAGATGCTCCCATCGAGGGCTTGGACGGACTTGGACCACACACCACCTGCGCTGATCCCGCCTCTTAATCTGCGGAAACGCATCAGAAGGTCTCGGGTCCGACCATGGGAGCTGCGGGGCGCTGCCCCGCCCCCGGCCCTCTCTCGGAGATGGAGATCAGAGCGGGATCATCTCCTCGCCCGGGAAGGCAGAGCCCTACCCCGGAACCCCCGGGGGCGGCAAGGACTTCACTTCGATCGGCCCGCGGGCAGACCCTTGCCGCCCCCGGAGAACACGGGGTAGCCACAAGGGTGGCCGACCGAAGAGATGACCAGACGCGCCGTGCCATTGGCGTGCCATTAACGCCAGTCAGCAGCGGTATGCCACAGTCACTAGCGGGCAGTCGCCAGCCCAGTTCAGGCCACCTCACTCGAACGATCACGGCAATTTGCAAGCAGGTTCTCGCTCCTTACAAGTGAGGGGTCGGGTCAGGGAGTGACGAGCACGTCCCATGGCCCTTTGCCGACCTTGATGGTCCTTTCGACGACGTCGCTGCGGGTGTCGATTACGGTCACTGTTCCGGACCGGCGGTTGGCAACGTAAAGGGTCTTGCCGTCGGGGGTGATCGCGATGCCCGCGGGCTGCTTGCCGACAGCGATGGGCCTGCCGGGAGTGTCGGTGGCGGTGCTGATGGGCGTGACAGTGTTCGAGCGGTAGGCGTCCACGAAAGCCGTCTTACCATCGGGGGTGATCGCCATATCCGTGGGAACCTTGCCGACGTCGATCTGCTTGCCGACCTGGTTCGTCGCGGTGTTGATCGCGGCAAGACCTGACAGTTCCAGCAAGATGTAGGCGGTCTTGCCGTCGGGTGTGATTGCCATGTTGGACACGCCTTGCCGGACCCGGATCGGCTTACCCGCGGTGTTGGTGACGGTGTTGATGGGCACCACCGTGTTGGAAGTGCTGACGTAGGCGGTCTTGCCGTCCGGAGCAATCCGGATGAGATTCTCCCCGGTCAACGCCATGATCCGGCTAGTTTGTATCGGCTTTCCGGCCCGGCCGGTGCGCGTGCTGATCGGGATCACCGCGGTCTCCCAGGTCGCGACATACACGGTCTTGCCATCGGAGGTAATCGCCATGTCGGTGATCGCGCCCATGAAGCCGCGAGGAGCCACCCGGATGGCCTTGCCCACGGCGCCGGTGACCGTATTGAACGGCACGACGGTGTTGGCCGTGCCGACATAAGCGGTCTTGCTGTCGGGGGTGAACGTGATCACGCTGGCCATGAACCCGACCTTGATGGGCTGACCGGCCCGGTTAGTCCGTGTGTTGATCGGCGTCACCGTCCCCGCCATCTGGTTCGTGACGTACACCTCACGGCCATCCGGGGAGATCGCCATAGAACAGGGTGAATGGCCAACATTGATCGGCGGGCCTGCCTTATTAGTGACCGTGCTGATCGGCGTCACCGTCCCTGAGCCTTGGTTCAGGACATAAACAGTGAACGGGCCATGTGGCAGATGCGCCACCGCCACGGGATCAGCGGACGGGCCGTGTCCGGCGCATGCGCCCACTACCACGACCAGCCCCAGCCCGGCCATCGCGGCGACGGCACGCTTGATCATGCACACTCCCACGATGCCAGCTGCGGCATGCACCGGCCCGCTCACATCTTGGCCCAAGCTCCGACTCAGGCGCTATATGCGGCCGGGTGCATTTGCAGCACCGGAGAACACCGACGTCGTGCCGCTGCATGCCCGATCGGGCGGCTAACCCCGAAGCCAGGCGGTCACTCGCGGACAACAGTCCATGCGTCTGACCTGCATCCTGGCAGGTGCCAGCTTGCTCCGAGACGATCTCCTAAGCAGTAGGTCGCCGGATCACTCCCTGGATTCGGCGTCTGCGGAGGCGGGATGATGTGACCATGGCCGATACCGGTGAGTGGCGATCAGACCGGCTTCGCGATGCGGATGAGACAGTGCGATGGCGGCCAACGATCCAAGTGACGGCGGCCGGGAGGTGGACAGGCCCCACAGACGATGGACGATGGGTCGTGGGAACACCGGACCGGCATGTCCTGCTCGCGGGCTCACCAGCAGGCGTGATCGCCTTGCTGCCGCTCCTTGAACGGCCCATGACCGCGGTTGCCGCTGACCTCGGAGTCAGCAGGCTCACTCAGCACAGCCTGGCCTTCGAGCGAGTCGTAGACGCAGCCCTGGATGAACGCAGCAGCGGTCGTTGGACCGCCTACGCAATCGCCTGGCTCGATGATGGATTCCCCACAGTCTGGTACAGGGATGCCCTGCGCCGAATACTCACCGATAAGAAACGGGTTGATCAGCGTTCGCGCCAAGCCGCAGCCCGCCTCCTTGCCGACAAGCCTTCCCGACCGGACTGAAACGATCCCGCGAGCTGACAGCGACGGCGACAGCAACACCGACGAACGTGGAGCCGAGCAGACCCACTCTGCCGGTCTTGAATCGCAGGGCCACAGCCACCCGATCCATCGCCATGCCAGTGCTGATAAGGAAGAGGTCCGCGGCCAGCTTCCGATGTGCGCGTGGGTCGCCTCATCCGGCACTCGCAACATCAACCGCGTGCAGGACAGGGCCGTACGCTCGGCACCCCACCGGAGTTCCGCACCCATCGCCGCCGTTAGGCGCGGCTAGGTGGGCGGCGTTGTTACCGGTCTCAACCGTACAGATCTGGAGAGTATGCACGCAGACTCGCCGCCGGGTTACTTCCCGCATCGTCGGCCGCTGTGACGGATCACGACCGGTGCCGGCCATGTATCGTGCATGAACCGTCGACTAGGGAGTGTCCGGTTATGCGCCAGCCCGGCACCGCCGGGTGCCCGGCCGGCTTCGAGCGCTGCTACGCCGCTCACTACCAGCAGATCGCCGCCTACGTCCGGCGCCGCGTCCCCGAGCGGGACGCCGATGACGTGATCGCCCAGGTGTTCGCCACCGCCTGGCGCCGGTTCGACCAGGTGCCGCCGCCGCCGCAGGACCGGCTGTGGCTGTTCGGCGTCGCGCGCAACGCTGTTGCCGACCATGACCGGTCCAGCATGCGGCGGTCCCGCCTTGCGTTCCGGCTCGCCCACGCCGCGCTGACTGCCGCAGCACCCGCGGACCCGCCCGATCCGCGCTGCGAGCCGGTGCTGGCCGCGATGAACGCGCTGCGTCCGGCCGACCGCGAGGCGCTGCGGCTGGTGCTGTGGGACGAGCTCAGCCACGCCGAGGCCGCCGCCGTCCTTGGGTGCAGCGCGAACGCCTTCGAGGTGCGGTACCGCCGCGCCCGCAACGCGGTGCGGGCCGCTGTCGCTCGCGGCGGCCCGCTCCCCGGTCCCCATTCGTCAGCGCAGTCACTGGGAGGTGCGTCATGAACATCGAGACCCTGATCGCCGCCGCCAACCCGGTCCCGACCGCCACCGCCCCCGGCGCCGACTCCGCGCAGGCGCGCCAGACCCTGGCCCGCGTCCTCGCCGAGCCCGCCGAACCGGCCGGCCGCCGCGACCGCCGCGACCGCCCCGGGCGCCCGTCCCGGCTGAACAACCACAGGCTCGGGTTGGCCCTAGGCGGGCTGACTGCCGCCGCCGCTGCCGCAGCCGCCGCGGCAGTCCTGCTAACGGGTGCGTCCGGCAGGCATGGACCGCCGACGGCCGACGGCTCCGCACTCTCCCGCACGCTCGGGAAACTGGCCCTGGTCGCCTCCGGACAGCCGGTCGCGCGGCCGCCCGGCCCCGGCCAGTACCAGTACACCGACTCCAAGGCGCTGAACTGGGCGGACACGTACGTCTCGGCGAAGATCCACTTCAGCGTCAGCTACCAGCAGGACCGCCAGATCTGGATCGCGACCAACGGCGCCGGGCGGATCAAGCAGACCAACACCGACCCGGACTTCGCCTCGCCCCGGGACCGGGCGGCCTGGATCGCGGCCGGCCGGCCTAGCCTGCGGCAGGCGCCCTGGGACCAGCGCTTCGGCAAGCACGGCCTGACCTTGGGACCGGTCAACCTGTTCAACCTGCCGACCAGGCCCGCCAAGCTCTACGCGCTGCTGCGCGCCCGCAAGATCGAGGGCGGCCCGCCCGGCCCGGCCGAGGACTTCGTCCAGGTCGGCGACCTGCTCCGGGAGACCGACGCGCCTCCCGCGCTGCGCGCCGCGCTGTTCCAGGTGTGCGCCCGGATCCCTGGCGCCAAGCTGCTCGGCACGGTCACCGATCCCCTGGGGAGCAGCGGTATCGCAATCGCGCACTGGCAGCCCGTCACGCGCAGCGGGCTCGGATTCGTGCGGCGCAGCAGCCAGGTCGAGTCCGTGCTGATCTTCAACCCAAAGACAAGCGGCCTGCTCGCCGAGGAAACGCTCGTGACCGGCGGCGGCAAGACCACCCTGACCGCCTGGACCGTCTACCTCAAGTCCGGCGTCGTGGACTCCCTCACTTCGACCACCCTGGTCACCGGCAACGGCGGCGGACGCTCCGCCTGACTCCACCCAGCGCCGGGCGCCAAGCCCCGCGCTTCCGCTCACCATGAGTCACCGCCTTATGGCAATACCTGCGCACGCAGCCGCCGATATGCGCGACGGCGTGGATCCAGTCGCGTCACAGCTAGGTCGCGCACGCGCGAATGTTCTGTACGCCGGTGCTGCCCGGCCTGGTCTTGGCCTTACCGCCCGCGTCTTGGCCAGAGACCGCTCTCCTCGGGCAGGACAAGGCCTCAGGCCGGGCTGCGGGTTGCCGGGACGATCTTGCCGGCTTCGGATGACCGGCGGCGGGTTCGGCGGCTCTGTCATCGCGCTGGTGCCCGCCGCCGCCGCGGCGGTCAGCTCGGCCCTGACCGCCGCGTTCAGCCGGGCCGGCTGGCGGACGCCGACGATCAGCCGGGTCTGGCCGGCCGGCGGGGCCGCCCGGCTGACCGCAGCGGCCGCAGGCTAGCTAGGAAGCACGAAACGCTCGCTGCCTGGCCGCCTATCGTGCTTCCAGCACCGCCAGATCGCGGACCGCGAACCGGTAGTGCTCGATCTCCTCGTCCATCACCACGCCGAGGCACTCAGCCACGGCGCGCTCTTCCTCCGGGTAGCCGGGAGCGGGCGAGCGCTGGCAGCCTCGTCCGAGGTCGGCATTGGTCAGGCCGACGAGGATGCGCCGCATCACGGCCATCCGGTCCGCGCGGGCGGCCAGGATCTCGGCGTAGCCGGGCTGCGCGGTCAGGTCGATGCCGAGCGCGGCCGCGTCCGCGGGCGGGTACCAGCTCTGCGGCAGGCCGATTGGGTGGTAGGGCATCGGCTCGTCCAGCACCGTCCGGCTCGCCCAGGCGTCGGTGATGAACACCAGATGGCGCAGTGTCTGCGCGAACGACCACTCGTCGTTCACCTGCTCGGTCAGCGCCGCCGCGGGCAGCCGCCCGGCCCGCCCGGCCGCGTCCGCCCAGAGCCGTTCGATGGTGTCCCACATCGCGCGGAAGTCGTCGGCGTCCTGCCCCTCGCGGAACTGCACCCGCTCCGGGTGACGCCGGTCCAGTTCGGCGCTGACGAAGCCGGTCACGTCGACGCCGTTGACGGTGACGTTGCTGAGGTAACCGGAGATGCTGACGTCGACGAGCCAGCCGTCCCGGATCGTGACGCCGGTCAGGTCACAGTCCGTGAACCGGGCGCCGCGCAGGTCCGCGACGTCGAACCGGGCTGCCCGGAACTCGGTGCTGCCGCCGCCGTCGCCGGCGCTGAACCGGTGCGGTCCGAACTGCGCGTCCATCGGGCCATCCTGCCACTCCGGGAGCGGGGCTATTTGATCATTGGCTGCTGTCATGGCTCGCACCGTAGATCCGGTCTGGTGCGCCAGTCACTAAATCTAAACTCAGTTTCAGTTCTGGCCGGTCCCGGCGGTCCGACCCAGTAAGTCCCTGTGCCTTGCGCGGGGATCATGTCGACCTCAACGGCCGACCCGATGCCGACCCGCCAGTGCCGCCGAGCGTGGCGGTGTGGCGTTCCGTCCGGGCTCACGGCGACACCAAGACGGAGAAGTACAGGCGCACCCTCCGGCTCGCGCGCATGGCGGTAGAGGCACTCCGCGAACATCGCGAGCGCCAGGCCGACGATCGGCAGCCGCTGGGCCCGCTGGCAGGAGCACGTGATCAATCTGAGCGTCCGTCTTGCCGGCGGAATGGGCTAGCCTTCGGCGATGTCCGGGAATCGAGCTTGGCCAGCTTGGGGCGCGGAGGCGACCTCCTCCTCGTTTTGCTGTCGGTCACACGTCGCACGAGACGCCCGAAGGCCGAATCGGAGCGGCTGGCTGCCGTTCCTCCAGCCCAAGGGGTCGTACTCAGATCATCCTGATCGGGGTGCCGCCGTGTAGGCTGGCGACATCGGCGCAGGAGGGCGCCGCCGGGTTCGCGGGCAGGACCTGAGTCCACCTCTACTGCTCCTTACATGGTCGTGCTTTCCGGCAGGATCGTCTTCGCGTCGCGCCCGAATGCGAGCCCGGGCCGCGAGGAGACGTCATGTCCGAGCTTCCCGACCGACCCGACCTCGATCAGCTTCGCCGTCAGGCACGGGAGCTGCTTCGCGCCGCGGCCAATGGCGAGCCCCGCGCCGTCACCAGGCTGCGCGCGGTCTCCGAACGGGTCACGCTATCGGCTGCCCAGCTGGCCGTGGCCCGCGAACACGGCTGCCCGAGCTGGCCCGCGCTGAAAACCGAAGTAGAACGCCGCCGCCGCTTGTCCGAGTCGGCTGCGAGCCCGCCTTTGCCGGGCGGCGATGAGCGCGGTTCGGTGAATGCGCTCGAAGAACGGTGGTCTTTCGGCGGGGCCACCGCCATCGAGACCTCAGCGGGCACGCTGTTTCCCCAGGCGCTGGTCGTCGGTGCCGGTTACGCCGCGCTGGATGCCTCTCTGATGCCCTCGCGGACCGGGCAGCCCGTCTCGGCCCGGCGTCGCCGGTTGCCGGCACCCGGACTGCCGTTTGCCCGCTTGACCCGCCGCAGGCGCGCCCAAGCTGACCTGGCGACGATGCGGGCCCAGGCGGCCCTCGATGACGTCACCGTCATCGATGACCGGGGAGCGAGGTACGCCCTTCGTTGCGAGGCAATGTCGGGCAAACATGGGCCACAAGGAGAGCCCGCCGGGCCGATGTCCCTGCGCCTCGGCCTCGATCCGGTTCCGGAGCGAGGCATCGAGTGGCTCGAGCTGCGCAGCCAGGACGCGGCAGCGACCCGCCTGCTGCCCTCGGCGCGTCCGTCGGTGCGGGCAGGCCAGCTCACGGCGACTACCTTGAGCCGGGCCGAGCGGGAGCTGTCGGACCACGCCCTCGACGTCATCGCCCTTCACCTTGGCGACGACGCCGCGACGTTGGAGGACGCCGTCCGGCAGCGTTGCTCGGCCGCGCTGGCCAGGGCGGCCGAGGGCATCATCTTGACATCGGGGCTGCCCTGCCGCCGATCGACGGCGTGGCCGTGCAGCTCGACAGCCTGATCTCCTGGCCCGACAGCTGGCGGCTGTATCTGCGCGCGATGCCCGGATGGTGGAGCTATAGCGAGGATGGCCACCGCACGTGGTCGCCCGTCTCGGTCCATGCCGAAGACGACCTCGGCGGCACCTACGTGAGCACCTTCGGCGGCAGCACAAGACATGGCGACCACGAAGAACTCGCCCTCCGGTTCCTGCCCCGCCTCGACCCGCTTGCCCGTGCCCTGAAGCTGACGTGCAGGGGCGCAAGCGAGGAGGTCGCTGTTGACCTCGGTCTCGTACCTGCCGGCGCACGCTGATTAAAGCGCGCACGGCGCTCTGCGGGTGCCGGCCCGTCAGGCCAGGACGCCCGCAGCATGGACAGTGCACGGCGGAATAGCGAGCCCGCGCAGGGCATAGCGCCAATCTGGGCTGGCGCAACCCATACACGCGCGAGGCGGCAATAGGGCGCATTCCTGTCGTCGGCCGATGATAAATAATCATGCACCACTGCTCGACCTGGCACGCCCCCGCCGCTCAATCGGATCTACCGCAGATTAGTGATCGTCTCGGCCAAGCAAATCGTCGATCGCTTTCGCGCGGGCTTTCATCTGCTCGGCCATTTGCTCGGCGGACGGCGTGAATCCGGCGCCGGGCGCCCAGGGCCGATGACTGGCGTCCCACGCTTTATGAACCGTCGCTGCCTGGCCGTGGGCCCATAGCCGGTCAGCAAGTGACGCAAAGCCGAGTGGCACCACCACCTGGTAGCCGCCGTCGACACCGGATTGACCGCTGCGCTTACCTGACGCCGGAACCTATTCACCCTGCCTCCCATGTGTGCAGACGCACCTGCACTCCATGGTCCGCCTCTGAGGACCAGGAAGCGAACCGGCGCCGACGATCGTCCCGCCTAGCGGCAGCAGCGGAAGTGTCACGTCGCGCCCGTCCGCCCGCCGGCTAGCACTGCTAGCGTCGGGGGTAGGCCCCTGGGCTGCGCGGCACTGAACGAGTCCTCGGGCGCCAGCGGCCCACCCTCAGACTGCGACGTGAGCGGGAAGTCCCGACGGACCGGTTTGCCAGCGGTTCAGCGCCGCCTCAAGGCCCTGCTACCGGGGGTCGGTTCTGCTGCCCTCTGACGACGATTACGCAGGTCCGGTGCTGGCTGTCTGGAGCGCCAGGGCTGGACATTCCTGATGCGATGCTGTTTCACTGATGCCGCGTTTGGAGTTGCTCGGGTGGGATCGGGTGGTGTCGTGAATGGGAGGCGGATTTGCTCGCTGAGCGGCAGAGTGCCGGTTCTACTGCTTGTGGCTGCTGCAGCGGTTGCGGGGACTGGCGGGGCAAGCGGGTCAGTCGCCGAGCCGGGCGCCAGGCTGCGCGCGGCGATATCTCTCACGACTCGCGGCGCTCTCACCGGGGTGGCGGCGACCTCCCCGAGCGACGCGCGGGCGGTTGGCTACGCCCGCACCATCAGCGGCACCAGGATCTTGCATTGGAATGGCAGCCGTTGGAACTAACTCACCAGATGCTCGCCTCCGGTAGGAGGTCCGCCAGATGAGCATGGACAGTGATGCGGCGGACAGGATGACAAGTTCGGCGCTACGCGTACGACCACCCTGGCCAAGCCGATCCGGCCCGCAGGCGTTCGGCAGGCTGCCGATCGGCGTCGTGCTGGCTGCAGTCCTGGTTGGCGCGATCCAGCGTTGGTGGGTCGCCGCGCATCCGATCGGCACGCTTTCATCCGACGGCGCGGTGATCGGGTTGATGGCGCTCCGGCTGCTCCACCACGGGCAGCTCACCGCATACATGTGGGGCCAGTCCTACGGCGGCAGCCTCGAGGCAGTGCTCACCGCGGCCGTGTTCGCCGTCGCTGGGCGCGGCACGAGCCAGCTACTCGCGACCACCGCGTTGTCGAGCGCGCTCTGCGCGATCGCGCTGTGGCGGGCCGGCCGGCATATCGTCGGGGAACCCGCGGCGCAGATTGGGGCGCTTGCGTTCTGGGTCTGGCCCGCGTCCTTTCTCTGGCGCTCCCTCAAGCCTGGTGGGACGTATATGGTCGGGCTCGCGATCGCCCTCTGCGCGGTCGGAGCGCTGGCAAGGATCCGCCAGGGCGACGACGGCTGGCGTCGTTGCGGTGTGGCAGGACTCTGGTGTGGCCTCGCGCTCTGGTCGAGCCCGATGTCCCTCGAGCTGCTCATCCCGGTCGCGCTCTGGTTCATCCCCGCGGTCAGGCGACTCGGCTGGCGGCTACTTGTGATCGCCGCAGGGGCGATCGTCGGGGGACTTCCGATTCTCCTGTTCGGTGCTACCCACGATTGGGCGAACCTGCACATGCCGGGGCACCGCGGTGACTTGCTGACCGGTTTTCCAGATCGTCTCCGGCAGTTCTTCGCCATCGAGGGCCCGATATCGCTGGGGGTGCGCGTCGAAGGCTCGCTCGCCTGGGTCGACGGACACCTCGGCGAGATCCTGGCCGGAGTCGGCGCCGCTGCACTCCTTGTCACGGCGTCAGTTGTGATTGCCGGCAGAGCGCCGCGTTGCAGACTGCCCGTCCTTACCCTCGCGCTGCTTCCGTTTCTGTACTCCCTCAACCCGCTCGCCAATCACGTCGGCCAAGGTCGTTACGCACTCTTCGGGGTTCCCATGGCCGCACTGCTCATCGGTGTCGGGCTCGAACGTGCCGGAGTTCTCGTGCAGCGGTGGGGCGTCGCCGGTGGGTGGCAGGCTGACGCAGGCCTGCAAACGCGCAGGGGCGACCTGAGGCCTCGACTGGTGTGGATAGCTGGGCTCGCGCTCGTTTGCGTGCTTGGCACGATCGGCCTTCGTGACGAACCTGGTCGAGCGCTCGTGGCCTTTCCTGCACGCGACGTGCCAATGCCCGTCGACGACTCGGCGCTGCGGGTCCTTCTCGCCAGCCATGGAGTGAAGGACGCGTACGCCATCTACTGGATTGCCTACCGCGTCATGTTCGAGACCGGCGGCCGGACAGAGGTGACGCCGTACAACTTTGACCGTTATCCCCCTATTACCGCGACAGTGAACGCAAGCCCGGATCCCGCATACCTCTTTGTCACCGCATCCAAGTTCGTCAGCTCATTTGAGATGTGGTGTCACCACCACAACATCGGCTACCGGGTGTGGCATCTCCGCAGTTTCACCGTCATCCAACCGGCGACGAAGGTCAACCCGAGCGTGCTGCCCCGTGCGGTGTTGTACTGAATCCTCATCGACCGACGTAAATGCCGCTTGGGTTTGCCGCCGAAAGCGCCTGACCGACCCTCGCTGCTGCGCCAGCGCCAAGCCCTGCCCATGCTTTCACCGCCCTGCCGCATCGGAGTTCTGGTGAAGCCGCTCCGCAGCATCTCGCAGTCAGCCGGGTGGCGAGCTCGCGGCGCAGTGCGCCCGCCGCGCGTCGCGCCGGTCACGAGGTGGCGGTTGAGCGGCCGCAGGTAGCCGCGTGGACTTCGGCGGTCAGGGCGCTGAGCTGCTCGGTCAGGGTGTGGATCTGCTCGGTTAGGTCGGTGTTCCGCTGCAGCAACTCGGTCTGATACCGGCCGAGTTCCTCCCGGTGTTTGGCCGCCGCTTCTTCGTTGGCCTGGTCGGTCCTGGTCTGCGCCTTCTGGGCAATGATGACCAGCGCGCCGGTGTAGAACGCCACTGCGGAGAACACGAGGTTCAGCAGGATGAACGGCGCGGGATCGAAGCCCTTCCCGTCGAGCAGCCCGTGCCACGAGTTTCCCAGGAACTGGATGACGTGGTTTACCAGCACCCAGCCGAGAATGATCGCAGAGCTTGCGACAAGGAACGCGACGGTCCCCATTCCGCTTGCCACGGCCTCCGAGACGCGCTCCATGAAGCTGCTGCCGCCTGCGTACGCAGACCCCCCGCCTTTGCTCTTGCTCTTTGCATGCTGATAGTGCAGGTGAAATCGCATCGGGTCTCTGTCGGCCTGCAGCTGCGCCTGCTCCGGCGCCGTCGTCGTTGTCATCTGTTCTCCTGGTGTCCAACTGGGCGGTTTGTCATGCTCTGCTTGGCCTCCGCGCGGCGGGCATTCCACTCTCGACGGGCATCTGCGAGCGGTCAGCGGCGAGCCTCGTGATGATCTGGGCGTGAATAGCCGGTTGCATGACTTTGGCCGTGCGGCCTAGCGTAGATCAGGCAGACCCGGTGGCGGCCGCAGATGTGCCATGCCCATAGGTGATGGGAGGCCCGTCGACGGCTGGCGCGTGGCTCGCGGACTGGGGTCCGGACGGGATCCCTCTGTCAACCGCAGACTGGGCATCGTATTCGCCGGCCCGCCGCTGAGGGCGGCTCCTTGTCCGGGTCCTAGGTGGCTTTCCGGGAGGCTGGCACGTGGGTAAGCACCCGGCCGCCCGCTCCTGCCGCGACTGAGTTACACGGCTGGATAGAGTCACCAATCGCGTCGGGGCCGATAGAAACGTCCGCGAACCATGGCGACGGCTTGCTGCCGACGATGTAGCAGTCGTCAAAGATGCTGTTCTGGAAGGCGTAGTGGTGCTGATCTGCGGTGTCGCCTGCGGCCCAAAGCTTGATGATCATCGAGGATCACCGGGCAGGCTGCAGCTTCCGTGACAGACGGATCTATGCACTGCAGTCCATGCACCATGGGAGGCTCCGCCGCACGGACGAGCTTGTCGATCGAAGTCTGCGCCCGCTGTTCGTCACTGGCCTCCGGCCCAAGCAGGATCTCGCCCGCCGTCGGGTAGACGTTGCGCTCCATCGAGGTAATCGCGTAACCGAGGATCGCGAAGTCGGCTCTCGCCCCGGGTCGGGCTCCTCAGCCAAGGCGGCGAGCCCGGCGAGGTGACCGCCGGCGGAGGAGCCGATCAACCCCACGCGGGACGCCCCCCTCGGCGCGGCGCTGGCGGATCTCCTCGCGCACAGACGTCAGCGGCCCCGGATGCCGTGTGTGCAACGGGTACTTGAGCACCGCGGCCGATAGGCCGATGCTTTCCAGCCACGAAACGACCGGGACGGACTCGTGCTCGGCGCGCAGCGCGTTGCCGCCTCCGGATAGCACGATGACATGAGTGGCGGCTAGTTCGCGGCCGGGACGGCTTCGGCTGCGGTCTCGATAAGCCGCGCCACCTCGTCTGGGTGGGAGACCATCGCCACGTGACTCGACGGGACTTCGATGGTGGCGGCGCCCATGCGGGCGGCGAACTGCCGCTCGGCGGCGGGCGGGATCGCCTGATCGTCGGCTGCGATCAGGTACCAGGACGGCAGCGTTTTCCAGGCCGGGACGCCCATCACGTCGGTGAAAGCGGATCCGGCCAGGGCCTGCTGCACCGCGTGCATGACCTTGGCCCTGGCCGGGTCGACATCTGCGGCGAAGTGGTTCACGAAGTCGTCCTCGGACAGCCAGCCGAAGCCCTGCTTGTCAGTAAATAGGTGCGCGAGCGCCGGGGTGACCGGTCCCTGGGACAGCAGCCCGCCGAGCGACTCGCCCTCGTCAAGCCCGAAGGCCGCGATATAGACCAGGCCGACGACGTTGGGGGCGTCGGTGCCGAGAGCGGTCATGATCTGGGCGCCGTAGGAATGGCCGACGACGATGGCGGGGCCGTCCTGCAGCTCCAGCACCTGGCGCAGCCGGGCGACGTCAGCCGCCAGCGCAGTCATCGGAAACTGGGGCGCGGTGACGTGGTAGCCGCGGGCCTGCAAGCGTTCGATGACGGCGCTCCAGCTGGAGCCATCCGCCCACGCGCCGTGGACAAGGACGATGTTCGGCAGGGCACTCATTTCATTCGTTCCTTCCTGATTCGGCTGAAAGTGACGTGGGTGATGTCGCTACTGTCCGTAGGGCCGGGACATCCAGACGTGGATGCCGTTGTAGATCACGTCGCCAGCGATCAGCATGTCGAGTTCGGGGATGTGGACGACGCCGGAATCGCTGACGTCGCTCTGCCCTGTGGTGCAGCACTGCCGTTAATGACCGCCGCCTGGCTAGCTCCCGGCAAGCTCGCGGCGGACCGCGGCGGCGATGTCAGCGCCGGTGCTGGCATGCCCGTTGATACCCCACCCGCCGTCGGGCGACTCGGTGATCAGGACCCAAGTGCGCTCGGTGAGCGTCGCGTCGCGGGCCTGGGCGGCGACGATGTCGGAGAGCTCCCGGACGACGCCCAGCTGCTTGTCCCGGTCGAGCACGCCGGCTGGCGTGAGTACCTGTACTCGGACGTAGTTGCTCTGCCCGGCGACATTGGAGACTGAATCTGGGGCCAGCTCATGGATGAAGGCGGCAGTGTTGTTCTCGAACAGCGCGATACGCGGCACCTGCTCCCAGCGCATGACCGCCGCGGCAAGCTGCTGGGCCAAGTCATGATGGTTGTCGAATGTTCCCCGGGCGGCATAGACGTCGATCATCGGCATTGCTTTCTCCTGTCCAGCGTCGGCGGGCGTGTCCCGCGCCGGGATGAACGCCGCAGGCTCACGTCACTTCTCATGGTGACCGCCGTCCCCCGCTCAGACATCTCGTGCTGCGCGTAGTCCGTCAGTCACGCGACCACGTGCAGCGCGTGCCGGGCAGGCCAGCGCGTGCGCCCGTGGCAGTACATTTGCGTCGTGGAGGGTCTGCTCGGACGCGGCGAGGAACCGCGGCCGAATCGACCAGATCCTCGAAGAAGCCCGCCGGGGGCTGAGCGGCGTCCTCGTGCTCCGAGGTGAGCCTGGCGTGGGCAAGACAGCGCTTCTGGATTACGCCCAGGCAGCGGCTGCGGACCTGCAGGTCATCCGGATCGACGGCGTCGAGACCGAGATGGAGCTCGGCTTCGCGGCCCTGCACCAGTTCCTCCGGCCATTCCTCGGCAGCCTCGATGTGCTCCCGGCACCGCAGCGCACCGCGCTCCGGTTGGCCTTCGGCATGCAGGAGGGCCGGGCGCCGGATCGTTTTCTCGTCAGCCTGGCCGCACTGGGACTGCTGGCCGAGCAGGCCTCCAGCAAGCCGCTGTTGTGCATAGTCGATGACGTTCACTGCCTTGACCGCGAATCCGGCGACGCCCTGGCGTTCGTGGCGCGCCGCCTGTACGCGGACTCCATCGCGATCATCTTCGCCGCCCGCGAGCCTGCGCTGACTCCCGGCATGCTCGACGGGCTCCTTGAACTCCGCCTCGCCGGACTGGCGAGAGCGGACGCCAGCGAGTTGCTCGCTGCAGCAGCCGGTCCTCAGCTGGAGCGGCTGACAGCCGAACGGATCGTCGCTGAGACGGGCGGCAACCCCCTGGCTTTGATCGAGATCGGCCAGGAACTGGCCGCCGGGCAGCTCCCCAGCGACTCGCCATGGCCTCAGCCGGTGGCGGTGGGCCGCCAGCTTGAACAGCGCTACCTCAAGGAGGTTCAGGGACTGGCCGCCGATACCCAGGCCCTGCTCCTCGCTGCGGCCGCCGACCCCACCGGTGATCCCAGCCTCCTGGGGCAGGCCGGCAAGAACCTGGGCTTCACGATCGAGGCGGCCGCAGCCGCCGAGGCCCGCCAGCTGATCAGCATCCGCGACGTGGTCCGCTTCCGGCACCCGCTGATCCGCTCAGCGGTGTACTACGGAGCTTCGTTCGGCCAGCGCCAGCGCGTGCACGCCGCCCTCGCCGAAACCACCAGCCCGGCCGAGCCAGACCAGCGGGCATGGCACCTGGCTCAGGCCGCCATGGGCCCAGACGAGGCTGCCGCTGAAGACCTGGAGCGCGCCGGGGAACGAGCGCGCCGTCGCGGCGGCTGGACGATGGCGGCGGCTTTCTTCCACCGCGCGGCCACGCTCAGCCCCGGCCAGGCGGCGCGAGCCGGCCGGATGCTGAGCGCGGCGGAGGCAAGCTGCAACGCCGGAGCCGTCAGCCGCGCGCAAGCCGAGCTTGACGAAGCCGACACTTACCACGGCGATAAGCGCCACCCCGGCCTCGTCCTGCGGGTTCAGGGTCGCATTCATCACGCGCTACGCCAGCCCCCGAAAGCGACCTCCGCGTTGCTCGCCGCGGCCACGAGCCTGGGTCCGGTCGACATCCGGCTGGCCCGCGACATTCTCGTCGAGGCCGTCGTGGAAGCCCAGATCAACGGCCGACTCGCGCCCGCGGGGGCGAACCGGACCGATGTGGCCCATGTAGCCAGGGCGCTCCCGCTGCGACCGGGGATGACCGCCGCCATCGGCGATCTGCTGCTCGACGCCGATATGACCCTCCAGCTACATGGCCTGGACGCGGCCGCGCCGCTGCTTCGCCACGCGATCGACGCCGTGCGGCACCAACCCGAAGATCCCGCGGAAATGTTCCAGTGGCTCGCCGCTGCCTGCGCGGACGCCACCATCCTCGCTGACGAGTTGCGGCTGCGCGGACTGACCCGCCGGATGGAAGCAGCCGCCCGGGAGCAGGGGGCGATGGTTCCCCTGTCGCTGGCGCTCAGCTACGCCGGAGTATCTGGTCTGCTGGAAGGAGACTTGCCCGAGGCCGAACGGTGCTTCACCGAGATGACCGCGATAGCAGAAGCCAGAGGGCAGCCCTGGAGCCTCGGGGCACTGCTCGTCTCAGCGTGGCGCGGACAGCCCGATCAGGCCTATACCCTGCTGGACACGGTTGCCAGCGAGGCCGACCACCAGGGCCAGGGATACCAGCTCGTATTCGCCGACTATGCCCGCTGCATCCTCGAGCTCGGACACGGCCGCTATGACGCCGCCTATGCCTGCTTCGCGTCTCGCATTGATGACACCTCGCAAGTCAAGTTCGCCCTGCCCGATCTTGTCGAGGCAGCCACGCGCTCTGGCCACCGCGACGCCGCCAACGGCATGGTCAGCCTTCTGGTCAAGCTAGCCGCCGACAATCCCGGCCCGGTGGCACTCGGGTTCCTTTCCCGGGCCCGGGCCCTGGTCGCAGGCGACGGCACCGACACAGATGAGCATTACCAGCAGGCCATAGACCAGCATGGCCGCGCCCGCGGACCCGTGCACCTTGCCCGAAGCCATCTCGTCTACGGCGAGTGGCTGCGACGTGTCAAGCGCCCCCGCGACGCGCGCAGCAGCCTGCGAGCTGCCCACCGGCTCTTCGAAGATATAGGTGCACAGGCCTTCGCAGAACGGGCGCGCCAGGAACTGGCAGCAGCCGGGGAGATCGTGCAAGCACAGGCCGCCGCCCGGCACAGCGATAAGCTCACGCCGCAGGAAGCGCGAGTGACCCGGCTGGCAGCAGCAGGTGCGACGAACGCAGAAATCGCTGCCCAGCTCTACCTCAGCCCGAATACCGTTGACTACCACCTGCGGAAGGTATTCCGGAAGCTCGGCGTCACCTCGCGCCGTCAGCTCGCACAGACGCAGCTCAACCTCTTCACCTGACGCTGCCGGTCACCACGACGACCGCGAAGAGTATCGCCGAATGTCGCACCATCGCGCAGCACCACGCAGTCCGGCAACTGACCTGGCGGGAAGACGACCGCCATCTTGTCCGCAGACTGCGCTAGCACTTGACCGGCTACGGCCTGCCCGCCAACCTCGCGAATTTGCTGAGCGTGCTCAGGCGCGGAGCGGAGGTCAGTGCCGGGCTAGAAAGATGACCTGATCGGCCTGGATCTGGCCGTGCTTATCGAGGAGAGCGGCGAGGGCGCTGGTGATCGCGCCGGTGTAGCTGCGGTCCTGGGGAAAAGTCCTGGTTGAGACGAGAATCAGTCCGCTGTGTGATTGCCCGGCAGCCCGGTACTGGCCGTCGAGAGGCATGAAGTCCTTGATGTTTGCGGTGACCAGAGCGCGTCCGGCGGCTGCCGCGTGAGCGAGAATCTGGTCGTCAGGCAATGACACCAGTGCGGGATCTGCCACGACTGCGATGATGTCATGGCCCTTAGCGCGGAGTTGCTGTGCGATGGTGTCGGAGAACATCTCGTCAAGCAGCAGCGGGCAGCTCACCGGTTACCTGGAGAGCAGTTGGTGTTCGCGCTGCCACGCTTGCTCGGCAGCGTGCTCGGCGGCGTCAGCAGCGGAGATCTCGGCGTCGACTTCCGCGGGATAGGACGCCCAGTACCGGACGGCTGCGCGGACCAGCCGCAGCGGCGTGCCGGTGTTGTCGGCGACCAGGCCGAGAAGGCCGTCGTCGGCGAGTTCGGGCTCGGCAACCCGGGCGGACTTGATAGCGCGGACGACTTCCCACACGTCGGGACCGCCGGCCAGCGCGGCGCGACGCCCGGTCGGACCGGGCCGGAACATGATCCCTGGGTGCTCGCTCATGCGGAGGGCCTCATCGACGAGCCGGTTCGCCGCCGATGACAGGGACATGCCGGGGTTGGCGGCCGCGAACGAGGCGAGTCGTTCGGCCACGGGAGCATCGAACCGCACGGGGGTCGCTGCGCGCTTGCTCATGACTACATCGTAGTTGGTTCGATCTGCTGTTGCAAATGGGTCAGGCTGCACAGTCGTGGAGTCGGGCAAGTAGCCCGGCCCTGGAGGAAATCAATGGAGCTCATGACGATCGGCGCGTTTGCTGAGCGCACTCGGCTGTCGGCCAAGGCCCTGCGCCTGTACGACCGGCTCGGCCTGTTGGTCCCTGCGCGGGTCGACCGGGCAAACGGCTATCGCCTCTACGGGAGGAGCAGGTGGAGCTTGCCCGGCTTGTCGGGCTGCTAGCTCGGTGGCATCTATCGAGCTCCGGGTCGAACCAGCCCACGACGAGGCCTTCATCCGGGCCGGGCATAGGCAGAACCGATGCCCGGCGGAGTCAGTGAGCACCGTCCACTGATCGCCCCCGCCATCGGGCAACTCCTTCCCGCAGACCGTAGCTATGGCTTGATGGCGAAGTTCCGGGTTGTCCAGCCCGAGCTTGAGGCGCTGCCGCCTGGCGCGGACAGCATCGAGGTTCCCCAGACCTGGCCTCTCGTGCTAGTAGTGGGCGCTGCCGGGTCGGGGCTGGCCCCGGCGTAGTCGCCCCACCGGCATAGGTTGGGGCTGTCTGCTGTCATGCAGTCGAAGCCGGTGTCGGCGGCGGTGGAGG
>WNFI01404440.1_pt1 | contig 18997 bp, 14 predicted proteins | sample 5400471 | NCBI WGS metagenome assembly WNFI01 (sample SAMN13153348, study PRJNA577476) | soil metagenome | isolation source: 100 cm saprolite on Douglas fir-dominated hillslope | place: USA:California | collected 2013-09-17 | reverse complement strand
CTTCGACTACGGACAGCCAGTGCTCTGTCCGGTGAGGACTTTCACCCCACTGTTGGTGAGCACTCTCAGGCGCACTAGGGCGGTCCGTCCCGGACCGCCTAATCGAGAACGAGATCGTTTAGAGGTCGAGCACACCAAGGCGACGTCGAATGCGTCGGCAAAGATCCGTGTTCAATAAGTGGAGAAGAACCGAAATCTTTCAAGGGCATCAGCGGAACACTCTTTTTCGAGATTCTCATGTTAGGGCGAGCGACCTTGCGATCCGCGACGATGCGACCGTCCACCGGTGTCGCTTCGCTTTGAACGGTTGGTGGGCCGGCGTTGTCGCAACGCCTGTTTTTTCGCCAGGTTCCCACAGGTGTTCATGGCGCACCAGCGACGCCGGCCGGGCCGTGAGAGATCGGCAAACAGACCTGCGCATAACGGGTTCTCACAAATCCGAATCCGCTCGGCCCAAGCACTGGTAAGAAGATCAACGGCATCTCGAGCGACGAACGCCAGAGCTCGCTCAACCGTCTCCGCTCCGTGCCATTGAACGGATGTTCCGGGTCGATTCCCCAACTGCGGTGCCAGGCTCTGCTTTGCTGACCACCGGTTTACAATGTCGCGGTCGGATGCCAGGAAATTTGTGCGATGAGCGGCGGCCACAGCACAGCGATAAATCGCTTCGCGAAGGAGCAGAGCGGCTGACCAGGAAATTGAGGCTTATTGTCATGAGTATTCGAAGCCGAAGCGGCTAACCCAGGGTTGGGCATATTACCGGGCAATTCCGAGAACAGTGAAAATGAACCGCCAACTTCCTACGAAACCTTTGGCAATGCCGGTACTAGAGATTGGTGGATCAAACTCGGTCGGACTTAATCTAGCAAGAGCAATCGCTCAAATCGACGCCCGATGTCGTTGGAAAAGTGATCGCCGAAAGCGGACACTTCGTACCAGAAGAACAACCGGAAAGAACGGTAGCAGTCCTCTTGGGTGCATTGAGCCCTGGCAACTTGTAACAGATACCGCAGGGAATTGAACAAAGAAAGTATTGGTAACACTATGACGAAGTCTGACACGTTTACGATTAGCGATGGATTCACCGTTCCCCGTTTTGGATACGGTGCTATGCGCTTGACCGGCCAGCCCGGGAATTTTGGCCCGTACGCCGACTGGGAAGATGGGAAACGACTCTTACGCCGAGTGATGGAGCTGGGCATCAGGTTCATTGACACGGCTCGGGCTTATGGTCCTGGGTGGAACGAGAAAATAATCGCCGACGCGTTACATCCCTACCCGGAAGATCTTTTCATTGCGACTAAGGGCGGGGTTATCAAGAAATCCGCTACGGAGCGATACCTGGATGCCAGCCTGAAAGGGCTCCGACGTGACTGCGAGGAGAGTCTAAAGAATTTGCGGCTTGATTGCATCGATCTTTATCAGTTGCATTGGATTGACCCAGATACTCCGTTTGCCGAATCGGTGGCTGGCTTGGCAACGCTGCAAGGGGAGGGAAAGATTCGCCGGATTGGGCTCTCCAACGTCACGTTGGATCAAATCAAAGAAGCGCAGACGATTACGGCAATTGCCTCAGTTCAGAATCGTTATAGCGTTGCGGAACGCAAGCATGATCCGATCATCGAATTCTGCACGAGCCAAGGAATCCTATTCCTGCCCTATGGTCCATTGGGGGCCGACCCGATGAAGCACGGCGCGCCGCTGGCGTCTGCAAGCGGAGTGCTGGCTGAGGTAGCCTCAAAGCTTCGAGTTTCGACTCCGCAGCTCGCTCTCGCGTGGTTGTTGCATCGGTCTCCAAACATCATCGTGATCCCGGGAACAACTTCCAAAGTTCATTTTGAGGAAAATGCAATCGCTTCGCAGATCGCGCTTGATGCAGAGAGTCTTAGCCAACTTGAACACGCTGCCACGTCGTGAAATCCGAGAGGCTGTCCGGCCGACCTATCATCGAATTTGACGGCAATGCTTAGGCGCGATCATACGCCGGCCGCCGTGCGTTGCTCGATCGCGCGGATCACCGCAACCATATCGGCGCCCTCGAGACCCAGAGCCTGGGTCTCGCTATAAAGGGCGTGGCAGACGTCGAGGAGCGGCGACGCGATACCGGCCTCTCGCGCCGCCTCGGCGATCAGCGGGTTGTTCTCCAGTACGTTAGAGATCGCGGCTTGCACCGCAAAATCCCGCGCAACGAGCTTCGCCGCCTTGACCCGCGACACGTCGCTCGCCATCGGCCCAGCGTCGAGGACGGCAACGAGCTGGGCCAGGTCCAATCCGCGGCGTTCGGCGAAGTGCACCGCCTCAACGAGGCCCGTCACCATGGTAATCAAGAACAGGTTCGCCGCCAGCTTCATAAGCAGCGCGTTGGGCGCTGGGCCGCAGACTATGGCGTCCCGGCACATCGGCGCGAGCAGCGACCGAACCGACGCCACATCCTCTGGCTCCCCCGCCAGCATCGCGACGAGCTGTCCGGCCTCCGCGGGTTTGCGCGAGCCGGAGACCGGCGCCTCGACGTAGCGGCCGCCTTCGGCGCGGACATCGGCCTCGAGCGCCTTGGAGTAGCTCGGCGCGGTCGTCGCCATGTTGATCAGCGTGCATCCCCTGACCCGATCTCCGAAAGCGCGGTCGCCGCGCGCAAGCACGGCGTCCATTGCGGCACCGTCTACCAGCATGAGGAGCACGACTTCGCACCGCGCGAAGACTTCCGCCGGGTCCTTCGCGACAGCGGCCCCAGCTTCGGCCAGGATGCCGCATTTCGAGGGCGAGCGGTTCCAAACCAAGAGCGGCGTGCCCGCCTTTACCAGATTGAGCGCCATGGGCTGTCCCATGACTCCGAGACCGATGAAACCTACGTCCACATGCACCTCCACCTCTAGTCGATGTTTCTTCTAAATACCTGCTTCTTGCCGCTAACGCGGAGCCCAGCTTCCAGCGCAGCGCATTGCCGGGCACGCTAGTCCAGGGTGCCGAGGGCCGTCTTGAACGGTTGTGCAAACCGGTGTTGGACAAGCGCTGCGGCCCACCTTGCAGGCGTAAGGCCATAGGCGAGCTTGAACTGCCGCGACATGTGACTCTGATCGGCAAACCCGGCCTCGATTGCGGCCTCGGCGAGCGATGTGCCCTGTTTCAACAAGCGGCGGACATGATCCAGTTGCCGCAGGGTGCGGAACCGGCTGGGGCTCGTTCCGAAGGCAGCCCGAAATTGCCGGGCCAGCGTCCAGCGGTCGAGACCAGACAGGCGTTCAAGCTCATCCATCGAGCGCCGCTCCGTCGGACACGCGGCAATGAGGTCCCGAACCCGCGACAGACGGCTGAGGGCAAGCGGGCCAGATTTCTTCGTGACATCTGACGAAACACTGACAAGTAAATTCACTACTGCGGCCACGAGCTCGATCCGCGCGACATCATCTATGTCCCCATCGATGTCCCAGATCTCGGAAGCACAACCTCCCGGCAAACGAGCCGCGTCTATTACGGGATGCCCAACAAAGGGCAACGGATTGCCGGGGAGCGCTTCCCGGACGAGCGAGGGATCGATATAAACGATTCTGTAGCTGAAACCTTCATCGGTTCCAGCCCCGCCATCATGCGTCTCGTCGGGATGCAGAATGTGGCATTGGCCGGGACGGCAGTGCCAGCGCTCGCCTCTAAAGTGAAAGGTCTGGATGCCCGAAAGGGTAATGCCGATCGCGTATGTGTCGTGGCAATGCGGGGAAAAAGCCTGACCATAGAGATAGGCCTCCAGCCGTTCGATTCCCTTGGCTCCCGACCCGATCCTGATGCGATCGCTCTTGCCGGCCATGTCGCCCCCGTACTTATTTAGATAACCGTTCAAAATGGTCCCTGCTGCCCGGCGAAAGCGTTGCTTTCTCACTGGCCACCGATTTCTTAATCGCTGAGGTTCCACTGCAAAGATGGGTATCCAAACCAAATCACCCTGTTCGTAGAAATCAGCGAAGGAATGTTTACCTTCGCTGGGGCGATTTCAAGTTGGGGGCGCTCAGTTTCTTGCTTGGCAGGACACTTCGATTCTGACGCCGGAGGAAGCTGCCAATCATCAGATAAGCGCGAGCATGCTCATCACCGAAACATCAACTGGTAACCTGCAGACGGTGGCGCGGTTGATCGAGGCAGGCAAGATCAAGCCGTGCATCGGCCAAGTCTACCCGTTAAGCGCAGTGGCGCCAGCGTGGCGGGATAGCCGTTCGCAACGTATCGAAGGTAAGCTCGTCTTCACGTTCGGCGCTGGGGAAGAACGAGCAATGGATAAACTGACGGCTGTTCGCCCGCACCACTCTCTCGAATTGCTTCGATCGGGCCACGGTCCTTGACCGTGAGGTGATCGAGCAATTTTAGCACCGCGAACGAACTCACCAAAAGCGCAACTTTAACCGAATCCGACTTCTTATTGACAGTCTACTGTCTCTATAACATAATACTGTCATGCGAGCAAAAATGGAAAGACCTACTCTCCGCCGCCGGCAAACCGCTGCGACCAGAGAAGAGATCCTCGCTGTTGCGATGAACATGCTGAGCAGCGGCGCCCAGGACGGCTTCTCTCATGAATCAATTGCCCAGGCTGCCGGCATGGGGGCGAGAACCGTCTACCGGCATTTTCGCGATCGAGCTGAGTTGCTCCAGGCTCTCTGGCTCAGAGTACGCGACACTACCGATATAAAGTTTCCCGCCCGGGAAGAAGATGTCGTTCCCTTCGTTCGATCGGCTTTTCATGCATTCGATGAACATGAGTCACTGGTGCGGGCTGTTCTCAGTTCCGCAGCGGGGACCGAAGTGGGGGAACGCGGCGGCGTGGAAGGGAGACGCGCGTTTGCGCACAGTCTGAGCGTCCTTCTCGACGGACTCGGCGCGTCCGAACGGGCGCGGGTTATTGCGGTGTTCGTGGCGATATATAGCGCGCCTTTTTGGCAGGTGCTCAGGGACCGCGGCGGACTAACCGGACCAAAAGCTCAGGAAGCCGCCGCATGGCTGATGGAGGTACTGCTGGATGCTCTTCGCAGAACCAGGAAAAGGAGTAGAAAATGAAAGAGCAAAAAACGATAGAATCGAGATCCTTGGCGTTGAACTCGAATGGAAATTGAAGCGAAACGATACGGTCGACCAATACTGCGTCTTAGCTGCGACCATCCCACCCGGGGCTGGGATTCCGGTTCATCAACATCCGCAGCAAGAAGCGTTCTTCATACTCGAGGGTCAACCCGAGTTCGCCGTAGCGATTAGCGCCGAGCTTCCATGGAAGGAAGTTAATCCCGGAGACATGGTCAATATCCCACCGGATACGATGCACGGTTTCCGCAATGCGGGGGATCGTGACGTGAAGTTGTTGCTCACTTGCGCGGCCGAACTAGGCCGATTTTTTGAAGAAGCAGGCACGCCGTTGACTGAAAATGAGTCTTCCCGCGCGAATCTTTCACCAGAGGAAATCCAGCGTGTGCTTGAAATAGCGCGGAAACACGGGCAGCGCTTTCCTGCGCCCGCGTAGAGTGACCATGCGGCGCGAGAAGAGGCTTTCGGGAACCGGAATCGAAGTCCTGAATCTGTAGCAATCGCAGCCCGGGTTCTCGAATTTTTCGAATTGCGGATAGGACATTCCGCAATTCGCAATCTACTCTCGCCGGTTCGTTGTCGTTCGTTGTCGTTCGTTGTCGTTCGTTGTCGTCGTTGTCGTTCGCTGTATGTTAAGACGTGGTCCCCCCCGGGCAATGAAACCGGAATTTATCGCCTTAGGGTTAATTCTGTTGGGCGCACTATACTTCTTTTGGACGCAGAGATTGCGGACAGATATCACCGCGCTAGTCGTGATGTTGTCGCTCGCTCTTCCTTGGCCACACGCGGATGGCAAATGGTCGGGGATCCTTACCCCTCAGGAGGCCTTCTCTGGTTTCGGCAGCGTAGCCGTGATTATGGTGACTGCCATGTTCGTGTTCAGCGCTGCCCTCGTTCGTACCGGCGCTGCTGAAATGATTGGTGGCCGCTTGTTCAGAGCGTGTGCTGGCGACGAACTCCTTTTTCAGATCGCAGTATTGGGGCTGGCCACGGTCTGTTCCATGTTCGTTAATGAGACGACGATCGTTCTCGTTTTCATGCCGGTCATTTTGGGGGTGTGCAAAGAGCGCAATCTCTCACCGTCGCGCTACCTCCTGTGTGCAGCGTATGGCGCGGCACTTGGTGGTCAATGGACGCTGATCGGCACGCGCAGTAACATCATTGTGAGCGAGTTCCTTCGCCAGCGGACCGGCCAGGGAATTGGTTTCTTTGATTTCACACCGGTTGCCGTCACAGTTTTCGTTGGCTGTGCGACCTATTTCTTTCTGGTGGGACGAAGATTTCTGCCGACACCCGACGTACAATCGTTGGAGCAGGAACTGGGCAAAGAATACCTGACCGAGGTGATGGTTACCCCGCAATCGACAACGGTTGGATTGACACTCGACCAACTCGACTGGGCCAAACGGCAGGATGTAACCATTGTCGGCGTCATTCGCGAGGGGGAACGGATGCCGCCCAATGGCTGGATGAAATTGCATCCGGGCGACGCACTGATCATGCAAGGCGCTGTGCCCACGATAGGCAGCCTTCTGAAATCCCCCGATTTCCAATTCATGGAGGAAGTCAAGATCGGTGAGAAAGCACTCCGGAGCCTGGACCTGATTACCGTCGAAGCTTTGCTCTCTCCCAACTCTCGGTACACCGGGCGCACCATGCAGCAGACCAATTTCGGTCGCGACTATGGTTTCAGTGTGCTCGGCATTTCGCGGCACGGGCAGACCATTCAGGAACGGCCGTCGGCTACGCGACTTGAGTACGGTGACTCCCTGCTCCTGCTCGGCCATAACTCGAATCTCGAAAGACTCGAACGCAATCCAAATCTGATTGTGCTAAGCCAACGACATTTCCCGACCGCCGGCAAAAAGCAGGCGATCATCACGATGCTGCTCCTGGCTTGTATAATATTGGCTGCAATCACCGGTGTTCTCACGCCTGCACTCTCCATTCCAATAGCGGCGGCCGCCGTGTTGTTATTGGGATCTGTGAAAGTGACTGACACCTACAAGTCTGTTGACTGGCCAGCCGTCGCCACTGTCGGTGGTATGATCTCTTTCGGCCTCGCGCTGGAGAAGACAGGCGCGGCCGGAGCTTTGGCGCACGCAATCGTCACCAATTTTCAATGGGCTGGTCCGAATTTCATTCTTGGTGCCCTGCTAATGTTCACGGTTGCGCTCACCCAAATGATTGAAAACGCTGCCATCGCGATCATTCTCGCGCCGGTTGCTTACCAAATCGCGCGCGAAGGCCACGCGGATCCGAAGCCGTTCATGATCGGCTTGGCTGTTTGTATTTCAACGTCATTCTGCACGCCCGTCGCCCATGAGACCACAATGTTAGTGATGGGTCCTGGCCGGTATCGTTTTAAGCACTATCTCTCCATCGGGAGCGGTATGGCTATCATTGCCTGGTTGCTGGCCACGGTGGTGACGCCGATGATTTGGAGGCTTTGATTCAGCGATGCTGGTGTGTGGAGAGTGACTGGCGGGATAGACCATGATCTCGATCAGGCGAATGACAGCTGTGGATGTCCTTGTCTCGCAAGTGCTGCTTTCGCAACTTGGGTATCAGATGGACGTTCAGGAAGTTCGGCGGCGCTACGATGCGGTGGCGCAGTCCGGAGACCACGCACTGATGGTGGCCGAGCAAGGCGGGAGCATCATCGCGCTCTGTGAAAGTCGCAATGTAAAAACGGCATATAGAGTTTACAACCAACCTAGGCGATCACACATTTTCGTCCCGAAGGGACTCCAGAACTTAGCCCAGGGTTTCAACGCTGGGTGCTTTCGTTCCACACGGCGCGCCCTGAAGGGGCGTCAGATTGGGTCCGTCGACATGAAGTGGCGAGCCCGCACTACGGTTTAGGGGGCGAGCTTCCAGATCGGCTGTTGATCCCAAACTAAGGACGGCATAAACGGCGCGTTTCGCCGGCATGACGTGACAGCTGAAACAACGATTCCGGCAATTCGGACAAAAAGTGGCCGCCCCGGAAATTGTGCGGTTTTATTACTTCGGACTACGGGTGTGGAGACCACGAACCGTGTTGCATCCGGATGCACACTAAAGCAGCTGAAATTTAGCGGTCCATAATAATGAAATTCAAGCTGCGCTGTTTGTTAATCGTCTTAGCGCATCCATGTCTGGGAGAAAGCTCAACCGAGGCGTCGGAGGACACGGACGCATCGGGCTCGTTTTTGAAAATTGATCGTGATATCCCAATCATCGCGCCCGAAAAAGCACGGTACCGGCGATCCTCAATTAATTTGGACCGACCAATCAATTCGCTCGAGCAAAGACATTTTGTGTGTTTCCTATCTGATCATAGTTCCGCTTATCGGCGGGCGCATCATGGCGGCTTCACAAATCCCAATGTGCCGAGCGCTACCGCGCTATTTGGCGAAACCTGCGAAGGCTAACAAGAAAAAATCGCCGGCCCACTGAACACACCCCTATCTCATCGCCCTCCTAGTCCGCGACTGAGCGCATGGATCGTCGTTGTTATGCTGGCCATGGTTTCGGTCCCGGCCGCGCTGACTTTGATGACGGTCCGCTCACCGGGGACACTCCAGATGGCTAGTTCCAATCCGACCCCCTACGGCTACACTTGGAGCCTGCTCCTGTTCGTCGTCCCGATTATGGTGATTGCTTTCGGGTTCCTACCGCGCAAAGAGGCGAAGTTCCCAAGGAAGGCCTTCTGGTGGACCATCGGAATTCTGGTTCCCCTTGGATTTGCGACCGATTTTTTCTTCGCCAGCCGCTTCTTTATTTTCTCAAATCCTGGGGCGACGTTGCAGATCGGAGCACCTGCACTCCATAAACCTGTTCCGATCGAAGAGTATGTCTTTTACTTAGCAGGCTTTATCGCCACGCTTCTAATCTATCTCTGGCTGGACGAATACTGGCTGGCGGCCTACAACGCTCCAGATTATCGGATGGAATCGAAGAAGATCGATCGCCTTCTCCGGTTTCATCCTCCCTCCCTCATCCTTGGCCTCATCCTCATTGTGGCTGCGGTCGTTTACAAGAAGGCACTATCGCCGATCCGAGAAGGCTTTCCCGAGTATTTCACTTTCCTTGTGCTGGTTGCTTTTGTTCCATCGGTCAGCTTCTTTCCAATCGCCAGGCGATTCGTTAACTGGCGTGCCTTCAGCCTCACACTCTTCTTCATCCTTCTGATAAGTCTCCTATGGGAAGCTACACTGGCTGTGCCCTATCAATGGTGGGATTATCAGCCGAAGCAGATGATTGGCCTGCGCATTGGAGCCTGGGCCGGGCTGCCGATTGAGGCTGTCTGCGTTTGGATTGCGGTTACCTATGCCACGGTAATTGTATTCGAGATAGTCAAGCTCTGGCAGGCGTCGGAGAAACCCGCGAAGGATGCGTTTCTCGGTTTGAAGAACTCTCCCAAACGCCGCGAAAATAGGTGATCAGAGGTTAAGCGCTGACGTGCGCTCTCGTTCGTTGACGTCCGTTGTTGTCATGCGCTTCCCCCGAACTTCCAGATTTCTATATTCTGTATTCTGTTATTCGGCCGGCCCGCTGGATTGTTTGGGGGACCTTAGAACTTCAGCAACGCTTCGACCCGGACGTAATGCCAGCTGTTGTCGTCGGCGATACCGGAACCGCGAGTCGCCTGACCTCCATATAGGTTCGTCAGATTCCAATCGACGCGTCCGCTTACTCCAAAGATGAGGAAGTCGGTGACGTTGTAATCGATTCCGAAGCCGAAGCCTCGGAAATTCAAACGTCCAATCATAGCGTCATCGAATGACAGGTTCGGGTCAACCGCTGCAATACCGATCTGACGGTAATCGACGTACGCCGAAAGGTCTCCGGCTTTCTTGTTGTCGCCAATCTTTAACCCCAGCAACCATGCCATTTTGTCCTGGTCGGAGGGTTGCGCCAGATTCTTGTAGCCGATGACATCACCGGCTGAATCGGTAAAAGCAGGCTGAAACGTTTACCTCCGTCGAAGTTATAGGCAAAATCCCAGTAGAACTTCACTGGAATTTTGCCCACTTTCACGGTGATATCTCCCGGCGCTTGAACGACGAACAGGTCACGCTCTTCGCCGGTGCCATCTAGGAACTGAAGGAAGGCGGTGCTTTTGGCCGGCGCAGTAAATCCTCCAGTGTTAACCGAGGAGAAGTTGCCGGCCGGGCCATTAGCCACCGTGTCGTGTCCGTAGCCGGCCGCATTGGCGATAAAGAGCGATGGAGCTACCGTGATCGAGAACCAGTCGGTCTTGTAACGAGCCAACAACTGTTCTTCAAAGAGGTAAGAATCGTTCTTCAAATCGGAATCGAAGTTGTATTCGTTGTTGTCGTAAAAAATGAACTGACCGGCAATAAGCGCCAACTCGAAAGCGCCATAGTGCTTAGCAGGTGCTGGTGCCGGGGGCGGAGCTTTGCCTTCCTTGCTGTAGCTAACCGGTTCGCCACCTGAGTTCCAGCCGAAGAGCTGATCAAAATCAATCCGTTCCACTAACCCTTGCGGAAACATTTTTGGCGCATCCCAGAACAGAGTGGTAGCATAAAATGGGAGATCCTGCTTACCCGCGACAACGGTGAACCCGGGATAACCATTCCAGCCCAAGAATGCCTTATTTATATAGATGCTGTAGTTCTGGAAACCACCAGTGAAGGTCTGAAAGTTCGTATCGGAGAAGTTACTGGTCGTGAGGCTGAACCCGCCAAAGAAGCCGGCGTCAAATTTCATCTCGGCATTCAAAAACAATTTGAACCGCCAGCGCGAGCGGGTCGCTACGTGATTGCGGCCGTTCGGACTTCCCGTCAGCGTGGGAGTAGGATTCCGCAGCGAAGGGCTCGGCGTCGGAGTCGGAATGCCCGGAGCGGCCGAGGGCTCTTGAGCCTGTTCCTCGTCCCACTGGTAACGGAGAAGCAGCTGACCGTCCAGTTTCAGTTCCTTAATCCAGGGTGCCAGCTTGAGTGGGCTACTCGGAGCTGTCACGACTGGCGGGTTTTTCGACACCTCGCTTTCAATCTGCTCAGCGTCTTTCTGCGACAGGATGCCTTTGCGAACCAAAGCATCAATGAGCGCCTGGTCGTCTGCCAACGCGGCACTGGTGCTTGAGGCAACTAGACCGGCCAGCGCCAGAGCATACTTGTTTTTTAGGATCATCGGTTTCTCCGGGGGGAATCAGTCGCAGTATTGATCAGCTCTGGACGTCTCAACCAGGCGGGTCACGACCAGTCCTTGTTTTAACAATCATCGCGGTTACAAAAAACAAGACCCGGCAGTTTGCATCTACCGGGCCCGCTAGCTTTCTATCGCTGGATTGTTGGGGCAGCTTAGAACTTCAGCAACGCGTCGACTCGGATCGAGTGCCAAGTGTTATCGCCAGCTATAACAGGGCCAAGGGTAGCTTGGCCACCATAAAGATATTTCACTTTTATGCCGGAAAATCTTGGGCACGGCAGCCGGCGAGCAGAGGAACAACTTTGCCCAGCCAATACGGGCCGTTGGAGCTAAAATTGCAGGCTACTGGTCGTCTCCTCTTCGGTAAGGGGGGAATGGTTCTTTCGGATAGGAATAAAACACTCCTTCTGCTGATGGTGAGGCCAGACGTCCGATGTTAACATTGCGAACGGCCATAGTTGAAGGACAACTAACAAAATCGATCCATTCCAGACAGGAGAAGGGCCACCAGAGCAGAATCTATGAGCGACAACGACAAGGCTTCCGAAGTTTTAATCCCAATCCCACTTGACCGGCCGGCGGCCTGTGATCGTCGCCGGTTTATTTCGGGCGCCTCTGCGGCATTGGCCGCCTTAGCTCTCAGCTCCCGTCCAGCGGCCGCGCAAGATATTCAGAAAGTTACCGAAGCCCAACATGGGCAGAGCGCGAGCGATCCAGGACCAGAAAACGAGCTCTTACGTGAGGCCAGCCCGAATAGCCTACTACCCCCTCCCACCGATCGCGGAGAGGTTCCATCATTCTGGAATTCTTTCTCCGTCCAACATCGGCGCGTTCAACCAGGTGGCTGGTCCCGGCAAGTGACGGTGGCAGACTTTCCAGTCTCCAAGGATATCGCCGGAGTGAACATGCGCCTGACCGCCGGCGGTATTCGCGAACTTCATTGGCACGATGCCGGAGAATGGGCAGTGATGCTCACTGGCGCTGCGCGGATCACCGCGCTTGACAATCAGGGAAAGAGTTTTGTCCAAGACGTGCAGGAGGGCGATCTCTGGTATTTTCCAAGTGGTAATCCTCATTCAATTCAAGGCCTGGCGCCGGATGGCTGCGAGTTCCTGCTGGTCTTTGATGACGGAAAGTTTTCCGAAGGCAACACCACACTCATCTCGGACTGGGCTCGACATACGCCTCGCGAAGTGCTCGCGAAGAATTGGGGTGTACCGGAGAGTGCATTGGATGGAGTATATTCTGTGCCGGAGGAAGGCCATTATATTTTCCAACAGCCAATCCCCCCTCCGCTTGATCAGGACCTGGCTGCAGCAGCGGGATCCAACCGCCCTTCACCAATCGCATTCAGTTTTCCTATGCACCAGATGCCTCCAACGTTCCGGACGAAATCAGGTGAGGTCCGGATCATCGATTCGCAAAATTTTCCAGTATCAACAACGATTGCGGCTGCGCACGTGATCGTGAAACCCGGCGGAATGCGCGAGCTGCACTGGCATCAGAACGCCGCGGAATGGCAGTACTATATAGAAGGTCAAGGCCGAATGACCGTGTTCTTCAACGGAGGAAAAGCGCGTACCGCGGACTTCGCGGCTGGTGACGTCGGCTTAGTTCCAAGAACCTTTGGCCATTATATTGAGAACACTGGCAGCACCGACTTGGTGTTTCTGGAGATGTTCAAGGCAAACCGTTTCATGGACCTGACGCTTTCCGAATGGATGAGAAATTCGCCGCCAGAGTTAATCATGGAGCACTTGCGGATCAGCCAAGAAACCCTGGACGCAATTCCGAAGAACAAAGCGGTTATTGTGCCGGTTTAGGCACCGAATTACAACTCACGTCTGTCGCTGCGGTGATTCTTGTTTATCGGCATTCTTGCAGGTCGAGCGACATGAAGACACTGTTCGGGTCGAGCACATAGTCGGCGAACGGCGGGCACTCCACGAAGCCATGGCTCCGGTAAAGCGCGTGCGCAGGCCGAAAATATTCCCAGGAGCCCGTCTCGAGACTGAGGCGCGACATGCCGCTTACTCGTGCGGTTGCAATGATGTGGCGCAGCATCGCGCTTCCCGCTCCCCTTCCGCGCATGGACTGAGCGGTATACATCGACTTGACCTCACCATGATCGGCCGAGAGTCGCTTCAGCGCGCCGACCCCCAAGAGCGTTCCATCGTCCCAGATCGTCCAAAAGCTGATGTCGGGCGATTGCAGCTCGGTGAGGTCCAAGGCGTGCGCGCTGCCCGGCGCCGTTTCCGCCCGGGCACTGGTCAGATGGATCTGCAAGAGATCGACCACGCGCGGGTCGCAAAAGTCGCCTTGGATGATCCGCATCATGGCTGGTTTCTTCCGACCATTTCACGCCACCTTCCGATCAGCATAGCGCCGAGGGCGGACGACCGCCAAGCTCCGCTTCCCATCCAAAGCCGAGTTTCAAACTGAAACACTACCGAAAATCCGTAATCAGAAACTCGGAATTCGCAATCGTTCAGACGGCACACTAGGCTTTTCACCTGGTTGCGCCTGTGCGCCGCCGAACCTCGAATTCAGTTAGTTTACTTCGTCGACACGTAGGTGCGTATTTGGCTGGATTCTACTTGTTCTGGGTGTTTCGAGGCTCCGAATGCCGGATCACTCATACTATCGTACCCCGTCTCCAGGTGACCCGCCAGGCGCCGTTGGAAACCGGTGTCTGATTGAGTCTCGATCGTGAAGTCATACCAGCCGTGAGACTTCTCCAGCGGCCAGAATTCACGAATTGTTTCGTCGGGACGCAATTCGTGCTCAGTCGCTCTCCGCGTGTAGTAATCAGATACGCGCACTCGGGAAAACGTTCCGCCACGATTCTGAATCTCCAGGACGACACCGTACAACGGTATAGGTCCATGGCCCGGTCTGGCCATCGCCGGAATAAACCTGATATACTGCGGCGGCTTTACCGGTGTTACCGAAATAGATCTTCACCTCGCCATCTGCCAGATCAGCATGTGCGCGCACATGCAACTCGTATGGTACAGGGCGCGCAGGCCGCACGCCCGGCTCCTGCGTCGGCAGCGCCTGGTTGACCGGGGGAACTGGAACGTAATTCGGATGCCTGGTGTTATCCGGCGGAATGTAAGTAACGGTACTTGGCAATGGAACCTTTGCGTCGTTGGGTGAAGTGAAATTAAAGGCAGATGTGAGGTCCCCGCTCACCGCGCGACGCCATTCGGTGATGTTGTTCTCTTGTAGTCCGGGATACTGCGTCCCAAATCGACGTTCGATAAATCGAATCAGCGAGGTGTGGTCGAGCACTTCCGAATTGACCCAGCCGCCCTTGCTCCAAGGCGAGATGACAACCATGGGCACACGCACGCCTAATCCGTACGGACCAGCGGCGTAGGCCGAACTTCCTGGAAAAATTTCGTTGGTTGTGTCGATCGTGGATAGACCTTGCGCTCGGGATTGCGGCACGGTCGGCGGTACCGCGTGATCAAAGAAACCATCATTTTCATCATAGGTGAGAAAGAACGCTGTTTTGCTCCAAACGTCTGGAACATCGGTCAACGCATCGAGTATCTGCGAGACGTACCATGCCCCGTAATTCGCGGGCCAATTCGGATGTTCCGTATACGCCTCTGGTGCGACCACCCACGAAATTTGCGGCAAATTTCCACTCGCAACGTCCTGTCGGAAAATGTCAAATAAGGTTCCTCCCGCCAAGATGTTCGTTCCGGTTTTTGCTCCATTGTAAAGCGGGCTCCCTGGCTGAGCGTTTTGATACTGATGGAAATAGAGAAGGGAATTGTCCCCGTAGTTGCCGATATAGGCGTCGTTGGTGAAACCCCATGATTCGGCGGCAGTCAATCCCAGGCCGATATCCTGATAGATCTCCCATGATATGCCCGCCTTTTGCAGAAGCTCCGGATAGGTCGACCAATCGTAGCCGACTTCGGCATTATCGACCACGGGACCACCTCCGCTCCCATCGTTGCCGACCCAGCCTGTCCACATGTAGTACCGGTTCGGATCGGTTGGCCCCAGCAACGAGCAGTGGTAGGCGTCGCAAATCGTGAATGCATCAGCCAAAGCGTAGTGGAACGGAATATCGCTTCTCACCAGGTGCGCCATCGATGTAGTGCCTTTGTTCGGCACCCACTGGTCATATTTGCCTTCGTTCCATGCTCCGTGCGTGCTCGTCCAATCGTGCGGGAGGTCCTCGATAAACTGGAGACCCAGATTGGGTGCGCCTGGATGGTATGGCAATAGATAGTTGTTACCATTAGGCTGGTACCATACGGGATTGCCATCGGGCAGACTGATCGTTCGCGGATCGCCATATCCGCGTACACCTCGCAGCATCCCAAAGTAATGATCAAATGAACGGTTCTCCTGCATCATGATGACGATATGCTCGACGTCAGCTATGGTGCCGGTCCGGGAGTTTGCGGGAATTGCCAGCGCCCGACTGATGCTAGCCGGGAAAGCTGCAGAAACTGCGCTACTAATGAGAAGTTGGAGGAACGTACGGCGGTCAGTAGTCATTGACCAATGCGTTACCCGGCATTTGTTCCGGGCGCGCGACAAAAGCGTTACGTTTTCAAAAAGTTTTGCGAAACTCGAATCACGATCGAGTCGCAAATAAGAGAGAAACGATCGCGCGCCCGATCGACAGTTCACTGTTTCAATAACAGGCTACTGCCATGCGACGAAACATAAATACCTGCTCGCCCCAGCCGGCCAGCCGCTGCTACCAGCAAAGAGACCTCGATGTCGCGATGAACATGCTGAGCCCGCGCAAGTGTTTCATCCGAAGAAATCAAGCGAGTGCTTGAAATAGCGCGGAAACACGGCCAGCGCTTTCCTGCGCCCGCTTAGAGTGACCACGCGGCGCTGCGCCGGGTCAAAAAAAGCAACAAGGAAAACACGCGGGCCGAAGGTGGGAGCCTCCGGCATCGATGAACGGCTCGTTGCAGCGTCAGCGCTACGAAAACCAGGCCAGATCTGCTTGCTGTACTACTACCCGCATGGAAGACTCGAAACGAGTCGTACGCAAGCGCGTAATCAGTTGACCCATACCTCTACATGTAGCCGGCAGTTAGTTACTTTTGTGCGCCGTTTGATTACAGGTGGGAGCAGTAGTTGAAACTGCGATTACGGCAGATGGGACAAAAAGCCGCTGGTCTCGAAAATTACAGCTAAAGAGATGTGTATGACTATCACCCAATTGCAGATGGAACGTCTTTGGCCTAACTTATGAACGCAAAAACCGTTATTTTCGCGGTTATTGTTTTCGGCTTGGCATCCGTCGCGTTATCTATCGATGATACGAAGCTCGGCAATGAATATCGCTGGATTGTCGTCGATGGCCCTTACGCTTGTGCTTCCAAAGAGGATCTGCGCCAGATCACGAAACACCATACCGATGAAACGGAGCTCCAAATGGTCGACGAGCTCCGGGCCTACTACCTTATCGCTGGAACCATAGTTCAGTTAGTTGAGGAGGACTCATCCTCTGGTATGTCACAGATCCATTTAGGGGGAATTACCAGAGATCTATGGACCTGCACCAGATTTCTCAGTAAGCGTCCGCTGAAAGACCCGTATGACGTTATCGAAACTCCTGAAGCTACCGGTCTGGTCACGAGCCAGCCAACCGGTACCAGCGACACACGCGAACGGTCAGGTGCAACACCTGCGCCTTATGGCAGCCCTCAACCGACGGTAAGCCCGATGCCCGGTACCACGCCGGCAAAACCGTGATCTTCCGTTTCGTGCAGTGACCACGCTCAATGCGAAGTCCAACCGCGTTGTACTGCATGTCTTGAGTCGCATCGATTTCGGAGCTCAGGTGGTAGGGAAACGGAGGCTTCGGGGTTCGCGAATATCCAGATCCCAGCCGCTTGCTACTCGTCGACGAGGACGGTGATACCGTTAAATCCTGAGAGTTCGATGGATTTCTAAATTCTGTATTCTGCTTTCTGCAGGCGACCCGTTATTTTGGCGCTGCCATGCGTTTCCCTAATTCGGCCACTCGTATTTCAGTTGCGATGGCCAAACCTTCGATTCGACTGGCATTGGGAAATGGACTCCAACTTTGATTGGAGTGGATCGCCGCGAAGGTGTCGCGGTCGTTCAGCCACGCGCGTTGCTCATTTTGCAGCTGGATCTTCCGAGAAATTCGGCGTCCGGAATATCGGCCCAATGCTGTCCTCCTAGCTTATGTCCGCCCCGGCGATAGGTTAGCTGTGGTTTGACATCGCGAAGCGGACTCGCACCCAGGCCCATCTTCCTTCAATGGCGGAAAACCATCTCGATAAATACGGACGGTTTAATACGTCTCAGGTCTGGCCAGAGGGTAAAGCGCCGATCGTTCGCTTCGTTACGGATGCCGGATTTAGGTTAGTTCGCGACGAGATCAACGCGCTTTTGCGCCTGCTAGGCGTCTCTTTGTGCGATTTTTGCTTTTTGTTTTGCCAGACGCTTTCTTGTGCTGAGTTTCCAGGGCGCTCCGCTTGTGGGTAGCAAGATCGGTATTCTGTTGTGTTAGTTGTGTCTTCTCTTTTGCCTGCTCGAGCTGAGTTTCCAGCGCGCTCAGCTGGCTAGTGGCGAGATCGGCATTCTGTTGGGCTAGTTGCGCTTTCTCTTGTGCCTTCTTAAGCTCGGTTTCCAGGGCGGTGCGCTGGCTAGTGGCAAGATCGGCATTCTGTTGGGCTAGTTGCGCTTTCTCTTCGGCCTTCTTGAGCTGAGTTTCGAGGGTACTAAGCTGGCTAGAGGCAAGATCGGTATTCTGGTGCGCTATTTTTAGCTGAGTTTCCAGTGCGCTGCGTTGGCTAGTGGCAAGATCGGCATTCTGTTGGGCTAGTTGCGCTTTCTCTTGTGCCTTCTTAAGCTCGGTTTCCAGAGCGGTGCGCTGGCTAGAGGCGAGGTTGGTATTCTGTTGGGCTAGTTGCGCTTTCTCTTCCTGTGCTTTTTTCAGCTGAGTTTCCAGGGCGGTGCGCTGGCTAGAGGCAAGATCGGCATTCTGTTGGGCTTGCTGCGCTTTCTCTTGTGCCTTCTTAAGCTCGGTTTCCAGGGCGGTGCGCTGGCTAGAGGCAAGATCGGTATTCTGTTGCGCCTTCTCTTCGGCCTTCTTGAGCTGAGTTTCCAGCGCGCTCCGCTGGATGGAGGCAAGATCGGTATTTTGTTGCGCTAATTGCGCCTTCTCTTCTTGTGCTTTTTTGAGCTGAGTTTCCAGCGCGCTCCGCTGGCTAGTGGCAAGATCGGCATTCTGTTGGGCTAGTTGCGCTTTCTCTTCGGCATTTTTGAGCTGAGTTTCTAGTGCGCTCCGCTGGTTAGTGGCAAGATCGGTATTCTGTTGGGCTAGTTGCGCTTTCTCTTCTTGTGCTTTTTTGAGCCGAGTTTCTAGTGCGCTACGCTGGATAGCGGCGAGATCGGCACTCTGTTGCGCTAGTTGTGCCTTCTCTTCTTGTGCTTTTTTGAGCTGAGTTTCCAGGGCGCTCCGCTGGCTAGTGACAAGATCGGCATTCTGTTGGGCTAGTTGCGCCTTCTCTTCTTGTGCTTTTTTTAGCTGAGTTTCCAGGGCGCTCTGGTTAGAGGCAAGATCGGTGTTCTGTTGGGCTAGTTGCGCCTTCTCTTCTTGTGCTTTTTTTAGCTGAGTTTCCAGGGCGCTCCGCTGGCTAGTGGCAACATCGGTATTCTGTTGGGCTAGCTGCGCCTTCTCTTCTTGTGCTTTTTTGAGCTGAGTTTCCAGGGCGGTTTGCTGGTTAGAGGCAAGATCGGTATTCTGTTGGGCTAG
>WNFI01189414.1_pt1 | contig 18999 bp, 14 predicted proteins | sample 5400471 | NCBI WGS metagenome assembly WNFI01 (sample SAMN13153348, study PRJNA577476) | soil metagenome | isolation source: 100 cm saprolite on Douglas fir-dominated hillslope | place: USA:California | collected 2013-09-17 | reverse complement strand
CCGTCTTGCGGGTTAAAGCCGGCGACCGGATCGTAGAAAGCCGCATACGGGGCCTCGGCGCCGCGGAAGCGGTAGGTCGGCCGCGGCGGCAGGAGCTGCGCCTCTTTCGGCGCGCTGCCGGCGAACTGCCGCAAAGGGGTCAAGTCGTCCAGGATCCAGAAGCCGCGGCCGTAGGTCGCGACCACGAGGTCACCGAAGCGCTCCTGCACCGCGAGGCCGTAGACGGGCGCGTGCGGCAGGCCCGACTGGAGCCGCTGCCACTGCCCGCCGTCGTCGAATGACACATAAACACCATTTTCGGTGCCTAGGTATAGCAGGCCGCGGCGCGACGGATCCTCGCGCAGTACGTGGGCGTAGGAGAGCGGGCTGTGTGGAATGCCGCCGACGATCGGCTTGAAGGTGCGGCCGTAGTCAGCAGTCTTGAAGACCCACGGCTCGCGGTTGTCGACCTGGTGCAGGTCGTAGACGACGTAGGCCGTACTGGCGTCGAACCGCGAGGGCTCGATCCAGCTCACGGTGCCCCAGGCGGGGACGCCGGGCACGTGGGCGGTGACGTTCGTCCAGTTCTTGCCGCCGTCCTGCGTTACGTGGAGCTGCCCGTCGTTGGTCCCGGCCCAGATCAGCCCCGCCTTCGACCGCGACTCGGCGATCGCGAACACGACGCCCGCGTACTCGACGCCGATGTTGTCGGGGGTGAGGCCGCCCGAACTCTGCTGCCGCGCCTTGTCGTTCAGCGTGAGGTCCGGGCTGATGACCTGCCAGGTGGTGCCGCCGTCGGTCGTCTGATGGACGTGCTGGCTGCCGACGTAGATCCGGTTGTGGTCGTGAGGCGAGATCGTCAGCGGGAACGTCCATACGAAACGGTACTTCAGATCCGCGGCCGGCCAGCCGATCGTGGCGCGCGGCCAGACCTCTACGCTACGGGCGGTGTTGGTGCGCGCGTCGTAACGGGTGACGATCCCGCCGACGCTGCCGAAGCCCGACGCGCTCGACCAAACGATGGACGGTTCTTCGGGGTCGGGGGTCGCCCAGCCGCTCTCGCCGCCGCCGACACCCATCCACATGCCGCGCGTGATGTTGGGCTGATCATCCTTGACGCCGAGCTTGCTGTTGCTCGGGCCACGGCTCGACGGCCCGTCCTGGCGGTTGCCGTAGACCCAGTATGGGATCCGGTCGTCTACGGTCACGTGGTAGATCTGCGCGATCGGGAGTTGGATCTGAAGCCAGCTCTTCGCGCGGTTGGTGCTGATCGAGACCCCGCCGTCGTGGCTCACCGCGATCCGGTTGCCGTTGGTCGGATCGATCCAGATGTCGTGGTGATCACCGCCGGGGGCATCGAGCGGCGGGGGATCGATGATCGTCTTGCCGCCGTCGCGCGTCTTCGCCCATGCTGCCGTGAGGAAGTACGCCTCGTCCGGATCGTCGGGCTCGACGGCCATCCTGTTGTAGTAGTGCGTGCGACCCGCGACCTGGCGGTCGGCGGTCATGAGCGCCCACTTCTCACCGCCGTCGTCTGAGCGCCAGAGGCGCCCCGTGGGGGTGTCGCTCGCCTTCCACGGCTGGCCGTCGCCCACTTCGAGCAGCGCGTATACGCGGCCCGACTCTCGCGGCCCCAGGTGTGGATCTCGAGCTGCCACATCCCGGCGAAGAGCAATCGCGGGTTGTTGGGATCCATGACGAGGTCGGAACAGCCGGTCTTCTCGTCGACGAACAGCGTTTTCGCCCAAGTCTTGCCGCCGTCGCTCGTCCGGAAGACGCCGCGGTCGGGTTGGGGGCCGTACGCCGTACCGAGCGCGCAGACGAGCGCGATGTCGGGATCGCGCGGGTCGACGACGATACGGCCGATGCGGCCCGTCGCCTCGAGTCCGGCACGCGTCCAGGTGCGGCCGGCGTCGATTGACCGGTAGACCCCCCAGCCGAGCGAGATGTTGCTGCGGATGAAGGCCTCCCCCGTTCCCGCCCACACCACGTTCGAATCGGACGGAGCCACGGCCAGAGCGCCGATTGACGACACCGGGTGGTCGTCGAAGATGGCCTGCCAGTGAACTCCGCCGTCGCTGGACTTGAAGATCCCGCCCGAGGCGGCGCCCGCGTAATAGACACTCGGATCGCCGGGGACGCCCGCAATGGCGGAGACACGATTGCCCTCGGGACCGATGTAGCGGAACTTCAGGGCGCCGAAGGGACCGCGCGAGCCCGAGGGTCAATTGGGTTGCGTTCACCATCACCACCTCTCCAGGAATCGCGGCCGAGTGTACCACCGACCTCGAGCGGAGAACGGATCGGGATGGCCGTGACGATCTTCGACAAGATCCTGCCATCCTGGCCCCTAGGACCGGCAGTCACCGGTTCTCAGGACCCCGCCGGTCATCGCGAAGGTGGACCGGGCGACTGCGCGCATCTCGGCGAGAACCCTGCCTTGCCGGGTGCATCGAGCTCTGATATCAAGCCCTGGCGCCGGCCCGTCCAAAATAGCGTCTCTTCGAGTCGGTCCGGATGGGGGGCGCAACTTCTGAGGTCGGGGCCGGTCCGCAACCCTCACGGGTCGCGTAAGCTATCCCTGGATGGCGCTCGAGGACTACAAGAAGAAGCGCGACTTCTCCAAGACGTCCGAGCCGCCTGGCCAGGCAGGTCCCACCGGGGGGAACTCCTACTGCATTCAGAAGCATGCGGCGTCGCGTCTGCACTATGACTTTCGGCTGGAGCTCGACGGCGTCCTCCTGAGTTGGGCCGTGCCAAAGGGGCCGTCCTTCGACCCGCGAGACAAGCGGCTCGCCATGCGCGTGGAGGACCACCCGGTCGCCTATGGCTCCTTTGAAGGGGTCATTCCGGAGGGCGAATATGGCGCAGGGGCGGTCGTGCTCTGGGACCGCGGAACATGGACCCCCGTGATCGAGCCCGGCCTTGCCCTCAAGAAGGGAGAGCTGAAGTTTCAGCTCCAGGGGGAGAAGCTGACTGGCCGGTGGGCCCTCGTCCGCATGAAGGGGGACGACCCCAAAGCATGGCTCCTCATCAAGGACAAGGATGAGCATGCACGGCCGGCGGCCGAGCTGGACATCGTGAGCGCGCGCCCGGAGAGCGTCCACTCCGGGCGCGGCCTCGCCGAAGTGGCGGCCGAGCGGGACCGCCTCTGGCACTCGAAGGTCGTCGGCCCCGGCGGCAAGGTGAATCCGGGCGGGCCCGCCGAGGGAGAGGGGGGCGCGCCCCTCCGCCTCGCGGGCCTCGCCGGCGCCGTACGCGGTCCGCTGCCCCAGACTCAGCCCCTGGCCCTCGCGATGGTGGTCGAGGCGCCGCCGGCCGGCGACGACTGGCTCCACGAGATCAAGCACGATGGTTATCGCATCGTGGCCCGAATCGAAGAAGGGGAGGTGCGGCTCATCTCCCGCAACGGAAAGGACTGGACGAAGGAGTTCCCGCACGTCGCCCGTGCCGTCGGCCGCCTACCCGCGGGAACCGCGCTTCTTGACGGCGAGGTCGCCGCGGTGCTGCCGAACGGGGCGACGAGCTTCCAGGCCTTGCAAAACCGCGCCGAGGGGGGCACACCGCTCGTCTATTTCGCCTTCGACCTCTTGCACCTCGATGGCTGGGACCTCCGGGAGGTGCGGCTGGAGGAGCGCAAGGAAGTCCTGCGGCGCCTTCTCGAATCGGCGCCCGCTGCCCTGCGATTCAGCGATCACGTGCGCGGACGGGGCCACGAGTTTTTCGAGAACGTGCTCAAGGCGGGCCTGGAGGGGGTCGTGAGCAAGCGGGCCGGCGCTCCCTATCGGGAGGGGCGCGGGGGAGACTGGCGGAAGGCGAAGTGCCGACTGAGCCAGGAAGTGGTGATCGGCGGCTTCACGCTGTCGTCGGACGGCGGGGGGTCGATCGGGGCGCTCCTCGTGGGCTTTCACGAAGACGGGGAGCTCGTGTACGCGGGCAAGGTCGGCTCCGGGTTCACCGACCGCGTGCTCGCCGACCTGCGGCATCGGTTGGATGTGCGACGGCGGAAGACGTCCCCGCTCTCCGGGGTCCCCGCCGAGCTGCAACGGGGCGTGGAGTGGGTCGAGCCTGATGTCGTGGCCCAGGTCGAGTTCACGCAGTGGACCGACGAGGGCCGGATGCGCCAGCCGGTGTTCCGCGGTCTACGCGACGATCGGGAGGCGCGACACGTCGTGCACGAGCGGCCGGGGACGGTTGAGGGTGGCGGCGTCGACACCGTGGCGGCGGGCCGGCCGTGGGAAGCGCTGCGCCTTCACGCCACCCGCACACGCGCCCCGAGTGGCGAAGAGGTCGTCGACCTCCTCGGCGTGCGTCTGACCCATCCGGACCGCGTCTACTACCCCGGCCTCGGCTTTACGAAGCTAGACTTGGCCCTCTACTACGTGTCGATAGCCGACGCGGTGCTGCCGCATCTCGCGGGCCGCCCCCTCACCCTCGTGCGGTGCCCGGACGGGGTCGGGGGCGAGACCTTCTATCAGAAGCACCCGGGCTTCTGGACGCCGCCCCAGGTGCGGCGTTTCGCGGTCCCGGGGAAGGGCGAGGAGTATCTCTTCGTGGACTCCGTGCCCGGGCTCGTGGCCCTGGCCCAGGCCGGGATCCTCGAGATCCATCCCTGGAACTCGCGGGTGGCACGGCTGGAGGAGCCGGACCAGGTGATCTTTGACCTCGACCCCGACGAAGCGTTGCCCTTCTCCCGCGTCGGCACGGCGGCCCGGCGCGTGCGGACCCTCCTGACCGAGCTCGGCCTGGAGAGCTTCGTGAAGACCACGGGGGGCAAGGGGCTGCACGTGTGCGTGCCCCTGCAACCGGAGCACGGGTGGGAAGAGCTCGAGGAGTTCACGCGGGCGGTGGCGCTGCGGCTCGCGCGGGTGGAGCCGCAGACCTTCACGGCGAACATGTCCAAGGCCCATCGGAAGGGAAAGGTCTACATCGACTACCTGCGCAACGTGCGGGGGGCCAACGCGGTCGGCGCCTACTCCACCCGGGCCCGTGAAGGCGCGGCGGTCTCCACGCCCGTCGAATGGAACGAGCTCGATCGGCTCTCGGGTTCCACCGACTTAACCGTGGCAGAAGTGCCGCTTCGCGTCCTGGGCTTTGGATCGGGCGCGGCCGATCCTTGGGGGCGGTACCTCGAGGTCAAGCAGCGGGCCCCCACATCGCTCACGCGCGACCTCACGGGCTGACCACGACTCGGTCCGGACCGTCGGGCAAGCGCTCGCGCGAGTACAGTCGATCAGCCTTGTTGCGTCTGGCGGACAGGATCTTTGTCCTCGCCGGGCCGCGAAGGCCACCGCACTCTGCTCCTCGCTCATCCAGAATCCTCCCATTGTTAATGGCAACAGGCGCGTTGGGAATGCCGCCAACCGCTTTCCTTCGGCGGCAATACGGCGGCGCGCATGGCGACGAACTACAATCGGTTCGGAGGCAGCCTTCATGACCCCACGAGTCGCGTCCGTACTGCTCTGCGCCGCGGCCCTGCTGGGTACCGACGCCGGCGCACAGAATCCCGACGTGATCTATGACGAGGCGCGAGTTCCCCAGTACTCGCTGCCGGATCCGCTCGTCATGAAGAACGGCGAACGGGTTCGCGACGCGAAGACTTGGATCAGCCGGCGGCGGCCCGAGACTCAGTTGCCAACCTGCTGATGCGTGACCTCAGGGCCAGCTGTCCTGAACTGGCAGGGAGGGCCGCAAGGACCTCAGATACCTCCTTGGGACCCTCTTCTTGGCGCTGTCCTTTACGGGCAATGAGGCGGTTTCCGACGATCCGGGGATTGCGCTTGGCGATCGGTGGATTCGCGATCCCGCCACCAACGAGATGGTCAGGCAGCGCGCGCCCGAAGCGTCGCGCGGCTCCAGCGCCCAACAGTGGCAACTCGATCAGATTCTGAGGCACGGCTACGGGCTGGCCACAGTGTTCTATGGCGATATCGAACCGGACTTCGTGGGGGGCATGAAGTACGGCGTACGGTCCCTTTTTCTCAAACCAGGCCAGACCGAGCCCGCGCCCGACGAATGGGGCGCCATTGCCGCCTGGTCGTGGGGCTTGAGCCGAGCCATGGATTATATCGAGACCGACCGCGACATGGTTCGACGGCAACTTCAAGAAGTACGGCGAGCACGAAGATCGGATGCCTTTCGATTCGCACATGCTGCTGGCCTTGATCGCTCCTCGCGCTCTCTACATAGCGAGTGCCGAGGAGGACCGTTGGTCCGATCCCCGCGGCGAGTTCCTGGGCGCCGTGAATGCGGGGCCCGTTTATGAACTTCTGGGCGAAAAGGCGATCACCACGGATACCATGCCGAGCTTGCACCAACCGGTCGGGTACAAGGTCATGTACCACATTCGTGCCGGCAAGCACGATGTGACGGCATACGACTGGGAACAGTATCTGAAATTCGCCGATGTGCAGTGGAGCCGGAAACCTGACTGACGGTAGGGGGCGTGGCTTCGGCAGTGCCAACCAGAGGGTCGGCTCATGAGCCTGGCTGAGCGGGGGGTCGGTGCCCGTGGGCCAGGTTGGCCCATGGGTCGCGGGCGCGGCACGTTCCTCGGCGACCGGGACGACTTCTCCCCCATTCGAGAGTGTAGGGGGGGAACGTCGGCGCCGAAGTCTGAGGTGACCTCCAGGGTGCTCACTCCCCAAGGGCAGCGGGCACGCGTCAGGAAACGGAGCGAGCCGGCTGTAGTCTTATCGTTGGCAATACCAAGTCGCGCCGACGTTGTAGGCCTGGCCGTTGTGGAAATCGGTTCCCGCGATGTACTTTGTGACTGACGTGAAGAGGTCCACCGGACCCGTGGAGTACGAGAGTCCTCCTCCCACCTGCCAGTAGTTGCTACGCAGCACCCGGTCGCGTCGGAGGAATCGGTCCCGAGTGTTCAGCTCTCCGGGAAGCGGGAACGGGTTCCCCGTCACGGACCCGAACCTGAGGCCGCCATGCGTTCGCTGCAAGGTGCCGGTCGCGCGGACGTAGAGCCGGCGCTCGACAACATAGCCAAGCTCCAGAAAGCCACTGCTCCGGTTGAGGGGGATGTCGAGAACCTTCTCCACGAAGGAATACACATAGATGGCCTGGACGCTGGCCCTGGGCAAGAAGCCAACGATCCGCGTTCCAAGACTGACTCCGAGCTGCGCTTCCTGCAGATTCCGGCCCACTACTGCCTCGCCCTGGTAGGGGTAATCGTGGCTTGGGCGGGTGTACCTCAGGAGGGGCGTGATGGCCCACACGTCATTTCCTAGGCGATAGCGGGCGCTCAGCGAAAAGTCTTGGAGCGACGAGTGCCAGCACCCACACGCGTGGACGGGGAGCCCAGAAGGCGGGGCATTTTGCCCGTGTACTTCGCAAAGACGTAAGGGACTCCGAGACTGGCGGACAACCTATCTGTGACTCCGTATTCCGGCTCGATGGCCGCACTCGACGTGACGCCGAGCCTGCGGGCTTCCGGGGGCTCGGCAAACGTCGTCTGCGATGTATCGGGAAGCGGCCGGCTCATTCAGCCGGCCGCTCGTCCTTTTGCGCTCTAGGTGTCCTCGGTGCCACTCAAGGCCGCCCATTGGCGCTCGGCCGCTGGCGCATCCAGTTCCGGGCCTCGCGACGCGGACGCTAGCGAAGCACAGAGTCGCGCGGCTGCCCCAGAAGAAAGTTGTTGGTGTTGAGAATGAGTTCCTTCTCTGCTGCGTCGAGAGTGACCCATAGACCCCAGCCACGGTGTTGGATCGTGCCGCCGATGTTGAAGTCGCCCGAGGCGAAGACGGCCACCTTGCCTCCCCGCGGCTCCCTCTTGGTGAAACGCCCCTTCTCGTCGGTGTAGAGAACGGTCCCCACCTCGGGTAGGTCGGCCAACATGTCCGTTTCCCAAGCGATCCACCATGACCGCGCGCCCTCCTTGGTCTGACGGCCTGCGGTCAGCGCCTGATCGAGCAGCGGCTTCTCCGCTCCGAACCGCTCGGCGGCGGCCGCGCGCTGCCGGTTGGCATCACCCAAGGTGGCCCGCCCAATCGTCTTGGCTTCCGCTTCCGTGTGCTGCTTCGGATCGTAGAGCAGGGACGCGCCCGCCCCGTTGTCCGTGGGGGTGACGATGACCCCGTCGCGGGTCTGGCTCCCTCCGTGGGCGTTGTCGAAGGCCATCTGGTAATCACGTATCGCCGAGTCGGCGGCGCGGGACGCGCGCTCAAACCCCGTTTGCCGTTCATCCAGCGCTACTAGCGCCTGATGGACCTTGTTGTCGAGGTAAGCCTTGATGTCCCTTTCCGGGACCACCCGCACGGCAATGTTGCGGACGTCGCTGCCCCCGACCGCGATTTGGCCTTTCAGAACCGTCTTCCGGCAGGCAGAGGACCAGAGAGAGAAGGCGAGCACGAGGAGAAATGCGTCGATGCGATGCCGTCGTGTCATGCCACCTCTCGTTCAGCGCCAGTAGCGCAGGATAGAGTCATGGATTTCGGAAAGGGGCCGGTCATATGAGTCCGTGAGGAGGATATTTGTGCCTTCGACCTCAAGGAGAATCCCGGGAAGGTTCTGCGCGGACCCCATCACCAGGGAGCCGCGGAATACCAGCGAGCCGCGGACAGAGCGCAGGTTCACTTTCCGGATCTCCTGCCACGTGAGGTGACCGCTCAAGTCGCCCTGCTGAACGGCCAGCCCGAGCGGACTGATCACCAGTGCCGCCCGGTTCGCGGCCAAGGGCGCTACCGCCGCTGAGCGGCGACGGATGTCGAGATCGAGCACGAAGAGTAGGCCCCCGATCATCCCCGTGGCCGCCGCCCCCACCCAGCATCCCGGCTCGCCCGGACGCATGAGTGGCAGACCGAGCCAAACCACGGCCGTGACGGCGAAGCCGGCCGCGAGCGCCCGCAGATCCCGCACGCGTGGGAGATCGGTGCCCCGCCGCCCGCCGTAGCACCAGACGCGATCGGCTCCGAAGGTTCCTTCTTGCTCGACGCGGTAGTCTTCCAGGGCCGGGGGCAGGATTCGCGGCAGCCGTTCCGGCACAAAGCTTCCCAGGAACGCGTAAACACGCTCGGAAGGGGCGGTGAGGCGGGGTGGGATCACGATGCCACCGCGAGCATGCACGACCTGGATGGGAAAGGAATGAGGCCGGGGCTTACCGGGCGGACCCAGCGGCCGGACTTCCAAGATGCTCCGGTAGGGGATCGTCTGCCGCGGGCGTGAGATGTCGAGAGCGTCCGGTGCAAAGCGAGCCTGGAAGCGACGCTCGCCGATGAAGAAAAGGCACGAACCGATCGCCAGCGGGCAGGCCGCGAGGGGCACGAGGGTAGGCAAGCCGCCAGCGACGCCCAGGGCGATGATCCCGACCCCAACCACCAAGCAAGTGACGGCCCGGCCGGGCCTCGGCCGCAGCGTGGCCACGCGAGAGCCGATCATTCCCTCACTCCACGAGCACGATGATGAGGTTATGGAGGAAATGGAGGAGCATGGGCAGGGCCAAGCGGCCGCTGGCCACCCGCGCGTAGCCGAGGGCCACGCCGACCAGCGTCAGCATCGGGATACTCAACGGCGCCCCGATGTGAGCCAGCCCGAACATGACGGAGGAGACCACGACCGCGGCGTGCACGCTCATCGCGCTGCGTAGGGTATCGAGAGCCAGGTAGCGAAAGAACATCTCCTCGATCAAGGCTGGCTCCAGGCAGTAGCTGACGAGCACCAGGGGCGTGACCCCGGTGCTCGCCACAATGGCGTCGCGCATTGGCACAAGGCCCAGGTACCCGCGAAGAACAGTGTGATATCCCCGGTTCACTGCTACAACGAGGAAAATCCCGACCACCGCCGCAGTCCACTGCCAGGCCGGGGGCACGTCGCTCACCCGCCGCCAACTCCGCGGGTGCCCGATGGCGAGAAACGCGAGGCCCACGAGGACCGTGTCCATGAGCTCGAATCCCACCATCATCCGCAGATGGTGGCGAGCGATGTCCGGTGTCGTGACGGCCTGGTGCCCGAAGGAGGTCAGCCCGCCGTAAACGAGCGACGTGACGAGCATCAAGCCGAAGAAGACGAGCATCCGCGTGATGGCCGTGCTGGGGGAGGGTTCGGGGGTCGAGCTCCGGTCCGACAGGCGGCGGCGTGACGCTCGGCAGTGCGGGCACGAAGGATCCAGGCGCCGGACGCTCTTGCCGCAGCGCCAGCAGCGGGCCCACTCGGCGGGGGAGGTGACGGGATCGCCGCCCACGTCAGGTGCCGGCGGCGGTCGCCATCTCCTTCTGGTAGGCAACGGCGGCCTGGACGGCCCGGAAGAGCCCGATGATAATGAAGATCTTGATGATGATGCCGGCCAGCAGCGAGGCGGGGGTGATCAAGCCGAAGATCGCGTTGCCGCCGAGGTAGAGGGCTAGAGCGGTGATCGTGATCGGCACCGGGTGCTTCTGAACGAGGGCCCCGCAGATGCAGAAGACAATCCCCAGGATCAGACCGCCGGTCGCGACGAGGCGGGTCGCGCGCACCGCTTGCGCCTTCACCACCTCGACCTTGGCCGGGTCGACCACGAAGCCGGGTTGGAGCTTTCGGATCTCCTTGTCGATCTCGTCCTGGACGTTGCCCTCGGCGGCGCCGAAGACATAGCCGTTGGCCAGGATGGTCAGGCCGCCCACAAACAGCATGATGGCGCGCGCGTTCCTCAGCTCTTTACCCCGGGCGGCTTGCGCGAGGCCGCCCAGACGGGCCGCGCTCGGCGAGACGGCGTCGGCATCGGGGATCGGAGCCGCGGCCGGCGTCGATCCGGGGTCCGGCGTGGGCCCGGAAACGGCGGCGTCGACCGGTTGCTTGCAGCGGGGACACAACCCGTCCGGTCGTCGGGAATGACGGAGCTGGCACCCGGGGCACGTGATCCAGTCGGCCATGGGTCCCCTCCTGACCTTCGGGGCGGCTCAGAAATTGGTCTTGCCGAAGGAGGGTAGCGTGCGTTCCCGGGACTGTCAATGAAGCACCACGACGCCACGCGTTCGTGTGCCGTTGGTCACAGCTCCCATACCGCCTGTGTCGATAGGAGCGGGGAACGATTCAATGGCCTCCCGGAGACCCATGGGATTGCCCCGCGACGTCTGACTAACGGCGGCGGACTGCTACGCTTCTGGCCGAACGAGCGTCAATGGCGAGCGGGAACAAGAAGGGGACTAATCGGTCTCTCCCCCGACCGCCCGCCGCTCCCGCTTGCGGGCTCCCGCCCGCTTCTTCATCGCGAGGCGCCGCTCGCGGCCGGCCTGAGTTCCGCGGGTGGGCCGCCGGGGCTTGGGAGCCCGGAGGCTCGCCGCCACTAGGACCGCCACCTTGTTCCGCGCATCTTCCAGGTTCCGGCCCTGGTCGCGGGTTTTCTGGCTGGTGACGAGGAGCCGCCCGTCCGCATCGCGCCGACGGGCTGCTGCGTCCGCCAGCCGGCGGCGGGCTCCCTCGTCGAGGCCCTGCACCTGCTCCAGGTCGACCCGCAGCTCCACCTTGGAGGCCACCTTGTTCACGTTTTGGCCCCCGGGACCGGAGGAGCGCACCATGCGGAGGGCTAGCGCACGGGCGGGGACGACGACGGTCGGAGTCACGTGGATGGGCGCGGGCATGGATCGGCGGTCTCGATCCCCGGCAAACGTAGCCCTCGCCTGGGACCCTCGTCAAGCTGCGCTCCCGTCCCCTCCCGGGCCGGTGCTAGACTCACCTGTTATTCTCGGATGCTTCCGGCGTCGAGGGTTTACGGAGGCCGATTGGAGCCGAACCTCACCCCGAGCCTGCTGGCCCTTCTCATCCAGGCGGTGGGTATCTCTCTCATCGCCGTCCTCTCCTTCTTCCTGAGCCGGTCGATTGACCGGGTCTACCTGAACTACTGGTGGAGAGCGTGGACCTGCCTGGCTGCGGCCCTCACCGCCCTGTTCCTGAGCTTCCGGCTGGACTCCGCTCGGCTCCTGCTTGAGCCCCTGTACTTTTTGGGCGAGTACGCCTTCGGTTACCTGCTCATCGCGGGCTGTCGGAACTACGCCACGGGAGCTCTGCTCAAGCGCCGCCACCTGCGGGCCTTGATCGCGGGGCTCGTTCTCGCCGTCCTCCTGCCCTGGATCCATCCTGATTTCTCGGGCCGTTTCCTCGCCCACTCCGCCATCCTGGGCGGGTTGTTCGGGGTCGCCTTCTGGCAGCTACAGTGGGGCCGTCCCCACCGCGAAGGCACAGGGCTGCGCATTACCTCCGTGGCCCTGCTGGTCTTGGCGCTGAACTTCCTGTCCTACGTGCCCGTGCTCTGGTACTCGCTGACCAACCGAGTGCAGCTCTTCTCGATCTATAGCTCGTACACGTCCCTCTTCGACCTGATTCTGGAGACGCTTTTGGGTTTCGGGACCGTCATCCTCGTCATGGAGGACGTGCATCGGGAGGCGCAGGATGCCAACCGCGAGCTGCGGTTGGCCCGGGACCGGATGGAGAGCCAGGCTCGAATGGACCCCCTCACCGAGTCGCTGAACCGACACGCTTTCTACTCCCTGGTGGAGGACAACCGGCTGTCCCCCGGGGCCGCCCCCGGCGGCTGCGTGGCGGTGGTGGACATCGACTCCCTGAAGCCCATCAACGACGCGCTCGGCCACGCCGCAGGCGACGCCGTCATCCGAGCGGTGAGCGGCGCCATCCGCCGGCTGGTCCGCGCCGACGACCTGGTCTTCCGCTGGGGAGGGGACGAGTTTCTGATCGTGCTCTTCGGGGTCTCCGAGGAGGAGACCCGCCGGCGCCTGGAGGGACTCGATCCCGCCCTAGCCGGGCTGGCCGTCCCCGGCCTGGCGGAGCCCATCAGCGTCACCGTTTCCTGGGGCATCGCCTCCTTCTCGAACCCCGCCGCCCTGGAGCGGGCCATCGAGCGGGCCGACGACGCCATGTACTGGCGCAAGAAGGCGCGGCGCGAGATCAAGGTGTGACGGAGGGGCGTGAGCCGCGGCATGCGGGCCATGATCTTGGAGGAGCCGGGTCGGCCGCTGAGGGAAGCGGACATTCCCTCCCCGGTCCCGGGGCCGGGCCAGGTCCTGTTGCGCGTCCGGGCCTGCGGCGTCTGCCGCACTGACCTCCACGTCGTGGATGGGGAGCTCCCGGAGCGGAAGCGACCCCTCGTCCCCGGCCACCAGATCGTGGGCGTGGTGGAGGGGACGGGGGAAGGGGTCACCGGCCTCGCCGTGGGCGACCGCGTGGGCGTCCCCTGGCTGGGCTGGACCTGCGGTCAGTGCCGCCACTGCCGGGCCGGACGGGAGAATCTGTGCGACGCCGCTCGCTTCACAGGGTATGACATAGACGGCGGCTACGCGGAGCATGCGGCCGCGGATGCCCGCTATTGCTTCGCGCTCCGGACCGACGAGCCCGACTTCAGGGTCGCGCCCCTCCTCTGCGCGGGTCTCATCGGCTACCGCTCGCTCCTCCTCGCCGGCGAGGGCGAGCGGCTGGGCCTCTACGGCTTCGGGGCCGCCGCCCACATCGTCATCCAGGTGGCCCGCCACCAGGGCCGCGAGGTCTATGCCTTCACCCGGGCGGGGGACCGCCAGGGCCAAGAATTCGCGCGGAGCCTGGGCGCCGTGTGGGCCGGCGACGCCGGCGCTAGGCCCCCCGAGCCCCTCGACGCGGCCATCATCTTTGCCCCCGCGGGTGAGGTGGTGCCCGCCGCGCTGCGCGCGGTGGACAAGGGGGGGACCGTTGTTTGCGCCGGCATCCACATGAGCGACATCCCCTCCTTCCCCTACCGCATCCTGTGGGAGGAGCGCATCCTGCGCTCGGTGGCGAACCTGACCCGCCGGGACGGCGAGGAGTTTCTCGACCTCGCCCGCCGCATCCCGGTGCGGATCGAGGCCGAGGCCTTCCCCCTGGCCGCCGCCAACGAGGCCCTGCGGTCGCTCCGGGACGGCCGCGTCCGCGGCGCCGCCGTCCTCGTTGTTTGAAGGTCCCCCCCGGAGACGCTATCCTGCCCCCCGTCTTTTTATGGAGAGGTGAGACGGCGATGGCGACTCTGAGCAGGCGCAGGAGCGCGGCCGCGATCGTGTTCTCTCTGGCGGGTCTGGTCCTGGCGGCGGGCGGGTGGGCCGACGAGCCGGAGCCTCCGAAGGGCCCCCCCAAAGAGTTCGGGGGCCTAAAGTACCGGCTGGTCGGCCCCCCTGCCGGGGGGCGGGTCGCGCGCGTGGCCGGCGTCCCCGGCGATCCCTTAACTTACTACGCGGCCACCGCATCGGGCGGGGTCTGGAAATCGGGGGATGGCGGGATCCGCTGGAAACCGGTCTTCGATGAGCAGCCGGTCTCCTCGATCGGCTCCATCGCGGTCGCTCCCTCCGACCCCAACATCATCTATGTCGGCTCGGGAGAGGCCAACATCCGCGGCAATGTGGCCATGGGCAACGGGATCTACAAGTCCGTTGACGCGGGCAAGACCTGGAACCACGTTTGGAAACAGGACGGCCAGATCGGCGCCCTCATCGTCCATCCCAGCAACCCCGATGTTGCCCTGGCCGCCGTGCTCGGGCGTCCCTTCGGGCCCAACCCGGAGCGAGGTGTGTACCGGACCAGGGACGGAGGGAAGAGCTGGCAGAGGGTTCTGGCCAAGGATCCGGACACGGGCGCTTCCGACGTGGCTTTCGACCCCTCCAACCCGAACATCGTGTTCGCGGGCTTCTGGCAGGCGCGGCGTCGCCCGTGGGAGCTGACGAGCGGGGGCCCCGGCAGCGGCCTCTACGTCTCGAGGGATCTGGGGGAGACGTGGAAGCAGCTCAAGGAGAAGGGCCTGCCGGAGGGGATCTGGGGCAAGGTGGGGGTGGCGGTAGCCCCTTCGGATGGCCGCCGGGTCTACGCGCTCATCGAGGCGGAGAAAGGCGGGCTCTTCCGCTCCGACGACGGGGGCGAGAGCTGGAAGTTAGCGAGCGGCCACCACTCCCTCCGGCAAAGGGCTTGGTACTACTCCACGCTCTCCGCGGATCCCAGCAACCCCGACGTCGTTTGGTTCCCCCAGGTGCCGATGTTGAGGACGATCGACGGCGGCAAGACCATCAAGAAGGTGAAAGAGCTGCATCACGGCGACCACCATGACGTCTGGATCGATCCCCGCAACCCCCGCCGCGTCATCGCCGCTAACGACGGCGGGGTCGACATCAGCACCAACGGGGGGGAAACGTGGTACGCCCCCCCCCTGCCCATCGCCCAGTTCTACCACGTGGCCGTGGACAACTCGGTGCCCTACCGCGTCTCTGGCGCCATGCAGGACCTGGGCACCGCCTCCGGCCCCAGCAACAGCCTCTCCTCCGGAGGCATCACCCTCGGCGACTGGTACGCGGTGGGGGGGGGCGAGGCCGGCTACACCGCCCACGATCCCTCCGATGCCAACGTGGTCTACGCGGGCGAATACCTCGGCTTCATCTCGCGCTACGACCACCGCACCCAGCAGGTGCGCGCCGTGAGCGCCTACCCCAACAACCTCTCCGGGCACGGGGCGGAGGACGCCCGCTACCGCTTCCAGTGGACGGCCCCCATCCATGTCTCGCCCCACGACCCCAAGGTGGTCTACCACGGCGGCAACGTGCTCTTCCGCACGAGCGACGGCGGCCAGACCTGGACCGCCATCAGCCCCGACCTCACCCGCAACGACAACAGCAAGCAGAGATGGTCGGGGGGCCCCATCACGGGGGACAACACCGGCGTCGAGTACTACTGCACCATCTTCGCGATCGCGGAGTCACCGCGGCAGAAAGGGCTGATCTGGGTGGGCACCGACGACGGCCTGGTCCAGGTCACCCGCGACGGCGGGGCCACCTGGACGAACGTGACCGCGGGCATTCCCCGCTTGCCGGAGTGGGCCACCGTCGACCTCATCGAGCCCTCACCCCTCGACCCCGCCACTGCCTACGTGATCGCCGACGCCCACCGCCTCGACGACCCGCGGCCCTATCTCTACAAGACCACGGACTATGGCAAGACCTGGCGGAGCCTGGCCACCGCGCTCCCCCCCGACGTGTACCTCCACGCCGTGCGGGAGGACCCCAAGCGCAGGGGCCTGCTCTACCTCGGTACCGAGCGCGGGGTCTCGTTCTCGCCCGACGACGGCGCGACTTGGACCCCTTTGAAGCTGAACCTGCCCACGGTGGCCGTGCACGACCTCGTGGTGAAGGGCGACGACCTGGTGGTGGGCACCCACGGCCGCTCGATCTGGATCTTCGATGACCTCACCCCCATCCGGGAATGGTCGGCGCCGATCGCCGCCCAGCCCGCGCACCTCTTCCCCGCCCCCCCCGCCATCCGCTGGCGCGGCCACAACCTGGTCTCCTCCCACCTCAAGGGCCCGGGTGAGAACCCACCCGCGGGCGTGGCCATCTCCTACTACCTGAAGGCGAAGCCGGGGGGGGAGTTGACCCTCCAGATCCTGGACGCCGAGGGCGCCGTGGTCCGGACGCTTTCCAGCAAGAAGGAGCCGCCCGAGGAGGAGGAAGACGACCCCGACGCCGGGCGACCCCGCAAGCCGGTGGTGCTCGCCACCGACCCCGGCGTGCAGCGCGTGACCTGGGACCTGCGCTATACGGGGTCGGTCAAGATCCGGGGGGCCAAGGTCGACTCCGGGAACCCGGCCCTCGGGCCTTGGGCCCTGCCCGGTGCCTACACGGCGAAGCTGATCGTGGATGGCGAGGGCTTCACCAGCCCGTTTGAGCTGCGGCCCGACCCCCGGGTGGCCATACCCGCGGCCGAGCTCAAAGAGCAGCTCCAGTTCGCCCTCACCCTCCGCGCGGACATCACGCGGCTCTCCGGGATCGTCCACCAGATCCGGTCGGTCCGGGAGCAGATCCTGGCCAAGAACGAGCTGCTGAAGGAGGACAAGCGGGCGGCCGCCCTGGTGCAGGCCGGGGGGGGCCTCCTCCGCAAGTGCGACGATCTCGAGCAGAAGTTCCACAACCCGAAGGCCCAGGTCACCTACGACATCCTGGCCCAGCGCGGGGGAGCGAGGCTCTACTCCAAGCTGAGCCCGCTTCTGGAGTGGGTGGAAGAAGCGGACGGTGCTCCCACCCAGGGGATGCGCGAGATGTATGCGGAGCTGGCCCGGGAGATGAAGCAATACGAGGACGAGTGGAAGGGGATCGCGTCCGCCGAACTCACCGCGCTCGACCAGAAGGCGCGGGACCTCGGCACCGCTTACGTGGTCCTGCCGGAGGCCGCCGGAAAGCCCTGAGTGCCCGGCGTCCGCGGGGGGCGTCGCCCGCCGGGGGGGGGAGCCCGCAGGTCGGGTGGACGTGCCTCGGTTTGGGCTAAGGCCTCCGGCCGGCGGGGAGCGGGCGGTATCGGAAGCAGCCCGTCAGGTGGTCGTTGACCATTCCCACCGCCTGCATGAAGGCGTAGCAGATGGTGGGGCCCACGAAGGCGAAGCCGCGCTTCTTGAGGTCCCGGCTCAAGGCGCGCGACTCGTCCGTCTCCGCGGGCACCTGGCCCATCCGGACCCAGCGGTTCCGGATGGGCTGACCCCCCACGAACCGCCACAGGTACCGGTCGAAGCTTCCCTCCGCGGCCACGACGGCCAGGAAGGCCCGCGCGTTCAAAACCGTCGCCTCCACCTTCCGGCGGTTGCGGACGATGCCGGGATCGCGGAGCAGGACCGCGATCCGACGCCGGTCGAAGCGCGCCACCCGGCGGGGGTCGAAGCCGGCGAAGACCCCCCGGTAGTGCGGGCGCTTCCGGAGGATCGTGATCCAGCTCAGGCCCGCCTGGGCGCCCTCCAGGATCAGCATCTCGAAGAGACGGTTGTCGTCGTGCTCGGGAACGCCCCACTCGCGATCGTGGTAGGCGAGATAGAGCGGATCGGTCCCCGCCCAGGGGCAACGGGGGCGGGCTTTCACCGGCCGCTAGGGGACGTGACGGCGGCGGTGGCCGGCGACGGGGCCAGACCGCGGGCCTTGGCGTAGGCCCCTAGCCCGGCGGCCAGGATCCGCACGCACACCTCGAGGTCGTTCTTCTTGAGAACATAGGCGATCCGAACCTCGTCCCGACCCAGGCCGGGGGTGGCATAGAACCCGGGGGCGGGGGCGACCATCACCGTGGCTCCGTCCTCCTGGAAGTCCGTGAGCATCCAGGCCGCGAAGTCCTCGCTGTCGCGGATGGGGAGACGGGCCACGAAGTAGAAGGCCCCTTCCGGCTTGCGCAGGAAGACGCCGGGAATCGCGGAGAGGCCGCGGAAGAGGAGATCCCGGCGCCCTTGGTATTCCGCCACCACTCCCTGCGCGTACTCGGGGCCGAGCTCTTGGGCCCCCACCGCCACCAGCTGGGCCAGGCCGGGCGCGGAGAGACGCCCCTGCGCCATCCGAACGCAGGCCTGGTGGACGTCACGGTTGCGGGTGGCCAGCGCGCCCAGGCGGATGCCGCAGGCGCTGTAGCGCTTGGAGAGGCTGTCCACCACGATCACCTGCTCCGCGAAACCGGGCAGCATGAGGGCGCTGAAGGGCCGCCGGCCGTCGTAGACGAACTCGCGGTACACCTCGTCCACGATCAGGAAGAGGCCGTGATCACGGCAGAACTCGGCCAAGGCCTGCATCTCCTCGGTGGTGTACACCGTGCCCGTGGGGTTGTTGGGGTTGCAGAGGATGACGGAGCGGGTGGCGGGGGTCAGGGCCTGCTCCCAGGCCTCTCGCGGGGGCAGATGGAAGCCGTCCTCGCTCCTGCTCGTGAGGGGCCGGAGGCGAACCCCCGCCATGGTCGCGAAGGCGGCATAGTTGGTGTAGAAGGGCTCCACGAGCAGAGCCTCTTCGTTTTGGTTCGCGCAGGCCACGAGGGCGAAGAGGATGGCCTCGCTGCCCCCAGTAGTGGCGACCAGTTCCCCTTCGCTGAGCTCCACGCCCAGACGGCGGTAGTACGCCTGGAGCGAGGCCAGGTATTCGGGGGTGCCCGCGGACGGCGTGTAGGCCAGCACCCGGGGGATGTTTTCCAGGCGCTCCCGCATTTGCGGGGGCGTCTCCAGATCGGGCTGGCCGATGTTCAGGTGGTAGACGCGGACGCCGCGGCGCTTGGCCTCCTCGGCCAGCGGCATCAGCTTGCGGATGG
>WNFI01129161.1_pt1 | contig 18999 bp, 24 predicted proteins | sample 5400471 | NCBI WGS metagenome assembly WNFI01 (sample SAMN13153348, study PRJNA577476) | soil metagenome | isolation source: 100 cm saprolite on Douglas fir-dominated hillslope | place: USA:California | collected 2013-09-17 | reverse complement strand
CGCAAACAAATACGCAGCGTACGTTCACGGACGTTCGCGGACCCTCCGAACGCGGCTTAGGAAACCGCTGCTCTATCCCCTGAGCTACGAGGCCACGTATTGCAAACGACCCCAAACGACCACTTGGTGTCAAATTTGACAGCCAATTTGACAGCCAATTGCGTCCGGGAACTCTTTGGATCTTAGCGATCCGGCGTACAGTGCCGACCCGCGCCAGCCTTCACCCCTAGTCGTAGGCGAGACGGGAGCGAACTTACAGCGCGAGTGCCACCTCCAAGTTCGGGTCCACCACCTCCTCGTTGTGCGAGCCACCGTTCTGAGCCACCCTATTACTCGTGTTACTTCGTACTCCCACCGTCATGCTGTCCTCAACCATTGGCGAGCTCAAGGAGCTTCGTGCCCGTTTGGAAGAGGCACTCGAGAACTCAGGCGCCGCAGCAGCGTGGCGTTTTGAAGTACATGCAGTTGCGGCGGGAGCTGCCCCGTCCGAGCAGTATCTCGGCATCGCTAGGACATCCGATGTCTATGTTCTCATCGTCGCTGACCAGCAGTCATCCGCTACCGAAGCTGAGTACGAGGTTGCCTACGCAGATAACCCGCACAAGGTGCTGCCATTCTTCTTGGGGGCGGGTTCACCAGGGGTGGGCCCCTTCCGCGCGCTGATCCAGGACCGCCACACCCGTGTCAAGCGGGACAGTGCTGATGACCTGGTTCAGCCGATACATGACGCGATCGTCGAGTGGATCGCGACCGGGAAGGCGGTGCATAAACAACTGATCGCGGACTTGGAGCAGCGTATCGAGCGCGCACGCACGGCTATCGCGGATGTCCCGCTGATCCTTGAGCCGCGCGTGACCCTGGAGGAGAATGAGCATCCAGTTTCCGAGGTCATCCGCGGCAATTCCTGCGTCGCCCTTATGGGGATCGGTGGCTCGGGCAAGACGATGGGAGCAGTCGTCGCTGCGCGTCGAGCCGCCCGGGACGGACGGACGCTTCCTGTCTACTCAATCGCCCGCGAGAACCAAGTTGATCCGATCGGCCTCATCCGCGAGCGAATGGACGCCGTTCATTTCCACGCCTCAGCCGAGCTGGTCGAGCAATGGTGTCGCGATGGGCGCGTCTTATTGCTCGTCGATGGTGTGGAGGGCCTGACGACAAGCACGAGGCGTCTACTGATGACAGGTCTGTCCCAGTGGGCGGAGCGATTCCCACGCTCCGGCGTTGTGGTTGTGCGCGCAATTTCTCGTCATTGGAGGTGCATGAATTCACGCGAGCCTCAGCGGCGCCGTTGGCGGACACGCAGATGCAGGACCTGCTTCAAGCCTTCGGGGCAACAGACCAGACCGTTCGTTTTTCAGCGCAGGTGCGCGATATTGCGCGGTGGCCGATGTGGGCGACTGCGCTGATTGTCTACGGCTCTGAGGCGCGAACAGGTCTCGATCTGCTGCAAAAGCTGGTGACAACCCGCCTACAGACTGCTGGAATGTCTTCGGCAATCGAAGAGGCGGAGTTGCGAGCTGCGGCGTCATACTGCGCGCACAGACTGTGGCCGGCAACGGTATCGAGTGCGGCGCATGTCCTGGAAGTGCTGACGAGTTGGCGGACCTCAGAGGTGGCGGCCACGGCCTTTGTCAGTCGGCCAGCTGAGGATGTGCTTGGCCGACTGGAGCAGGCGGCGCTCCTCGAGATCGGCGATGAGGTCGCCTTTCCTCATCGACTAATCGCGACGATCCTCGCAGCAGAGCACGCGGTTAGCTCCAACGCGGAGCGCGCTGACCCTGAACTGGCGCCGTTCGTCGCGGCACTTGCTGATGATGATCGCCATCCTGACCTGCTCCACCGTACGATCATGGGTCATTCCATCTTCACCCTGGCTCGATACTTGCGGTTGTCCCCTTCGCGAGAACGCAGAGCCGACCCCCAGGCTGATGTGAGTCGCCTCACAGACGCCTATCGCCGATGGTCGGCTCCTCAAGAGGAGCTGGACCTGGTCATGTCGTCGAACTGGATCGCGTGGCGGCCCGCTTCCATCGCCACGGTTCGGACCTGCGAGGACGACGGATATGAGTCCTGGCGCTCCGAGTCTGGCGAGGCAGTGCAATTCTGGCCCACCTTGCCATTCGGGGAACGCAGTCCCGAATTCATCGCGGCGGTCTACGTTTTGGGTCGCTTTCGAACTCGAGTGCTCGGCCTCGATCCCGGTGGCGACCCCGCCGCAACAGTCACCGAGCGAGACGTACAGGTGCTGATGCGAGACGAAGCAACTCTGAGGCTGGACGTCGTCCGGACGCTTCACGACATCCGAGATGCACGGCTCGAGCTATTGGGGGAACTAGGACTCGATAACGGCGAGCGATTGGCGCCGCCAAGCGGGGAGCCACAGGTGACCATCTGGACCCCACAGGGCCAACCCCCTTCGGTCCATGTCGCGTGGGGTGGTGACCGCCCAAGGGTGGTCATCGGCTCGTCCGCTCCTCGCGATGTCCCAGGGGTCACGACATCGCTGAGGCATCTCCTTGACGGTCTCGCACGCAAAGTCGCGTTCGACGATCTTGAGCGAGACATAGAGGAGGAATTGGGTTGCCGTCTCAGTGCTCAGAATTGGAGTCGTCCAGAGTTGGTACCGGCATGGGCCTGGTGACCCGGTTCGATCAAGTCCTCTGGTCCGTAAGCCAAGTCGTGCGTGCGACTGAGTTCGGCGAGATTCTGCGGCGCGCGAGGCGCTCGTCGGAATCCAGCGGCGGACTAGCCGAGTTAGTTGGCTGGGGGATCCCCGACGCGCTGCAAATGTGGGAGCTGAGTTTCGACCCGGCAGTTCAGCGGACTCTGGCTGCGGTCATGACGATGCACATGCTGAACCGGCCCGTGCCCGAGGAGTCGCGAGACTGGGTCGAATGGATTACCCATGCCCACGAAGCTGTTCAGCGCATGGCGGCCAACTGCTGGAGCGGAGTGTCGCCCAACATTCGCAAGGCGTTTCTGGACACCGACGACCTCCTTCCGCCTGCAATGAGGGGTGAGATCGCAGAGCTGCGCAGAACCACCCGGGGCCAGAGTGCATTGACCTTGGCAGGCCTTGACGCACCTCAAGTCCAGAGGGCGCTGGGGAGACTCTTCGCGGAAGTGCGGGAGAGCAGGAGCGCGGGCGAAGCTCGCGATGCGGCAAGCACGATCCAACGGTTGAAGCTCGTGACCGTCTTGGCGGATGTGCGGGCCAAAGTCGAGCCCCACATTCGCACGATAAACGCCGGCGAGACGGGCGGCCAGGGCATGGCGAGGACGCGTCAAACGGTCATGACCGCTTACGACGCCGATCCCCAACTCGCCACCCTGGTCACGACGCTGCGAAGCCACAATCGCTTCGTGACGCGGATTCTATGGACCTTGCTCGGTGCGGCCGAGCAGGTAGAGCCAACCGTGATAAATGACACAGTCGGCCCGATAAGCGATCGGGTCGTCGATGGAGGGCGCCACCTCTCCCTCACAACTAGCGGACCGTTCATGGCTCTGGTCCGACCGACCAACCCAGTCTGGCTACAGCTGAAGTCGCCGCTGGATGGCCTTTATGTGGTGGAAGGATTTACAGTGCTTCTCGGTCCGGACGAACTAGATCTTGGGCTCATGAAGGTGGATTGCTGAATGACCGTCACCGGGCCCCATCGGTCCTTGGAGTTAACCCCGCTTTCGTGGAGACTGGGTGTGCCCCTGGTTCCGCTGGAGTCCGTGGTGTGCCCCTAATTTTCGGAGGCGAAAGATAGTGCGCCGCGCCGGACGCATCGTACTGGCGAAGCTGGCTGAACTCGTCGCCATGGCCATTGGCTTGGTGGTCTTTCTGTTGGCTGATGTATCACGTCTTCATACCGGGGATAGCCAACGGCGTCATCCACTCGATTAGGGTGCCGACTCCAACACCGGTTGTGTCGGCGTCTCCGAAATGAGTCCGATTGATATCTGGGCAGCTCTGACCGGTGCTAAGACGGTCGTCGAGGTCGCCAAGGGCACAGTAGAGACGCTCAAGGGTGTCATTGACGTTGGCCGCGCCGGCGAGGACGCGCTGAGCGTATCTCCGGAGGAGAAGGCTGCACGGACGGCGGTGGCTGCTCTCTACTTTGAGATCCTGTACAACCTAGAGGCGATCAGTCAGGCGCAGAAGTCCGACCCTGCTCGGCTCTTCGTCAGTCGCCGCGTGTGGGAGCGTAGTGATCGAATCCTGGAGCACCTTTCCCTATTGGTGGAGCCTGGTGAGATCGGTGCTGTGATCTCACCGTTCGTGCAACTTGACAACTTCGAACGGGTATTCGGAATGCCTTGGATCAACCTGCTTACAATGCGCCTCACCGGCGGGGATCACGTGCTCTTGGAGAACCTCGCGGTTGCGTTTCGCGGCGCGGAGGAGCTCCTCCGGCCCAAAGTCCTGACGAAGCAGCAGGCCGGACGATTGGAGAAGTTCTTGATGGAGAACGGGGTCTTGGAGCCTGCCGCTGCGCGACCGTTCCGCATGCGACTGTATGGGGCAGTGGGATCCATGCCTGTTGGAGCACTCGTAACGATCGGGGTTGCTGGCGAACTACTGATGTTCCCGGATAGCTGGATTTGGCGGCGACTGCGCCGAGACAAGGAGCAGTCTGCGCGAGGATAGGTGCCATGGCAAAGCCGCGAGGCACCACGAACTTCACTCCAGCGGAGGCCCAACGCCTCCCTGACCTAGCCGCTGACGGCCTCACCCGGGTGGAGGCTGCCAGACTGCTGGGCCGGTCGTACTCTGTGGGTTCATCCAAGATATCCGCAAATGAAATCGGATACCAGGAGTTGATTTGCGTCCAAAAGCCATCGGCAACCATCTGCTAGCCGTCTGAAAGGTCGGCACATTTGTCCGGAGACCTAGAGAGGGACATAGATGCTCTTGAGCGTGACGGCCCTTCTCTGATAACTGGCTACGCCGGCGTCTTCTTGGACGGTGAACTTCTGTGTGTGCGTGTCGCCGCGCACGGTGATCATGATGACAAGGGCGTTCTGGACACTCTTCGCGGAATCCTCGGGACGCGCGAGATCAAGGTGATCGGAGCGGAGTACTCACTCGCCCAGCTTGAAGAAACGAAAGCGATGCTCGAGGCTCAGGTTCCGCAATTGCGCTCGGCCGGGGTTGCCATCACAGGCATAGGCTTGGACACCAAGGCGAACAGGGTATCTGTGACCCTCCAAGATGACCGATGGGACTGGACGGCTGAGATTAGGCGTCTTCCGGGGTCCGAGCGATTGGCAGTTAGTTTTGGCCGGGCCCATTACTCCAGGTCCCGCCGAGACAGCCTGACGTAACCCGGGAATTGGACGTCCTGTGCCTGTCGGAGGACGGTGCCGGCTGCACCGGGCGACCACTAGACAGCAAGTCTGATCAATTATCGCAGCGTTGCTGCAGTTGGGTCTCGATTCATAGGATCTGGCCCGGACCTGCCGTGCCGAGTTCACGGAATGTCCGACGGGTCACGCAACCTTCGCTCCCCCTTGCGGCCATAAGCGCCCCGGGAACGGTTGCGATACCGCTCGAGGCGCCACGCTCACCGCGAACGCGCGGCCGCACGAAAGCCTCCCGATAGAGTCCATCACTCCCCGCTCATACCGTTCGCAATGCCTCGGTCGGCGGCATCCGAGATGCTCGAACGGCCGGCATCAGCCCGGCTAACGCGCCGATCAGGATGGCTGAGGCGATGCCGACGGACCACGCCTCGACGGGGATCACGACCTCCCAGCCCTTCGAGGTGGCGTACACCAGGGTTGCCGCCGCCCCGGTCAGCACGCCGACGGCGCCGCCGACGACGGCGAGCAGGATCGACTCGGCCAGGAACTGCGTCCTGATCTGGCCCTTCGTCGCACCGAGGGCGCGACGGAGGCCGATCTCCGAGCGGCGTTCCAGAACCGAGATGATCATGATGTTGGCGACACCGACGGCACCCACGATCAGTGCCACCACCCCAAGCCCGAGGAAGAGGCTGTCGAACGCCCCCGCAGCAGCAGCGCGCGCGGTGAGCACGTCGGATGGCTGGCTTACGTTCACCTCGTTCGGTGCCTCGGGATTGGCGGTCGGCGCGAGCACCGATTGCACGGCCGCCTCATGACCGGTGGCTGCACGGACGTAGATCGAGCTCGGCGGGCCGACCTCCTCCACGCCGCGGACCATGCTGAGATAGCCGAGGTACTGCTGAGCGGCCGGGTAGCCGATCAGGGCGCTACTGTCAATGCTGGGCTCCAGCGGCGAGGACTCCAGGATGCCCGCGACATTGAACCACTGGCCGCCCAGCCAGATCCGCTGATCTGGGTAGATCCGATCGATGCCCAGCCGTTGCGCGGCGACCGAGCCGAGCACTGCGACCGGCTCGCGGGCGGTGCCCTGGTTGAGCCAGACGCCGCGTGCGACGCCGGTGCCGAGCACGGATAGCAGGTTCAGGCTGGTGGCCCGCACCTCGACGCCACCGGAGTTGCCCAACGGGATCATCGAGTTCCGGTAGACCCTCCTTTCCTTCATCAGGGCGGTGTGTGCCACCAGTTGGACGTTGTCCAGGTGTGTGATCCGTATTGGCGCTTCGGGTGGCAGCTTCGCCTGACCTCCGGCGAAGCTCTGGCCGGCCTCGACGGTCAGCATGTTCGTGCCCAGCCGGTTGATCTCCGCGAGCAGCCCGGCCTGCGAAGAGGCGGACAATCCGAGCACCCCCACGATCGCAGCCGTTCCGATCGCGATCCCGAGCGCGGACAGAGCGGCGCGGAGCGGCCGGGCGCGCAGCCCGACACTCGCCACCCGCAGCCCGTCCGTCAGCCCCAATCGGCCACTCGTGGCACTCATGGCGCCTCTCCCGTCGCTCCCGCACCGTCCAAGGGCGCTACCAGAACGGCGCGATCGGGGCCGGTATCGGCGACCACCTGGCCGTCCAGCATCCGGATCTGGCGAGGCAGCTGATCGGCGAGGCCCGCATCGTGCGTGATCATGATGATGGTGGCGCCGTCGGCGTTCAGCTCGCGGATGAGCGCCATGATCGATGCGCCGTTGGTGCTGTCGAGGTTCCCGGTCGGTTCGTCGGCGAGAACAATCGCCGGACGCCCGACAAGGGCCCGGGCGATCGCAACCCGCTGACGCTCCCCTCCGGAGATCCTGGTGGGCTTGAAGTTCGCGCGGTCGGAGAGTCCGACCCGTTCGAGCGCTTCATCCGCGCGCCGGTACCGTTCGGCGGCGGGGACGCCGGCGTAGAGCAACCCGTCGGCGACGTTCTCCCGCACCGTGGCATGTTCGGCCAGGAAGAACTGCTGGAAGACGAACCCGATCTCGCGCGCCCGCAGCCAAGACACCTCACGGTCGCTTAGCTCGGCCGCGTCCACCCCACCGATCCGGACCACGCCACTGCTCGGCCGCTCCAGCGTCCCCATGACGTGTAGAAGCGTGGACTTGCCCGACCCAGAGGGCCCGACTATCGCCACCAGCTCGCCCCGCCGGACGGAAAAGGACACCCCCCGGAGGGCGGATACCCGCGGCTCCTCACCGTAGACCTTGGTCACTCCATCCAATTCCAGGACTGGTTCGTCGCTCATAACGACGGCACCACCACCTGATCGCCTGCCCGAAGATCGCCCTTGACCTCGACTCGCCCGGCTGTGGTGTCGAACAGGCCCAGCTCCACAGCGACCATCTCGCGTCGTCCGCCGGTCCGCACGACTTCGACCGCGAACCCGCCGCCGGACCTCCCGACAATCGCCGTAACCGGGACGCTCAGGGCACTCTGCACTCCCTCGGTCGTGATTTCAACGTGGACCGGTGCCTTGTCGAGCCCGCGTGCCTTTGCTGGGTCGTCGAGACTGATGTAGGCGGGGATGGTCGCGGCCCCGGCGCTATTGTTCGGCCCGGGAGGGACCTGGGCGACTCGCCCCAACCGGTCCACCCTTCCGGTCACCGACTTGTTGCCCGGCAGGGTGATCTGCGCATCATCGCCCGGCAGGACCTGGCCCTGCTGCGACGGAGCGAGGTCGACCTGCACTTCGGGCGTGTCGGATGTGGCGTCCAGGAGCTGTGCACCCGGCTGGGCGGGTCCACCCAGCTGGCCGGTCACCTTGGCGATCCGCACCGACTCGGGCAGGAAGATCGCGTCATCGATAGCGAGCGCTCCGGTGACGGCGAAGCCCTTGTCCTGCTGGAGGACCTGGAGCGCCTTCTCCGTCTTCCAGGTGAACTGGTTGTCGTTCGGATCGACGCCGACACCGGCGTCGTAGCCGAGCGAGTGCAGGTTCTGGTTGAGCTGACGGACGTCGTTGCCCACAGCGCTGCTGTGCAGATCGCGGTAGGCCGGGACCGTGCCGCACAGCAGCAGAACCGGGCGGTCATCCACCCGATAGAGCGTGTCGCCGCAGCCGACCTTGTCGCCGTCCTCGGGCAGCTTGGTATACGTGCCGCGGGCCTGGTTGACCGCAGCGTAGGACGAACCGTCCGATCGTGCTCGATAGGTCAGGGTCCCATCCAGGGAGACCATGGCCGAGAGCTTCCCCCTTTCCACCTTCACCGTGTTCGCCGGCGGCGCCTGTGCGGCCGGGGTCCCGTTCTTCGCATTTGACACGGCGACCACGACGCCGGTCGCGGTTACGGCAAGCAGGACGGCCGCGCCGGCCAGCACCCATCGCTTCTGCATCACGGGCCCGCCGTGACCCCTGCCGCGGACGCGAAGTCGCGGCACTTGTGCATAGCGGCCGTGAGCGGGCTGCTCCGAGGATCCTGCCCTGCGAGCGATGGGATTCGATTCGTGTCGATGAGGGGCCCATCTGGCGTGGGGTCGGGGAAGTCCTTCACCCCGTTCTCGCGGATGCACTGGGCGAACTTGAGGCCGGCCTCCTGCTGCTGGGCCGTCCGCTTGTTGCCCACGAACCCCGGTGGCTCCAGGTCCTTACACGCGGCGAGGGCCTGCTTGAAGGTCGGCGCGTTCAGGTCCACCGATGTGCCGTTCGCAATCCCGTCGATCGTGAGTTGGCCCGACGCGTCGGGGTCAGGGAACCCCGCGACACCGTTGCGGCGCATGCATTCGGAGAACTTCACTGCCTGCGCACGAGCGGCGGCGCTGTTATCTGCGCCACTGCTGCTGCCGCCCTGCGCGGGTGCGTTCGAACAGCCCGCACTCATGATGGCGACCAGGGCAATGGCGGGCAGCGCCCAAGGTCTTCTTCTCATTGTTGTCTCCCTGCGTAGTGGCGATTGTGCTGACACCGTTCGGTGTCGGGCGTGCTGGTCACTGCTGCATCCTTGGATCGTGCGTGGAGTCGGCGTACATCGACGGGCAACCGTGATCGATGCAGCTGATAGCCGAGGGCTGCGGCGACTGCCGCGATGACGACGAGCAGGCCCGCGACAGGGATCCCGGGAATCCGCCGGGTCGCTTTTGGTGTCGGTTCGCTGTACCTCATGCCTGCAGTCAAGCCAGGGTGGTGTTGCCAGCGCGTATGTGGTTTTCGATATGCCGGCGATATGCGCCAGTGTTAGCGTCCGAGCGTGCGTGTGTTGATCGTGGAGGACGAGCCCTACATGGCAGAAGCGATCCGCGATGGCCTGCGCCTGGAAGCGATCGCCGCAGACATTGCCGGCGACGGCGACACCGCTCTGGAACTGCTGAGCGTCAACGCTTACGACATCGCCGTCCTCGACCGCGACATCCCCGGGCCTACCGGTGACGAGATCGCCGAAAGCATCGTCGCTTCCGGCAGCGGCATGCCGATCCTCATGCTCACGGCTGCCGACCGGCTTGACGACAAGGCCACAGGGTTCGAACTCGGCGCCGACGACTACCTCACCAAGCCGTTCGACCTCAGAGAGCTCGTGCTCCGCCTCAGAGCACTCGACCGCAGGCGCGGCCAAAACAGACCACCGGTGCGAGAGATCGCCGGCCTGCGGCTGGATCCGTTCCGCCGCGAGGTCTACCGGGACGGCCGCTACGTCGCGCTTACCCGCAAACAGTTCGCCGTGCTCGAAGTCCTCGTCGCTGCCGAAGGCGGTGTCGTCAGCGCCGAAAAGCTACTGGAACGGGCGTGGGATGAGAACGCCGACCCGTTCACCAACGCCGTGCGCATAACTGTCTCGGCACTGCGCAAACGCCTCGGCGAACCCGGGATCATCGCCACCGTTGCCGGCGTTGGCTACCGCATCGACACAGCACCCGGCACCGGACGTGAGGGAGGAGACCGTGTATAGGCAGCCTGGGTTGAGCCTGCGCCTCAAACTCACCCTCAGCTACGCCGGACTACTCATGCTCGCGGGTGCATTACTGCTCGCCGCCGTGTGGGTGTTCCTCCTGCGTTATGGGACCGACGGTTCGATCTTCAACACCGGCGGCTTCGCGCCCAACCGCCTCATGATTCAGGGCGACGCCCTGACGGCGCTGCGCGTCCTCTTCAGCGCTTTCGCTCCGGCCTCGGCGATCGTGCTGGCCTTCCTGCTGGCATTCGGTCTCCTCGGAGGATGGATTCTCGCCGGCCGGATGCTCGCCCCTGTAGCCCGTATCACGGAGGCCGCACGCATGGCGACGTCCGGATCGCTCTCCCACCGGATCCAGTTGGAAGGCCGCCAAGACGAGTTCCGTGAACTGGCCGACGCCTTCGACACCATGCTCGCACGGCTGGAGGCACACGTCGCCGGACAGCAGAGATTCGCAGCCAACGCCTCCCACGAGCTGCGCACCCCACTGGCGATCACGCAGGCACTTCTCGACGTGGCCCGCAACGATCCGATGCAAGACCCTGGCGAACTCGTCGACCGCCTCTACGCCGTCAACACCCGAGCGATCGACCTCACCGAAGCGTTGCTGCTGCTCAGCCGCGCCGACCAGCGGTCCTTCACCCCAGTACCCGTGGACCTGTCCCTGATAGCGGAAGAAGCCACCGAAACGCTCCTCCCCCTCGCAGAAGACCGCGGCCTCACCATCGAAACCTCCAGCGATATGACCCCCACCACCGGCTCACACGCGCTCCTACTGCAGATGACTACGAACCTCGTACACAACGCGATCGTCCACAACCTGCCCGAGCAGGGCACCGTGTGGGTCACCACCAGCGTTCACCCCAAGACTGTGGTGCTCAGTGTCGAGAATACGGGAGAGAAGCTCACCCCACAATTGGTTTCCACGCTTGTCGAGCCGTTCCAGCGCGGCACCGAACGCATACACACCGACCACGCAGGTGACGGCCTCGGCCTCGCAATCGTCAAAAGCATCACCCAAGCACACGACGGAACGCTCACCCTCACCCCACGGGCCGCTGGGGGGCTCTGCGTCACCGTGCAACTACCCGCCGCGCCACCGAACACTGGCAGATGACGATCAGGGAATTGCCGCACCGGCCCCACCCGCGCCACGCGCTCGTTCCTCCGTCTGCTGATTGGCGCCATTCGCCCGATTGCCAGTAAGATTGCCTGTCAAATCGGCTGGCGGACAGGACGAGGAACCTGAAATCAGGCCGGTTTCGAGTTCACAAATGGGTCGGCGTCGTCCCCTCTATGGGATCTGTCGGCGACGCCTACGACAACGCCATGGCGGACAGCTCCTTTGCCACCCTCGAGAAAGAACTCATTGCCCGCAACGCTTGGGAAGAACCGCACCGAAGCCCGCCTCGCCGTCTTCGACCACATCGAGGGTTTCTACAACCCTGACCGCCGGCACTCCGCGCTCGCCATGCTGTCGCCCGCAGAGTTCGAAAGGAGGTTGCTGAAATCCTCAGCAGCCTAGAGAAAAACCGTCCACCGAAACGGGGCAAGTCCAGCTGAGCCCGAGCGGGCAGGTTAAGACCGGAACCACTCACGGCAGATGTCGGCTTCCTCCGGCTGGAGTTCTAGCACGGCCCGTCATCCGTCGCAACATCTCAGCGAATATATGGTCGTGACTCCAGCAGATGCGGGTGAAAGAATCTCAGGACAGCCAACAGGGTCGAGAACGACGTTTTGTCTGTTGCGCCATGGCGAGACGGACTGGAACACCCAGGGGCGGCTGCAGGGCCGCGAGGACATCCCAATCAACGATGTGGGCCGGGAGCAAGCTCGCCTTGCCGCTGAGTACCTTACGGATCCCGCCTGGGAGCTGATCGCAAGCAGTCCTCTGCGGCGCGCCCTGGAGACGGCTGAGATCATCAGCGCAATCGCCAGCATTCCCGAACTGGTGGTCGTCCAGGATCTCGCGGAGCGTGATTTCGGTGCCGCTTCGGGGCTCACGTCAAAGGAGCGCAACAGTCATTTTCCCTCGGGGACGATTCCAGGTTGGGAGGAGCAGGACTCGGTCGAGCGCCGCGCAATCGCCGCTCTCCAGCAGCTTGCCGGGCGCCACCCAGGACAGCGGATCGTTGTGGTTAGCCATGGCAGCCTCATAAATGCGGCACTGGCTGCCGCAACTGAGGGACAGGTTGGAACCGGCAAAACGCGGCTGGCAAACGCGTGCCTCAGTGTCCTTCACACCGACGAGTCGGCATGGGAAGTGGAGGTCCTGAATTCGGTCGACCACCTGAAATCTGCCTAAAGCCGGTCTGATTCCACAGCACGGATCGCCGCAGACCCCGTTCATGCGAGGGTGGGTGAGGGACTCTTGAGAGGGAGTTCTACCGATATTCGAGCTCGATCTCGGCAGATTGAGTCGACCAGTGCAGGACGAAAACCCAGCAGCCCGGAGCCGGAACGTCCTCGCCATCTGGATAGATCTCTCCTGGACCGGAATCCGCGGGTCGCGTGTCGTGAATGGTGAAAGTGGCCGAGTTCAAGAAGCGGCCCTGAATGAACAGATCGCTGCCGTTGCGAGGGCGACGCACGACCCACAGGATCTTGTTAGTTGGGTTGCTGGGGTGGCCGGCGCGCAGTGGGTACCCGAAGATGAAGGCTGCGGCGATTGGAGGATGAGCCACGCCATAGCGAAGGCCCGTCGGATTATTGTGGCCGCCGGCTTCGTCCAACCACGCCGGGCCGGGGCCTCGATACAGCGTGGTTGAGCCACAGCCGCCCGCTTGCGGCAGAGCCTCACCGGGGATGTCTGCTTGCGGAGAGCCCAGCGCGGGCGTAGACGTGGCGCCCGTTGTCCCGACGGCCGCGCCAGAACATGAGCTCAGGGCCAACGCCGCGACAGCAGTGGCAATCCGATGCACAGCCTTGTTGTACGCCAAAATGTGCGGCTCGCAGCCAGACTGCCGCGACGACCGCCGACACACGCCAGCGTGTCGGAATGTCACTTGGCGCGGTGCCGGACCCATAAGCGGCTCCCCCATCCGCCGATCTGAGCACCCAGGACAGCGAGAAGAATACCGGCGACACTGAACAAGAACCGAACGGGGTAATCCAGCCAAGGGTCGAGGACGCTCGCCAATGGCAAAAACATCATCCCGGCACCCACGACGAGTAACATGCCGCCTCCGACCCACAGACGTCGAGGGCTAAGTACAACGAGGCGCTCGGGGATGCGATCCCTGACGGTAAGGTCGGCTAGAAACAGTAATCCGAGAAACCACGCAATCGGCTGTAGCTGATGATTAAGGACTGCGGACCAAATTGCACTCCCGAGGAATACGACTGTCCCCACGGCGCTGACTGCGGGACTGTTCCACCAGTGTCGGTCCGGATTCTCTGAATCGCTCACCGCATGAGCCTAGGTCAATGGCGTGACATGGCTGCACCGCACCCGAGGGGTTCGGAATGACCCCGGACGCTCGCGGCCGCCACCCTGCAGAATCTGCAGCATGAGCAAGCCGTGGGTTGAGGGCATCGGCGTCGTGATATCGATCGCGGCTTTGATACTGTCGTGGGCGCTCATCATCGTGGGAACGGGTCGCACCGTACGGTATCTGACGTTGGGTTCCAGATCGCGCTTTCGCATTATCAGCGTTGGTGCGCTGGCCGCGCTGGTGATGCTTCTGGGAGGCTGGATCGTTTACGGCATCCTACTGCTCGTGCGCGGCCGGTCAGCTAGGCCGACTGCGAGTGGATCGCACGTGCGATCGCGCCACGCATTCATCTCGTTCATGCTGTTTACCGGCTCGTTTCAGCGGGTCGACCCGGCTCCATCGCAGCCTTCCGCTCATCCTCGCAGCTCTGTTCGTTGGCATCGGAGCTCTCCGTCGTAGCAGCTTGCGCAGACTCGAGGCGCGGTTTGCCCAAGTGCTTTTCTGGTCGAGCCTGGCCCTCCTTTTCGCCGTCGTCCCCAAGCCCCCGTGAGTTGAGCTCATTTCACCCCGCCATGCCACCCGAGAGTGTGGGAATGTACCTAGGCGACCCGGTCGGTTGGATCTAGGGTTATCGGGTGGCAGCCTTCCCCAGGCCCGATACCGCGTCGACATGAGAGGTCCTCAGGCTGAGGTCGGGTTCCGGATAGCTGCCATCGCCCTCTTTCTTGGGTCATGGTTCGTGCCCGAGCGAGCCGGCGGGGTTAGGGCTCTTGCTGTGGGCGGCTTTTTCGCCTGCGTTGGAGCATGGGCGTGGCTCGCAGGACCTCGCAGTCGCCGGCCAGGCACCCTTCGGATCACGGCTTATGCCTTTCTGGGAATGGGGGTGTTCGTTGCCGTCGTCGGGATGGCTCACTCGACCTAGAGTTGTCCGGCCACGCCATGCCAGCGTTCACGAATGTCAGCAGAACTTAGTTAGGCTGGTCGGGTGCCCATCATGATCCACAAACACGGCCGGGGTCTCTACGACGTGTCGGTGTCCCCGCCGCACGGAAATGGACAGTCATGGCGCTCAAACGAGCCGATGACGGTTGATGAGGCCGTCAACAAACTGATTGACCTTGGTTGTCACACGACCGACATTGGCGACGCCTTCTACGCTGCCGATCCCGTATGGGTCAATTACGAGGGGCACGCCCGCGCTCAGTTGACGCCGGAATAACGAGCTAGCCGCCCCATGCCAGTGTGCGGAAATGTATCTAGAGGCTTGTTGCGGAGCCAACGCTCCTTGGGCGTGATCGATTGATTACGACAGGGAGAGGGACAAGCAGTCCAAGAACCGCTCCGCCCAGCACAGCGGGGACACCGAACGACCAGCCGAAGCCCACGACGAGACCGATAACGGTCGCTGCCCCCAACAACCACATGCGCTTTCCGAGTTGGGTGAGGCCCATCATCTGGATTCCTCCCAAAACCGTCAGGACGAAGATCGAGACGGGAATACCAATGAACGACATCCACAGGTCGACGTCCACCAATTGAGAGACACTGAGCTGTTCGCTGGGCTTGCTTGAGCCCAAGATTGCCGCCGCTGCATCAACGACGGCAAAGAAGAGCAGGTAGCACGCGATCGCCCAGAGTGGAAGCAGGTAGACCCGGGTTGCGAACAATCGGCCCAGGCCGGCTAGAACAAGGGCTGCCAGCCCAAACACCAAGAGCGGGTACATGCCACCGGCATCATCCCATCGCAGCGCTGGCGTGACAGGGACTAGGCCAGGCGACGGTGACGTCGCTAGACCCGCTCGGCTCGAACCGCGCATTTCGCCGAAGTCTTCACCCGCCACCCCCGCAGTTTTGACAGCCAATTGGATCGGTGAAGTCTTTGGATCTTAGCGATTCGGGGTGCAGTTCCGACCCGGTCCGCCTCAAACGTGGCCCCAGGCGAGACCGGGGCGGATTCAACGAGTCGCGGGCAGGCTCCGATCCTTAGAGATCCTCGTGGATCAGGGCCGCCCGCGCCGATTTCGAAATTTGGCGGGGCATCGTAGATGCTTTTCGAACTTTTCGTGGCGGCGGCTGAAGGCATCAAGACAGGCCAATCCGCCAGGCCACGCACAGTGCGGCCCGACCTGCGAGGGGGGTCGAGGGGGGAGTCGCGCGAAACGCGACGGGGCACGGCCCCAGTAGATCAGAAGGGTTGCATCCGTTTACGGGCTGCACTGAGTGAGGATTGCCTAGGGTCTACTTTCGACCCTTATTCGCTCGACCAGCAGCCGCAGCTTTGGACGCCGCTTTCTCGAAGTCCGATAGTTCGAAGGTCACGGCCTTCTTGGTTTTAGCCCAGGCGATCTCTGGCCGCCCATCTGCTGCCTCTCGGCAGTAGACGACGAGAGTTGGGTCGCCCGTGTCGGGTTGAGCTAGAACGCTGGCGATATCCGCATTGGGCGGGATACCGACGAGGGCCATCCGACCCGTGTCCTCCCACACTCGCCGACCCACGATAGCGGCCTGCCGGGCGACCTCCTTCGCCCTGCCATTGACGTAAGCGAGCTCGGGCAGCGAGAGGTCGAGGCACACACCGGCAGCGTCCCGCCAGCCAACTGGCCTCCCTGCGGCCATCCGGTCGACGAACGCTCGAACCGGTTCATGCAGGTACTTCCTAGGTGCCTTCACCTTGGGCCCGTGGCCGACCAACCCGTTGTAGTAACCGTCGAAGTCGGTGCTCGCGTTGCCAACGATGACCTTGCCGGTTGCGTCGGCGAGCATCCCGAATCGTTCGCAGAAGAAGTAACTACCCCACAGGTCGATCTCGTCAGTGACAGTCACCCGCTCGCCGAGGGGCAACCGGTTACGCCACTTGAGGTAGTGCAGAAAAATGGCGGGATTCTCACAGGTCTCGGCGATGACTCGTAGATCGTTGATGTAGACAGACCATGGAAGCTCACCGTCGGGGAAGAGGCCGAGAGCCCGCAGGCGACCGAGCTGCGGGGCGTGGCCACCGAGGTCATGAAGGGTGGGATTGACGATGATGACCTCGCGTACCGATCCAGCTGGGATCGTGATCTCGACTCCGTGCTCGTCTCGGAAAATGGTGTCGCCCTCTCGGAGGATGAATTCTCGCGCGCGGGCGCCCTGTGTCCAAGCATCCTCTACAGCCTTGCCGACGTCCCTTTTCAGCCGCTCAACGTCGCCACGTTGGGCTTGAACGCTTAACGCCGTTCCTTTCCCCTCAACGACGAATGCTGTGTCCTCAAAAAGCACTACGCCATCGAGTTCAGTTCCCTCGTAAAAGAGGTTTGTATAAGCAGTCGAACCTGGCAACATGGCGCCCAGGTACGTGACTGCCAGTCGGTCGAGCGTCTTCGCGCGCGCCTTCGAGAAGTTGGGCTTCCCTTGCAGCAGGCGGTCCTCCAGCAGGGCGATAGGGTCTCGGAGCACCATGCCTGGGATCACCAGCAGATAGCGTCCGCCGAACTCCAGGAATGGCCGTTCGATGAATGGACATTCGTCATAGAGGCCGGTGTACGCGGTCGGATCCAAACTGCCGACACCGATTGCCAGTTCCTTGAGCGCTGCTTCGAACCCCGCGCGCCGGATGCCATGGTTAGGTGGGCAGAGGTCATCTACCGAAAATGTCAGGGCGCCTCGGAGTCCAGCCTGCAGCACGTCGATGAAGGCACGACCGCCAAGCAGGAAACGTCCCTCTGCAGTGCTCAGCTGCATCTTGATGGCGTCTGGTAGCCGGTATTTGCCACCGTCTGTCTGAAGGTGGTTCACCACTTCGTCGCCGAACGTCCTTGCTTGCCCCAATAGCTCGTTGACCCGTGCGTTGAGAAGGGACTCCGCCTGCAGGCCGAGGTCTATGACATCGTCGATGGTGAACCCGTACGTTGCCAACATCCAGTCGCTGTGCGGGCCGTACACGGCGCGGGCGAGATCCTGGCCGTGGTTCGCGAAAGAGCTGCCCCTCATCGTCATCCATCTCATCCCGCCCGTGGCCTGGAGCATGGCCACGTCGTAGTCAGCGCTTCGCGGCTTCGAAACGTTGTAGACGAGCAGCACTTCCAGGATGTGGTCAATTTCTTCATAGATGTGCTGGAGTTCTTCGTCGGTCGGCCCGTCCAAGGACCCGGCAATGGGCTGCGTGGCAAGTAGGCCCACTACCAACTCGACCTTGGGCTCGCTTCCCTGATGCGTCGGCTCGTAGTAGGTGCCCCACTCTCCAAAAAGGTTGGACAGTTGAAGCATCGTGGCAATATAGAGCGGGTCGCCCACGGCAAGAAGCCGCCGAAGACTCTGGATCGCCTCCGAAAGCTCGACGCGGAACCCGGCGTGTGCCTGCGCAGCTAACGCCCGGAACTCGGCCCATTCGTCTGCGGACAGGCCCGACCTGGTTACGACGTACTGCCCTGTTGGTTCATCCTTCAGAAGATGCCCCAGCAGCTGTGAAAAGCGATCGGGACGCGCGACCAGCATCTGCGCTTGCTTGCTGTGAATCAACGCAACCGCCTGTACTGGCGTGGGGCGCTCGGGTTTCTGGGGCTTCCTGAAGGCGCGACTCAATTGTTTTCTCTCCGCCTTGCGCTTCCGTTGTCGTTTGGTCCCCACCCCGAAATGATGACTCGCTCGCCTCGGAGGGTGTCCCAGCCGTCCGCCGCGTGTCACGACGCGCCGTGAGGCAAGCCCGGCCGGTGGCCGGTGGCCAGGCGTCGGGCGCCGGGGGGGTGCCGGCGTTTCACCATTCGCGCACCCGAGGGTTCGGGAATGTCAACAGAGGTTCGGACGTCGACGTAAGCTGAGTTCGTGGAGATTGTGCTGGCAGTCGGAGTCGTCCTTGTTGCGATACCAGCGCTCCTGATCGGTGCGCTGGTGGTGGGCAAACTGTTCACGAGGATCGCTTTCAAGCCGGACGAGGATCTCACGGGCAAGACTCCCGACCCGGAACAATGGTGGCTCGGCGGCGGCGGAGGCTAGGGGGACCACCCTCTGGCCGCACCAGCGGTTGGTGATGAGACTGTTGCGAATGCTCCTGCGCCGGCCGAGCTTTGAGCTCAGCCCTGATGCTGCTGCCGCGCTCGCAGAGGCCGAGTGCACTAGGCGAGGTTGGCACTGCTACAAGCCCCAGGTCCGGCAGCGGTTGGCGACCTACCGCGTGACCTTCTTCATGGGACCGGACACGGTGGGATTCGGGACCATCACTATCGACGGAGTGAGCGGTGAGGTCCGCCAAGCACGAATCCTTCCTCGGTAGTTGGCCAGGCGAATCTCCTATGTCAAGCTGCGTCACCCAGGCTGACAACTGACAGACCTTCGTCGTGCCACAGGCGGCGATAGACCTCGTCGGAAAGCCGGCGA
>WNFI01682101.1_pt1 | contig 19010 bp, 20 predicted proteins | sample 5400471 | NCBI WGS metagenome assembly WNFI01 (sample SAMN13153348, study PRJNA577476) | soil metagenome | isolation source: 100 cm saprolite on Douglas fir-dominated hillslope | place: USA:California | collected 2013-09-17 | reverse complement strand
GCGCGCCGGCTCCGGATCGAGGCCGGGCCGGAAACGGGTCGGGGTGGTCCCCAACGGGACCACGCGCACGTCGGCCGCCAGCGCGTGGCAGCCGAGCGCTGCGAGCACGGAGCGCGCCAGCTCGGCAGTCCAGCGACTGTTGGCGACGACGACCGAGCAGCGCGAGAGAATGCGCCGCGCCGTCCAGCGCTTGAACCGCGAGCGTTGCATCTTCGCCTCGAGCAGGAGCAGGTCGGCGCCGTGCGCGATCACGCCGAACGGGACCCCGTAGCGCCCGCGCAGAACAGCCGCAGCGTAGCCCGCGGGCTTCACCTCGTCGCACCACGCGAAGCCCGGGCGCGCGCGCCGCACCAGCGCGGCGGTGCGCCAGGTCCAGCGATAGAGGCCGTTCAGCGTGCGCAACCGCTTGGCGCTGACGGGCACGCGGTCGATCGTCTGGGGGAAGCGCCCGTCGCTCGCTTCGCTCGCCGCCCAGGTCCCGGTCGAAATCGTCAGGGCGTGGGGTGGATAGCGCTGCGCCACCTCGCCCATCATGCGAGCGATCCCCCCGCCGAAGGGCGGGAAATTGAGAGCGAGCAGGAGCGTGTCGCTCATGCGCCGCGGCGCCCCAGGGCCTCGCGGTAGGCCGCTTCTGTGCGCTCGGCGGCGCGCTCGAGCGTGAACTCGCGCCGCACGAGCGCTTGCCCGGTACGCGCGAGCGCCGCGCGGAATCCGACGTCGTCGAGCACCCGGGCCAGGGCCCGCGCCCAGGCCTGGGGATCGAGCGGCGGCACGAGCAGACCCGTCTCCCCCGCGCGGACCAGCTCGGGATTGCCTCCCGCGTCGGAGGCCAAGACTGGCAGTCCCAGGGCCATCGCCTCGAGGAGGGCGATCGACAGCCCTTCGATCCGCGATGGGAGCGCGGACACCGTGGCCAGGCGAGCGAAGGCGAGCGGCCGGTCGGTGAACGGCACGTACACGACGCGATGGCGCGCGGGGACGCTCTGTTCCGCGGCGCGGAGCTCCGCATCGCTTTCGATCCCGACGCACGCCACCACGACCGGGCGCTCCAGCGCGGCAAGGCCGCGCAGCAGGATGTGCTGATCCTTGCGCCGCGCGAGCACCAGCACGACCGGTCGCCCAGCGAGGTCGCCCAGGGCCGCCTGCGCAGCGGCGAGATCGGCCGGGGACGGTGGTGCGTCGACCCGGGCCAGGTCGATGCCGTTCGTCACCACCCGGAGGCGCGTGCCGGGGTGGAGCCGACGACGGAGTCCGCGGGCCACCGCCGCGCTCACCGCGATGGTGCGATCGGCCGACAGCCCGACGGCGATGAGCTCCGCGGGCGAGGTGCGCGGCATCGTGTGCCTCGTCACGACGAACGCCTGCGGCAGCCGACCCCGCCAGCGCAGCCAGGTGAGGGCGCGCCGGTCGCGGGTGGCGTGGCTGTTCACGACGTTCACCGCCTCGCGCGCCGCCACGCTCTCGAGGGCACGGGTGAGCGGGAGCAAACGCGTGAAGTCGAGCGGCACGATGCCGAGCCCGGCGTCCCGTGCGAGGCCCGCGAGCCGCGTTCCGGGCCGGCAGCCCACCAGCACGCGGTGTCCGCGGCGCGCCAGCTGGCGACTCAAATCCGCGATGATCGCCGTCGAGCCGGATCCGCCGCCTTGGTGTGTGAGCTGCAAGATCGTGAGCGGCCGGTCTGGCATGGCACAAAGGTAGTGGTAGTATTTTGGCCATGCATATCGCGGTGGCGAGCCAGCAGCAGCTGCCGGCAACGGGGTACGGTGGCCCGCAACGCGTGATCGTCGCCTTGGTTCGGGGGCTCGCGACGCTGGGCCACCGCGTCACGCTGCTCGCGCCGCCCGGCACGCGCGTGAAGGAGGCGAGCGTGATAGCGGTGCCGCCGGGCAAGTTCGGCGATCTGAAGTCGCTCGCCGCGTTCGTGCCGCGCGACGCGGACATCCTGCATGTGCATTTCCCGCTGCGTCCGGGCCCGGGCCCGGTGCCGCTTGCCCAGACCGTCCCCCGCACCCTGAAGCCCGGCCCCGCCCCCGTTCCCAACAGCATCTTTCTGTCCCGCGATCACGCCCGCCGCCACGGCAGCGACGTGTTCGTCTACAACGGCCTCGACCCTGCGGAGTACGTGTTCCGCCGCTTTCCGCGGCGCGCCTCGCAGTACGACCTCTTCTTGGGCAAGCTGCACAGCGCGAAGGGGTACCACCTGGCCGTCGAGGCCGCCAAGTATACCGGTCACCGCCTGATCGTCGCGGGCGGGTGGCGCCCGAGCTTCACGGGCTCGGTCCAGTACGTGGGCGAGGTGGACGGCACGACGAAGGCGGCGCTGCTGGCGCGCGCGCGCTGCCTCTGGAATCCGGCGCACTGGGACGAGCCCTTCGGCCTCGTGACGATCGAGGCGCTGTTCTCCGGCACGGCGGTGCTCGGGACCCGCCGCGGCGCGCTGCCCGAGTTGATCACGCCGGAGGTGGGCGCGCTGTGCGATACCCTGGACGAGATGATCGCCGCGGCCGCGACGATCCAGACACGTGAGCCCGCTGCCTGTCGGGCCCACGCCGAGCGCTACTTCACCCATCTCCTCATGGCCGAGGAATACGTCCGCATGTACCGCCAGATCGTGGAACGCGGCGCGCCCCCACCCGGCCGGCCCACCCCCTACTCGACCCGCTGACAGTCGTGCACATCGCGATCGCCTCTCACTACCGGCTGCCCGCGACCGGTTACGGCGGCACCGAACGAGTCGTGGTGGCGCTCGTGCGGGGACTCGCGGCCCGCGGCCACAGGGTCACCCTGTTTGCCGCGCCGGGCACGCGCGTGCCCGAGGCGACGGTGGTCGACATCGCGCCCGACCGCCTGACCGACCCTGCCGCTGATCTCGCCGGGCTCGTGCCGCGTGACGCCGACATCCTGCACACGCACTTCCCCGTGCGGCGCGCGCTGACGCGGCCGTTCGTGCAGACGTTCCATGGCAACCTGCGCCCGGGCGCACCCGTGCCGCCCCACAACATCTTCATCTCGCGCGACCACGCGCGACGCTACGGCAGCGCCGTGTTTGTCTACAACGGACTCGATCCTGCGGATTACGAGTTCAGCTCCGAGAAAGGCGACTACGATCTGTTCCTCGGCCGGCTCCACAGTGCCAAGGGCTATCGCTGGGCGATCGCGGGCGCGCGACAGAGCGGTCGGCGCCTCCTCGTCGCCGGCGGCTGGCGGCCCAGCTGGCGCCGGGGGATCCGGTTTCTCGGCGTGGTCGCCGGGCGTCGCAAGATCGAGCTGCTCGCCCACGCGCGCTGTCTCTGGATGCCGGCGCGCTGGGATGAGCCCTTCGGCCTGACCACGATCGAAGCGCTGTTGTCGGGGACGCCGGTGCTCGGGACGCGGCGCGGCGCGCTACCGGAGCTCGTGACCCCGGACGTGGGGGCGTTGTGCGACAGCCTCGACGAGATGGTCGCCGCGCGGGAGACGCTCGACACGCGCGATCCCCGCGCCTGCCGCGCGCACGCGGAGCGCTCCTTCTCGCACCTCGTGATGGCGGATGCCTACGTGCGCATGTACCGCGCGCTGCTCGAGACCGGGGCCCTGCCCCCGGGGCGGGCGTCGCCTCCCGCGGCCTAGCGCAAGACCAGGGTCAAGAGCTCTTCCAAGCGATGGCGCCAGGTGTGGTGCCGTACCGCGCGCTCCCGGGCCGCGGCGGCGAGGGCATGGCGGAGCGGCGCGTTCGCGAGCAGCTCGCGCGCGCGGCTGCGCAGCTCGGCGACGCTCCGGTACAGAACGATCTCCCGGTCCGGTGTGAAGTGTCGCACGATGTCCGCCTTGGCATCGCAGAGTTGCGGCGTACCGACGGCGGCGAGCTCGAACACGCGCATGTTCGCACCCGTGCCGTAACGTGCCGGGTCACCGCCATCCCCGAACTGCTGGTGGATGTTCACCCCGACCGTGGCGCCGCCCAGAGCGTGCGCGAAGTCGTCGCCGTAGACCGGACCGCGCGGCCAGCCCGGCCCCCAGGTCGCGAGGCCGAGATCGCGGAGCTCGTGCACCACCCGTTCGCGCACCGGGTCGCGCGAGCCGACAAACACGAGCGGTGCCGTCCAGCGCGCCGGGCGCTCGCACGGCGCGAGGTAGTCCGGATCGCAGCCGAAGGCGAGGTAGGCCGCCCGGGCCCCGGCGGCGTGATAGCGCGGCAGACTGGCGCTGTCGTGCGTAAAAAACCAGTCGTAGGCAGGCGCGAGGCGGAGCGACGTCTCGAGCTCGTGCGGGTCGTCGGGGAACCAGTTGGCCCAGCGACCGCTGAACCGCGCCTTGAGTGCGGCGACCGCATCCGGGGGGAGCGCCGTGCCCTTGAAGACGATCACGGCGTCCGCCGGTGCCCGGCGCAGCTCGGCCGCGAGCCGGGGAGCGAGGGCGCGCGCGAGGATCGAGTTCCAGCCGCGCCGCCGCTCCTCGCAGCGGCGTACCTCACAGCCGAGCGCGGCGAGCGCCGCGGCGAGGGTCAAGCCGCTGCGGTGGTAGCGGCGATTGAACGCCGCGACGAGGACGACGCGCAGGCCCGCAAACGGCCGCGCCGTCATACTTCGACGTAGTTGCGGTATTCGAACAGCCGCGTCCCGGTGAGCCGCTCCACCCAGTCAGACAGGTAGAGTCGTAGGTGGGCGGGCCGCAGCCGACGCGGTCCGACGGCCCGTGCGGCGCCCGCGCGCCGGGCGGCGACCCACGGCGCGACGACCGTCGGGTGCGCGCCCGCGAACGGCCGCAACAGCGGCGTCCAGTTGAGCGTCTCCTGCGTGGCGCGCGCCGCCAACCGGTCCACGGCCTCCGTGAAGATCTCCTGCGAGGCCACGAGCTTCTCGTGCCTCGAGTGTGGGGGCCGTGCCCACCCGTAGTGGAACATGCGCGCACCCGTCACCCGCGCCCGCAGGCGGCGCTCGGCCGTCCCGACGCGAAACCCCTGCGCGTCGCTGTAGGAGCGCACATCCGCTCCGAGCCGGACGACCCGGACCTCCCGACGGTACCAATGGCGGTCGGTCGCGATCGTGTCGAAATCGCCATAGAAGTGGAGGTAATCGACGAGCAACCCGTCGACGCGCCGGTCGCCCGCGCTGTCGCCCAGGCGCTCGCGCAGGATGGCGGCACCGCTCTCGTGCAGCACCTCATCCGCCTGGATGTAGACACCCCAGGTGCCGCCGCACGTCGCCATCGCCCGATTCGTCTCGAAGGCCAGCGTAGCGCTGCCGCGGGAGAAGTCCCACACGGTGTCGAGACGATGGTGAAGCCGGAGATCATGTCAGGGGCGGAACTGCATGTCGTGCAACCGTCGATACAGTCCGCTCGCGGCGTACAGAGTCGCGTGCGTCCCCCGCTCTACGATCCGCCCATCGGCGAGCACGATGATCAGGTCGGCGTGCTGCACCGTCGCCAGCCGGTGGGCGATCACGAACGTCGTCCGATGGGCCATCAGCCGATCGATGGCCTCCTGCACCAGCCGCTCGGATTCCATGTCGAGGGCGCTCGTCGCCTCGTCGAGGATCAGGATCGGCGGATCGCGCAGCAGCGCGCGGGCGATGGCGATCCGCTGTCGCTCGCCCCCGCTGAGGCGCGTACCGCGCTCGCCCAAGATCGTGTCGTAGCCGTCGGGGAGCTGGGAGACGAAGTCGTGGGCGTTGGCCGCGCGCGCCGCCGCCTGCACCTGCGCGAGCGTGAAATCGCTGCGCCCGTAGGCGATGTTCGCGAACACCGTGTCGTTCAGGAGAATCGTCTCCTGGGAGACGATCCCCATCAACGCGCGCAGGGTCGTGCGGGTGAAATGGGTGATGGGGACGCCGTCGAGCAGAATCGCGCCGTGGGTCGGCTCATAGAATCGCGGCAGCAGATCCACGAGCGTGGTCTTCCCCGCCCCGGAGGGGCCCACCACCGCGGCGATCTGGCCACGGCGCACCGTGAAGTCCACGCCCGCGAGCACCGGGGCTTGGCCATTGTAGGCGAACGCGACGCCCCGGTATTCAATGCAGTCATCGAAGCGGGCCGGCAGCTCCCCGGCGCGGTCCCCTTCGGCCGCGGCGAGATCCAGCACCTCGAACACGCGGTCGGCGGCCGCGAGCGCGCCCGCCATCGCGGTGGGGTAGTTGGCGACGGACTTCACGGGGGACATGAGCCGGAGTGCCACGGCGATGAACGCGACCAGCAGCGCGGGATGCAGCACCCCGGACTGGCGGAGCGCCAGCTGCGTGCCGACGGCGAAGATCAGCACGATCACGGCACCGCCGAACACCTCGCTGACGGGGCTCGTCAGCAGGGCGTAGCGCTGCGCGCGCAGCACGCCGCGGCGATAGCGGTTGGCGAGCTTCCGGAAGCGCTCGGTCTCGAACGCCTCCGCCACGTAGGCGCGCACCAGCTTGATCGACGCCACGAGCTCGCTCACGAGGCTCGTCAGCTCGCCGCGCTGATCCGCCTGCTCGCGCGAGCGCAACCGCACCTTGCCGACGACCGGCCGGTTGATGAGCACCAAGAGCGGCGCGGAGACCAGGGCGAGGAGCGTGAGCCGCCAGGAGAGGCCCACGAGGATCGCCACGTACACGACGATCAGGCTCGCGTTCTGGAGCAGGGAGGCGAGCGCCGCGGTCACCGCGGTCTTCACTTGGTCGGTGTCATTGATCACCCGCGCCAGGAGCTGCCCGCCGCGGGTGTGCTGGAAGAACCCGAGCGGCAGCGTCTGCAGGTGCCCGAACAGGCGCACGCGCAGATCGCGCACCACGTATTCCTGGATCGCGACGCTCGAGAGCGCGGCGCTGTAGGCGAGGACGTTCTTGAGCACGAGCGCCCCCAAGAACACGAGCACCACGTTGCGGAGCGCCAGCTGCGGCGACGCAGCGACGAGCAGCGGGCCGGCGACATTCGCGAGCACGCGCTCGATCAGCGACCCCCCGGCCACGGGCAGGGCCTGCTCGCCGGACAGGGTCCGGAGGAACGGGATCAGCAGCACGAACGTGAGCCCGTCCATCACCGAGGCCAACAGCGTGGTGGCGAGGTTGACGACGAACAGCGGAGTGTAGGGACGAAGCAACTGCAGGAGCCGGGTGCTGCGGCTCATTCCGCCTGTCCGGTCCGGGGTGCCTGCCGCCCGCGGCCGCGCGGCGTGAGCAGGGCGACGGGGAGGATCACTTCCTCGGGTGTCACGCCGCCGTGGAGGAAGGAGCCGCGGTAGCGCGCCTGGTACTCGCGCAGCTTCGTGGGATACACGAAGAAGCGGTCCGACGTGGCCAACAGCAGCCGCACGCCGAGTCCCAGCGCCGGCAGCCCGAACGTCTTCAGGTCGTCGACGACGATGGCGGCCTCGCGCTCCTCGCTGCGGAGGTCCTCGCCGAACTTGTAGCGCAAATTGGCCGTCGCGTCGCGCTTCGCGTACACCGTGGCCGGGGTCTCGCAGTGGATCGAGCCGTGGTCCGTGGTGAGCAGCACCGTCACGCCGCGCCGCTCGGCCTCGCGCAAGGCGGCGAGCACCGGGGAGCGCTCGAACCAGGTGCGCGTCAGGCTCCGCAACGCCGCCTCGTCCCGCGCCACCTCGTACAGGATGGCGCTCTCGGAGCGACCGTGTGTGAGCTGATCCACGAAATTGAACACCAGGGCCGTGACGCCCTCCTGCGCGAGGTGGGCGGGCAGCCGTCGCACGAGGTCGCCTTCGCTTGAGCTGAACACCTTCTCGTAGCGCACCGCGACGGGCCGACCCACCACCTCGCGCAGTTGCTCGGTCAAGAGTTCGCCTTCGTGGGCGTTGAGGCTCTCGTCGTCGGAGGCCTGGCCCCACCATTCGGGATGGCGCGCGGCGATCTCCATCGGATACATCCCGGAGAAGATCGCGTTGCGCGCGAACGGCGTCGCCGTCGGAAGGATGCTGTAGTAGTGCGACTCCTCGACGTCGAACAGCGGCGTCACCAGATCGCGCAGCACCTCCCACTGGTCGAGGCGCAGGCAATCGATCACGACGAACAACGCCCGCCCCTCGGCCTTGAGCACCGGCACCAGGAACTCCGCTCCCACGTCCACCGAGAGCGGCGGCCGATCGCCCTCGGGGTTGGCGAGCCAGCGCGGATACTGGCGGGCGACGTATTCGGCGAATGCCTTGCGGAGCGAGCGCTGCAGGGAGCGGAGCGCGTCCGAGAGGCCGGGCTCATTGGCGGCGGTGAGGCGGACTTCCCAGCGCGCCAGCTCCACGACGAGCTCGATCCACTCGCGCCAGGCGAGCGTGGCGCCGCGGCGACCTTCGAGGTCGCGGAACCGGGCGACGAAATCCCGCGCCAGCCGCTGTTGGCGGATGCGGTCGCCCTCGAGCAGGCGCGTGACCACCGACAAGATCTGGCGTGGCTGCACCGGCTTCACGAGGTAGTCGTCCACCTCCACGCCGATCGCATCGCGCAGCGTGCCTTCGTCCTCGCTCTGCGTGACCATCACCACGGGCATCGCGGGGTCGATGGCGCGGATCTCGCCGATCAACTCGAGCCCGCGCCGCCCGGGCATCTGCTCGTCCAGGAGCACGACGCTGTAGGCTTGGCGGCGCAACAGCGCCAGTGCGTCGTCGCCGTGGGCCGCGGCGGCCACACTGAATCCCTGGGCCTCGAGGAAGTGGCGATGAGCGGCGAGCCCCTCGACCTCATCATCCACCCAGAGAATCGTCTTCGGACGCGGCATACGCCAAAGCTAATGGCGACTGGCGAACCCGGGCAACGCGACCGTAAACTTCGCGGCGTGCTGTGCGTCCTCCTGGTTCGCTTCAGCTCGATTGGCGATATCCTGCTCACCACGCCGCTCGTGCGCGCCCTGGCGCGCCGGCACCCGGAGGCGAAGCTCGTCTATGTGACGAAGCGGGCGCTGGCGCCGCTGGTCGTCGACAATCCGCATCTCGCCGACGTCGTGACGCTCGAGCCCGACGAGCCCATCCGCCACCTCGCCCGCCGGCTGCGCTCGCTGAACCCGACCCACGGGCTCGACCTGCACGGCAGCGTGCGCAGCGTCGGTCTGCGCCTGTTGGTGCCGTGCCGCTGGTCCGGGTACCGCAAGCGCAAGTTCGCCCGCGGGCTCTTGATCGCCACGAAGCTCGATGTCTACCGCGGCCGCACGCCCGTCGCCGAGCGCTACTTCGAGGCGGCGCGGCCGCTCGATATCGGGCCCGACGGCGGACCGCCCGAATTCTCGCTCGGCGCCGGCGCCATCGAGCGCGTGACGCAGTGGCTCGGGGAGCGCGGGCTCACGCAGGCGCCGCTCGCCGCGCTCGCCCCCGGCGCGGCGCACGCCACCAAGCGCTGGCCCACGGCCCAGTGGGCGGCGCTCGGCGAGCAGCTGCGCGCGGCCGGGTACCGTCCCGTGGTCGTCGGGGGGCCGGACGACCGCGGCCTCGCCCAGCGGCTCATCGCGGGCGGTGCCGCCGTGAGCGCCGCCGGCGAGTTCTCGCTCCAGGAAACCGGGGCGCTGCTGCAGCGCGCCCGCGTCGTCGTGTCCGGTGACACCGGGGTCATGCACATGGCCACCGGCGTCGGCACGCCGGTCGTCGCCCTGTTCGGACCAACGGTCGGAGCGTTCGGGTTCTTCCCGTATCGCGCCCGCTCCGTGGTACTCGAGCGCACCCTCGACTGCCGGCCCTGCTCCGCCACGGGCACCGCCGCCTGCCCGCTCGGCCACCACCGCTGTCTCGCCGACATCCCGGCCGCCGAGGTGGTGGCCGCAGTCGAGCGCGTGGTCGCGTGATGCTCGCCACCACCTCCGCGGAAGCGCGCCTGATCGGTCTCGTGGCCGACGCCGTGCGGGGACCGAAGCGGGACGGCCTGTTCGCCCTTTGGCTCGTGGTGCGCGCGGCCGAGGCGCTACTGCCGCCGTGCCCCGTCTCGAGCAAGAACCACCGCCGCCGGCTGCAGGCGCTCGAGGCGCGGCTCGGCAGCCTCGCGCTGCCCGCGCCCTTGCGGCGGGCGCTCGCGGCCGCGCGCCAGCATCTCGAGCCGGCCACGCCAGCCGCGGCGGCCCTGGTGCTCTCGCAGCTCCTTGCCCCGGCCCGCGAGGTCTTGGGACCCGAGGCGGGCGAGGCCGTGAACGTTGCGGCCCGAGCAGCCCGCATACATTTATAAGGCGCGTCGTCCCGTGAGAGGGTGTGTGAACGCTCCTGCCTCCGTCGCATCCACCGCGTTGCGGCCCCGCGCATGACCACGCGCCGGTTTCCCAAGCGCGCCTCCCCCGAGTCGCTCGTTGAGCGCGTCGATCAACAGCGCCCGGGCGACGTGCCGGGCGACACCGTCCCCACCGGGTTCCCCTCGATCGACCGCCTGCTGGGGGGGGGCCTGCGGCGCCGCGACCTCATGGTGCTGGGCGGCGACGTCGGCTCCGGGAAGTCGGCCCTCGCCCTCGGGTTGGCCCTGCGGGTTGCGCAGCGGGGGACGGGCGTCGCGCTCTACTCGGGCGAGATGGACGAAGAGCGCCTGCTGGAGCGCGCCCTCGCGATCGAGGGTCGGGTGGCGATCGACGAGCTGCGCAGCGCCAAGCTCAACGACCAGGCACGCGCTGAGGTCGGCGGCGCGGCCGTGCGGCTGCGGGGGCTGCCGCTCACCGCGCTGCCCCTTGCCGCCCCCGACTTCGAGGCTGTGGCCGAGCGGCTCGATCCGCTGCCCGCCCTCGGGCTCGTCGTGGTGGACTATCTCCAGCTCGTGCCGTCACCGCGCGGCGTAGCGCGCTCGACCCAGGACGAAGACCTCGCCCTCGTGCTGCAGCGGCTCAAGGCGCTCGCGCTCGAGCGCCAGGTGGCGCTCGTCGTGGTGTCGCAGCTGCCCAAGTTCGACGCGCAGCGCCCCAACCCCAGACCGGCCCTCGATGATTTCGGCCACCTCGGCGCGATCAAGCAGCACGCCGACCTGGTGCTCGGCCTGTACCGCGAGGAGACCTACCACCCGGGCTATGGCGTCGAGGGCGCCACGGAGCTCATCGTGCTCAAGAATCGCAACGGGCCCACGGGGTTCGTGGACTTGTACTTCTACCGGCGGTGGATGCGGTTCGAGGACATGCTCGACCCTGATCGCTGAGCCTGTCCTGCGCCGGGGGCCGGCTGTAAGTTGTGGTCAGCGCGGAGGAGAACGCAGCGAGGTGCCGCATGGCCGGCCACAGCAAGTGGAAACAGATCAAGCACAAGAAAGCCGTCGCCGACGCCCGGCGCGGCGCGGTATTCACCAAGCTGATCCGCGAAATCACGATCGCCGCTAAGCAGGGCGGCGGCGATCCCGCCGGCAACGCCCGGCTCCGCACCGCGATCGACGCGGCGAAGGCGGAGAACATGCCGCTCGACAACATCGAGCGTGCGGTGAAGAAGGGCACGGGCGAGCTCGAGGGGGTCACCTACGAAGAGGTCACCTACGAGGGGTACGGCCCCGGCGGGGCGGCGATCTTCATCGAGGCGACCACCGACAACCCCAACCGCACCGTGGCCGAGATCCGCTACGTGTTCCAACGCCACCGCGGCAATCTCGGCGCCGCGCATTCGGTCGCCTGGATGTTCGACCGCAAGGCCCAGGTCACGGTCGACGCCACGCGGGCGGACGAAGATGCCACCATGGAGGCGGCGCTCGAGGCCGGCGCGGACGACATGGTACGCGAGGGCGACGTGTTCCTGATCACGGGACCCGCGAGCCAGCTGCACCAGATCAGCGAGCGCCTCAAGGCTCGGAACATCCCGGTTCAGAGCGCCGAGATCGCCATGCTCCCCAAGAGCACGGTGAAAGTCGACGGCCGGGACGCCCGGCACCTGCTCGAGCTGATCGAGGCGCTGGAGGAGATGGATGACGTCGCGAAGGTGTCCTCGAACTTCGACATCGACGCCGAGGCGCTAGCTGCCGCGACGGCATGACGTGAAGGTCCTGGGCGTCGACCCGGGCACGTCGGTCACCGGCTATGGCGTGATCGAAACCGGCAACGGCGGCCCCGAGATGGGGCGCCTCGTCGAATGCGGGGTGATTCGCTTCCCCGGCCGGAGCCCGCTGCCCGACCGGCTGCGCGCGCTCCACGCGCATATCACCGCCCTCATCGCGCGGCACCGCCCCACGGCGCTCGCGCTCGAGAACGCGTTCTATCATAAGAACGTCCACACCACGCTCGTGCTCGGGCATGCCCGCGGGGTCATCCTGCTCGCCGCCGCGCAGGCGGGTCTCGCCATTGCGGAATATCCGCCGGCGACGGTGAAAAAGACCGTGGCGGGAGCGGGAGGGGCTCCGAAGGCGCAGGTCGGCAGCCTGGTCGCGCGGCTGCTGCGGCTCACGGAGGCCCCGAAACCGGCGGACGCGGCCGACGGCGTGGCGGTGGCGCTCACGCACATCCTGCGCACGTGATCGCGCAGGTGGCGGGACGCCTCGCCGCGAAGCAGGCGGATCGTGTGATGATCCTCACCGCCGGTGGCGTCGGCTACGAGATCGTCGTCCCCCTGAGCGTGATGGAGCGGCTGCCCGCGGCCGGCGAGGCGGTGAGCCTCGCGACGGAGCTGGTGGTGCGCGAGGACGGCTGGTCGTTGTACGGGTTTTCCGACGAGGCCGAACGGCGCTTCTTCCAGCGGCTGATCGGCGTGAGCGGCGTGGGCCCGAAGATCGCGATCGCGCTGATGTCGGCCCTCGGCGTCGAGCGCGGGGTGCGCGCCCTGCGCGAGCGCAACATCGCGCTGCTCGCCTCCGTCAGTGGCATCGGGAAGAAGACGGCCGAGCGGCTGGCGCTTGAACTGGCCGACAAGCTCGGCGAGTTTGAGGCAGCGGCGGGGGGGGCGGGGGCGGGGGCGGGGTCCGCCACGGCCGCAGGTGGTGTAGCCGACGCCGCCCTACGCGCGCTCGAGCGGCTCGGCTACGCGAGCGCGGAAGCGGATCGGGCACTCCGCCAGGCACTCGCCGCGGACGGCGGGGCCGATGCGGCGACGCTGGTACGCCGCGCCCTCCAACTCCTCACCCACGGATCGCAAGTCACCACACCCGACGCGCTCCCCGACGAGCGCTTGACCGACGCGGCGCTGCGGCCGTCCCGGCTCGACGAATTCGTGGGTCAGGCCAAGGTCAAGGAATCGCTGCAGATCGCAATCGACGCGGCGACGCAGCGGCGCGAGCCACTCGATCACACCCTGTTCTTCGGACCGCCCGGCCTTGGCAAGACGACGCTCGCCTTGCTGATGGCGCAGGAGCTGGGCGTGAGCGTGCGGACGACCTCGGGCCCCGTGCTCGAGCGGCCGGGGGATTTGGTGGGACTACTCACGGCGCTGAAGCCGCGCGACATCCTGTTCATCGACGAAGTCCATCGGCTGCGACCCGCGCTCGAGGAGTTCCTCTACCCGGCGATGGAAGACTACCGGGTGGATGTTCGGATCGCCGAAGGGCCGCACGCGCAGACCATCCCGATGGCGCTCGAGCGGTTCACCCTGATCGGCGCCACCACTCGGTTCGGCCTCCTGACGCCCCCGATGCGCGCCCGGTTCGGGCTCGTGGAGCGGCTCTCCTACTACCCGCCGGACGACCTGGCCCAGATCATCGGCCGATCGGCCGGCATCCTCGACGTCCCGGCCGACCCGGCGGGCATCGCCGAGATCGCGCGGCGCAGTCGCGGCACGCCGCGCGTCGCCAATCGGCTCCTGAAGCGGGTGCGCGACTACGCCCAGGTGCGCGCGGGGGGCAAGATCACCGCGGCCGTGGCCGTCGAGGCGCTGAAGCGGCTCGACGTGGACGAGTTCGGCCTCGACGACATGGATGGGCGGATCCTGAAGACCATCATCGAGCAGTTCGACGGTGGGCCGGTGGGGCTCACCACGATTGCGGCCGCCGTGGGGGAAGACGCCGGGACGCTCGAGGAGGTGTACGAGCCGTTCCTCATGCAGCAGGGGTTTCTCGCCCGCACGCCGCGCGGTCGCTGCGCCACGGCGGGCGCGTATCGGCATTTCGGCTTCACGCCGCCTAAGGTCTCCGAACAACCCACGATCTTCGACGGCTAGAGCCCGCGCGGGCGCCGCTCGGTCGCCGATCCCGCCCGATCCGCCTGCCACGATAGGTGCTCATGTATCGGGCGTCCGACTTCGACTACTCCCTGCCTCCCGAGCTCATCGCCCAGGAGCCCTTGCCCGACCGCGCCGCGAGCCGGCTGCTCGTCGTGGACCGCGGGAGCGGCGACATGCGCCATCGTCGCTTCGCGGACCTGCTCGCGCTCGTGGCCCCGGGCGACGTGCTCGTCCTCAACGTGTCACGGGTAATTCCCGCACGGCTCCGTGGGACCCGGGACGGGGGAGCCGCGGCGGAGCTACTGCTGGTCCGGGAGCTGCCCGACGGCACGTGGCTCGCCTTGGGACATCCCGGCGGCAAGCTCAAACCTGGTCGGCGGGTGCGGTTCGGTGCCGACAGCGCGGCCGAGATCGTGGCGGTGCTGGGCGGCGGCCTCCGGCGGGTGCGGTTCGAAGGCCCGCTCGATGGCCGGGCGACGCTCGCCCAACACGGGGAAGTGCCCCTGCCGCCCTACATCCGCCGCGCTCCCCGGCCCGAGGATGGGGAGCGCTACCAGACGGTGTACGCGGTGCACCCGGGCAGCGTCGCCGCGCCGACGGCCGGGCTCCATTTCACGCCCGCGCTGCTCGCCAGCCTGCGCGCCGCCGGGGTCGCGGTCGCCGAGCTCGATCTGCACGTGGGACCCGGCACCTTCAAGCCGGTCGAGACGGAGGAGCTGGCGAGCCACGAGATGCATCCCGAGCGGTACCACGTGAGCGACGAGACCGCGCGCACCATCAACGGCAGGCGCGCGGACGGGGGTCGGGTCTGGGCCGTGGGCACGACCGTCGTGCGCACGCTCGAGACCTGCGCCGATGACCAGGGTCGGATCAGCCCCGCCGACGGAGAGACCCGGCTGTTCATTCACCCACCCTATGCCTTCCGGGTCGTCGACCGGCTGCTCACGAATTTTCATCTGCCCCGCTCGACCTTGCTGATGCTGGTGTGCGCCTTCGGCGGCTATGAGGCCGTGATGCGAGCGTATCGCGCGGCGGTGGGCGAGCGCTATCGGTTCTACAGCTATGGCGACGCCATGGCGATCCTATGACCGCGATGTTCGGCTTCCAGATCGAAGCGAGCGCCGGCGCCGCCCGCGCAGGCCGGCTCACGCTGCCCCACGGCGCCGTGGAGACGCCGGTGTTCATGCCGGTCGGCACGCAGGGCTCGGTGCGCGCCCTCTCACCCGCCGATCTCCAAGCCGCCGGGGCGAGTCTCGTCTTGGCCAACGCCTATCATCTGCATCTGCGGCCCGGCGAGGCGGTCGTGGCGAAGCTGGGCGGCCTGCATCGCTTCATGGCATGGGAGCGCCCGCTCCTCACCGACTCCGGGGGGTTCCAGGTCTTCTCGCTGGCCGGATTCCGGCGCGTGGACGACGCCGGCGTGGAATTCCAGAGCCACGTGGACGGGAGTCGGCGCACCCTGACGCCCGAGAGCGCGACCGAGATCCAGTGGACGCTCGGCGCCGACGTCGCGATGGCGTTCGACCACGTGGTGGCGGGCGGGGCGGACCTGGCGACGGCCCGCGACGCCCTGGAGCGGACCCTCGCCTGGCTGGCCCGCTCGGCCCGGCGCCATGCCGAACTCGCGCAGGGGTCGGCGCGTCAGACGTTGTGGCCGATCCTGCAAGGCGGCCCCCATGTGGCGCTCCGCGTCGCGGGCCTGCGACGGCTCTTGGCGCTCGGAGACTGGACCGGCCTCGCGATCGGGGGGCTGTCGGTCGGGGAGCCGAAACCGGTGATGTACGCGCTGCTCGACGCGCTCGAGCCCGAGCTACCCGCGCCGCTGCCGCGTTATCTTATGGGCGTCGGGTTCCCGGAGGATCTGGTGGCGGCGGTGGAGCGGGGGGTGGACCTGTTCGACTGCGTGGCGCCCACGCGCAACGGCCGCAACGGTACGGCTTTCACGCCAGACGGTCCCGTGAACATCCGCAACGCCGAACACCGCGAGGACCCGCGCCCGCTCGATCCGTCCTGTGACTGCGAGACGTGCGCGACGTTTTCGCGGGGCTACCTTCGGCACCTGTTCGTGAGTGAGGAGCTGCTGGGGCTGAGGCTCTTGTCGCTGCACAACGTCCGCTATCTGATCCGGCTCGCCGAGGAGATGCGAGCCACGATCCGGCACAACGCCTTCGGCCGATGGGCCGACGACTGGCGTCGCCGCTACCTGCACCCGGGAGCCGCATGACCGCGCATGGATTGTCCGCTGTGCTGTTCGCCCCGTCGGGCCAGAACACCGGCGGCGGCCTCGCCGTTTTCGTCGTCCAGATCGGGCTCCTGATCGCGATCTTCTATTTCATGTTCTTCCGCCCGCAGCGGCGCCAGCAAGAGCGGCACCGGCAGCTGCTCGGCTCGCTGCAGCGGGGCGACCGCGTCGTGACCTCGGGCGGGGTCGTCGGTGAAATCGTGCATCTGAAGGACGACGAGGTGACGCTGAAGAGCGGCGAGGCTCGGCTCATCGTCCTGCGCGCCAACGTCGCCAACGTCCTGAATCGGCCGGCCGAAACCAAGCCGCAGTGACGATCCGCAAGCTCCATCTGCTCGGCTCGCCGGTGCTGCGGCAGCGCGCTGCGCCCGTCGCCGTCGTGGACGACGCGGTGCGAGAGCTCGTGGACGATCTGTTCGAGACGATGCGCGCCGCGAAGGGCGTGGGGCTCGCGGCGAACCAGGTGGGCATCGCGCGCCGCGTCGCGGTCGTCGATGTGGGTGACGACGACCCGCCCCCCCTGGTGCTGATCAATCCCCGCATCGTCGCGCTGGGTAACGAGCGGGAGACGGCCGAAGAAGGGTGCCTGTCGATCCCCGACCTGTACGGCGACGTGGAACGCGCCCTCACCCTCACGCTCGAGGCGCTGGACCGCGAGGGCCGCCCCTACCGCACCGCGGTCTCGGGCTTCAAGGGCCGCGCCGTGCAGCACGAGGTCGACCACCTGGACGGCGTGCTGTTTCTCGACCACCTGAGCGCCGTCAAGCGCGGGCTGCTGCTCGCCAAGTGGAAGAAGGCCCGGAAGGGGCAGTCCGGCTATCTAAAGGAGGTCACGCCGCAGCCGGCGGGCGAACTCTAAGGTGCGCGTCGTCTTCTTCGGGACTCCGGAGTTCGCGGTCCCCTCCCTGGCTGCCCTGCTCGGTGAAGGCTTCGATGTGGTCGCAGCCGTCACCCGGCCCGACCAGCCGCAGGGCCGGTCACGCTCGAGCGCCGTGGCGTCGCCGGTGAAGCTCGCCGCCCTCGCCGAGGGGGTGCCGGTGTTCGAGCCCGCGCGGCCCGCGGACCCGGAGTTCCTGGCCGCGCTCCGAGCCCTCGCTCCCGACGTCGGCGTCGTGGTGGCGTACGGCCACATCCTCAAGCCCGACCTGCTCGCGCTCCCGCGCCACGGGATGATCAACGTCCACCCCTCGCTCCTCCCCGAGCTGCGCGGTGCGGCGCCGATCGAGTGGGCCATTGTGAACGGGCTCGCGAAGACGGGCGTGACGATCATGCAGATGGACGAAGGCCTGGACTCGGGCCCGATCCTCCATCAGATCCCGCGCGCCATCGATCCCGAAATGACGGGTGGTGAGCTGTCCGAGCAGCTCTCCGAGACCGGGGCGCTGGCGCTGGTGGAGGTGCTGGCCCTGCTCGGGCCGGAAGGCTTGAAGCCGCGGCCCCAAGACCATGCGCGCGCGACGTACGCTCCCAAGCTCACGCGCGACACGGCGCGGATTCGCTGGTCTGAGCCCGCCGCGCAGGTGGCGCGCCTGATCCGCGGCCTCGATCCGCGGCCCGGCGCCTGGACCGAGCTCGACGGCCGCGAAGTGAAGCTGTTCGCGTCCCGCGTGGTCGACGGGCAAGGCGCCCCCGGAACCATCCTGGCCGCGGATGACGCACTCCGGATCGCGGCGGGCGCGGGCGCGGTGGCCGTGGTCGACGTGCAGCCCGCGGGCAAGGCGCGCATGGCCGCCGCCGACTGGATCCGCGGGCGCGGGGCGCGTCCCGGCCAGCGGTTCGCGTGAAGCCGGCGCTGCCGCGGCTGCACGCCATCACCGACGAGCGCATCGCGCGCCGGCCCGACCTCGGCGCGATCATCGACGAGCTCGCGGCGGCCGGGGGCGCCGCGCTCGCCTTCCACGCTCGGGGACGGCGCTTGTCCGGCTTGGAGCACTACGAATTGGCCCTGCGCCTCTCGGCCGCTCCGCCCGCCCGCCTGTTCGTGAACGACCGGCTGGACGTGGCGCTCGCCGCGGGAGCGGTGGGCGTGCAGCTCTCCCGTGCGAGTCTCGATCCGGCGGCGGCTCGCGGTCTCGACCCTGGATGGTGGATCGGCCAGTCGGTGCACGACTGGGCCGAGGCCGAGGCCGCGGCCGCTCTCGGAGCCGACTATCTTTTGGTAGGGCCCGTCTACGCGACTGCCAGCCACCCCGACCGCGAGCCGCTCGGCCTCGCCCGGCTCGGGCGGATCGTGGGGCTCGGGCTCCCGGTGATTGCGATCGGCGGCGTGACGCCCGAGCGGGTAGCCGAGCTGCGGCGCGCCGGCGTCCACGGCGTGGCCGCGATTCGGGCGCTGTGGGACGCCCCCGCCGCACGGGCAGCGGCGCGGCGCGTCCTCGAGGAGTGGCACGCATGAACGACACGATCGACGTCACGGTCAACGGCGCGCCGCGCGCGGTGGCGCGCGGGGCCACGCTGCTCGAGCTCGTGCGCTCGCTCGCGCTCGACCCGCGCGCCGTCGTGGTCGAGCACAACCGCACGATCGTGCGACGGCCGCGGCTCGAGGCCGTGACCGTCGCCCCGGGCGACGCGATCGAGCTGGTGCATTTCGTCGGAGGAGGGTGACGCGCATGACGACGGCCGTGGAAACCCTGCGGGACACCCCGTTCCTGGTCGGTGGCCGCGCGTTCCACTCGCGGCTGATGGTGGGAACCGGGAAGTATCGCGACCACGAGACGATGGTCCGCGCGATCGAAGCGTCCGGGGCGGACATCGTGACGGTGGCGGTGCGCCGCGTCGAGCTCGACCGCGCGC
>WNFI01595959.1_pt1 | contig 19015 bp, 17 predicted proteins | sample 5400471 | NCBI WGS metagenome assembly WNFI01 (sample SAMN13153348, study PRJNA577476) | soil metagenome | isolation source: 100 cm saprolite on Douglas fir-dominated hillslope | place: USA:California | collected 2013-09-17 | reverse complement strand
CAGCAAATCTCCTGGCGAGAAGGGCTTAATCACATAGTCGTTAGCCCCGGCGTCTTCCCCGGCTTTGACATCCGCCGGGTCGCCTTTAGCCGAGACAATGATAATTGGTGGGGCAGTCGGACCAAGCTGCTGTTTGACCTGATTGCATACTTCCAGGCCAGACATGCCTGGCAGCATTACATCCAGCAGGATGATGCTTGGGACATCTTCCAGGGCCATTTTGAGCGCATCATTGCCATTCGCGGTGACGCGGGTTTTGTAGCCAGCGAGTTCGAGTTTGCGCTGAATCATAAGCTGAATGTGGGGATCATCTTCAGCAATGAGAACATACTTCATGTCTGTAACCTAAAAGATCAATCTTAATCATGAACCGTCATCTTCTGATATTTGATCATTCTGGGCTGCATAGTCGTCCGGGATGATGAACGAATAGCCAATTCCACGTTCGGTCTGAAGATATGAGGCCAATTGCAGCTTCTTGCGCAGACGGTGCATGTGTACTCGCAGTGTTTCTTCGTAAACCTCGCCGCCGGGCCAGACCCGCGCAATCAATGTGTCGGGACTGACAATATGCCCTTTTTGGCGGTACAGGATGTGCAGGAGATTTGTTTCCGTAGGCGTCAGCGTCGTCTCATTGCCATCAAGAATAATTCGCTTGTTGGCAAAGTCAATGGAGAGATGCGCATCGACTTCGACCACACGGCCCTGCGCATACGAATAGTCTGGAATGCGGCTGAGCACTCGCTGGATGCGGGCGACAACTTCCTTGATGTTGAACGGTTTCGTGATGTAATCGTCGGCGAATTGCTGGATGCCGTAGACTTTGGACTCTTCCTCGTTGTTCCCAGACAGGATGATAATCGGTACATCACCCATGCGTTTGATGCGTTCACTGAGTTCAAAGCCGCCCATGCCGGGCAACCCCAGGTCCAGAAGAATTAGATGTGGCAGCCCTTGCTGTTGAAGGAAGTTAAGTGCGCTGGAGGCATCATTGGCTGTCGTAACCTCAAACCCGGCTTGTTGTAGTATCTGCTGCAAAAGTCTGCGTGTTACACTATCATCTTCAACGACTAAAAGACGTTTTGGACTGTTCACCTCACCTGCGCCTTTCAAAGAGAACACCGTAGCATGGGAGTTCTCGACATGATATTATCCGCAGTGTATGGATTCGATTGTGAACGGTGTAGTCATTATATCATACACACTGCCAAGTGATTTTGGGACGAGGGTTCATTGAAACAGACAGCGAATGTTGTTAGACGCCGCCGCCAACGACGTGTCGTGCAGGTCCGGGAGAGGTCACGCCGTAACATTCGGACCTTCGTGCTGGCAGCAATCCTGCTCATACTGGCGCTGATAAGCCTCGTGGGTGTGAGTTCGGTACTGGCTGTCGGCGTCTATGTCTATTATGCCCGCGATTTGCCGAATCCTGACGAAATTGTGAAGGCCAGACAGCAATTTGAGACAACCTTGATATACGACCGGACAGGCAAGACCGTGCTGTATCAGGTGCTCGATCCCAGCGGTGGAGATCGACAATCGGCGGCGCTGGGCGACATTCCATCGGGCCTCGTTAATGCAACCATCGCCATCGAAGATAAGTCGTTTTACGATAACCCTGGCTTCGATATACGTGGTATCGCGCGTTCAGTCTGGATAACGCTGCAGGGTGGAACGGTCCAGGGCGGCAGCACAATTACCCAGCAGCTTGTCAAAAATGTACTACTAGCGCCGGAGGGACGCGCCAGCCCGACGCTTGAGCGCAAAATTAGAGAGATCATCCTGGCAAGCGAGATTGCGCGACGCTACAGCAAAGAGCAGATATTAGAGTGGTATCTCAATAATAACTTTTACGGCAATCTGGCCTACGGCGTGGCAACAGCATCTAAAGTTTATTTTGGTAAGCCGCTCAAAGAGCTGACGCTCGGCGAGGCGGCAATGCTGGCGGCGATTCCACAGAACCCGCAGTTAAATCCGATTGATAACCCGGTAGCTGCCCGTCAGCGGCAAGCGGTTGTACTGGATAGCATGGTAGACCTCGGCCTTATTACGCACCAGCAAGCCAGTGATGCCGCTTCACAGATCATCCAGATCGAGCCTAACACCGAGCGCTACGGCATTATTGCCCCGCACTTTTCGCTGTACGCACGGCGACAGGCCGAAGACCTGTTAAATGCTCAGGGGTTAGACGGTGCGCGCCTTGTCTTGCAGGGCGGCCTGCGCATCTTCACGACGCTCGATTTGGATTTGCAATATCAGGCCGAGTGCGTGACACATTCCTATATAGCGCGGGTGCAGGGAGCCGATCCGAAGACAACGCTGAACACTACGGCAGGCGGCCCCTGTGCTGCGGCCCAATATATCCCCGCGCCACCTGGGTTCAAGCTCGGAGTGCAGCGCAACGTGACCAACGCCGCCACGACGATTGTGCAGCCTTCGACGGGTGAAATCCTCTCGATGGTTGGCAGTCTGGATTACTACGACGCCGGGATCGACGGTAACTTCAATGACGCGTTGGCGCTGCGGCAGCCCGGTTCGGCTTTCAAGCCGTTTACGTATGTCACAGCCTTTACGCAGTTGAAGTATATGCCCGCCTCAATGCTGATCGACGTTCCGACAACCTTCGATCAGGGCGGATTGCCTTACACGCCGCGCAACGAAGATGGGCAGTTCCACGGTTTGGTCAGTGTGCGTTCCGCACTGGCGAATTCGTACAATATCCCGGCAGTACGCGTGTTACGCGATGTTGGGATCGCCCCGGTGATTAAGACCGCCCATCAACTGGGGATAAATTCGCTGAATGACAGTATCGAGAAGTATGGGCTGGCACTGGCGCTCGGCAGCGGCGAGGTGAGCCTGCTTGATATGACCTACGCCTACAGTGTTTTTGCCAACCAGGGCGTGATGGCTGGAACTCCGGTGCTGAACCCGCGCATTGGCTATCGCAACCTCGATCCGGTGTCTGTGCTGCGAATCGAGAGTAACGACGGCAAAGTGCTGTGGCAGTTCGATGACCAGGGCAAAACCTTCGTGCGGCAGAGCGTGCTGCGGGATGCGCTGGCCTACCTTATCAACAACATCCTGTCCGATAATGACGCGCGCCTCCCGGCGTTCGGAAAAGGCAATGCGCTTGAACTGTCGCGCCCGGCTGCGGTCAAAACTGGAACAACCAACGACGCCCGCGACGCGTGGACTGTTGGCTATACGCCACAGTTCGTTATTGGAACCTGGGTGGGCAACAACAACAGCTCACCGATGAACGACGACATTTCCGGTTCAACCGCTGCTGCCCCGATCTGGCACGCACTGATGGAATACGCCCACAAGCGCGACAATTTACCCGTCCAGAACTGGAAACGCCCGGCGACGATTATCGAAGCACAGGTCTGCGAACCGAGCGGCCTGATACCTTCGCCGGACTGTCAGTTGCGGGGCAAAGACCTATTCTACGCCGACGCCAATAACAGCACCGTTCCGGCTCAACAGGATACATTGTGGAAGCGCTATCAGATCAATTCGCGGACCGGGCTGCTGGCGACGGCTTCAACACCCGCCGAATTGATTACCGAGAAGGTATTCTTCGACTATCCTTCCGAGGCTGTCGCCTGGGCAAAGGCAGCAGGGCAGGCCTTGCCACCTTCTGATTTTGATAGCGGGCAGGCACAATCCAGTACATCGGCAGCCACCATCAACGCGCCACAAAGTCTGGCACGCGTTCATGGTGCTGTATCCATCAAGGGCAACGTCTCCAACGATGCCGTCTCCTATACGCTGGCCTATGGCGCGGGAATCACACCTACCAAATGGACGGCGATTGGCGGCGCGGACCCCAAATTGCGCGGGACCGATATTCCGCTGGGCCAATGGGACGCAAGCGGTCTGGATGGCCTGTACACGCTTCGATTGAATATCACCCTCAAGGACAACGTTCTGCAACTTTATACCGTGCAGGTCACAGTCGATAATCAGCCGCCAACCGTGCGCATCATTGCGCCACAACCGGGACTGACTGTCAACAGCGGGGCCAAAACGGTTGATCTCGAAGTCGAGGCCACGGATAACATTGAAGTCGCCTATGTCGAGTTTTATCACAACGATCAGTTGCTCACGACGGTCAAGAATGGTCCATATAAGACCCAATGGAACATTGACTCATCCGGCCCGCAGTCATTCTATATGGTCGTTTATGACGCCGCAGGCAACAGCACACGCACTGAGACGGTGAGTATCAACGCGCCCTGATACTTGCCGGGATATTACTGAGGTCATATTGCCAGAATATGATCTCCTATTTATACTGTCTTTATAGTTTGTGAATGCCCGAATCGGCGCAAACCGGTAGATTTTACGAGGTGCACGATGGCTACCTTATTTGCCGACGGGGTTGAGATTAGCATCGAAGATGGTCACTGGCGCTTATACAATCAAGAAGGTCCCAATAGTCTCTCCCCCTTTTTTGATACTTTACGTGGAACTGGCCTGATTAATTACGTTAGTGCATTTGGAACCAGCCGTGGGTTGCCCGGTACTGTCCTGGCAACTGACTATGTAAAAGCAATAGTTGTTGGTTTTGATGAACGGCGCGGATACTGGACATTGGGCCTGCATATCCAGGAACAGCCTGCCGTAAAACCCCATTTTGTCGAACTTGTCCATTGGCCTGCTGGCGAAGATGAGAAATTTGGCCTGGACAGCCATCAAGCGGGGCGTATTTTGGCCGAATATACCGTTTGTCCTTTGAAGCTGTTCGGCGTAAAGAAAACGCCGATGGTAAATACGGCGGGCGATAAACGTGCCACCATTACAGGCCCGCAGGTTCCGCATCGCCGCCAGGACATCGAGTTGCAGCGCGTGCGCATGAAGGCCGAAACCATTAAACTGCCTATCTCGATGGCGGGCGTGTGGATTGGCGGATCGCGCAATACGGTCAATCTGCGGATTGCCAAAGATGCGGATCAGGCAAAGAACGGTTCCGAATCGCCAGCCTATAACCAGGGTGTAATTGACCGGGAAGCGCAGACCGTCCGTTTGCTGCCGCCAACCGGATTGTTAGGCGCGTTCCTGGGGCCACAGGGCCGCACAATTAAATTCCAGAACATACGCAATGTCGAGTTGCGTCAGACCATCACCCACGAGTCTTCTATTGAGAAAGACGAAGAGGGGATGGCCGTTGATGCTACGCTGACCCATCATATCTTTGGTGTCTATCTAACGCTCTCCAATGAATCGCTGCTGCTGGCGCAATTGGAACATGTGCCGGCCAGCGAACTGTCACGGCACCGAGCCAAAGTCGGTGTCAGCGCCGTTGGCAAAGGCTCAGGCTACAACCCGGAACAGGAAATGGAGTATCTGCGGCTGCATCAGGTTGATCAAAATCAACTTGATGCGACAGAATCCTTTGCGGAGGCAGCCGCCTACGTTATCGCGGCGGGACTGGGGCGACCTCTGGCTATGACCGAAACCGGAGACGATTAATGAATGCTCGGCGCGGGAGGTACTTTTAGCCAGTCGTAGAGGACTTCCCGCGCCGATTGGGCAATCTCAATATTCAAGCTCATATGACCTGTAGCATCGGCGACAATCGTGGGCCGCAGCAGCAAATTATCGTCCTTGGTCAAGCCCATCGCCAGATAGGCTTGACCTGTTCCGACTTGCCGAGTCGTATGTAACCCGTCAACCGCAGTCAGGCGGCTGAGCGTGCGAACCAAATCCTCGTAGCGGGGCCGCAGCGCAATTTCCAATGGCCCGTAGCTAGCTGATATCGTCACATAGATTCCCTCACGACGAAGCGCCAGCCGTGGCTGCTCACTTTCGGCATTCTTCAAAAAGAGTTCGAGGCTATCTGCCTCGCGATCAATTCTGGAGCCATCCAGAATTTGGTAATTGCGCATCTAACTCACTCCGTGGGCTGAGGCGGGGAGACAATACGTGAATTATAGCACCAATTTAGTCAGCAGCGACGCTATCAGGGCAGTCTGCCAAACGGTGCGTATTCTGGATAAGAATGTTACGCTGAAGTTAGACGCAATTTAAAGAAGAACCAGTACACTAGTCTTGCAACAAACGGTTTTCTAACTGAGTTTCTTCTATGGGCCATAAACTTGCCATTGATTTTGGAACCACCAACTCCGTCGTCGCTCACTGGAACAGCGACAAAGAAACATCTGAAATCGTCAATATCCCACACATTAGCACAGCCAGCGAGGATGACCGGCCCTCGTTGATTCCGTCTCTGCTGTACATTCATGATGCAGCGAACAACCAGGTCACGATTGGACAGGCTGTCCGCGACAACAGGCTGGATTATCAAAGGGATAATCGCCTGTTTCGCAACTTTAAACGCGGGATCGTGGCAATGCCCGCGCCTGATCCCCGCGAAATTGACGGTGTCCTCTACGGGGATCAGGATGCCGGACGGAGCTTCATCCGGCAGGTCCTGGCGTCTATTCCCTATCCAAATACTGAGATTGAGCAACTTGTCCTAACCGCGCCCGTCGCGTCATTTGAGGGATATCTTGCCTGGCTTAATAACTTGATCGAGAACATCCCGGCGGAAAGAGTGCGCATTGTGGATGAATCCACAGCGGCGGCACTGGGCTATGCTGTCACAGAACCAAATGCAGTTGTGCTAGTTTTCGACTTCGGCGGTGGTACGCTGGACCTCTCGCTGGTGCAGTTGCCAGAAAGTCGGGAGAAGACAGGCGGACTAATTCAGCGGCTGCTGCGGGGTAATGCAGGCCAACATTCTGCCAAAGTCATCGCCAAAGCCGGGCGGGTCATCGGCGGCAGTGACATTGATCAGTGGGTTGTCGGCGAAGTCCTCAAACGCACGGGCGTCTCGACTAAAGACCTGGGCACCAATTACACCTCGCTGCTGACGCGGTGCGAGGCTGCCAAGATCGCGCTTTCGACCCATGAAACCGCTGACATTACTTTCGAGGCAGCGGGTAAGTCCTATTCACTGACCTTTACGCGGCCCGAATTAGAAGCGCTCCTTGAAGAAAACGGATTCTCAAGTGCGCTGAGACGTGTTGTTGACAAGGTAATGCACGTCGCCCACCAGCGCGGCATCTTCAAGGAAGACATCAACGATGTGCTGCTGGTCGGCGGCACGTCACTCATGCCAGCGGTCCAGAGTATCCTCAAACAGTATTTCACCGATATGGCGGTTCGTTCGGATAAGCCTTTTACCGCAGTGGCTGAAGGCGCGTTGCAGGTAGCCGCAGGCTTTGGATTGGAAGATTACCTGGCACACAGCTATGGTATCCGCCATCTGGAAAACGGCGTCCATCTATACGATGAGATTATTCCGATGGGCAGTCGCTATCCTACCGAAAAGCCAATCGAGATTATCCTGAGCGCAGCACATGACAGGCAGGAAGCCGTGGAGTTTGTCATCGGCGAGATTGATACCGACTCCGTTTCGATGCTTGAAGTGAAGTATGAGGACGGACAGGCGGTCTTTGTTGCCCAGGCGGATCGCAGCGGACAGCAGATCGTAACGCTGAATGAGGCGAAAGCGGGTGAGATGCTGGCAAAACTGGTCCCACCCGGTACGCTGGGCGAAGATCGCCTCAAAGCCTATTTCAGCATTGATGATCGCCGCCAACTGCGGCTAACAGTGCTGGATATGCAAACCCAGCAAGCGTTACTCAACGATGTTGTGATGGTTACACTCCGTTAGGAAAGGCTCAGCATGACTTCTGACACTCAGATTACATCGAAAATTACCGGACGCGAACCGAGGCTCTCGATCAGTTATGGACAGCAAGGACAGCGGCGGCTAAACATTATGGGGCTGGCAAATATGCTCAATTTGCTGCCTGCCCATGCCATTTCACTACCCGCGCTTGAAGAAGCCTTGCGCAGCGACGCCTTTTACGTCCGTTACAGCGCGGCCAGGAAGCTGAGCGAACGCGGGGATCGGGATGCGCGCATCCTGATGCAAAAAGTGCTGACCGATGGTGAAGCCCCTTCACGGGCCAGCGTTGCCCGTCATCTCTATGGCTTTTCCTGGTTCTCGGCTGAACCCCTGATCAAACAGGCTTTAGCGGACAAGGATTCGCGGGTGCGTGAGGGAGCGGTTTACGCCCTCTGCGATCTGCGCGAACTTGCAGCCTACCAGCTTATGACTGAGGCATTGCAGAATGAAATTGATGACGTGCGGATGGCGGCAGCCTGGGGATTGCGCGATTGCCAGGACCCCGCTGCCGTTCCCGTTCTGGAAGTTGTGTTGCAAGCCAAAGACCCAGAAGTCCGCATCAAGGCGTTGGAAGCGTTGGGCGCAACCGAAATTTCAACGGCTATTCCCGTTGTCCGCAACGCAATGAACGATCCGGAGCCAGATGTTAAATATGCGGCAACACTAAGCCTGCTCGAACTCTCTGGTGAAGCATGGTTGATTGAGCTATCAGGAATCATTGGCCGGGTCAGCGGTGTTACGCTGCAACAGGTGTTGCGCGGGTTCTTCCACGCAACGAATTATCTCAAAATAGACGTCGGGCATTCGAAGAGCGCAGACATGATGATCGATTCGCTCGAAACCGCCCTACTGGATGATCTACCGGAGGCGCGGATGGCGGTGATCTGGCCGCTAGCCTGGATGAAACATCCGCGTATGGAAGGCATTCTCAGGCAGGCGTACTACCGTGAACAGAATAGCGAAGTCAAAGCACACATTGTCCGTGTAGCCGTTAGCCTGATGTCGGACATCAGCGAAGAACTTTTGCAAGATGCACTGACAAGCACTGATCCCGAAGTGAAAACTGTCGCGGGCATAGATTATAATAGGCTAAGAATGGAGGACGCTTATGGCAACTATTGAAATAACGGGACGCATTACCGAGGACGGAAAATTGGAGGCCGAGCTTCCGGCGGGTCTTCCTGCCGGGGAGGTACAAATCACCGTCGAAATTCCGGAACCAACCTGGACAGAAGAAGAATTAAAAGAACTTCTACGAATTGAGCCATTGAGTGGCGCTGAAATAGTCGCTTTACTCGATTCCGGCGAGTTATCGACAGACGCCTGGGATGATCCCAGGGATGGTGCTACATGGGTTGAGGAAGAACGGGCCAAAAGACTCGAGCGGAGTAAATGGTAGCTGTCGAGAGTCTGCTTGACACTTCTATCATCGTAGATGTGTTACGAAAATATCGGCCAGCACGTGATTGGCTAGCTAAACATCCTGAACCCGGTATCAGTCATTTTGTCTGGCTGGAAGTACTTGACGGTGTGCCAAACAAACGAGCGCAATTAGAAGTCTTACAAATACTCAGACACTTCGAAAAAATTTTGCCCATCGAGGATGATCTTGACTGGGCAATTCAACAGTCAATCCACTACAAATTAAGTCATAATATTGGCACGATGGATCTATTGATTGCGTCCGCCAGCCATAGATTGCAGATTCCGTTATATACAACCAATCTTAAGCATTTCAGCCCACTCCTGGGAACATTAGCACAAAAACCGTATTGATATAAATTTCTGTAGGAGACAACTGAACATGCCCGAAATGACACTGATCGATGCGATCCGCGAGGCGATGGACGAGGAACTGGCCCGCGATCCGCGCGTGTTTGTTACGGGCGAGGATGTAGGACCACGGGGGGGTGTCTTTCGCGCGACGATGGGTTTGTTTGAGAAGTACGGCCCAACGCGCATTGTCGATTCGCCACTCGCGGAACTCTCCATTGTCGCCATTGGTATTGGGGCAGCGCTGGCGGACTTACGCCCCATCTGCGAAATCCAGTTTGCCGATTTTATCCACCCCGCTTTCAACCAGATCGTCAACGAAGCCGCCAAGATGTACTACCGTTCCAATGGACAATGGCCCGTACCGCTAACGATCCGTGCTCCATATGGCGGCGGTATCGGCGGCGGGTTGTATCACAGCCAGAGCGTCGAAGCCTTTTTCTCGCACGTTCCGGGTCTGAAGGTCGTGATCCCCTCAACGCCCTACGACGCCAAAGGGCTGCTCAAGAGCGCCATCCACGACCCGAACCCGGTGTTGTATTTCGAGCCAAAAAAGGGCTACCGTGCGATCAAGGGTGACGTGCCAGCCGATGACTACACCATTCCGCTCGGCGTGGCGAACATCGCGCGCGAAGGAAGCGATCTGACCGTTTACGCTTATGGAATGATGGCGTTCTACTGTCTGCAAGCTGCGGAACAAGTCGCTCGCCAGGATGGAATCTCGTGCGAAGTGGTCGATTTGCGCACGCTGCTCCCGGTGGACCGCACAACGATCCTCAACTCGTTCAAGAAGACGGGCAAAGCGCTGATCGTTTATGAGGACAATCTGACAATGGGCTATGGCGCGGAAGTTGCTGCCATCCTGAGCGATGAGGGTTTCGAGTACATGGACGGGCCGATCCGCCGCTTCGCCGGGCCGGATGTGCCTTCCGTACCGTTCAGCCATCCGATGCAAGAGTTTTTTATGCCCAACCCGGAGAAGATCGCGGCGGCAATTCGGGATTTGGCTGCATACTAGTGAAATGGTTCAGTTCAAACTTAAGGTATAAACCGATGATTCTTACTCCTTCGAATGAGCCTTTACCATTGGAACCCGATGCAGATGGCGTGATTCGCGTCGGTAAAACGAGGATTACGCTTGACACAGTGGTTGCCGCTTTTAATGAAGGCGCGACTGCTGAGGAAATTATTCAGCAATATCCTTCGTTGTCGCTAGCAGATATATACTCCGTGATTAGCTATTGTTTACGGCGACGTGAAGATGTAGACACCTATCTTCGGGAACGGCAACAGCGTGCGGCTGAAGTACAAGAGCAAAACGAAAAGCGCTTCTCTCCAGTTGGCATCCGAGAACGTCTCTTACTACGTAAAAGTCATTGATGAGGATTAGGTAGTTTGAGCTTTTGAATATCCAGTAAGGAATTTTATAGATGCCTACAAAAGTAATTATGCCCCAACTAGGTGAGAGCGTTGTTGAGGGGACTGTCAGCAAGTGGCTGAAAAAAGTCGGTGACAATATCAAAGCATTCGAGCCGCTGCTTGAAGTCAGCACGGATAAAGTCGATACCGAAGTCCCTTCACCAGCAGACGGCGTGATTTTGCAGATTTACGTGCCGGAAGGAACCACCGTTGAACGCGGCGTCCTGCTGGCAATGATCGGGCAGCCGGACGAGAGCGTTCCTGACGCACCCGCTACGGTTAGCGAGAGTGTGTTGGATACAAGTGTCACGGATAAAGAAGCCGCTCCCATTGCAAGAGATAATAATACAGAGCATCAGAGCCAGCGGTATAGTCCTGTGGTGGCACGGATGGCGGCGGAGAACAATATCGATCTGACACAGATCGCGGGATCAGGATTGGGCGGGCGCGTCACAAAAAAGGATGTGGAAGTTTATCTCGCCCAAAGTCCAGCAAAAATCGCCGATGTTCCGCCGTGGGAGCAGCCGATTACTGGTGATCTGTTCAAATCCACAGATGAAGTGTTCGCCAAAGCCAGCGGGCGGGATGCGGCGAACGCGCAGAAACCTGCTAGCCCCGCTAAGGCCGCTCCCCAGGGTCAGGCAAATCTACCCGGCGAATTCGTGCCGCTTACTGCCATGCGGCGTGCCATTGCTGAGCATATGGTGCGCAGTAAGCTCCAGACTGCGCCGCACGTCACCACGGTATTTGAGGTCGATATGTCGCGGGTGATGGATCACTGGCACACCGCGATGGACGAATATGCCAAACAGGGCGTCAAACTCACGCTCACCGCCTACTTTGTGGCGGCAGTGGTCCGAGCGGTCCAGGCACAGCCAACTCTCAATGCCCGTTGGACCGATCAGGGATTGTTCGTCAATCATGTCATCAATGTGGGGATGGCGGTGGCGCTGCCAGAGGGCTTGATGGTCCCGGTGATCCAGAACGCGCAAGACTTGAATCTGATGGGAGTTGCGCGACAGGTCACCGACCTATCAACCCGCGCCCGCAGCAAAGCGCTACGTCCAGATGAGGTGACAGGCGGGACCATTACCCTGACCAATCACGGGGTGTCAGGCAGCCTGCTTGCAACCCCGATCATTAACCAGCCTCAATCGGCAATTGTCGGCGTGGGCACGGTGCAGAAGCGTGTGATCGTGATCGATGAAACGGACTCGATTGCCATACGACCCATGATGTACGCGACCCTGACCTTCGATCACCGCGTCGCAGACGGCGCAATCGGCGATGCGTTCATGCGCGTCTTCAAGGACACGCTCGAAAACTGGGCGTAATGCACCAGTTCCCACTCGCCGAATTCAGAGAGGGGGAATGCTCCTGGTCGTGTTTATGAGGCAATGCTATTCAGGATAGTCAGATCATCCTCGGAAAGGGTCAGCGCGGCAGCGGAGACATTGTCGCGTAGATGGGCGATGGATGCGGTACCTGGAATCAGCAGAATGTTAGGTGAGCGCTGAAGCAGCCATGCTAGCGCGACAGTCATCGGTGTGGTGTTGAGACGAGTGGCGACTGTGTTCAGCTTGTCGGACTGAAGCGGGGAGAAGCCACCGAGCGGGAAGTACGGCACGTAGGCGATGCCCTGTGCAGCGAGGGCGTCAATCAGGTCATCGTCAACGCGGTGAGCAAGGTTGTAGAAGTTCTGCACGCACACAATCGGTGCAATGGTCTGTGCTTCCGCAATCTGCTCAGCGCTTACAGTGCTCAGGCCGAGGTGCTTGATCAATCCTTCCTGCTGCAACCGCGCGAGAACCGTGAACGGTGCAGCTATCGAACCCGGTGTGGGACTGTCCAATCCTCCGACGCGCAGGTTAACGACATCAAGCGCGCTTAGCCCAAGGTGATCTAGATTGTCCAATACAGCCTGGCGCAACTGTACAGGGGCGAGCGCTCTGGGCCAGCCACCCTCGGCGTCTCGTAGCGCTCGCCGAACACGTTCGGGCCAGCCAACTGCATCGCGCCGTAACCTACGCGAGTGACTGTCAAATCTTCAGCCATCGTGAACGAGCCTGCGGCTGTGGCTGGCAGCTTGCGATGCTCGTCCGTTGAATGCGATACCATAGAAAATTTCCTTTAGCTTTCGTTGAAACGAGGGCAATCACGTTGTGTGATACATTTAGAAGTATGATATAAAGCCCGTCGTCTGCCCAGACTCTCTTTATCAGTGACTGCTCAGGCGGGTATTGGCAATTGCCGCTATGAGCCTGAGTTGTTCCCACAATTGTTGTCAGGCCGATCCCGCCGTTGCCGCCTTGAACTCCGCCACTGAATGCACAAAATCCGCCAACCTGCGCCTCAAGTTTGGATCGGCAATGCGGCCAAGCACGATGTAGTCGCATTCCTCCGAGTCGGGGAAAAGGACGCTCAGTATATCGTCGTTTCCCCAATACTCCAGGAACGCGCCCTTACCGATGCCGGCGCGACCACCGCCGACCTTGCCGCTGTGGGCCAAGAAGACCTCGCCGCTCTCGTCCCTGACGAACAAGCCCGCACATCGCCGGTCGATGCCCTCCTTGGGCGGGTTGATCTCGCAGGTGATCGAAAGCAAAGAGGCTGGGTACGGGTCGTCAACGCCGAAAGCGCACCAGTACCGGTTTTTGATGCTCTCAGGCCGCAACAATACCCATATTCCCAAGTCCATGTGCCATAGGAGGTCAGCCGGAATGCTCCCGCCTTTGTAGCCGACCCTACGCTGGACCAGGGCCCCCCTTTGGAGATCAGCTCTGCGAAGCGCTGATAGGCCTGTCCGATTGCTTGTCGGTCAGTGACTGCTAACATGTGTGTATCTCCGAGGTGAAGTCTCGCACCCAATTCCACCCCTGCTTTTAAGCAAGGGAGGAACCACGCCTCTCCTTTCAATTGATAGAAGTTTGTGCTATAAAAGAGGGTATGAAATTGACAGCGCAGATCAAGCTCCTGCCTACACCTCAACAGGCAGAACTGCTCAAGACGACCCTTGAACGGGCGAACGCTGCGTGTAATGCGATTGGCGAGTATGCCTGGGACAACAAGATATTCAACCAATTTGTGTTGCATAAGGCGCTGTACAAAGGGCTGCGAAGTGAGTTTGAATTGGCGGCACAATTGGCGGTTCGCTGTCTTGGCAAAGTGGCTGATAGCTACAAATTGGATAAGAAGACGAAGCGCACTTTTAAGCCACATGGCTCTATCCCCTACGACAATCGTATTCTGTCGTATCGAATGCCAACTCAGACTGTCTCGATCTGGACCTTGACGGGTCGAGTGGAAATGGCGTATGTATGCGGAGAACGCCAGCACGCATTGCTCAAACACCAGAAAGGCGAGAGCGACCTGTGGTTCCACAACGGCGGGTTCTACCTGCTGGCAACCTGCGAGATTGAGGAGCCAACGCCCGCTGAAGTCGAAGCGTTTCTTGGCGTAGACCGGGGAATTGTCAACATCGCCGTGGATAGCGACGGACAAATCCACAAAAGCAGCGGCGTGAATAACATCCGGCATCGCCATCGGAGATTGCGGCGCAAGCTGAAGATAAAAGGCACGAAGTCTGCCAAGCGCCGTTTGCGTCAACTGGCAGGCAAAGAATATCGCTTCTCGAACGACACCAATCACTGTATCAGCAAAAGCATCGTGGTTAAGGCTCAAGGCACTGGGCGCGGAATTGCTCTGGAAGATTTGGGCGGCATCCGCGACAGGGTAACGGTTAGAAAGTCTCAGAGAGCCACACTGCATAGCTGGGCATTCGATGATCTTGAACAGAAAATACGCTACAAAGCAAGACTGTACGGTGTGAAAGTTGTCCACGTCGATCCCCGCAATACCTCGCGTACTTGTCCTGAATGTGGCTGTATCGATAAACATAACCGTCCTTCTCAGTCTCGTTTTAACTGTGTGGCCTGCGGCTTCTCTGGCCTTGCCGACCACATCGCGGCGATCAACATTGGTCGTCGGGCCTCAGTCAATAGGCCACACGTCTCGACTACCCCAGACTATCGCGGTAGCGTCGGGGACAAGCTCCCGGTTTCAACCCGGCAGTAGTTGACGATCTATACACCACTACCCGAAACGGATACCCTACAAAAGTTAAGGCAGTTGATGCAGTAAATTGCCGAATGATACTAATCTGGCACTACCGCAACTACCCAGGCAGCGTCATTCCCACGGATGACGGCGTATTTGTTGGCGGCGGGCCAGATCGCGTGGCTGCGGATGTTGCGGCGCGCGTTGCCTGGACAGGTGCATGAAACACAACCGTATCGAGAATGGCTTGCAGGTCGCCACGACTATTGTTGTAACCACTGCTGGGATCGACGTACATGACGAACATATAATTGCCGCCAAACTGGTTCAACGCGGCGAACCAGCCAATGGTGTCAGGCGTGCTGGGGCACTGGCTGGCGTTGAAATAAGTGCCAACAGCAGATAGACCGCCAACCATAAAGGTACGCTGACCATACTGTGCCGTGTTGCACGTAATGTCGAATACCGTTCCCGTCAGCAATTGCAGGCTAGCCGTCCATATCAACTGTGACTGGTAATCCAGCGGCGTAACGCCGGGGGCAATGGTCGCGGTGGGGCCGGGCGGGATGGCTGTTGGCGGCGCGCCCACACTCGGAAAGCCCCACAGCACCAGAATCGTGCCCTGTCCCGATTTGACGGGTCCGTTATATAACGCGAGGTTCATGGTCGATGCCGTCAGCGATTGCCGGATCGGCACAATGCTGTAGCCTGCTTTCCAGCCAGCCGGAAGTTTAATGGTGAGTGGCGGCGCATTGCCTGGCAGTAGCGACGCTTGCGTTGGCAGCGGCGTGATCGTCCCGCTGCGGGTGGCAGCGACGAGCGCCGAGGTCGAGGTTGGCGCAACCGTGCCCGGCGTACTTGATGCTGCCGTCATCAGCGTGGCTGCGTCAGTACTCCGGGCAACCTGGGCTATGGGCGTCAGCGTGATAGACGGCGTGAGGGTTGGCAGCGGGGTTCGAGTCTCAGTGACCGGCGGGAGTGTCGGCGTTTGGGTTAGCGGCAAACTCACTACTGTTGGAATGGGCGGCGATCCGGCACAACCAACCAGAAGATATCCTGCTGCAATGGTTACTACGATACGCCAGTTTACGTGCATTCGCGGTAGTAAATTTCGATTCGAAAATCTCAACGTTACTCCCATTCTATGGTAGCAGGCGGTTTACTGGATATATCATAAACCACGCGGTTGATGCCTTGCACTTCATTCACAATCCGGTTGCTGATCCGGGCGAGCACGTCATAGGGTAAGCGTGCCCAATCCGCCGTCATGAAGTCGTCGGTGGTCACCGCACGAATCGCAATCGTCTCCTGATAGGTGCGTGCATCGCCCATCACGCCGACGCTGCGCACAGGCAGCAGTACAGCGAATGCCTGCGCGGTATCGCCACGCATCAACCCGGCCTGTTGCAACTCATCGAGCACAATCGCGTCGGCGTTGCGCAGTCGTTCGAGGCGCTCCCAGGTGATCGATCCCAAGCAGCGCACGGCGAGACCAGGGCCTGGAAATGGCTGCCGCCATACAATCTCGTCGGGCAAGCCAAGCTCAGTACCAACGCGGCGCACTTCATCCTTGAACAGGTAGCGCAGCGGCTCAACCAGCCGGAATTTCATATCTTCAGGCAGACCGCCGACATTATGATGCGTTTTGATGCGGTGCGCACCGGGCCGCTCTTTGGCGGCACTCTCAATCACATCCGGATAGATAGTGCCTTGCGCCAGAAAGTCAATCTGACCGAGTTTGCGGGCCTCTGCCTCGAAGGTGCGTACAAACAGTTCACCGATGATTTTGCGCTTGCGTTCAATCGCCTTGTGGATCAGCGCCGCCGCCACCGCCGAGTCAACGCCGCCGCTCAGCCCAAGCACAACTCGTCCGTCTCCGACCATCGCGCGAACGGTCTTGATGCTCTCATCAATAATCGAGGCGGCTGTCCAGCGCGGTTCACAGCCACACATGTTCAGCACAAAATTGCGCAGGATGAAGGCTCCAAGCGGCGTGTGCGAAACTTCCGGGTGAAATTGGACTCCATAGTAGCAATGTCCCTCGTCACCCATCGCGGCATAGGGAGAATTGGTCGAATGGGCCAGTGAATGCCAACCCGCAGGCAGCGCATCAATCCGATCTCCGTGACTCATCCAGACATCAATCGTTTCAGGCAGATTTTGGAACAATAAGGATGGTCCAAGCTGGACCGACGCGGGACCGTACTCACGGGCCTGTGCGCCAGCCACGGTTCCGCCAAGCGCATGAGTGAGCAACTGCATTCCATAGCAAATGCCGAGCACGGGCAGCCCACTCGCCAAAACGTAACCGGGCAAAGTCGGCGCATTGACATCATAGACACTGTTCGGCCCGCCGGAAAGGATCAAACCGCGCGGTTCGAGGGCCATGACTTCCGCCGGATCAGCATCCCACGGAAAGAGTTCGGCGTAGACACCCTGCTCACGGACCCGGCGTGCGATTAACTGGCTATACTGAGAACCATAATCGAGGACGGCAATGCCGCCTGTATGTAGCAACGGCTGGCTCATGATGTGGTAATGCGCTCATCCGCGAAGACAATTTCGCCGTTGTCCATCGAGGTAATCGTGACCAGCGCCTCAACTGGCACTTTGTAGTGTTCCAGCGCCTTGCGACCACCCTCGAAGATCTTTTCCACAACGCAACCAATGCCCACTAATTCTGATTTGGACCCGCGCACGATCCGCACCAGGCTGCGTAGCGTTTTGCCCGATGCCAGGAAATCGTCAACAATCAAAACGCGGTCCCCACCTGGCATAAATTCGGCGGCAACAAGCAACTGCACTTCACTGCCTTTGGTATGCGACGGTGCGGTTTCAAGATAGACAGGGCCATACATGGTGATCGGCTTGATTTTGCGCGCGTAAACGAGCGGTACACCAAGCGCATACGCCGTCGCAAATGCCGGGGCAATCCCTGAGACTTCAGCCGTGAGGATACGCGTTACCCCGACATCTTTGAAACGCCGGGCCAATTCTTCGCCACAGCGCATGATCAGGCCAGCGTCGATCTGGTGGTTGAGGAGGCTGTCAATTTTAAGAATCCCATCGCCGAGGTTTTGCCCTTCAGCTTTGATTCGCTGTTTGAGTTCTTGCAGTCCATGTCTGCCGATCCACAGGGATCGATATTTTAACCCTGGCGCTGCTTGTGCTTGGGGTTGGAACTGCAAATAACATACAGGTTGCCCCGACGCCGCACAAAGCGGCATTTGTCACACATTTTGCGCACCGATGCACGAACCTTCATTGCTGCCTCCACTGAATACCTGGAGCAATTATAGCCGTTTTCTACGATTTGACCATAGCGAAGTTAAAAGGAGAATTAGGAACCCAGGCCTCGACCAGCGCGCCGCCGCCTGGTGCATTCGAGAGCCGTAGATAACCACCATGTGTTGCCAGCACACTGTTAGCCACGAACAACCCTAGACCGAGGCCGCGCATGAAGCCGCGCTCGATCTTGGTTGTATATCCCGGCTCGACGGCATGTTCCAGCGCTTCCTGGGCCATGCCCGGCCCGGTATCATGGACTGAAACCCGCCAACCTTCCGTGTCCGCCGCGAGCGTTATTGTCACTTCCTGCTTCTCTTCCGTATTGATCAGACACGCTTCAATCGCATTTTCGATGATACCGATGAACACGCGCAGCAGTTGAAATTGTGTTCCAAAAACAGGTGCGCTGTCGGGCAAATTGAGCACCAGATTGCCTGTAAATTGAGTATGGGCCTGTTCCGCTTCGCGTGCCGCGTGGCGCAGCACCTTCACAAGTTCGATCACCTCGCCCGTTCGCGCGGAATCCGTCGGGAAGTACCGCAGCGCCATCGTGATACGCTCAATCGCCTCGACGCCCTGTTCAAGGCTTTTCATATGCTGGTCGAAGCGATCTGTGTCGTCGCGGTAGTAAGTTACCAGATTGATGTTGAGCCGAATCACGGTGAGAGCGTTGCCCAACTCGTGACGCAAGCCCTCAGCCAACTGCCCCATGACTGCGGCATTGCCAGTCCGCAGCAGCCTCGCCCGCGTCTCGTGCAACGCGTCAAGCGTTGTGGC